>Ga0209521_10004677_pt1 | contig 10889 bp, 13 predicted proteins | sample Rifsed19ft4_FD_184016 | JGI IMG/M metagenome (GOLD analysis project Ga0209521, IMG submission 184016) | Soil microbial communities from Rifle, Colorado, USA - sediment 19ft 4 (version 2) | ecosystem: Environmental > Terrestrial > Deep subsurface > Rock core/Sediment | place: Rifle, Colorado... | reverse complement strand
CGCCTTCAACATCGAGTTCAACAGCCTCCTCGACACCTCCACGTTCCTCGCCTTCATCGACCGTGTGGGGAAGTACCAGCTCGAGATGCAGCACCACTTCCTGTACGGGCCGATGGCCCTCAGCATGCCGTACATGCGGTGGCTCGAGGAGTCGTACCACCTCGCGGCGGGCGAGAAACTTCTGAAGGCGATCGCCGTTGCGGCGGTCCTCGATGGGGGGAACTTCGGGATTGCGGACGTCCAGAAATCCCTGAACCTCTGGTTCCCGCGCGGGCTTGAGATGTTTGGCTCCGAGCTCGGCGGTGCGGCCGTGAAAGGGATCTTCAAGACCCTCGGGAACGAGGAGGCCCAGCGGATCTACATCGACGAAGTCGCGGGGAAGGTGCGGGACGTGAATCTCGCAGTCATCGCCGCGAAGATGAAGTGCACCCGGGAAGAGGCGAAGAAGATTCTCGCTCGGATCGAATCAGGTGAGACGGTGCCGGGCCTCGGGGAGGAAGACCTCCTCAAGCTCCCCGACCGCCGGTTTTTCCGGATCCGTGGCCTCGCGGAGTATGGAGACTACGCGCTGCCCGGAGCCGGCTTCGCGGGCGTCGGTTACGTCTATCTGCCGTACGCCGTTGATGGCACGCTTCTCACGGACCGCGGGACGCCAATCGACCGGGAGCGGTACATCGAGTACCTCTCGATGGTGCTCCCGAAGCGTTACATGGAGAGCCGCCACTTCCGGTTCGTGAAGGAAGAGTTCCTTTTCAACCCGAAGTGGGGCGAGCCGATCCATGCAAGGAAGTGGTGAGGCCACGGCGGGTGTCGCGGCGGCAATAGCGTGCATCGCGTGCGGGACCATCGAGTCGTACCCGCTGTGGTGCCAGAAGGGCCCCGAGATTCGCGACATGCACAGGCAGGTCCACCGATGTCGCGAATGCGCCGCACGGCGGGGTGCTGTGGGGCAGGCGCACTCCAGCTGACGGGAGCCTTTGTTCCAGAACGCCACGTCCTGTGACGCAATGCCCCGTCGGAAGGACGGCCGGATGGTGAAACCGTTGCCGCAGATTTCCCGTGAGGATTGCAACGCGTGTCGGCGCCTCCGACGGCCGTGTCCGCTTCACGCGCCCCGGGCCGAGCCGTCTTCGTTCCGGGCGGGATTCCATTTTCGGAACTTCACGAGGCAGGCGAGACCCCGGAGCGATTCGTAGAGCTCGACGCGAAAATCCGTCGCCTGGGCCATCGACTCGTAGTCTCGCAGCGTGTAGACACGAACGAGGGGGCGGAGGAACCAAGCCTCCGGCGAGATCAGGACAACCGCACCCGAGGGAGAGAGGAGCCCGTGGAAGGAGCGAAGGGTGCGAACCGGGTCCGCCAGGTAGTAGAACGAGCCCGCGCATACGATCGTGGCGAAGGATCCGGGGCGAAAGGGAGGCGAGCCCGCGTCCGCCTGAACGAGATCCCCGCGATATCCCGAGGCGCCGGCGAGCATCGCCCGCGAGAGGTCGATCCCCACGACCTTCCGGAGATGGCTCGTCGTGTACCCTGTCCCCACGCCGACGTCGAGAACCCGACCCGGCTCGATTGCGGATCGGACGAGGTCCCGCCACTCGAGGCGATAGAGGCGCGCGTTGATCGTCTTGTATCTCGGCGCGATCCAGTCAAAGAACTGCCGGGAGCGTGTGGGGCCCTGGACGAGCGGCATCGCCTGCGCGAAACCGCCGACCCGTCATGAGGTTTGTCGCTACGCCTCTTGGAGGATTCGAAGGAGGGCACGTGGGTAGTAGCCCCAGTCAGGGGAAGCTCGGCACGCCCCGGCGACAAAATACGCGCACGTGTGGCAGCAACTCTGGCTCCCGACATGGGCCTTCCATTCAAGACACGAGTACGAACAGCCAGGCATCGGCGCGACGAGCGCGGACGCGCGTGCTAATCCCTCGGTACATACCGACAATCACCGCAGTGCTTCACGGACCGTACGTTGTCTCGCTCTGCTCCCGCATGAACTGTTGCAGGTAGTAGTGACCGCCCGCGGCCTTGTGTGTCAACGTGCTCGTCTTCCACCCGCCAAACGGCTGCACACCGACGACCGCGCCGGTCGTCGCGCCTGCCGTCCGGTTCGCGTAGACCACGCCGGCCTCGACGCGGTCGAAAAACCGTTGGACTTCCTGCGCGTCCTCGCTGAAGATCCCCGCCGTGAGGCCGTACTCGACGTCGTTCGCGATGTCGATCGCCTCGTCGAGACCGTCGCACTCGATCACGCTCAGGAACGGGACGAAGAACTCCTCCTGGTTGACCCGGTGTGACGGGGAGAGTCCCTCGATGATCGTCGGCTCGACGAATGAACCGTTCGCGTACGGTCCATCGGTGCGGACACGCCCGCCGCACAGGGTCTTCCCCTTCCCCCGCTTCGCAAGCTGCACGGCGAGCCGGTACTTCCGCACCGCGTCCTCGTTGATCACGGGACCCAGGAACACGTCTCGCTTCGTCGGGTCTCCGATGCGAATCTTCTTCGTCTCCTCAACAAGCCGAGAGACAAACTGCCGGCGGATCTTCCGGTCCACGATCACGCGGGACGTCGCGGAGCACTTCTGGCCGCCGAACCCGAACGCCGCGCGAAGGACGCCCTGGACGGCGCGGTCGAGGTCCGCCATGGCGGTGACGATCGCCGCGTTCTTCCCGCCCATCTCCGTGATGATCGGCTTCGGCTGCGTTGCCGTGAACTTCCGAAGCGCGCCCAGCCCTACGACCTTCGAGCCCGTGAACGCGAACCCCGCGACGTCTGGGTTCTCCGTGAGTTCGGCGCCCACGGTTGCCCCGGGACCCGTGAGGTACTGCAGCACGCTGCCGGGCACGCCCGCTTCCCGGAGGATTTCGTACAGCTTGAGGGCGATGAACGGCGTATCGCTCGCAGGTTTCAGGACCGCGGTGTTCCCGGTGATGAGGGCGCCAACGGTCATCCCCGCAGCGATCGCGAGCGGGAAGTTGAACGGCGAGACGACCGCCCACGCGCCGAACGGCTTGAGGACGGACCGGGCCCGCTCGCCCGCAGTGTACCGGCCCATGTCCCGGACGAAGCCCCCATTCGCGACGAGCTCACTTGCATACCACCGCATGAAGTCCGCGGCTTCGTCGACTTCCGCCATCGCCTCGAACCGGTTCTTCCCGTTCTCGAAGGACATCAAGGCGGCAAGGTAGAACTTCCGCTCGGAGGTGATGTCTGCTGCGCGGAGAATGATGTTCGCGCGATCCATGTAGTGCGTTGCACTCCACGCAGCGAAACCCGCCCTCGCGGCGGCGATTGCCCGCCGCGCGTCCGGCCGCGTGCCCTTCTGGAAGACGCCGAGCACGAGATTCCGATTCGAGGGCGAGGTGTCCCGGAACGTTCCGCCCTTCGACCACACCTCCTTACCGTCGATGTGGTGCGCGTGCTTCTTCCCGAACTCTGCCTGGACCTTCGTGATGGCGGTTTCATAGGATGCGTGGAACTCTTCCGTTCGTCCCGCCTCGACCGCACCTTGCCACGTTCGTTCGTTCCGGAACGCCATCGAAACCGACCCCGCGCGTTCGCAGGACACCGCGCCAGATTAAGCCTTTGGCCGATACGATTGAGAGGAACACGCCGCCCTGCGAAGCCGTTCCGTTCACTGAATGTACGAATCCGTGGATCCCTGGTAGTCTTCATAGATCGCGGTCGCGCTCAGCTGGCCGAGGATTTCCCGGGCGACCTCGCGCGTGTAGCTGTTCGGCGGGATCTCGGGCGACGTCTCAACCCAGTTCAGGACGGTCTTCAAGCATTCCCGCCGCTCCTCCTTCGACATCCGCTCGTGCAGTGCAGAGATCGCCGTCTCGACCTGGACCATCGACAACACGAACTGTCTGCAGATCCCCACGAACTTCTCCTGTTCCTCGTTCATGTCCTTCGCCCGCGTCCCGATGCGTGCGGGGAGGCGATAAAGGTTGCTGCAAGTGGCCGGCGATGGTTTAAGCGGGCGAGCCGTTTGCGTCCATCCCGAATGGCAGAGTTCGTCGCGGTCGCGTCCACCCCGGAGGTCCCGCCTGGCCGTTCAAAGGTCGTCGTCGCCGCCGGCCAGATCATCGCCCTCTTCAACGTGGACGGGAGGTTCTATGCCATGAGCGGCACGTGCCTTCATCGCGGCGGTCCCGTTGGCGAGGGCGAGCTCGACGGGCCGATCGTCACATGCCCGTGGCATGGGTGGCAGTACGACGTGCGCACGGGTCAGAACGTTCTGAATCCGATGGCGAGGCTGACGTCGTATGCCGTCAAGGTCGAGAACGGACGGGTGTTCGTCGCGCCCATATAGGGACCGAATGTTTTTCCCGCGCACCATCTTCGCCGGGCCATGCCCTGGGACCCGTGGGTCTGGGCCCTCAGCGTCCTCGGGGGTCTCGCCTTCACGGTCGCCATCGCATCCCTCATCGACGGGGTCCGATTCCGGTCCAAGGTCCGCGATGCGCGCGTGTGGGATCACACGGCGTTCCTCCCGCCTGCGCTCCTCCTCGTCCCATGTCGCGGAGTCGACGCCGGGCTCGAAGAGAACCTCGACATGATCTTTCGTCAGGAGTACCCCGCCTACCGGGTCGTCTTCTGCGTGGACGCGATGGACGACGCCGCGGTCGCCGCGATTGAGCGGGTCCGCCCACGTCACACGACTCCGAGCGATATCTCCGTGGCCAACCAAGACCCTTCAATCGGAGGAAAGGCTCTCGCGCTCCTCGGTGGCCTTCAAATGCGGACACCGCGCGACGAGGTCATCGCGTTTCTCGACTCGGATATTCGGCCCTCCTCGCGCTTCCTCCGCTCCCTTGTGCAACCGCTCGCGCACCCGCAGGTCGGGGCGACGACCACGTATCGATGGTACGTCCCCGTTCGCGGCGGGCTTTGGTCCGCTGTCCGGTCCGCCTGGAACGCCGCGGGTCTGAACATCTTCTTTAGCGATCAGTACAACTTCCTGTGGGGCGGGGCTTGGGCCATCCGACGGCACGCCCTCGAGAGGCTCGACCTCGCCGCCTTGTGGCGGGGGACGCTGAGCGAGGACCTCGCGGTGACGGCGGCGATCAAAGCGATGGGTCTGCGCGTGCAGTTCGTGCCCCAATCCGTCGCGTCGACGTTCGAAGACTGCACTAGGAAGCAATGCGTCGAGTGGACAACGCGCCAGACGGCGATGGTCGCGGTCTGGGGCCGCCACATCCGCAACTTCGCGGCGCTCACGTACGGCGCCCATCTCGGGGCGGTTCTGCTGGGGCTGTTCTGCATCAGTCTCACGGCCTTCGCAGACCCGCGGTTCTCGTGGCCGGCCGCGTTGTTCCTCGTTCACATCCCCGCTGCAATCGTGAAGGGCGCCTATCGACGGAATTCCGTGTTCCTCGGGAATCCGGAAATCGCGAAGGCCAGACGAGTCTCGACCGTGGTGTGGGCGATTGCGAATCTCCTCGTGCCATGGCTCGTCTTATGGAATCTGCTACGGACACGAAACGTCGAGACAATTGAGTGGCGGGGAAAGCGATATCGCCTGACCCCGGGCGCCCTCGAGACGTCCGATCAGAGAATGTAGAGAATCGCTGTGAGGACCGCCGCCGATACGGCGCTGTATACATAGATCCGCCGCGCCCGAGCGCGGTCGAGCGCGCGCCACTCCGCCTCGGTGATTTCGCGTCTGGCCTCCATGCCATCACCGCATATCGTAGACCCCGCGCTCCGCGAAGACCACACAGAAGCCGAGCGCGGCCTCGAACACCGCCACAAAAGCGGCGAAGAGCGGGAGAAAGAGGAGGAGGGTGAGTTCGTGGGCCCCGCCATTTCGGAGGAACCACCCTGCGAGGACCGAGAGGGCGATGAGCACGATGCCGCCCGCTGCGCGTTGCGCGCGCCCGCGAGGACCGATGTTGCACCGACCTGGAAGGTATTCGGCCACGTCCCACGCACCTCGGCGCCCGACTTGAAGTTTGTCCGGACCACGGATGATTGGTGACCAGCCCGGCGCCCGTCACCGGGGACTTCGCAGATGCTCCTGAAACTTCGACATCTCGCTGAGCGTGTGATTTCGCCGCCGGCTACGCTTCCACGTAATCACAATCGCAATCGCGGGGGGGACGATCGCGGCGCTCGTCGCCGTCCCGCTCGCGAGCGGGCCGAGCGGGATTGCTAGAAGGGAGACCGCAACGAGGACCGGCGGCAAGAAGAACGCGAGGACGATCGTCGGGAGGCCGAGAAGAGGCTGGCGGGCTCCCCTCTGCATCGCAAGCACCTCCTCGTCGCTGTAGTGCTTCACGCGGGTCACAAGCGGACGACCGCGCTCCCGAAACACATCGCGGATCGCTTCCATCGCGCGCCGGAACCCCTCCGTCTCACCTCGGAAGGCGCGGATCGCCCCGGGCGTGAACCGCACGGTCATCCGCTCTCCCGAAATCATTTCGAGCCCGACGCCCGTGTGGACTAAGGTCCCCGCACTCGACGCGAACGGCGATAGGAATGCTCCGGAGACTTCGTACGACGCAGGATACACATTTTCGATTTCCTCCCACGTGTAGTACCGTTTCGCGCCGACGAGTCGCCTCCACCAGGGCAGGGATACCTCGATCCCTTCGTAGTAGATTCGCGTCGGAGACGGCCGGTTGACGAGGACGAACAGGACGAGAAATGCAAACGGCACGAAGCAGAGGCCACCGAGGGGATACAATTCGGGCCCGCTTGCGAGGGGTCCGAGGACGAACGTCGCGAGCCCGAGCACAAGGAGCAACGCGACAGATATCGGGCTCACGGGAATCGGGCGGTACTCGAACGCAAGGGTACGCTCTCCGTTTGTTGGCGACTTCGCCATCGAAACCGCGCTATCAAGGAGGGTTATTTAGACCCGCGGTCCGACAACCTTTATTCCCGCACCGTCATCGTCGCGGCGTGCTCTGCCTCGGAATCGAGGGTACCGCCCACACCGTCGGCGTTGGTGTCGTGAACGAGTCGGCGAAAGTCCTCGCGAATGCGTATGAGATGATCCGCCCGGAGAAGGGCGGGATCCACCCCCGGGAGGCGGCGAACCACCATGCAGAGCACATCGTCCCGCTGATCCGGAAGGCACTCGACATTGCGGGCGTCCGGGCGCACGACATCGATGTCGTCGCGTTTTCCCAAGGACCCGGCCTTGGCCCGTGCCTCCGGACCGTCGCAACGGCTGCGCGGGCCCTCTCGCTCACCCTCGACATCCCAATCGTTGGCGTGAACCACTGCGTCGCCCACCTCGAGATTGGCCGTGCTGTGACGGAGTGCGTGGATCCCATCCTACTCTACGTGAGTGGCGGGAACACGCAGGTCATTGCGTTCTCCCGCGGCCGCTACCGTGTCTTCGGGGAAACCCTCGACATCGGTGTCGGGAACATGCTCGACAAGTTCGCCCGGGAAACAGGTCACGGATTCCCTGGCGGGCCCATCCTCGAGCGAGCCGCGAAGGAGGGGAAGATCCTTCTCCCGCTTCCTTACTCTGTGAAGGGCATGGACGTCGCGTTCAGCGGGCTCCTCACGGCCGCGCTCGCGCTCCACAAGAAGGGCGAGTCGTTCGAGAACATCGCGTTCTCGGTTCAGGAGACTGCGTTCGCAATGCTGTGCGAGGTCACGGAACGGGCGATGGCCCATGTGGAGAAGGACGAAGTCCTCCTCGGCGGTGGGGTCGCTCGGAACCGTCGACTCCAAGAGATGGTCGACACGATGGCGCACGACCGAGGCGCGCGTATGTTCGTTCCGCCGGGAGACCTGTGCATCGACAATGGGGCAATGATCGCGTGGACCGGGCTACTGATGCACACCGCCGGCGTACGGGTGGCAATCGAGGACACGGTCGTCGACCAGCGATTCCGCACGGACGAGGTCGACGTCGTCTGGCGCAACGAGACGAAGGCCGCGCGCCCTGTTACGTGAACGACGCGACCGCTCCGATCCCCGTGCCGCGCACGAACGTGTGACCGAGCTTTGCGAGGACGGCCTCAATCCCGGTGAAGCCGGCGACGAGATCCTGGAGCGTGACGATGCCCATGTGGCCGATCCGGAATATTTTCCCCTTGAGCTGCGCCTGACCTCCCTGGACGACCGTGCGCTGTTCTTCTTCTAACATCCTCCGGAACTTCCGGTCATCGACCCCGGGAGGGTATCGAATTGCACTGACGGTGTTCGATTCGTATCCTCTGCGCGGGAGCATCTCGAGGCCCATGGCCCTCGCGGCGGCTCGCGTTGCCTCTCCGAGCCTCGCGGTCCGCTCAAGCCGCGGCTCGATTCCCTCCTCCTTCAGCAGATGGAGCGCCTCGCGGTACGCGAGAAACAACGGGACCGCAGGTGTGAACGGGGTGTCGTCCTCCTCCAGCGCATCGATGTGGGCCTTCAGGTTCGTGTAGAAGCTCGACTCCTCATGGAGCGCGTCGTACGCGCGTTCTGAGACGGCGACCGCGGCGAGCCCGGGCGGCGCGGCCACGCATTTCTGAGATCCCGTGACGAGGACGTCGATTCCCCAATCCATCCGCACCTCGATCCCGCCGACGGACGTGATCCCGTCGACGATCAGGAGCGCATCGTGCTCCCGGGCGACGGCGCCGATTTCGCGGAGCGGATTCGTGAGGCCGGTCGACGTCTCGGTGTGGCACACCGTGATGGCCCGGAAGTGTTTCCCCTCCATTGCGGACGCGACACGTTGGGGATCCGCGGGCTGACCCCACTCGAACTCGAGAGGTGTGGGCCGCGCGTAGATCTTGGCGAGATCGTAGAACCGCTCGCTGAACTTCCCGTTGACGAGGCAAAGGACCTGCTCCGTTCGACGGAGGACGCCGCTCACCGCTGCGTCGAGCCCCGCCGTGCCGGAGCCGCTGAGCACGGCGACGTGCCCTGCGGTCTGGAACAGGAACCGTGTGAGTTCGCGCACGTCCGCGAGTACGGCCTGGAACTCCGCCGACCGATGATTAATCGCGGGAAGCCCCATCGCCCGGAGAACGCGCGGATGCATCTTCACGGGGCCAGGGAGAAGGAACACCGTGTTCTCGATGTCCATCGCGTGTCCGGAGATTCATTTTCAGCTTAAGGCATTCGTCCGTTCCTCGCTGGACCGAACGAATTTCCACCGGAAACCGTGGGGTTCGCGGGCGAGAACCTGGAAGGAACGCTTATATATCGTGGGGCGGATGCCGTCAGACAAGCGTATGTCAAAAGCAGTCGGTTAGACGTACGTGGGATGAAGTGGGTGGGCCGGTTGGACGAAGGATCGGAAAAAATCACGTTGCGGGTGCCGAAGCGGTTCCTCCGCATGGTTGATTTCCTCGTGGAAGTCGACGACTTCCCGAGCCGCTCCGAGGCGATCCGCACGGCGATCCGAGACATCGTGTACCAGCGCGTGCAAACGGTCCAGGACCGACTGAAGAGGATGGAAGACGCGGAGAAGGCGCTTGCGGACTTCGAGGAGCTCAAGCGTCGATTCATGCAGAGCTGAGTGCGAGTGTAATGGTATGGATGCACGACTGAGCCTGTGGGAAATCGGGGCTTGGCGCCGTCGCGACATCACGATTTCCTCCCCCCCAATTGGGTGACCACAAGGTCACCCATTCTTTCTTTCCGATCCAGGGCTTTCGAGCCAACCCTTATCTGCAAACTTTGGTTGTGCACACGGAAATGCGGTTTGAAATCGCGGTCCGGACCGCGATGGTCGCCGTGATTCCGGCGCTCATCGTGCTCATCTTGGTCACGCCGGGCTTGATCGGTCGGCCCTCAGTGCTGTCCGCGATCCCGATCCTCATCGTCGGCCTGACCGACGCGTATGTCGTGATCGATGTCCACGGCGCCGTGGACCACTACCGGTACCGGAGCATCGCGGTGTTCATCGAAGGACAAGACAACGTGTCAGCTCGATACAACGCTTCGGAGACCGAGACGTTTGACGTCGACATGTCGATCCCGCGCTCTGCGACGGCCGTGTTCGACCTTTCTGTCCTCGTCGCGAACCGCGAAGGGACCACGTTCGCCCTGAACGCGACGGTCTTCACAGGCACGGACGAAGTCGGCGATTTCGTGTCCCTCACGGATCGCGATACGATGCGGACAACGATTGCGTACGCGCCGGCAGACTTCCGAACCCTCATCCCAGCGGGGCGTGGTCCATGAAAATCAGCCGCTGGACGCTCCTCTGGCTCTTCATCGTCGGTATCCTGATCACGATTGAAGTCGGCATCGTGATGGGCGTGATCAATCCGTTCGACGTCGTATCGTTCTTCTTCATCGTGGTCTTCGCCCTCGTCGTGATCTCCGTGCTCGCGATCATCGGTGCGGTCTTTCTCGGTATCTACATCTCCCACCGAATCCTTGCCGCTCGGGACTTCACCCCGTTCGAGCAGGAAATGCTGAAGATGGCGGAGGGAGTGAAGCGAGTCTCCGAGCAAGTCGGTGAGATCGCGAAGGTTCTGGGGACGAACCCTGAGCCGAAGCGCTAGCCGAGTCGTTCCGGACAGCCCTCGCGGCGACTGCAGCCGATGCACTTCCCGGGCCGGTTGTGGTTTCGATGGACACCCCCGCCCCGCACGATGGCCGCGCGCATCTCTGCCACCTTGGCCAGGAGGAGACTCTTTACATCCTCGTTGTACTCGATTTCGTGGGCCGCCCGCTCATATCGAATCACGCCGTGAGGAGGCGGCCGTCCGAACTCCTCTTCGACGAGAAGGCAATAGGCCGTGAGCTGGAGGATGTGGGAGAACAAGGGTCCGCGGGGCGTTCGGCCCGTCTTGACTTCGACCGGGATGTGGTGCTCGCCCTCAAGGATTACCGCGTCCGGCCGGCCCGTGAGGCCGTATTGGCGCGAGACGAAAAGTTTCGGTTTCTCCGCCTCGGAGTCCACGTAGCGGACCTGGGCACCCTCGATGCC
>Ga0209521_10004676_pt1 | contig 10889 bp, 9 predicted proteins | sample Rifsed19ft4_FD_184016 | JGI IMG/M metagenome (GOLD analysis project Ga0209521, IMG submission 184016) | Soil microbial communities from Rifle, Colorado, USA - sediment 19ft 4 (version 2) | ecosystem: Environmental > Terrestrial > Deep subsurface > Rock core/Sediment | place: Rifle, Colorado... | reverse complement strand
TCTGATAGATTGCGGTGAGGGCACGCAGCGTCAGATCCTGCAATCGGGCACTGGTTTCAAGAATCTCACGCGCATATTGCTTACGCACGGTCATCTCGACCATATCCTCGGGCTTGGCGGGCTGATGTCCACGTTACTGCGCTGGGAAGCAATTGATGAACTCGACATCTTCGGTGGACGTTCCACCCTCGATCGCGTTCATGACCTGATTTATGGTGTTGTCCTGCGCGGCAACCAGCCTCCCATGCCACTTCGCTTGAATGAGATCAGGCCCGGCACATTTTTCGAATCGGATGATTTTACGGTTACCGCGTTCTCTGTCACCCATCGCGGGCCGGATTGCCTGGGATATGTTTTTGAGGGAAAAGCGCGCCGTCCGTTTTTGCCTGAAAAAGCGGATGAACTCGGAGTCCCGTTTGGCCCCGAACGCCGCGACCTGGTCGCGGGTAAGGAAATTACTCTGTCCGATGGCAAACGCATCAAACCGGATGATGTGCTTGGTCCGGTTCAAAAGGGTCTGAAACTCGTCGTGGTGGGCGACGCGGGGAAAACGGAAGACCTGCTCGAGGTCAGTAAGGAGGCGGATGCGCTCGTGATCGAATCCACTTATCTGGATGAAGAGGCCGAAATGGCGCGCCAGTTCTCGCACCTCACCGCACGCCAGGCGGCGGAACTGGCAGTAAAAGCAGGGGTTGAGAAACTAATCCTGACACACATCTCCCGAAGGTATCGAGAGAAGGATGTTCTAAAGGAGGCCCAGGCCATTTTCCCCAATACAACAGTGGCACGGGATTTCGATTCGTTCCAGATCAAGCGGAAGGAATAACAGAATCAGTCATTGCGAGTCTTCGAGAAGCAATCCCTAAGGTCGCGAGGAGATTGCTTCGCGGAGTTTACTCTGAGCCTGTCGAAGTGCTCGCAATGACGTTATACCCCTTCACTTGTCATAATGAACAATGGGGTCATCTCGAAACTCTCGAATTTCGGCCGCAGACGATCCTTGTTGTAAAACCGCTCCACGTTGACAGTTTTCTTTGTGCTGGTCACGATATCAACGGGGATGTTGTCGTAACGCCCATTTTTGAGCACAACCAATCGTCCGTGTACCCTCTTGAGAATAAGGTCAAGTGCAAGATTCCCATATGCCATTGGGACTATGGAATCAATCGCGTCCGGGTCGCCGCACCGGACAAGATAACCCAGTTTTTGGTTCACGGTATCCACCATGCGGCCATTGTTATGTTTGGCTGTCATCTTTTTCAGTTCGGCTGAAATAAGATCTCCAATGCCTCCCAGTTTCATATGGCCGAAAGCATCTGTTGTCCGGTCTGCAAAAACCATTTCTCCGCCCTCGAACATGGCGCCTTCCGAAACCAGTACAACGGAATACCGGCTGGGATTGTTGTTGCGGTCATACATAAGCAACTCGACCAGTCTCTCGAGATTGAACTTGAACTCAGGGATCACACATCGATTCGCCGCGCCTGCCATGGCCGGCAGCATGGCTGTAAAACCGGCATATCGCCCAAATACCTCCAGCACCATCAGACGCTCATGGGAGCCGGCTACCGTACGCAGGCTGTTGGATAGTTCAATTGTGCGTGTGACGCAGGTGCTGAATCCAATGCAGTAATCGGTGCCGGGCACATCGTTATCCATAGTTTTAGGGATGGCAACGACCTTCACGCCTTCCTGATACATGCGGACGCCGTAACTCAGTGTGTCGTCACCGCCGATGGGAATGAGGTAATCCAGCCCGAGGAAATCAATATTCTTCAGGACCTCCGGGGTGAGATCATTGACGTCCTCGGTGTATTTTTCCTGGAGCGCCGGGGGAAGCCGATCATTCCGCACTTTGGATGGGTTCGTGCGCGAGGTATGCAGGAAGGTGCCTCCTGTCCGTCCGGCCTTGTTGACAATTTCCTCGGTCAATACCTGGAAGTTGTTGCTGTTATCGGCCTGTGGATCACGGACAACGTCAATCAATCCTGCCCAGCCGCGACGTATGCCAATCACCTTGTAGCCCTCGCGCGTAGCACGGATGGTTACAGCGCGGATCGCCGGGTTGAGTCCCGGAACGTCGCCTCCGCCTGTTAGAATGCCAATGACACCTGGTTTTTTTGCGTTCATATCTGCCTTTCATGGATGCTTGCTGTGATGAATTTATCTTGCTGCATTTATCATATTGGACATTATTCATAATGGGAAGGGTTATCACCTTATTTTAATCGAGTCTGGCTTTATATCATCGTCGGTTCTTCATATATCCCGAACACTTCCTTCATTACCTGAATAATCTCGCCCAGCGTCGCGTAAGAATGGACTGCTTCCATGAGGTATGGCATGCTGTTCTCGGTCCCTTCCGCCGCGATGCGCAATCTGTCAAGCGCCTGGCCAACACGGCCGTTATCACGCGTCTTGCGGAGGTCTTCCAGACGCTTCACCTGTCTTTCATAACCTTTTGGATCCATTTCAAGGATGGGGATGGTGAGTGGTTTCTTTTCAGCATAGGCGTTCACGCCCACGATCTTGCGAATGCCTTTATCTATTTCGCGTTGATAGCGATAGGCCGCGTCCGCGATCTCGCCTTGGAAGAATCCCATTTCAATGGCAGGAATAACCCCGCCCAAATCTTCGACGCGGCGGAAGTAATCGTATGCCTGCTGTTCGATGCGGTCGGTCAATGCCTCGACTAAGAAGCTGCCTCCGAGTGGATCGACTGTGTTCGTCACCCCGGACTCTTCCGCGATGATCTGTTGCGTGCGCAGGGCAATCGTCACTGCATGTTCAGAGGGAAGCGCCAATGCTTCGTCGAGGGAATTTGTATGGAGGGATTGTGTACCTCCCAATACAGCGGCCAGAGCCTGAATCGCAACACGCACCACGTTATTTTCAGGTTGCTGGGCAGTGAGCGAGACCCCCGCCGTCTGTGTATGGAAACGCAACAGCCACGAGCGTGAATTCCTTGCCTTGAATGTCTCACGCATCTCGCGCGCCCAGATGCGACGCGCAGCGCGGTATTTGGCGATCTCTTCGAAGAAGTCGTTGTGCGCGTTGAAGAAGAAGGAAAGACGCGGCGCGAACTCGTCGACATCCATGCCGCGCCCGATTCCCCATCTTACATACTCAAGCCCGTCGCCGAGCGTGAAAGCCAGTTCCTGCGCGGCCGTGGAACCTGCTTCACGGATATGATAACCAGAGATCGAGATTGTGTTCCACTGCGGAACTTTTTGCGCGCCGAATTCCATAGTATCCACCACCAGTCTCATCGAAGGTTCGGGCGGGAAGATATATTCCTTTTGCGCGATGAATTCCTTGAGAATGTCGTTTTGAATGGTACCGCGTAATCTATCTGGTCTAACGCCTTGATTCTCCGCCGCGGCAATATACATGGCCCAGATGATCGCGGCGGGTGAATTGATGGTCATGCTCGTTGAGACCTTATCGAGCGGAATACCATCGAACAGAATCTCCATGTCTTTCAACGAGGAGACTGCCACCCCGCATTTGCCGAACTCACCCAGTGCTTCAGGCTGGTCGGTGTCGTAGCCCATCAGCGTTGCCAGGTCGAAGGCAACCGATAGACCCGTCTGTCCCTGGCTCAGCAAATATTTGAAGCGCGCATTCGTTTCCTCCGCGGTGCCGAAGCCCGCGAACATGCGCATCGTCCAGAGTTTGGAGCGATGCAGCGTCGGGTGGACTCCGCGCGTGAAGGGGTACTCACCCGGAAGTCCAAGATCGGAAGCGTAATCTGAATCTGCCACATCCAGCGGGGTGTAGAGTCGGTTGATCGGTTCGGAGGAGGTCGTCATGAAGTGCTGCGGAGCGGCCCGTTCGGGCAGGGATGATAAAGCTTTTTGTAAAGTGGTCTCCTCCCATTTTTCAAGCGAGTTTTTTAACTCATCCAGTTTGCTTTTATCGTACATGGCTCTCTCCTTTGGCGGGATAATTGCATTATACTTGACCGGTATACTCCCCTCAACAAAGGTAACTCATGCCCCGTTTTGAAATTGACGTCGACCCATGTGACCATCTAACTGCTGACGCAATTGGCCAGCCAGGTCAGCGGGTTTTTTATATTCAAGCCTTTCAGGACCAGCGCACGATCACTGTGATCATCGAGAAGACGCAATTGCACTCACTTGCAATTGGAGTTGAACAGTTCCTCTCGCAGGTCAACGAGCAGAACCCCGAGCTCCCGGAAGCCTCAGGCGATTACGTGGAAGATGTGATGCGCATCAACCCGCCTGTGGACCCGCTCTTCCGTGTTGGAGAGATCGGCCTTGGCTACGACAAGGACCGCGACCTGGTCGTATTGTTCGTCAAGGAGTTGTTGACCGAAGAGGAGGACCCCGAGACCGCCGCGGTGGTCCGCTTTTGGGCCTCGCGGACTCAGGTGCGGATGATGGCGCGCTGGGGCGTGGAAGTGATCACACGCGGGCGGCCGATCTGCCCGCAATGTGGACAACCCGAGGAACCCGAGGGACATTTTTGCCCCAAGAAGAATGGGCATAGGCATTGATCTAACCACTGAGACACAGAGAACAAAAAACTCCGTGACTCGGTGTCTCCGTGGTTAATTTTGATGAACGAATCATTCTCCAAACTCCAAACTGCTTTACAATGCGGCGACGTTGAACTCAAAGGCAAATTCACCTTTGGCTCAAACTACACTTTCCTGGTCGCGGTCCATCATGACGGAGCCGAATATCGCGCCGTCTATAAACCAACCAAAGGCGAACAACCTTTATGGGACTTTGAAGAGAACACGCTCGCCTTGCGCGAAGTGGCCGCGTATGTCGTCAGCGAGCGTCTCGGCTTTCACTTTGTCCCATTCACCACGCTCCGTGAAGATGGCCCGCACGGCGCGGGTTCGCTCCAGCAATTCATCGAATACGACCCCGAATATCACTACTTCAACTTCACCGACGATGACAAACAGCTCCTCGAGCCCGTCGTGCTCTTCGACCTGCTCTGCAACAACGCGGACAGAAAGGGCAGTCACGTTTTCTTTGAGAACGGGACGCACAAGCTCTTTGCCATCGATCATGGGATCTGTTTTCACGAAGACGACAAATTGCGGACTGTGCTTTGGGATTTCGCTGGGCAAAAGATTCCCGAGGACTTGCTTTCCCGCCTCTCTCTGATCCTTCGACACGGCTTCGCCAGTCAGGACCACGGCCGAAGCCTGCTCACCGACCTTGAACGTTATCTCAGCCCGCGTGAGATCACTGCTCTCTGCACTCGCGCGGAATCCATACTCAAAAAGGGAGTCTTCCCCCGCCAGCCCCGTGACCGACGCGCCCTGCCCTGGCCGCCGTTATAATCACCTCGCGCTGAGCGGAGAGACGAGAGAAGCGAGGAACGCAGACGAAGCGCAAACGACACATGACACAGGAGCACTCATGAACTGCAACCTCGCCTTCATCGGATTCGGAAACGTTGCCCGCGCGCTCGCGCGACTTTTGATTCGCAAGCAGGATTTGCTCAAATCAAAATACGACGTCACCTTTTCATTAACAGGCATTGCCACGGGGCGACACGGCTTTGCAGTCAACCCAAACGGACTCGACATTAAACAAGCCCTGGGACTCGTAGAAAGTGGAAAGTCCATTACTCCACTTTCCACTTTCCAGGTAAACAACTCACTTGAGGTGATTCAACATTCATCCGCCCACGTCCTGTTTGAAAACTCCCCAGTCAACACACAGACTGGCCAACCCGCGCTCGATCACATCCGTATTGCACTGGAACTCGGCATGCACGCCATCACTGCCAACAAGGGCCCTGTCGTGTACGGCTATCGCGAATTGACCGCGCTTGCAAAATCAAAAGGCAAAATATTTGGATTTGAGTCAACCGTACTGGGCGGCGCACCCGTATTCTCCGTATTTCGCGAAACATTTCCATTGGCAGAACTCTCTTCATTCAAGGGGATTCTCAATGCAACCACAAATATCATTCTCTCAAGAATGGAGAACGGCGAATCCTACGAAGACGCCGTGAAGTTCTGCCAATCCATCGGCGTAGCGGAGACCGACCCCACCAATGATGTGGATGGCTGGGATGCAGCCATCAAAGTCGCCGCGCTGATCACAGTCCTAATGGATACTCCGTTCACACCACAGCAGGTGAATCCCACAGGCATTCGCGGCATCACACCTGAAACGGTCGCCAGGGCAAAAGCTGAAGGCAAGCGCTATAAATTGGTCTGCTCTGCTGAGAAAGCTTGGGGGCAAATTAAAGCCCGTGTTGCGCCCGAACTCTTGGATTCATCCTCGCCACTGTATGGGGTGATGAATTCATCCACGGGCGTATCCTTCCGCACGGACGTCCTGCCCGATTATTCGATCACAATCTCTGAGCGCGAGGGCATGGCAGGCGGCCCCATCGAAACGGCGTATGGTCTCTTTGCAGATTTTGTGACCGCGGTTACTCAATAACGTGAATCTAATCCTGGAGAATACAACATGGAATTCAAGGACTCAACCTCATACACTGACCTGACCCAGGGCAAGATCAAGCATATCGACTTTCGAATCCGCGTTGATTTTTCCACGCGTACATTGGATATCGAAGCCAAATATCAACTGCAAGAACCGGTTCACGGCTCGCTTTATTTGGATACTTTCAAGATAAACCTGAAACAGGCTCATGTGGGCGGTCGCGAACTGAAGTGGGAATTCGATACCAGGGACGATATTTTAGGAGAGCGCCTGCATTTGCAAGGGTTGGAGGGCGACTCAACCTTTACGCTGATGTTCCGCACTGCACCCGAAGCGCGGGCTTTACAGTGGCTCAATGCAACTCAAACGGCAGGCGGAAATTATCCCTTCCTATACAGTCAGTGTCAGGCAAGCCATGCGCGCAGTATCTTTCCCTGTCAGGATACTCCCTCAGTGCGGTTCACGTATTCGGCAGAAGTGGAGGTCCCTCAGGGGTTGGTAGCGGCTATGGCGGCTGAGCAGGTTAGAAGCGACGCCCTGACTGGCGAAGCCGTGTCGAAGGGTCAGGAAGGAAGCGGACACGGCTACGCCAGTGTCTTCGCTTTTAAGATGCCACAGCCAATCCCATCCTATTTGTTTGCGTTGGCGGTGGGGAATCTCGTCTTCCGCGAATTCGGACCCCGTACAGGCATCTACGCCGAGCCGGAAATGATAGAAGCCGCGGCCTGGGAATTCGCCGAGAACGAAACCAAAATGACTGAGGCTGAGAAATTGCTCGGGCCGTATCTATGGGGACGATATGATTTATTGGTATTGCCGCCTTCCTTCCCATATGGGGGGATGGAAAATCCACGCCTCACCTTTCTGACCTCAACTTCCATTCTTGGCACGCGCGGGCAGACATCCCTAATCACTCACGAGCTCGCACATGCGTGGACCGGGAATCTGGTAACCAATGCCACCTGGCAGGATTTCTGGCTGAACGAGGGCTGGACAACATATGCAGAGTCGCGCATCACCGAAGTGCTGGAGGGAAAAGATGTTGAGGACTTACGCGCAGCTTTTAGCGAAAAACAACTTATGGCGGTCATGGAACGTATCGGCGTGGATTCGCCGCTTACCTGCCTGAAATTACCTGCCGACGAAAAGGATGCGGATTCCTTCACAACCATTATCCCTTACTATAAAGGTTGTTTCTTCCTGAAGGAATGTGAATATGCGGTGGGGCGGGAACGCTTTGACGCTTTTATCCAGAAATACATGGCAAGTTTTCAGTTTCAATCTCTAACGACCGAGGCATTTTTGGATTTCTTGAGAGTCGAACTCCCGGAAGTTTTCGAAAAGGTAGATGTACAGCAGTGGGTGTACAAACCGGGATTGCCCGAGGAACGGCACAAACCAAAATCCTATTTGTATGATGAAGTTCAACAGGTTCTGAACGATTACCAACAGGGCACGCGACCAACCAAAGAGCAGGTGCAGGACTGGCACCGCTTTCAAATTTTTTCCTTCTTACAAGGTTTGTCCAGGAAAATACCAGTGGAAGACTGCCCATACCTTGAGGATATTCTTGAGCTCGAAAAACGGAATGATGCTGGATATTACTCTTTTTTCTATGCCACCTGTATTGCCAGTGGCTATGAGGCAGTTCTGCCCCGCGTTGAGCAATTCATGGAAAGGGTTGGCCGCATGCTATACATCCTGCCGATCGTACGCGCAATGATCGAGACAGACTGGTCGCGGGAGTATATACGTCCGTTGTTTGAACGCGTGCGTGATCGCCATCACCAAATCACAGCCAATGCGATTGATGGGTTGTTGAAAAAAGCAGGCTTGTAGAAGCGGGTTGCAGCCTATTTACAACGAAACCAATGAAACTTACCTGAGCAGCTCTTTACATTCTTCAAGCTCCAGCACCTTTATTTTCACCCCGTTTGATTCCAGAAACGCCTGAGAAGATTCACAACCTTGCCAGCTTGCGCCGACAATGAGTTCTGGAATTCCAAGCATGACTATCGGTCCCGCGCACATGAGGCAGGGAAACGCACTGGCATACATGGCAGAATCTGCATAGGTCTCCTGCAAACCTGCCGCGCGGATGACCTCTATCTCGGCGTGGCTGGTCGGGTCGTTACGCGTGTTCATGTGATTTCGTCCGACGCCAATGATCTCCCCGCTGCGCACCAGTACAGAGCCGTATGGATAATTCCCTTCAGCCTGGGCGGCTTTTGCTTCGTCAATGGCAATTTGCATGTATTGGTCCATATGAAAGTTTTCCTTCGGCTGCCCTATCGAAACGGCAGATGGTCTGTTCGCAGATTTTGCGAATGCGGTTAATTGGAGAATGTGTCAAGCCTTATACCAAGGAGAGCAAGAAGTATTTTTTCAGGATCCCTGCTGATATTTTTCGGAAGATTTCAGAAAAAAAATCTGGGGATGCAAGTAACAACAATGCCATCACGCCAAACATACGCAGGTAATTAAAGGGGAAGATATCGAAAGAGGGGAGCACAAAGATGCATGTAATTGCAATGCCCAGCCACCCCGGCCTGTCTTTGCCTCGCAGGGCAACAGCCCATAGTGCCAAAGGCAATGCGATCACGAAGTGATGGTCCCATGCGGAGGGTGTTACCAATAGTGCAAGGCTTGAAAAGTCAATCAGGCTGCCGAAGTTTCGGTATGTTTCAGCGGCAGGTCCCGAAGGGAGGGTTCGGTATATTTTCTCGCGTTTATAAAAGCGCAGGGCAATCCATGTCAGCACAGCCAGCGTGCTGATAATAACCAGAGGCAGAATAATAGACTCAGGCAACTCAGTAAAGCGGGCAAGGTTGCGTGCCAGGCTAAGCAGGGTTGTGTTCCTGATCCATATTGAACTTTCCCTTTCAGAAGGGAAGGAAAGGAAAAATAAAATGAATTGCTTCCATAGGGATAGATCACGCCCGAAGTTGGTCAGCAGCAAAATAGTGAGTATCCCGCTGACAAAAGCGCCGAACACTGCCTTCCATTTTTTCATCATTACGAGCGGAGCGCCCATGCTAAGCGGGTAAAGTTTGATTAATCCGCCAAGCGCAACAGCCGCGCCGCTCAAAAAAGGGAACCTATTCAACGCTAACAGTGCAATTAATATCGCGTTGAGAACATACAAATTGATCTGGTTCAGGCGCAACATTCTGACCAAACAGATCGATTTTATCAGCAAACCAAGTTGTAAAAAGTGATAATGGTAATTGACTTGTCTTCAAGCAATTGCACAATGAATGGAAGATGTTACGTATGCCCCACGACAGCTGATTCCTGGCATGATATTTGATGTAAATAAAACCCGCCACGGTTCCATCCGTGACAGCGATCTTAATACCGATCATCAAAGATGTTTGCGGCGGGCTTCATTGGGGTAAAATCTGGATGAAATAAGTATTGCATGTCAAAGGTGACAGTCCCTTGTCTGACGGCTCTCTTTGGGTGAATCTTCTCCGCTGTGACTGTCACCCACAATTTCGCGGGAGGCCTTGAATGTCCATCACCAAGCAACGTACGCTGGACTACGTGGAACTCGAATGGGGAACTTACGTTGAACGCTTCAACCGTCTGCCGAAAGAGGAACAGAGCAAACGCGTCAAAGAGATGGGTTTTGAATCTTTTCGCGATCTGCTGGCACACATCCTTTCATGGTGGGAGGAGGGCATGGGCACCATCCTGGCCATTGCGGAGGAACGTCAGTTCGAGCGCAGGAAATATGATTTCGATGTGTTCAACGCGGAAGCTGTCACTAGATACCAATCATGGGATGAATCCGAGTTCCTGGCTCATTTTGAGAGAACGCGTCAGAAAATGGCAGCAGACCTGAGGTCCATGAATGAGGCGGTGTTCGAGAATCGGAGAGTCCGGGCATGGTTGCGCGCGGTCATCCTGCATCACGCGCGCGAACATCTCATTGCATTGAATCGCTTTCTGGTTATCGATATGCTGGAAAATGATTGGGCGACTTACATCGAAGATCTCAATTGTCTCCCGTCCGAAAAGCAAACGGAGTTTTTATCGAAACAGGGATTCGAGAATTTCCACGATCTGCTCGCGCACATGATCGGCTGGTGGGAGGAGGGCGCACGCATCATCATGGGTATTCTGGACAGCCCGGCCTTCACATGGCAGGACCCTGAAACTGATACGTTCAACGCGGAGTTGATGGAAAAATATTCCACATGGTCTGACGAGGATCTATTCAGGCATTTTGAAACTGTGCGCTTGGCGATGATCGATCTTGTTGCAGGTTTGCCCGAAGATGCGTTCCTGAACAGGGATATCGAAAGCTGGCTCGCGACGGATGTGGTGGGGCACTACGACGAACACGCCGTTCCTGTATGAGGTCTGCTCTTATGGATCACACTGTTTACCTGGCCCTGGGATCAAATCTCGACAACCGGCTTGCGAATCTAAAGCGGG
>Ga0209521_10004673_pt1 | contig 10900 bp, 11 predicted proteins | sample Rifsed19ft4_FD_184016 | JGI IMG/M metagenome (GOLD analysis project Ga0209521, IMG submission 184016) | Soil microbial communities from Rifle, Colorado, USA - sediment 19ft 4 (version 2) | ecosystem: Environmental > Terrestrial > Deep subsurface > Rock core/Sediment | place: Rifle, Colorado... | reverse complement strand
CGGCGGGGAAGACGGGGCACGTCGTCACGGTGGAGGATCATGCCGTGCACGGCGGCCTCGGCATGTCGTACGCCGCGGCAGGGATCGCCGTTTGCTCGTCCTCGCCGGCAGAGGCCGGCGCAGGGCTTGTAAGGATTTCGTCCTCGCTCGCGGGGGACGCGGCTGGCTCTTGATCGGCTTCGCTTGGCGGTGACTCAGCCGGCTCAACGGCGTTCGGCGCGGTGGACGCGAGGTCAGCCGGCTGCCCCTCCGCCGGCACCTCCACGGCGTCGGCAGCCCCTGCGATCAATACGGCTAACAGGAAGACCTGGGCCGCAGCGCCAAAGCCCGCGACTAAGGCTCGTCCGCCCATCTCGAAAACCCTCGTTGCCCCTTAAAGTTAGTCCGAGCGGGTGGCTCCGGCCACCCTCAATTGCGGGTCGCGAGGTCGTTCTTCGAACGACCGTTGCCGAGAAGCCTCCCTCGGCATGTTTGGGGTGCAGGCTGGCCAATAGACTTCCCCTTGGCCTCGGCTATGATCGCGCCCCACGCGTGCCGCAAGAGGCGAAAGCACCGCATGTTCCCGGTCAGCGACGACAATTCGCAACGGCGAACCTTCCCCACCGTCACCATGGCTCTTATCGGCGTCAACGTGCTGGTCTTCCTGGCCGAGCTCGCCGGCGGAGACCAATTCATCACGAACTGGGCCTTCATTCCCTCTCGATTTTCGGACCAGCCCGGCGCCAACGCGGTGACGATCTTCTCCGCGATGTTCATGCATGGCGGCTGGTTGCACCTATTCGGCAATATGCTGTTTCTGTGGATCTTCGGGGACAATGTCGAAGATCGCTTCGGCCATCTCAAATTTCTGATTTTCTACTTGCTGACAGGCATCGCCGCGACGCTCGCCCAATATGCCGTCGCGCCCGAATCTGGCGTCCCCAACGTTGGCGCCTCGGGCGCGATCGCCGGCGTGCTCGGCGCCTACATCCTCATGTTTCCGCAGGCGCGGGTGAACGTGCTGCTCGGCCGACAAATCGTCGCCATGCCGGCCGTCATCGTGCTCGGGGCTTGGATCGCCTTGCAGCTTGTGAGCGGTGTCGGGACGATCGCCTATACAGACGAGAGCGCCGATGTCGGCGGCATCGCTTACATGGCCCATATCGGCGGCTTCGTTGCCGGTCTGCTGATGACCTTCCTGTTTCGCGAGCCAAGCAGCGCCGGCACCGCGACCTGAAGGTTTCTATTCCCGGCTGCCGTCAGATCGTGCCGATGAAGTCGCGCTTGCCGATCTCGACCCCACAGCGGCGCAGGATGTCGTAAGCGGTCGTAGCGTGGAAATAGAAATTGGGCAGGGCGAAATGCACGAGATAGGGCTCGCCCTTGAAGTGCAACTCCTGGCCGCCGACGGTAAGCGAGATGTCGCGCCCCTCCGAGCCGTCGATGTCCTTGGGCGCGATGTCTTCGACAAATTTCACCGTCTTGGCGATGCGGGCCTTGAGTTCGGCAAAGCTCTTCTCCTCGTCGGCATATTTCGGCACCTCTTTGCCGGCGAGCCGCGCCGTGGTTCCCTTGGCGAAATCGGCCGCGATCTGAATCTGCCGCGTCAAGGCAAACATGTCGGGGGTAAGCCGCCAGTTCAACAATACCTCCGGGTCGATCTTGCGCTCGGCGGCATAGGCCTCGGCCTTGTCCAGGATATCGGTGAGGTTTTTCAGCATGGCGAGAAAGGCCGGAACCGAGGCCTGATACATTCCGAACGACATGGTGGGATCACTTTCATTGGCGGGTAAGGGAAGGACGCGACTGTAGCAGCAGGCATTGCCGGAACCCTCATCACGTTCCGGCGAGCTAGAGCGCTCTCGCCCGAGATTGAATCACGATAGCGCTCTGGGGTTTTGTTTGAGCGACGCGGAATCAGCCGGTCGACACCGTTGGAGGCCAGGGCATGCAAGACGGCTTGAAGACATTATCCGCCGGGTTAAGCCGCCGCCATGTGGTTGCAGGCGCGCTCGGCGCCGTTGCGCTCCCGATGGCAATGCCTGCCTTCGGCAGAGGCATCGAAGCGCCGGCGACCGAGACGGACGAGCGCTTCATGCGCCTCGCCCTCGAAGAGGCGGCTCTCGCTGACGATCCCTACTATTTCGGCGCGGTGATTGTGCGCGACGGCGAGGTGCTCGCCCGCGGCCGCAATCTCTGGAGCCAGCAGCAGGATCCGACTGCCCACGGCGAGATGGTCGCCATCCGGCGATTCCTGGCCGCGCATGGCCTCGAGAAGATCAAGGGAACGACGCTTTACACCTCCGGCGAATCTTGCCCCATGTGCATGGGCGCGATCGTCTGGTGCGGCATCGCCCGTGTCGTCTTTGGCGCGTCGATCGCCGAGCTCACCACCAAGATGGGCCAGATCATGATCACCGACGCCGAGATCGCCGCCAAGACGCCGTTTGCCGATATCACGCTCACCGGCGGCGTGCTGGCCGAAGACTCGCTGAAGCTGTTCAAGTAGGCCGCCTGCGGTTCAGCGCTCTTTTACCGGAAAGGCCGCAACGATGGGCGCGAGGTCTCGCGCGTGGTCCCAATCGCCTCCTTTCTGGGTGAGGCCAAGCCGCACGATGACGAGATCGCGCGAGGGCACGATGGCCACGATCTGCTCCTCGTGGCCGAGGAAATAATAGGCGTCCTCTGGCATCGGCGGCTCGCCGAGCGCATCTGACTCAGGCAGCTTCAACCACATATGCGCGCCGTAGCTCCCATCCGGCGCGTTCTTTGCGGGCATCAAACTGTAGGCGACCCATCCTTGCGCCAGCAGGCGCTCCCCCTGCCACACGCCGTCCTGAAGGAAGAGGAGCCCAAGCCGCGCGAAATCGCGCGCAGAGGCATACATCAGCGACGATGCCACCAAGGTTCCGGCAGCGTCCGGCTCGATCACCGCGCTCCTCATGCCGAGCGGCGCGAACAGATGCTCGCTCGGGTAGCGCAGATAATCGCGCTCCGCCGTGAAGCTCGCGCGCAAAATGCGAGCGATGATCAGCGAGGTGCCGCTCGAATAGTGCCAGTTTGCGCCGGGAGGATGAAGCAGCGGCTTCGCGGCAGCGAACCTGGCCTTGTCCCCGGCAACGAACAGCATCTGCGTCACGTCCGCGAGTGGATCGTCATAGCTCTCGTCGAAGGCGAGGCCGCTCGACATGCGCAGCAGGTCGTCGAGCGAGATGCCGCCGCGCGGGTCGCCCTCACCGCGCCATTCCGGCAGCAACGCCTTATCGGCGGGTGCGAGTTTGCCGTCTTTGACCCTTAGTCCGACGAGCGCGTTGAGCGCGGCCTTGGTCATGGACCAGCCGATCAGCGGCATGGTTGCGTCGAAGCCCGGCGCATAGCGCTCGGCGACGATGCGCCCGCGATGCACCACGACCAGCGCCCGGGTGTTGCGGGGATGAGCGGGGTCGGGTTCGGCGAACGCCGCCTCGATGCCCGCGTCAAGTGCGGGCAGGTCGACATCCTGCGCCGGCGTATCGACGCGCTCGCCTTCGGGCCAAAGCGCCTCGGGATCGGAAGGCGGCGGCGTGGAAGAGAGACCCACGGCCTCGGCGCGCAAGTCGTCTTCTCTCCTGCCGTCGATGAGCGTGCAGCCGAGGCCGTCGCGGAAGACGGCCGTCTGCGTGGCCAAGCCATGAAAGGAGGCGGTCACGCGCCTATTGTCCTGCTCGACCTTCTGACGGAAAAATCGGAGCTGCTCGTAGCCGGGGCCGGTCAGATCCTCGGCTCTGACGGCAGCCTCGTCGCGGCCGGAGACGAACACGCCCCCACAGAGAATCTCGGCACTGTAGCCGGAGCCGACCAGGGCCATGCGGTAGGCAAACGGGCCCGCTGCCACCGCGCCGGCGATGAGGATCGCCGCCGCCAACCACAGCCAAGCCTTGCGCCTCGATAATATCCGCATGCGTGAATGGCCTGTCTGGATGAGCGACGACGGCCGGGCCGAGATCCCCTAAAGCGCATTGAAGCCGAAGTCGCAGAGCGAGACTATCTGATCGTTGTCTTCCCCTTTATCAGCGCGCGCAACTTTCCGGGGGACACGCTGCTCGGCTCCAGGTCATGAGCGGCGTTGTTCAGAAAAGATGCGCGGCAGCGATCATGGCGAAGGTAACGGGAATCATCAGAACGAGATTGAGCCTCGCGTAATGTTTTACCGTGGAACGCGCCTGGGCCTTGGCGGCAGCGTCGCCCGTTTGACCAAGGACGACCTTGAGGCCAGGCCAGATCACAAAGTTGACGAGCACCCACATGATAAGGCCGCCGAGCGCGCCGAGCGCGAGCATCAGGGTGCGGGCCAGCGGCAGGCCGCTTGGGGACGAGAGAGCCAACCCACCGAGCAGGTAGCCGGTCGCAACGAGCAGCAAGGCGCCGGAGAGCACGGTGAGGTGCGACGCGTGGCGGAAGGCCGCCGCCACGCGCGGAACGATCCCCCTCGCGATGGCGCCGCGAGACACATCGTCAGCCTCCTCGAGCGCCTTGAACTGGATGAAATTGACGAAGAAGATCAGTCCGACCCAGACCATTGCCGAAAGGACGTGGACGAAGCGCAGCAGGACCGCGACAAGCGCTCGCGGATCCACCGGTTCGGACACGAGCCAGGCGGCGAGCGCAAGCGCCGCGAGCGCTAGCCCGGCGAAGAATGACCGAACGGGGTCGCCTAACATTTCATCCCATTGTGGCACGCGATGAAGGTCCGGCTTCAAATTACATGAATTGGGACTAGATTGGGGGCCCCGCACAGAGGGCGCCCCACCACAGCTTGAGGATATCTCGAATGGACGAAACGACGATCGACCGCGCGGCCATGAAGCGCTTGGCGAAAGCTTTGGTGTTCGTGTGCGGCCCAGACCATCCGACGACGGTTGCCCTTCAAGCGGCGGCCGAGAGCGGCTCCGAGCGGGACATCAAGAATGCCCGCACGCTGTTTCTGAGATTGAAGCCCGGAGAGCGCCGGGCGGCAATGGCCATGCTTGGCGATTGATGGTGCCGCAAGAGGGATTCGAACCCCCGACCCCATCATTACGAATGATGTGCTCTACCGACTGAGCTATTGCGGCTTGGCGCCAAACCTAGGCGGCGCGGGGTAAAGGAAGCCTTCGCCCCCCGTGACTTAAGGCCAATGACGGGGCGATGCAAGATTGCGCTATGCGTGGGGGGATGGAGCCTCAGCGGATTTGCGCCGCGCGCAAGCGCTCGAGCGAGGTCGGGCTCTCGTCGGTCTCGACTTGCGCCACGCCGGGATCGTCAGGGGGGCGCTCCGGCACGAAGATCGCCGGCTTCAGCCTTTGCTCGGCCGTCGAACGAGGCGCTTCTTGCGCCAGGGGCTTGGCCTGCGGCGCTGCGGTCACGCCTGGGACGCCCTTGGTTTTGGCCGGGCTCACGTCGAGCATGTCCTCTTGCCGCTTCGCCCGCGATGTCGCGGTTCGCGGCGAAGCGAGCGATGCCGGCGCCGGCTCGGGCCGTTCCTCGATCACGAGCGTGTCGTCGCCGCGCCCGATCGCGTCAACCGGCGCCTTCCACTCGAAGGCATCGACGGCGCCGGTCACGGGCGAGACCGGCAGCCAGCGGTCAGAGACGTAGCCGTCGGCAATCCAGGCGCGGTCGCGCGGCGCGCGAAGTGCGCGGGCGAGCCATTCCCGCTCACGCCCCTTGTCGCCGAGTTCGCCGGCCTCGAGGCGCGCCATCAAGGTGCAGATGCGCGCGGACGGGCGGTCATCGATGTAGGGGGCAAGCGCGTTGCGCGCCTCCTCCCATTCATGCGCCTCGATGGCCGCATTGGCGATGGCGATCTGCCCTTCGATGTCGCCGGGCGTGAGGCTCGCCAAATGCTTGACGCGCTTCACCCGCTCGCGCGGAGGCTCGCCCGGCTTGGCGTAGGCATAGACCAGAGCGAGGTCGGGGTGTGGCGAAAGCTTCCAGGTCCGGGAGATTACGCGGGAGGCCTGACGGCTCTCGCCCTTCGAGGCGAGGATGCGGCCGGCAATCTCGGCCGCGGGCACCAGCGAGGGCGCGAGCCGCAACGCTTCGCCCGCCAAGCCAAGCGCCTTTTCGGGATCGGAGGCTTCCGCCGCGCGCGCCTCCGCCGTCAACAGCACGGCGCGGCGGCGTAGCGCAGCGTTCTGGTCCACATGACCGTTCTGGCGCGCGATGGCGAGCGTATTCAGCGCACCCTCGTAATCGGCCGCGCGCGCCTGCATGTCGAACAGGGCGTTGACGCCCCAGGCAAGCTTCGGATCGCGCTTGACCGCCTGCTCGGCGAGAGCGCGCGCCGCCTCGTTGTCGTTGCTGCGGCTGGCTTCGAGGAATAGGCCGCGGAGCCCAAGAAGCTGCGTCTCAGGACTGTCGAGCATGGCCTCGAAGGCGCGCCGTGCCGCGGCCCTGTCACCCTTGAGCTGGGCGGCTTGCGCCCTAAGCAAGGCGGTCAAGGGTTCGCGCGGCAGGTTGCGGCCGGCGATGCCGGCATAACGTTGCGCAAGCGTGCGGTCGCCGACGCCGATAGCGAGGAGCCCGCGGGAGAGCGCGTCATATCCTTGCTGCCGCCGCCGTTCCCGCACGTAAGCCGCGACGGCGGCGGGGCGCGTAAATAGATAGCGCAGCACCGCCCAGATCAGGATCAGCAGCACAACGACGCCGGCGACCGCGAGCGCTCCGACCAGGGCGCTGGCCTCGACCTGATAACCAAGCCATTCGACGGTAACGGTGCCTGGCCGGTCGGCGAGCCAGGCAAGCCCGATCGCCGCCGCGATGACACCAAGAATGAAGAGGAGGATGCGGATCATCGGCTTAGGGTTGCGGGGCTTGATCGTCTCCGCCCATGGACACGAGCAGGAGTCCTTCGAGCCGGGTCAAGGTCTCGTTGGCGCTGAGCCGCGCACGCGCCTGACCGAGCCAGGCGGAGAATGCGTCGCGCGGGGCGCCGTCAAGCGTCTCCACCTCCTTCACGGCCGAAGCGAGGTCGCCTTTGTCGAGTGCCGCCTTGGCTCTGGCCAGAGCAGCCCCTGGACCCTCGCCGGTCGCGGGCTCATCGATGCGCTTGATCTTCACCAGCGACTCCGCGCTCGTCATCAGGCTGTCGAGAAACGATCCGCTTGGAGCCGGCGCCGACGCCGCAAGCGCGCTGTCTTTAGCGGTGGCGAAGCTGCGCGTAAGCTCGGGCAGGGGCGGGATTCCCTTTTCGGCATAGGCCGGCAGGACGCCCAAATCGCCCAGGGCCGGAGCGAGCGCGCCGATGGTATCGAGCTCGGCGGCGTAGGGACGGCCCTCGCTGACGGCGCTGCGAAGATTGGCGAAGGCGATGGCGATTGCTGCGGATTTCACTCCCGCCGCCTCCTTGCCGATGGCGCCGGCAAGCTCTGGAAGGGTCGCCTCGAGCTTGGCGATGCGCTCGGTGAGCGCGGCCAGCCCCGGCCCAAGATCGGTGAGTTCACCCGTGCCAAGCTCAGCCTCCGCCAAGGCGGCAAACTTTGCCTTGAGCTCGGCGATCTCGCTCTGCACCTGCTTGATCGTGGCGGCATTGGCGGCTTCGCCTGCGGCCAGCGCGGCAGCGATCTTGGCATCCAGCCTCTGCTCGGCCTCGGCGATCTGCTGGCCGATGGCGGCGGCGTCAGCGATGGAGCCGCCTTCTTGGGCCGTCTCGGCCAAGGCCTTCAGCGACGTCTCGAGTTGAGCGACGCGGCCCGCGAGCGCGGCAAGCTCGGGCGATGTCTCTTTGGAGCCGTCCTCGAGGGCTTTGATCCGCGACTCGAGCTGCGAAACCGCTTCGGCGTTTCCGGAAGCAGGCGGCGCGGCCTCGAGCTTAGCAAGCCGCTCTTCGAGCTTGGCGATGTCGGGCGAGGGCCCGCTTTCTTGGCCGACATTGAGTCCGCCCCAAGCAAGGGCAAGGGCGACGACGCCGACCAAGCCCCCGAGCAGTCCCGCGGCAAGGTGGGTGACGAAGCTCCGGAGCTCGGGCAGGCTCGTCTGCGGCGGCGGGGGAGGAGCTTCCGCCCCTCCGCCTTCAGCCGTCCTGCCAGCGAGATAGGGCCTGCCCTCGCTCCCGCTTTCCGAGGGCTCCGGCTCGGCCCGGGCCTCCGCGGTGGGCTCCGGCTCGACGGACAATTCGGTCGCGGTTCCCTCGATGGTCTGCGCCGGGCGCTTGCCCGCGCCGCCGGGGCTCTGATCCTGATCGCCGAAGGGGTCTGCCATCAGCCTAAACCTTAGTCTTTCAGCAGATTCGCAACTCTCACGAGGATGCCGCCTCGGAGTCCACGAGCGCAAGGACATCTTCCTCGCGCGGGCGCGCCGCCACGCGCACGTCAAATCCAAGCGGAGCCACTGCCTCTGCTACCGCCTCGGATAGGCAATAGCAAACGAGACTCTTGGCTTGCGTTACCAGGCCATGCCGGGCGAGCAGATCGGCCAAGGTCCTGGCCGTGCGCGGCGACATGAGGATGACGCCATCAAGCTTGCCGGCCTTGAGCAGGCTCAAGGCTTCGGCGGGAAGCGAAGGCGCCGGGACCGCCCGGTAGAGCACGGGCTGGCGTACGGTGAATCCTTGGCTCTCAAGCGCCGATTTCAGGTCGAAAGCCAGCGTCTCGCCGGCAAGATGCACGAGCGGACCGCGCTTGGGCTTGAGTTCGTCCGAGATCAACGCGGCCAGCTCCGCCCCCGTTCCGGGCCCTATGGTCACATCGGCAAAGCCAAGCTCTTGGGCTTGGCGGGCGGTGGCCTCGCCGACGGCAAACAGCGGAAGAGGGAGCGCCTGGCCAAGCTCGCGGTGCGCGGCGAGCGCCCTCAGCGCATTGCGGCTGGTGACAGCGAGGCCTTGCGCGCCGTCAAGCTGCAAGGGCACGCCGCCACAGAATTCGATGGTCAGAAGGGGCGCGAGCACCGCCTCATGGCCGCGGCGGCCAAGCGCCTCGGCCTCACGGCTCGCATCAGGTTCAGGCCTCGTGACGAGGAGACGCATCAGACGAGCTTCGCAATGAAGTCCGGGCCGGCGCGCGCCAGCAATTCTTCGCCGGCATCAGCCCCGATACGCAGCGCGTTCTCCGCGGCGCCGGTCAGCTCGATGCCGTAATATTCGCTGCCGTCAGGGTTAAGGATCATCCCGCGAAAGCGCAAAATGCCCTGTTCGATCTCGGCGAGCCCGGCGATCGGCGTCTTGCAGGAGCCGTCGAGGCGGCCGAGAAAGCCCCGCTCGCAAGCGACAGTGGTCGCAGAGGCCGCATCGTTCAGCGGCGCAAGCAGAGAGCGCGTCCTGGCGTCATCCTTGCGGCAAGTCACGCCGATGGCGCCTTGCGCCACCGCCGGCAGCATCTCCTCGGTCGAGAGAATTGAGGTCGCGTGCGAAGCAAGACCGAGCCGTTCGAGCCCGGCGAGCGCGAGCAAGGTTGCGTCGGCCTGCCCCTCGGCGAGCTTCTTGAGCCGCGTCTCGACATTGCCGCGAAAATTGACGACACGAAGATCGGGGCGGAGGCGCATGATTTGCGCCTGGCGCCGCAAGGAGGAGGTACCGACGACCGAGCCCGGCGGAAGCTCGCCAAGCGAGGGCGCCTTGGTGCTGATGAAGGCATCCCGGACATCGCCGCGCGGCAGGATAGCGGCGATGCAAAGCCCCGCCGGGAGATCGGTCTCCAGATCCTTCATCGAGTGCACGGCCATGTCCACGTCGCCGTGCAGCAACGCCTCGTCGATCTCCTTGGTGAACAGGCCCTTGCCGCCGAAGTCGCGTAAGGGCTTGTCCTTGATACGGTCGCCCGAGGTGGTGATGACGCTAAGCCCGATAGCGCCCTCGCCGAGGTTCGCCGCCTCGAGCAGGCGCGCCCAGACATGGCGCGCTTGCCAAAGGGCGAGCGGGCTGCCACGCGTGCCGATCAGGAGCGGCTGGTCCGGCAAAGGCGGAACTCCTTGAGTTTCTTGGCTGAAGCGCGCCAAATCTTGCCCGCATTAATGGCCCCTTTCCGCTTCCCCTTCAATCGAGCCTCGCAGAGGCTATAGAAAGCGCCATGGTTACGTCCGGCAAAGACGCCTCCCTTATCGTGCTCGGAATCGAGACGAGCTGCGACGAGACTGCCGCCGCCGTGGTGCGCCGTGCGGCGGACGGGCGGGGCGAAATTCTTTCCAATGTGGTGCGCTCGCAGCTCGATCTGCATGCGGCCTATGGCGGCGTGGTACCGGAGATCGCCGCGCGCGCCCATGTGGAGTTGCTCGATGCGGCGATCGGCCAGGCGCTGGCCGAGGCTGGGCTCGGCTTCGATGCGATCGATGCGGTTGCCGCGACCGCGGGGCCCGGCCTGATTGGCGGCCTGATCGTCGGGGTGACCACGGCCAAGGCCATCGCGCTTGGGCTCGGCCGCCCCTTCATCGCGGTCAATCATTTGGAGGCGCATGCGCTCACCGCGGGCCTCACCGATGGGCTCGGCTTTCCCTATCTGCTGCTGCTCGTCTCGGGCGGCCATACCCAGCTCCTCATCGTCAAGGATGTGGGCCGCTATGAGCGTCTCGGCACGACGCTCGACGATGCGCTGGGCGAGGCCTTCGACAAGGCCGCCAAGCTGCTCGGGCTCGGTTATCCCGGCGGCCCGGAAGTTGAGCGCGCGGCGGCACGCGGGCGCCCCACAATCGCCCTGCCCCGCCCGATGCTCGGCCGGCCCGATCCGCATTTCTCGCTGGCCGGGCTCAAGACGGCGCTCAGGCACGCGGCGCTCGCACGCACGCCGCTCAGCGAGCAGGACGTCGCCGACCTCTGCGCAAGCTTCCAGGAGGCGGTTGCCGAAATCGTCAGCGACAGGACGGCGCGCGCGTTCGAGCTTTATGAGGAGCGTCTCGGAAAAGAGGCGCAACGCGCCCTCGTCGTCGCCGGCGGCGTCGCCGCCAATAAGAGGCTCAAGGCAGCGCTGGAGGC
>Ga0209521_10004672_pt1 | contig 10901 bp, 9 predicted proteins | sample Rifsed19ft4_FD_184016 | JGI IMG/M metagenome (GOLD analysis project Ga0209521, IMG submission 184016) | Soil microbial communities from Rifle, Colorado, USA - sediment 19ft 4 (version 2) | ecosystem: Environmental > Terrestrial > Deep subsurface > Rock core/Sediment | place: Rifle, Colorado... | reverse complement strand
CTCGCTTCTTCTCACCCGCCGCGCCGAAACGCTCCGACGGCAGCCCGGGGACATCTCCTTCCCCGGGGGCGCCGTCGATCCGTCGGACGCGACACCTCTCGCGGCCGCGCTTCGGGAGAGCCGCGAGGAGGTAGGTCTCGATTCGGAGGCGGTCACACTCCTCGGCCAGATGGACGAGCGCGGAACCGTCACCGGCTTCCGCATCACTCCGTTCGTCGGTGCGGTTCGTGGCCCCTACTTCTTCAAACCGAACCACGAAGTCGGAGAGCTCCTGAAAGTCTCCATCGCTGCCTTGTCCGACCCCGCGGCGCTCTCGATCGAAACGCGCCGCGTCCACGGTCTCCCCCGCGACGTCTACCACTACCACTACCGCTACCGCGAGCACGACATCTGGGGAATCACCGGGCAGCTCGTCAAGGACTTTCTAGAACTGATCCGTTAGAAGAGTGTAAGAAGGGGGATGTGGAGATTGGAGGAGATGGGGGGATAAACCTGGAAGAATCGTTCGCGATTAGGACGTTGTCTTATCTCCTAATCCCCTCCTGCCCCCCATCCCCCCTGCATTGGATTTAGAAGACGCGTGAGATGGTGAAGAGCGTGGAGAATTTCGCGTTCGTGTCCCGCACTCGCTGAGAGAGGGTACGGGAGAAAGCCCAGAGGAACTTGAGCGCGACTTCCGGGCGGGTCGCGAGGTGGGACTTCAGATCGGCGTTCTTGAGCTCGAGGAGCTTCGCCCCCTCGTGGGCCACGGCCCGCGCGGAGCGGGGATCGTCGTCGACGAACGACATCTCTCCAAAAAACTCGCCCGCGCCCAGGATGGTGAGCGCCTCTTCCCCCATATGCGGGAACATCTTGCTGATGCGCACCGCGCCGTCGTAGATGACGTAGAACGAGTCGCCGGGAGCTCCGTCCTCGAAGATGACGTCCTCCTTGGCGTACTCCTTCACCACACCCAGCATCAGGATCTCGGCGAGCTCGGGGACTTCGAGCGCCTCGAAGATCCGCACGCGCCTCAGGAACTCGGGATTCATGCGCGGCGTCCCGGAGCCTGTCATCGAGTCCGGCTCAGACTTTCTCGAGCAGGTGCCCGAGCCGCTCCTTCTTGGTGCGGAGGTAGCCGGCGGAAACTTCGTTCGCGGCAATCTCGATGGGAATGCGCGCGGTGATCGCGAGGCCGTAGGCTTCGAGAGCGATGAACTTGCGGGGATTGTTGGTGAGGAGACGGATCCTCCGCACGCCCAGCTCGGACAGGATCTGTGCGCCGATTCCGTACTCCCGCTGGTCGGCCTTGAACCCGAGATGCTCGTTCGCGTCGACGGTGTCCATCCCTTCGTCCTGAAGGGCGTAAGCGCGGATCTTGTTCACGAGACCGATGCCCCGCCCTTCCTGGTGGAGGTAGAGAAGGATGCCCTTGCCCTCCTCGCCGATCTTGGCGAGGGCGCGGTCGAGCTGCGGGCCGCAATCGCATCTTTTCGAGTGGAAGACTTCGCCGGTGATGCACTGGGAGTGCACCCGCACCAGGACGTCGTCGTCGGGGGGGATCTCCCCGAGAATCAGCGCGAGGTGGGTGGCGCCGTCGTTCAGGCTCTCGAAGGCGGCGATCTCGAAGGTGCCGTAGTCGGTCGGAAGCGCCGCCCGCGCCACCCGCTTCACCAGCTTCTCGGTTCGAAGGCGGTAGCGAATGAGGTCGGCCACGCTGATGAGCTTGATACCGTGGTCCCGGGAGAACTTCTCGAGGTCCGGCACCCTCGCCATCGAGCCGTCCTCGTTCATCACTTCGCAGATCACTCCCGCGGGATAGAGACCGGCGATGCGGGCTAGATCCACCGCCGCCTCGGTCTGCCCCGCGCGCTGGAGCACCCCGCCGGGTCGCGCCCGCAGGGGAAACATGTGGCCCGGCCGCACCAGGTCGGAAGGCGCGGTCTTGGGGTCGATGGCGGCGACGACCGTCCGGGCGCGATCGGCGGCGGAGATGCCGGTCGAAACCCCGACCTTCGCCTCGATGGACACGCAGAACGCGGTTCCGTAGTTCGAGGTGTTCTCCGTCACCATCAACGGGATCCGTAGCTCGTCGAGCCGCTCGCCGGTCATGGGCATGCAAATAAGCCCGCGGCCGTAGCGCGCCATGAAGTTGATGACTTCCGGAGTCACTTTCTCGGCGGCGATGGTCAGGTCGCCCTCGTTCTCGCGATCCTCGTCGTCGACGACGATGACCATCTTGCCGGCACGAACGTCCTCGAGCGCCTCCTCGATGGAGGCGAGGCGGCTCGTGGCGGCGCCTGTGGTTTGCGGCAAATTCGTTTCTCTCAGCGGTCGTTCCCATCAGGCCGATCAGGCCGATACGGTTCGGCGAGTCGAGCCACGTACTTCGCCAGTATATCGTACTCGAGATGGACGCCATCTCCAGGAGAGAGTCGTCCCAGAGTCGTGACCGCGAGCGTATGAGGGATGAGCATCACCTCGAGCCATCCCGGGCCCGAAGCCATGACCGTCAGGCTCACGCCGTCGATGGCGATCGAGCCTTTCTCCACGACGAAGCGGCTCGCCTCGCGCGAATGCTCGACCCGAAGCACGTGATTTCCCTCCCGCGGGCCGGACGCCGCGACCCGGCCCAGCTCGTCGACGTGCCCCTGAACGATGTGCCCACCGAGGCGATCCGTCGGTCGGAGCGGCAGCTCCAGGTTCAGACCATCGCCCGGTTGGAGCCGGCCGAGCCGCGTGCGGCGCTCCGTCTCCTTCGCCACGTCGACGCGGAAGGAGCTCGCCGCAATCGAAGTCGCGGTGAGACACACTCCCGAGACCGAGACGCTCGCGCCGATCTCGAGCTCCGACGCGACGGGCGCGGACTCGATGACCAGCTCCAGCACGTCGCCTCGAAGTCGAGAGGACCCGAGCCTTCCCACCGCCTGTACGAGACCGGTAAACATTATTCAGTGCTCGCTCGCTCTTCGCTCGCTCGCTCCCCTCGCTCCTCGCTCGGGGAGGAGCGGGCCCTCCGGGCCCGTTGCCGCCCTCCACTCATTTGTATTCCAGCGTGCCTTCCACGAGCCAGCCGTCACCCACCCGCGTCGAACGAGCGCGCCGGAGCCGAACCGCGCCCGCGGCCGGCGCGACTCCCTCGCCTCCGATCCACGGCCGCGCTTCTCGGCCTCCGAGGATCCGCGGCGCGACGTAGAGCACCAGCCGATCTCCCAACCGCAGGTCGAGAAAGCTCCCCTCGAGCTCTCCCCCGCCCTCGACCAGGAGGCTGGTGATGCCGCGCCCTCCCAGCTTCCGGAGAACCTCCTCTAGATCGAGCCTCGGCAGTTTCTTCCCGCGCTCACGGGCCTCCTCGACTTCGACTCCTAGAGCCTCGAGCGCGCGACGCCGCCTCGGCGAGCCGCCGCTTCCGCAGAAAACCAGCACCGGTCCGCGGCTGAGGCTCCGCACCAGGCGACTTCGCGGAGACAGGCGGAGGTTTCGATCCAGAATGACCCTGAGGAGCGGTCTCGAAAGCGGCGACCGAGGCCTGCGGTCCAGCCGCGGATCGTCCGCGAGGGCGGTGCCGGTGCCGATCAGGATCGCCTCGTGCTCCGCGCGAAGAAGACGCGCGTGGCGCCGGGCGAGCCCGGAAGTGATCCACTTCGAGTCGAGGGTGCGGGTCGCGATGCGGCCATCGAGGCTGGTCGCGCCCTTCAACGTCACCAGGGGCAGTCCGGTGCGCGCATGTTTGACGAACGCTTCGTTGAGCCGATAGGCCTCCGCCCGCAGCAAGCCCACCTCGACCGCGACACCCATGCGCCTCAGAGCGCGAAAGCCGCCTCCGTTCACCTTGGGGTTGGGGTCCTTCATCGAGGCGACCACTCGCCCGATGCCGGCGCGGACGATCCGATCGACGCAGGGCGGCGTCCGTCCGGTGTGACAGCACGGCTCGAGCGTGGTGTAGAGAGTCGCACCCGAAGCACTCCCGCCCGACGTCTCCACGTGGTTCAGAGCGACGGCTTCGGCGTGAGGCTCACCCGGACGGCGATGATACCCCTGGCCGATGACCCGAGCTGCCCGCGCCACCACCGCGCCCACTCGGGGATTGGGAGCGGCGGTGCCGGTTCCGAGCGCCGCGAGAGCAAGCGCCCGTCGAATCATGCGCTCGTCGACGGCACGCTCGCGCTGAGACATGATTAATCCGAGAGCAAGGCGTCGACGAAGGCCTCGGGCGAGAACGGGACAAGGTCATCCGCTCCCTCTCCCACGCCGAGGTAGCGCACGGGAATGCCGAGCTCTTTGGCGATAGCGACGACGACACCTCCGCGGGCCGTACCATCCATTTTCGCCAGCAGGATCCCGGTCACCGGCAGGGTGGAGGTGAACTGCCTCGCCTGCTCGAGACCATTGGTGCCGACGGTCGCGTCCAAGACCAGGAGTGTTTCGTGTGGGGCGCCTTCGACAACTCGGGAAGCGATGCGCGAGACCTTCGCGATCTCGTCCATGAGGGGACGCTTGGTATGCAGCCGCCCCGCGGTATCCACCAGCACCTCGTCGAACCCCTCGGCAACGGCTCGGCTGAGCCCGTCATGCACTACCGAAGCGGGATCCCGACCCGGCGCGCCGCTCGCGATATCGACACCGGTGCGCCCCGCCCAAGCGCCGAGCTGCTCTTGGGCCGCGGCGCGAAAGGTGTCCCCCGCCACGACCAGGACCCTCTTGCCCTCGGAAGCAAGTTTTCGCGCGAGCTTGGCGACGCTCGTGGTCTTTCCCGCGCCGTTGACGCCCACCACCATCGTCACCCGAGGCGGACGAGCTGCGGGAGCGGCGGCTCTCGCGGCTGGCAGCGAGAGCAGTTCGAAAAGAACCAAACGAAGAGTCTCGCGGAAATCCCCGGCTCGCGCTCGCAGGGTCGCGAGAATTTCCCGCGTGGCAGGAAGGCCGATGTCGGCTAGCAAAAGCGATTCTTCGAGCGCTTCCCAGTCCGGCGCCCCGTCGAAGGGGCGAGTGAGACCGAGCTTCTCCCGGGTTCGGCGGAGGCTGTCTCGCAGCCGCTCGGTGAGCGTCATGAAGGGATTAGAGTGCCGTTTGTAGCCAGAGTCGAATGCCGGACGCGGCTCAGCTCTCCTTCAAAGCGTCGAGGCGGGCGAGCGCCATCTGCCCGAAGGTCGAGAACCGATCGATCTCGACCACGCGGCGATAGAGGTTTCTCGCTTCTTCAACCTCGCCCTTCTCCTGATGGATGCGCGCGAGTTGGAAGAGGCTCTCGGCGTCCTCCGGAGCCAGCTCCACCGTTTTCTGAAACTGGGACACCGCCAGGTCGACTTGGTTCATCTTGAGATAGACCTTGGCGAGGCCGCGGAAGCCGAGCGCGAATTTCGGCTGCCTTTCCACCGCCCTTCGGAAATGCATTTCCGCGAGCTCGAGGTTGCCATCCTCTAGGTAGAGGTTGCCCATGTTATAGAGCGCCTTCTCGGGCGTGGTGTAATTCGGGTTCCGCACCGCGCGAGAGAACGCCTCGAACGCCTTCTCCTTCGCGCCCTGCTCGGCGTAGACCATCCCCATGTTGTTGTAGACGTCGGTGAGATCGGGATTGAGCTGCAGTGCCTGGTTGAAGGCCTTCAGCGCGGGGGCGAAGTCGCGCAACGCGGCAAACGCCAGTCCGAGCGCGTTGAACACGAAGGGGTTCTGATCGTCGAGCTTGAGCGCAGCCTGATATTCCTTGATCGCGTCTCGATACTGGCGCTCCTGGTGCAGTTGCTTTCCGCGATTGAAGATCTGAACCGACTCCTCGATTTCGTCGTGGCTCTGAGCCGCGGTCAGGGCAAGGAGGCGGCCCGGCTCGAGTGCCGCGGAGAGCGAGGATCCCAGGAAGACCAGCGTCATCAGCCTTCCACGTTCCATTCCGAACCTCCTTAAATTAGTGCTCGTTCGCTCTTCCAATCAATGCGCTGGGGCCCCACCCCCAGCGCTTCTCGCTCCGGGACTCGCTACGCTCGCCCTGCGCTCGGGCTGACGGCTCCGCTCTCACTCGCTCCCATCGCTCCTCGCTCGGGGAGGACGGGGCCCTCCGGGCCCCGCCGCTCGCCTCGCTCTTCGCTCACTCGCCGAAGCGCTCCGCGCGAAGGAGGGCCGCCCTGCTCACGAACGGCGTATTCTACCGCGAGTCAGCCCTTTCCAGGGCAAACGGGTCCCGGTGGGTAAAGAGGGAGAAGCGTCAGCGAATCCGGTCCATGAGCGCGGGCGGAGGGCCTATGCCATGGGTCTCCTCGACCCTCATGGAAGAACGCGCAACCGGCGCCGCTCGGGGTGCGGGCGCAACGACGGCCGCGGGCGCAACCGGGATCGGCGGCGGAGCCGCGGGCGGGGGCGTCTTGAATGCGGGGGCCGACGCGGGGAGAGGCTCCTTCGCCATCTGAGGTACGGGGAGTTCGCGCGTCTCGCGACCCGGGACGACCGGCGGCTCCGCGGAGGGCGCCGTTTTCAGAACACTCTCGACTTTCATGTTGGGCCGGACGAGCCCTTCTTCGTAGGCGGTGATGAGCGCTTCCACGAAATGCTTCTCGAACTTCTTCCCGATGAAGCTCCGCATCCGCGTGAACACGTAAGTGATTTCCATCGCCTTCTGGTACGGGCGGTTGGTGGTCATGGCGTCGAACGTGTCGGCGACACTCACGATCTTCGCGATGACGGGAATCTGGTCCCCCTTGAGGCCCTCGGGGTAACCCGAGCCGTCCACGTTCTCGTGGTGGTACTTCATGCCGGGGATCATCGACTTCAGCTGAGGGACGTGCTCCATGATGGCGGCGCCCTTGGTGGGGTGGGTTTTCATCACCGCGAACTCCTCGTCGGTGAGCGGGCCCGCCTTCCCGAGGATGCTGTCCTGGATCCCGATCTTGCCCACGTCGTGCATCAGGGCCGCGATCCGGATGTTCTCCACCTCTTCGTCGGGATAGCGCAGAATCTTGGCGATGGTGGCGGAGTAATGGGCGACGCGCTCGGAGTGACCGGCGGTATAAGGATCCTTGGCGTCGATGGCGGCGGCGAGCGAGGTCACCGCCCCCATGAACATCTGTTTGTTCTCCTCCGCCGCTTTCCTCAGTCGCTCGATGAAGTGCCGGATCTCCGAGACCATGAAGTTGAAGGTCTCGGCGAACTCCCCGATCTCGTTCCCGCTGGTGACGTCGATGTTCTGGGAGAAGTCGCCGGACGCGAGCCGACGAGCGCTCTCCGCGAGCTTGCCGATCGGCTGCGACAACCGGCCGGCGAAGACGACCGCGAGCAGCACCGAGAGCACGGCCGCCAGAACCGCGATGAGGACGCTGTCCTTCACGATCTCGCGGGCAGAGAAGAACACCGCCGCCTCCTCCGCCTGCACGATCGCACCCCATCCGAGGGTCTTGAGAAAGGGCAGGGGCGAGCCGAGGTCGCCGATGGGCGTGTAGGTTCCCAGGAGCTTCTTGGTCTCGCCTCCGTGCACCAGCTCGAAGTTCACCGATCCGCTCGCCTGGCCGCGCGATTCCTGGAACGCTTTCACGATGGCGGTGTTGGAGAGGTCGACTCCCTCGTAGAGGGTCTCGGGATCGGAGTGGGTGACGAGCTTTCCCTGGTCGTCGACGACGTAGACGCTCCGACGCTCGTTCCCCTTCTGTCTCACCATTTCCTCGATGGGCTTGAGGCTGACCATCGCCGCGACCACGCCCTCGACCGGTGGCGCTCCCTCTCCGCCGTAGAACGCCCGCACCGGGGCGGACATGATCACCACGGTGTCGAGGAGAGGCTCCGAGACGTGCGCGGGCGAGGTCCACGGCCGCGCTTGCAGTCCCTGAACCAGCGATTCGCGCAGCGACGCCTCGATCGCCGGATCGTCCAGGGTGTAGCCGGCGGTCACGAACCGTCCCTCGCGATCGAACACCGTGATCGCCCGCACGCGGTCCTCCTCGATGAAATCGAGGAGAGCCTCGGGGGTAACCGAGAGGATCCGGGAGCGCACCGCCTGGGGGTCGGATCCAATCTCGAACGTCTTCGCAATCGCCTCGAGCTGGTTGTGCATCGACTGCAAATACAGTCGGGCTTGTTGGGCGATGGAGCGCGTCTGATCGAGCTGCAGGAGCCGCTCCGAGGCTTCGAGCGCTTCACGGTTGCGGCGGACGAGCCATACCGCCGTCAGCAGGAGCGGCAGGAGCCCGGTGAGCAGCATCAGGCCGGTGAGCGAATAGAGAATCTTGCCGCTGCGCTTGGTCCTCTTCCGCGGGGCGGCGGCGCCCGCCGCGGGTTTCGCCGCCTCCGCACGAATGCGCTTGGCATGGCTTGATGGGCTCGATGGGGTCAATGGCCCTTCTCCGAAAGCACCTCGTAAACCCGCACGCTCTCCTTGCGTCCCCTGAGCGCCACCGCGCCCAGGTCCCTCACCTCGATTTGATCCTTGACCAACTCGTAGGTCCTTTCGCCGATCACGATCTGGCCGGATTCCGCCACCATGGTCTCGATCCGCGAGGCGATGTTCACCGTGTCTCCGAGAACGGTGATCTCCTTGCGCTTGACGGAGCCGATGGGCCCCGAGACCACCGGACCGCTGTTGATCCCCATGCGCATGGAGATCGAGGCGGACCCGCCTCTCTCGGCGTTGAGCTCGTTCAATCGCTGGCGCATCTCGAGCGCGACCCGAACCGCGAGGAGCGCGTGATCGGCCTGGGGATAGGGCGCGCCGAAGACCGCCATGATGCAGTCGCCGATGAACTTGTCGAGCGTGCCGTCGGCGTCGAAGATGGGCTCCGACATCCGGGAGAAGTATTCGTTCAAGAGCCGCGCCACCGACGGCGCGTCCATCCGCTCCGCGAGCCGGGTGAATCCGACGATGTCGGCGAACAGCACCGAAGCCTCCAGCTCCTGAGCCTCCTTCTCGCCCTCGGAAAGGATTCTCGTCGCGATCGAGGGGGAGAAGTATTTTTCCAGCCGTTCCCGCGCGACCTTCTCCTGCTGGATCTTCTTGTTGAGGCTCGCCTGCTGGATCGCGACCGCGGCGTAGTTCGAGAGCGCCGAGAGAAGCTCGAGGTCGTCCGGAGTGAAGGTCTTGGTCTGCATGGGACTATCGACGTGAATGATCCCGATGACCTCGTCGCCCTTCCACAACGGCGCGCACATCGCCGAGCGGATTCCGTGAAATCGGATGCTGTCGCCGGTGGCGAAGCGGGGATCGACCTGAGCGTCGGAGGTGAGGATGGCCACTCGATCCTGCACCACGCGGTCGGCGATGGTCTTGCTGATCGTGATCTTCTCGTCGTCGCCATGGCGGTGGTGCACCACCCGCGGCTTCAAGTTCCCCTCCTCGTCGAGGAGCATGAGGAAACCCCGGTCCGCGGGGATGTGCTCGAAGACCGCCCCCATGACGCGCGCGGGCACCTCTTCCGGCTGAGCCGAGATCAAAGCCTTGGCGAGCTCCGAGAGGCTCCTGAGGACGCGATTGATTTTTGCCAGCTCGGTTTCCACCAGCGGCGGTTCGGGGGCCTTTCCCGGGGCCGCCACCGGGCGGCGCTGCTTCGTCTCGGTAGGCTGCTTCTCTTCGAGGAAGTACTTGGAGAGCTCGCCCACGCTGCGGATGATGGTGCCCGCTTCCTCGAGCATGGGCTTCTCCTCGTCGAGCACCACCTGCTCTTCGAGGGTCTTGCGGAATTGGAGTTGGAACTTCCCCAGGAGGATCTGATCGCCGTCGTTGAGGATCACCTCGAGCACCCGGACGCCGTTCACCTGCGTCCCATTCTTGCTCTTGAGATCGACGAGACGGCAGTCCTCGCCGTCGATCAGCACTTCGGCGTGACGCCGGGACACGCCGAAGTCCTTGATGACGACGTCGCACTCCGGAGAGCGGCCGAGAACGATGCCTTCGGGGCGGATCGGAACCACGTGCTCGCTCCCGTCCTCGAGAAACGCTAGCTCGAACATTCTACTTAGTGCTCGCCTCGCTCTGCGATCGGTGCCCCCGGCTCGCCTCCGCCTCCGCCCTTCGGGCTTTGGTGGACCCGCCGAAGCGTTTCACGCGAAGGCGGGCCGCTCGCGAAGGCTGCCAAGGATAGAATCCTGATAACACCAAATTATACCAGCCCTTCCGCGGTTTATCACGCCCGGCTCAGGGGATAGACCCGGAGCCTTTCGTAGCTCGATCCCGCCGGCGACAGGCGGCTTTCGAAAAGCACTGCTTCCTCGATCTCCGTTCGTCCGAAATCGCGGTCCCGGCACGAGCTCAGAATGGAGTCGACCGCCCTCTCGGGCCCCCGAAATCGCGCGACGGTCAGGTGGGGCTCGAAGCGCCGCTTTTCGGGCGCGAACCCAAGGGCGCGAGCGACCGCCTCCGCTCTCGATTGAAGCTCGAAAAGCGCCGCGCTCGGCTTCGGGACTCCCACCCAGAGGACGCGAGGGTCACCTCGATCGGGGAAGACCCCGCATCCACGGAAGTCGAGGGCGAATGCCGGAAGCCCCGCGAACGCTTCCGAAAGGCTCGCGGCAAGCGACTCGACGCCTTCGGCCGACACCTCGCCGAAGAAGCGGAGCGTCAAATGAAGCCCCTCCGGACGGACCCATCGCGTGCGCCGAGCGAGGGGGCGAAGCTCGCGCTCCAGCTCCGCGAGCCTTCCCCGGAGTTCGGAGTCGAGATCGACCGCAAGAAAGACCCGCATTAGTTATCCGGAAGGAACGTGTTCTTGTTTCGTCAAGTGGGTCTAGTTGGTGGCTAGCTCTTCGAGCGCTCTCTCGAAAGACGCAGGAGCTCGAGCCGCACCAGGTCGAGAGCGGTCTGCGCAGTCCAGCGTTTCACCTGCCGTCTCTCTCCTGGGAATTGACGCCTCTCGGCGCGGGCCGAAGCTCTGGTCGCAAGCCCGATGTAGACCAGCCCCACGGGTTTTTCGTCGCTTCCGCCCGTCGGTCCGGCGACTCCGGTGACGGAC
>Ga0209521_10004668_pt1 | contig 10909 bp, 12 predicted proteins | sample Rifsed19ft4_FD_184016 | JGI IMG/M metagenome (GOLD analysis project Ga0209521, IMG submission 184016) | Soil microbial communities from Rifle, Colorado, USA - sediment 19ft 4 (version 2) | ecosystem: Environmental > Terrestrial > Deep subsurface > Rock core/Sediment | place: Rifle, Colorado... | reverse complement strand
TGTCGACTTGCGCAGGTCCCTTGCCAGCGGTCCACCTCCGATGCGATACTAACCAACATGCAGCTCTTTCGGGATGTGTTCCAAGCGGTGGTTCGCGGCCAGGCTGATGAGACTCGCCGTGCGGTCGAGGCCAGCTTGGCCTCCGGCGCCGCACCCGAGACGATCCTTCGCCAGGGGCTCATCCCGGCGATGGAAGAAGTGGGCAGGCGCTTCGAGATCCAGGAATACTACGTCCCCGAGATGCTGATTTCCGCCCGGGCGATGCAGGCCGGGCTCTCCGTCTTGCGCCCCCGGCTCGTGGCCGAAGGGATCCCGCCGCTGGCCCGAGCCGCGATCGGCACCGTGCAGGGGGATTTGCACGACATCGGCAAGAATCTGGTGGCGATGATCCTCCAGAATGCCGGGTTCGAGGTTCGAGATCTAGGAACCAACGTCTCGGCCGAGGGTTCGTGGCGGCTCGTCAGGGGGCGGAGCTGATCGGCATTTCGCCGCCGCTTACTACAACCATGAGCCGGATCCCTGCGGTGCTGCGTGCGCTCGAGGAGAGTGGGGTACGGCAACGCGTAAAAGTGATTGTGGGAGGAGCCCCGCTCACCGAGGCCTTCGCCCGCGAAGTCGGCGCCGACGGCTACGCCCCCGATGCCAGCCTGGCCGTGCGGCGCTCTACGGATCTCCTTGGGATCTCATGAAGACGAGAGCAGCCCCACCGACAGCAAGTGCCCCTCGTTACGGCTGTTGAATCAGGGCCCGGTATAAGGCACGCTGCCGCTCAAGCGCCTCGCGATAGCGAGCGTGGCGAGCCGTGTCCGGCTCGTAGATCTCACCCAGGTAGGCAGGGGCCTGCCCGACATCCGTCAATTCACCAAGCGCCTCGAGTGCCAGGAGCGCCGCGCCGCGGGCCGAGGCTTCAGTTACTCCCGAGGCGATGACTGGTGCTCCGAGCGCGTCAGCTATGATCTGCAACCAGGCTGGGCTGTTAAGGACCGCAGAGCCGCTGGCGACCAACTCCCCGCTCTCTGCATCCACCTTGCGCATCTCTTCATAGACTAGAGCGAGCCTCAGCGCGACCGCTTCCAACCCCGCTCGCAGGATATCGATGGCCGTAGTGCGGAGCGAGAGCCCATGCAGCGTGGCGCGGGCACGGCTCGACCAGCCAGGGCTCCGCTCGCCGGAGAAGAAGGGCAGCACGGTCAGACCATGACTATCGGGGGCCATCGTGGCCAGGGCCTGCTCGAGGGGATCCGTGTCGCCCAGCCTCATAGTTGTCGTCATCCAACCAAAGACGTTGCCACCTTCTGTCAGTGCCCCTCCCAGGATAGATCGGCTGCGGTCGAGGCGATAGCAGAACAAAGCCTGCGGCAAGTGCTCAGCGGGGTCGGCCGTGATCACTCGAATGGCGGCTGAGGTACCGACGGAAAGGGCCATTCTTCTCGGCGAAAGACAGCCACTGCCGACGTTGGCTGCGGCGCCATCGCCGATGGCAGGGAACCAGGGCACATCTCGCAGCGCGGGCCAGCGACTTGCGAAGGCCTCTTCCAGGTGGGTGACGGCCTGATCCTGATCAATCAGGGGAGAGAACTGGTCGATCCTCACCGGTAGGAGGGCAAAGACGCCAGGATCCCAGATCAAGCGGCTCCGATCCAGTAAGCCAGACCAAGAGGCGACCGAGAAGCTCACAGGCGACTGCCGGAAGAGCCGCAGGAAGAGGTACTCTCCGATCGACATCCACTTGCGGGCCTTCCGGAAGCGACTGGGCTGGGTCCGCGCCAGCCAGCGAAAGCGGGGTGGCAAGTAGCTCGTGTGAAGGTGGCAGCCGGTCCGGTTGTGGATCGCCGCGTCGTCCGCTTCCTGCCTGAGCTGCGCCGCATCGGGCTCAGAGCGATCGTCTGTGTACGGGTACAGGGGCGTGACGGCACGGCCGTGGGCGCCCACGCCCAACACGTTGGTCACCATTGTGGTGGCCGCGACTCCAACGATTCGTCCGGCCAGGGGACCAGCAGAGGCAAGAACGCGGTCGATGCAGCGGAACAGTCGCTCGACCAAGTCATCGGGATCAGCCTCGGCCCCGCCCGGCTCGGGCATGCTCCAGGCGTAGCCCTCGGCTGCCAAGCTCCCTTCGACCATCCGACCTGAGCTGTCGAAGAGAACAGCTCGCACCGAGGAGCTTCCCAGGTCCAATGCGAGAACCAGAGGCGCGTCAGCGTGTGCCGCAGCGACACGTGCTCCGGCCATCATATCCCGTCCGTGCTCCGGCGTTCATGCTCCAAGCATTCCCCCGTCGACAGGGAGGATGACTCCACTGATGTAATCGGAGGCTGGCGAAGCCAGGAAGAGCAGTGCGCCGCAGAGATCCGCCGGTATGCCCCAGCGACCGGCCGGGATACGAGCGAGGATTTGGGGGTATCGCACGGGGTCGCCCTTCACCGCCGCCGTCATTTTCGTATCCATGTATCCAGGGGCGATCGCATTCACATTGACACCACGGCCTGCCCACTCATTGGAGAGCGCCTTTGTGATCTGGGCCACGCCCGCCTTGCTTGCCGCATAGGCCGCGATCGTGTAGCCCCCATTGAAGCTCTGCATGGAGGCGATGTTGACGATCTTCCCGTATTCCTTCTCGAGCATGTGGCGGCCCGCGAGCTGGCACAGCTCGAAGACCGATGTCAGGTTTACCTCGATTACCTCATCCCACGCAGAGAGCGGGAATTCCTCGGCCTTGAATCGGCGCTGGATTCCCTGGGCGTTCACCAGGATGTCGACTCGATGCAGCAGGCTCACGGCTTGCCCGAAGACGCGAACCAGGCTCTCTCGGTCCGCTAGGTTGACGTGCATCCCATGAACCGGTGGCGCGCCGCGGCTCCCCAGCGACTCAACAACCTGGCCGAGGCTCTCGGCGACATCCAAGATGGCGACTTCCACGCCCGCATCGTGCAGCGCTGCAACCATGGGCGTGCCCAGGTCGCCCGCGCCCCCGGCCACGATCGCCTTCTTCCCCTCCAGGCTGAACAGGCTGTCGGTCATGCGAACCTCCCGGGGGGGACAAACGTCTTGAAGTGGTCCAGCGCTCCGCTACGCCTGCGCACACAGGCCCAGAATCCCTTGCATCCAGGTCTCGGCCGCGCCCTCATCATCGGGGAGAGGCAGGATCTCGGCCGAGAGGTAGCCGGTAAAGCCAATCTCCCTCAGCGCGACCAGAATCGGTCGGAAATCGAGATGGCCCATCCCGACGGCCCGCCGGTTGCTATCCACAAGATGGACGTGCCAGAGGCGCTCACCAGCCGCGAGCACAGGCAGGGTCATCGAGGCTTCTTCGATGTTCATGTGGAACGTGTCGACCAGAAGGCCGACGTTTTCCGCGCCGACTGCCTCCAGGAACTCAAGCGCCTCGTGCACCGTGTTGAGGAAGTTGGTTTCGTAGCGGTTGATCGGTTCGACGACCAGGCGCACACCGTGTTCGGCCGCAAAGGCCGCCAAGGCGCGTGTCGAATCCACCGCGGCGTCATGGCCGGCCCGGCGGGCGGCCGGCGACGAGTTCTCCAGCTGACCGCGGATGCTCCCTAGAACCACGAGAGCCCCGGCGCGGGCCGCAAACAAGATGTGATCCCTGAGCCGCTCCTGCGCTTTCCCCTGGACGTACGAAGACAGATCGGCGAGGCTGAGCCGATCGGAGAAATAGGATTGCCCCGTGCCGATGGAGGGGAGGCCCAGGTTGTGCTTCCGCGCCCAATCGAGCACGCGATCCTGGTCGATCTCAGTCGAATCCCGCAGGTTGAGTTCCACCCCGTTGTAGCCGAGCGCCGCCGCCCGCTCCAACGCCTTAGGCAGGTCGCCGGCGAAGAGCAGCGGGGAAAACTGGGCCACGGTGGGCGAGGTGGCAAGCGAGGTCTTCATCGGAGGGGCTTGCCCACGCCGCGAGGACAGGGGGGCAACCGCGGCATGCGCCTAGCCCTCCTCCAGTCGGCGGATTTTCTCGAGGCGGGGCTCATGACGCCCACCGTCATACTCCGCGCCCAGCCATAGCTCGACGAGCTCCCTGGCATGGGGAACACTCACCACCCAGGCACCGAGGGCCAGAACATTGGCGTCATTGTGGCGGCGACTGTGAGAGGTCGTGAAGGCATCATGACAAAGCGCCGCGCGGACGCCCTTGATCTTGTTGGCCGCGATCGAGACGCCGATGCCCGTGCCGCAGATGACGATCCCACGGTCGACTTCCTTCTCAGCGACCGCCCGGCCGACCTTCTCGGCGAAGTCCGGGTAGTCATTGGGTTCAGAGGAGTCTGCGCCCATGTCGATCACTTCATGACCCAGCTCAGTCAGGAACTCCACCAGCCCCACCTTCAATTCGTACCCGACCCAGTCGGCCCCGATCGCGATGCGCATTGGATATGTCTCTCCAGGCTTCAGAAGATCACTCAGATGACACGGGCAGCAGCTCGGGGACCAGGTCGAGCCGGATGAAAGTCGCCTGGAACCTGTCTCTCACCCACTCCAACGAACGCGTGTACTCTGACACCCGGTCGGGCGAGACCTCGCCGGTCGCCGGATCCTGCATGTCATAGGGGTGAGTGTCCAACACGAGAAAGGCCGTCGATCCGCTCTTGCCAGCGGCCTCGGTCATGCGTGTCTCGTCGACCCGTGGCGCGCAAGTAATCGGGACCTGGAGGAGGGGTCCTTCCTGGCTCTCGAAGTCGAGCCAGTTGCAGGGCCAATGGCGCCATGGGATGGCTCCGAGGGGGACGACGCGGTTGTCCATTAGAATGGCGTCTGGATCACTTTCTCCCATCCGTCGCCAGGGGTTGGGTCCGGAACCGTCGCGGACCATTCGGCCGTACCAGCGGACGCCAGGCCAGACGTCACTCACGAGGCTGTAGCCAACGTCCACTGCCGCCCGGTAGAGGGCCTCGCTCTGGATAGCGGAGCCGTTGCGGTGCACTTGCAGGGGCACCCTCCGGCCCGACTTCTCGAGGAATCCCATCAACCTCCGCCTGGAGTCTTGCATGAGCGCCAGTGCACTCTCGTAGGATTCCACATAGTGTGTATCCTGGTGGTCATGGACGCCAACACATTCCCCCGAATCTACGATGTCGAGAAGCGCCTGAGCATGCTGGCCTGTCCAGTCAAAGTCAATCTCGTTGATCATCCAGGACGTGCAGCCGTAGACGCCTATGCCAGAGTGCACGCGACGAATGGCGGCGATCGCAGCGTTCTGTTGCGCAGAGTCGCCCACGCGCAGATCGCCGTCCACGGTGACTAGGAAGTAGACTTTGTGAGCCATTGTCTGCCAGTCGGCCTTCTATGCCCGGATCGGATAGCGCCCGAACTCATGGGCTGCATCCAACATGGCGAGCAGGTTCTCGAGCCGAACGGCATCGTGGATCGAGTTGCTGGAGCCAAAGACGTGCCCGCCACCGGGAGAGACCTGGCGGAGAATGAGCCGGGCCTGTTCGGTCACCTGCTCAGGCGTGCCAAGCGTGAGCAGGTCGCCGCAATCCAGGTTTCCCAGAAGAGTGATCCTGTTCCCGTATTGTTGCTTCAGTGCCACGATATCCATTCCAGCGGCCGGTTCGATGGCGTGGTAGCCGTCGATGCCGACTTCCTCGACCAGGCTGTCGAGCAACGTCGTGGTGTTCCCGTCCAGGTGCTTGATGTAGGGAACGCCGTGGGCATGGCACTCGCCGACGATGCGCTTCAGGTGAGGGACAAAGAAGCGCCGGAAGTCCGCCAGTGAGAACATCGGCCCGGTCTTGAAACACCAGTCATTGCCGCCGAGGATCCCGTCGACACCGGCCCGGATCTGGGCGCGCACGAAGGCCAGGCCCCCCTCGGTCGTAATCTCCATGTAGCGGCTGACCAGATGGGGCGCGGTGCGCATTGCCACCAGGAACAGGGTCAGGTACGGCGAGGACCCCGGATAGGCAACGTCGCCCCATCCCAGCACGCAGGTGCCTGTCGCCTTGGCCGCCTCGACCGCGGCCCGCACGGCCTCCATCCCGGCCTCCGCCTGCGGAGGCACCTCCAAGGGAAGCCGCTCAAGGAGCGAGAGGTATCGCTCGAACCCGTCCATCCCCTCATGGCATAGGGTGTGATCGACGCACATCATGGCGTCCGTCTCGGGCTCGTACACATGCTCGGACCAGAAGCCCTCCGGTCCGCTGATCCGCCAACGGTTCGCGGCGACTTCTTGGATCTCCGCCTCGAACAGACCATTGACCCCGTAGTTGCCGTAGCCGAAGTCCACCGGCGTCAGGAAGTCGGTGACCCGCACCCGGATCATGTCGATGCCCAGGCGAGCGTAGAGCTCCACCCCGGCCCTTGCCGACTCCATCGCAGCCTCTTGGAGCGCGTTCCCTCCGGCCATCCTGGCCAGCAGGAAGTGCCGGAAGGAAGCGCCGCCATCGGAGGGGACGAACACCTCCCGGCCCAGAATCTGGGACGCCAGGCGACTCGAGAAAGCGCCCTCGTACAGAGGGACGCGGTCGGGCTCCTGGTGGGCGAAGGCGGCTCGAATCCGCAATTTACCATCCATGGCGTCAGTCAGGCGGCAGCCGGATGGGGTACGTCCCAAACCGGCGCGCGGTCTCAAACAGGGCTACGACGTTCTCCGGCGGGACCTGCGGCTGGATATTGTGGATGGAGGCGAAGACGTATCCGCCTCCGGGCGCCAGATGCCGGATCGCCTCCATCGCCCTGGCCCGGACTTCGACAGGCGTGCCGAACTCAAGAACCCGGGTGTTGCAGCCAGCGCCCCAGAAGGACAGGTGCTTGCCGAATCTCTGCTTGAGTCTCGCCGGCTCCATGTCCCGGCACTCGGTTTGAACGGGGTTGATGACCTCAATTCCGGCCTCGATCAGGTCAGGCAGGAAGGCAAAGACAGAGCCGTCGGTGTGAATGTATACCTTGGCCTTGCTCCGTTCGTGGATGAGCGCGCAGACCTTCGCCAGACGGGGCTTGAAGATCTCGCGGTACAACTGGGGGGAGATCATGGGGCCGTCCTGTGTGCCAAGGTCGTCGCTCAGCGCGGCGATGTCGATCCAGTCCCCCACCAGGTCAAGCACCTGTTCCCAGAGCGCAAGCTGGTAAGCCACGGTCCGGTCGAGGATCTCCTCATACAGGTCGCGTTCGGCCACAAGATCCATCAGGGCCTGCTGAGGGCCGCGCAGTGTCCAGGTGTGCTCCCAGGCCCCAGAGGGGGCAACCGTCATCATGATCGCCTTCTGGCCATCACGGTGGGTTGTCTCCACTGCCTGACGCAACCCCCGAACACGCCCGGGGTCGTGAGGATCTGGCCAGGCGTAAGCGTCCAGGTCAGCGCGAGTCTTGGCGGTCGCCAGAGGATGCGAGCAGTAGTCGAAGTAGTAGCCGCCCTCGGGCATGTAGTATCCCGCGCCCCAGTCGTCATGGAAGATGTGATTCACCTCGTCAAGGTCCATCTTCCAGGAGTCGGGACTGCCGGTGGCGAACGAGACGACATCGCCTCCGAGGGCTTCATTGATCCGGGGATCGATCTCGACGGTCTGCAGCCAAAATTGGCGAAAGCGCTCTTCGCCGTCCTTCAGCCCAAGCAGGCGTTTGAGGGCCCGGTGGGCCTCCAGGTGCATCGTGGCATGACGGCCGCCAAGATCCACCGGGAGGCGTTCGGGTTCCTCATGGCTCAGCGCGGCGAGAACGCACTCCCGACCCGTGGCCGTCATTCGGCGAGGACCTGCGGTTGGGCAGCCGGAGGCCGGTTGCCGTTCTCCTGGAGCAGGCCCTTTTCCTCCTTCATCCTCCCGATCAAAGCTTCGCCCACCGTGGTGATGTGCTCGCGGAAGACGTGCTCGGTCTGGTCGCCGTCTCCGGCGCGGAGCGCGTCGAACAGCATGCGATGGTTCTGGGCATACTGGACGAGGTCGGGCGTTGTCGTGGCATCAAAGCTGACAAGCATCCCGATTCGTCGCCGCATCTCGCCCAGGATGCGGCAGAGCAGGCCATGGCCGGAGAGCTCGTAGAGAGTCTGGTGGAACCGCAGGTCGAGCTCGTAGACGGCCGAGGCGTTCCCCTCCCGGGCGTGGCGGAACATCTCGGTGACGATTGCCTCGAGACGGCCGAGCTCCTGCGGGCTCATGCGCGCCATGGCCAGCCGCGCGGCGTAGCTTTCGAGCAGGGCCCGCAGCCCATACGTCTCGGCCACATCCTTCACCGTCCAGCGGGCGACGAAGGTTCCCCGGTGGGGGATGTTCACCAGGATCCCATCCGCCACCAGATGCTGGATGGCCTCCCGCACCGGTCCGCGGCTGATGCCTGCTTCGCGGGCGATCTCGGCCTCCACCACCCGGTCACCCGGCTTGAGCGCCCCCGAAACCAGTGCCGCCTCAATGGCGTCCATGACGCGATCCCGCAGGACCAGGCTTTCAATGCGTCCGATTTGAACTGGCATACTCTATCCCCTCACCTCACACCCAAGAATGAGACCCAACCACAGGCCGCGCCCAGCGCACGAACTCTTGCCTTGCCCGACGGCCAAGGCCCGGGCGCAAACCCCGGAGCCTGAGGGCGAACCGCTGCCTCACGGCCGCAGGCTTCGGACGTAGACGATGACAGCCGTGATCTCGTCGTCCGTCAGCATCTCCCTGAAGCTGTCCATGCTGGTGCCGGCCACACGCCGCCCCTCGAGGATAACGGTGCGGATCTCGTCATCGGTGATGCCATCCTGCCACTCGGCCGTGTTGATCTGCGGTCCGAGGGAGGTCCGGCCCTCACCCGATTCCCCATGGCATCCGGCGCAGTTCCGCTTGTACAGACCCGAGCCCATGATGTAGTTCGGGTCCTGAAGGAGCACTTCCTGGGGGGGGCCCTCGGCTTGCTGCTGGCAGGCGGCGAGCAGAACGACTGCGAGGGCCAGCAGCGCAACAATAGACAGGAGAAGCCCGGCGCGACGGGTGCACATGTTCAGCCTCCCTCCCCTCAGCCGCCGACCTTGATCTCAGCGGCCTTGGGCTCGATATTGCCCATCAGTTCGACGAAGTGTTGGGTCGTGATCGACCTCCCCAGCATGGTCTCCATCCAGATGATCATGCGGTTGGTGAATGAATACCCGATGTCCTCGTCCTCTGGGATCTCTAGGGCCCGCACGGCGTCCCTCAGCAGGACGATCTCGTAGTTGAGCTCCCAGGCGTCGATGAGCGTGCAGAGCAGGCAGACGCTGGCATCGAAGCCGACGCAGAATAGGGTCTTGACCTCGAGGTTGCGCAGTAGCGTGTCGAGGCGCGTGTCTTTGAAGCCGCTGTAGAAGTGCTTGCGGATATAGTAGTCCCCGGGCCTGGGGGCCACGGCAGGGGCGATGTCCAGCAGGCGGGCACCTTCCCGCGCCCGGTATTCGAACGGGTCCACCACACCCGGTCTTTCGCTGAGCACATCTTCCAGATCGCACTGAAGCGAGCGTCCCAGCTGCCTGCCCAACTGCGAGCGATTGATCTCGACATTCGGAGCACTGTTGTGGGCGTAGACCACCGGCATCTTTGCCAGGTGGGCTGCCTCCAGGGCGGGCCGAACGAAGTTGAGGGTGATGTCATCCCAGGGGTTATTCGAAGCGGCATTCATGCTCGGGTGATCCTGGGTGATCTCACCTGGCGGGAAGCCGTGCCCGTAGACATCGACGGCCAAGAGCGCCGAGCGCGCGAAGTCCACCTCAAAGTCCTGCTCGACGTGGCCCTTGTAGCGATCTGGGGGAGACATCTGATAGTAGCGGCCGTGCGCTTTCAGGGGTCGCATCCGCGTCCTCCTCTCGACATTCTAGCAGAAGAAGGCCCCTGCCGGTCCACCTGCAGGGATCCCAGAGCCCCCTCCTACCGGTAGCCGCCGGATCGTAGCCGGTCGATGCCCACGGCGATGATCAGGGCGATGCCGCTGGCGATTTCCTGCCAGTAGGCGTTGACGTTGTTGATCACCAGCCCATTGCGGAGCGTGCCCAGGATCAGCACGCCGACCAGGGTCCCCTGGATCGTTCCGCCGCCGCCGGAGAGCGCCGTGCCTCCCAGAATGGCCGAGGCGATGATGTCGAGCTCGGTCCCAGCGGACGCATTGGGGATCATCGTGCCCAGCTTGGAGAGAAGCACTAGCCCACTCAGCGAGGCGCAGAAAGAAACGAGCATGAACAGGTACAGCCTCTGACGGTCGACGTTGATTCCCGCCAGACGACTGGCGATTGCATTCCCGCCGATGGCATAGGTGTTGCGGCCGAACTTGGTGTGGCGCAGGACGACGTAGGCGATGGCCATGACGATCAGCATGACGATCAACGCCGACGGCACCCCGAACACCCTCGCCCTGCCCAGCCAGCGGAAGCTTGTGCTGGCCACGGCGTGCGATTGCCCACTGGTGAGCAGGAACGCGATGCCTCGGAAGATGCCTGCCGTTGCCAGGGTGGCAATAATGGGGTTGATTCGCATCCGGGTGACGATGACGCCGTTGATGACCCCGCAGAGCAGCCCCACGACCAACCCAACGCCCATCGCGGGAAGCGCGGCTAGACCGAAGTTCAGGGAGGCGATCGCGGTGACCACCGCTGTCAGGTCGGCGACAGAGGCGATCGAAAGATCAAACACGCCGCCGATCAGGCCGATGGTGACACCCGCGGCTGTGATGCCCATGATGGCAACGGACCGGCCGATGTTGAGCATGTTCGGCACGTTGAGGAAGTACGGCGATGTGGCCGCAAAGACGATCATCAGCAGGATCAAAGCCCCGAGCAGCGCCACGGCCTCCTTGGCCGCCAGGCGGCGCAGGTTCTCACCCAGCGAGGCTTTGCTGGCGTCGGCTTCAGGGCTCTCCGACGTTCCTGTCGTCGCGCTCACGGTGACCTCCAAGTCACGTGGCCGGGGATCGGCTCACGAATGGATGGACCTTTGACGTTGGATGACGGACGATC
>Ga0209521_10004662_pt1 | contig 10919 bp, 6 predicted proteins | sample Rifsed19ft4_FD_184016 | JGI IMG/M metagenome (GOLD analysis project Ga0209521, IMG submission 184016) | Soil microbial communities from Rifle, Colorado, USA - sediment 19ft 4 (version 2) | ecosystem: Environmental > Terrestrial > Deep subsurface > Rock core/Sediment | place: Rifle, Colorado... | reverse complement strand
GCATCGCGTACAACCTCGAGGAGTTCATCGAGCTCGCGGGCCGCGGCATCGACGCTGCCGCAATTGAGCGCTTCGGGATCGGCTTCGCGCCCGACGCGTGGGAGCACCTGGCCGCTCGGCTGCGCGAGCGCGGGATCCCGGGGGCCATCGCCGAGCAGGCGGGGCTGCTGGCCGAGCGCCGCTCCGGCGGCCACTACGATCGCCTCCGCGGGCGCGTCACCTTTCCGATCCGGGACGTGCGCGGGCGCGTCGTCGGCTTCGGCGGGCGAGCCGTCGCGCCCGGACAGGAGCCCAAGTACCTGAACACGCCCGAGAGCCCCGTCTTCCGCAAGCGCGAGGCCTTCTTGTCGGCGGCGCGTTCGTAATCGCGCTCGACCCCCGCCTTCTCTTCTTCCGCCAGCAGGCGATCGATTTCTCCCTTGAGCTCTTTGAGTTCAGGTGGGAGCGAATACAAGGCGACCCTGAGTTTTGCTGCGGCTTCGTCTATTAGATCGATAGCTTTGTCAGGCAAAGACCGGTCGGTGACATAGCGTTCGGAGAGCTTGGCCGCTGCCACCAGGGCGGCGTCGGAGAAGCGCACCTTGTGGTGGGCCTCATAACGATCGCGCACGCCTTCCAGCATACGAATCGTCTCTTCCACGTTGGGTTCGTCAACGTAGACCGGTGCGAATCGCCGCTCGAGGGCGGCGTCCTTTTCGATGTATTTGTGATACTCGTCCAGCGTCGTGGCCCCGACACACTGGAGCTCGCCGCGGGCCAGCGCCGGCTTCAGCATGTTTGAAGCGTCCATCGCCCCCTGGGCCGCTCCGGCTCCGACGACTGTGTGCAACTCGTCGATCATCAGAATGATCTCGCCCTCGGAGCGCTGGATCTCTTCGATCGCCGCCTTGAGGCGCTCTTCGAACTCGCCTCGGAAGCGCGATCCGGCGATCATCGCTCCCAGATCGAGCGACACCACCCGCTTGCCCATCAGAATCTCGGGCACATCGTTGTCGGCGATCTTCTGGGCCAGGCCCTCAACGATCGCCGTCTTCCCGACGCCGGCCTCCCCGATCAACACCGGGTTGTTCTTGGTCCGGCGCGAAAGGATCTGGATGACGCGCAAGATCTCCTCATCCCGGCCGATAACCGGGTCGAGCTTGCCCTCCTTGGCCAGGGTCGTAAGATCGCGCGAGTATTTCTCCAGCGTCCGATAGCGGGCTTCGGCTTTGCGGTCGGTCACGCGTTGGCCGCCCCGGATTTCTTTGACGGCGTCGTACACCCGCTCTTTAGTGATGCCTTCCTCGGCCAGCAGGCGGGCGATGGCTGTGTTGCGCTCGGACAGGATCGCCAGGAAGATGTGCTCGGTCGAGATGTATTCGTCGTTCAGGCGGTTGGCCTCTTCGTTGGCCATATCGACAACCCGCTTGACGCGCGGGGTGATGAAGATCTGGCCGGCGCCGCCGCCGTATATATTGGCTTTCGGGCTGTTGCGCAGTTGCTGGTCGATCCGGTCGGCCAGCCCCTCGATGTCGATATTCAGCCGCTCGAGGATCTGGGGGATCACCCCCTGCGGCTGCTCGATCAGTGCAAGCAGGATATGTTCGGTATCAATCTGGTTGTGACCGTAGCGTTGGATGATCTCCGCTGCGCGCTGAGCCGCGTCTTGGGCCCTCTCGGTAAACCGGTCAAATCGCATCATCGCTGCATTCCTCGCTTCACTTCGGCGAAGGAGCCTCGGCCACGGATTATATCACCCGGGGTTTCTCAGGCCCACCAAGCGTATATAAGAAATATGTAAGAGTTTCTCAGGGCTCGCCGTCCTTCCCGATGCAAGTTGAAGGCCATGAATCCCGACATCGGCCGGGCGCTAGCCTCACCCACGCCGTGGAATGGACGGTCTCGCCGAAGATCGGAGGGGGAGCGTGAGTTGGCGATGTGGTGAACGGGAAGTGGCGTGGGACCCGGCCTCCCTGCCTTCTTTCCCCTGGAGTTCGACCCGCACCTGTTCTCTCTCGGTAGGCAGGCGGGAGAGGTGCAGCCGGTGGGTCCCGTCCACTTGTCGAGGCATGAGCAGACTCCCCCGGCCAGAAGGGCGGAAGCGCGTAGCCCTACGGTATGGGTTGCGTAGGGACTTCGGGATGCTAGACTTCACTCGACCGCCCTCAACGGGGCGGGAAAGCGGCCCGCGCCTAGCCTGAGAGATGTCCTTCGCGCGCACTCCCCGGACAAGCGGCGGGATCGGGAGGAACGCCAGGTTGGAACAAGACCGGACCACAGTGGGGAGTTCGCCTGGCCGCCTTGCCAGGATCCTCACCGATCCGAGCTCGCTCTCGATCATCATCGACAACCTGAACGAGGTAGTGATCCTGGCTGACCCGTCGGGGATCGTCCGTGCCATGAACCAGACCGCCCTGCGCATGCTAGGTTACGCCTCTGGGGAGGTCTTGGGCCTCCCGCTGGCCCAGTTCGTCTCCCGAGCAGCATTTGCGGGCGCGGTTGGGCTCAACCGGCTACTCCAAGAGGGCAGCGCCCATGTTCACGCCGCCGCCCTGGTTGCCAGCGATGGTACCGAAGTGCCGGCCGCTCTGTATGCGGCCTCGATCTTGAACGAGTCGGGCGAACCGGGGGTCGTGATCATCGTGGCGCACGACCTGCGGCCGACAAGAGAGCTTGAGGAGCTACGGGTGATTCACGCCGTGGCGCTGGCGGCCTCGGAAGCCACGAATGAGGCGGCCCTGGTCGAGCGGGTGACAAGTATTATCGGCGACGCCCTCTACCCGGACAACTTCGGCATCCTGCTTCTCGATGATCAAACGAAGATACTTCGGCCCCATCCATCCTACCGGCGTGGGCGAGGAGAGACGGAGGAGAAGTTGATCCCGCTGGGAGAGGGCATCACCGGATCGGTCGCCGCGACTGGTCGGCCGTGGCGTCTTCCCGATGTCAATCAGGAACCGAAGTACATCGCTGCCGATGCCGACATGCGATCCGAGCTGTGCGTACCACTCCGAGCCGGCGACCGGGTGGTCGGGGTCATCAATGCCGAGAGCGCGAGCCCAGACGCCTTCAGCCAGGCAGATGAACGGCTGCTCTCTACGGTCGCCGGCCAGCTTGCGACGGCGATCGAGCGCGTGCGACTGTTCAGCGCCGAGAAGAAACAGCGCCAGTTGGCCGAGGCGCTCCAGCGGGCCGGGGTTGCCCTGAGCGAATCGCTTGATTTCGACACCGTGCTCGACCGTCTGCTGCAGCAGATCGAGCAGGTCGTTCCCTTCGACTCGGCGAATGTCATGCTGGTGGAAGACGGCCGGGTAAGAGTAACGCGCATGCGTGGCTATTCTGGTTACGGCCGGGGGGTCGAAGAACAGGTCCGACAGTACTCGCAGGAAATTGCCTCAGTGCCGGGTATGCGTTGGATGGCCGAGGCCGGGAGACCGCTGGTGATCGCCGACGCCTTGGCCGAGCAGCAGAAGGTGATCACGCCCATCGCTGGGCATGTCGGTTCCTGGGCGGGCGCGCCGATCATGGTCGACGGGAGGGCCGTCGCTTTCTTCTCCGTCGAGAAGCGGGAATTGGGGTTTTACACGCCGGACCACGCGGAGAGTCTGAGCCGTTTCGCCGGCCAGGCGGCCCTGTCATTCCAGAATGCGCGTTTGTTCGCCGAGTCCGTCCGTCAGACCCAGGAGCTGAGCGCCCTCTACGACACGTCTCTTGTCATGGGGAGCATCCTCGACGTCGAGCGTCTGCTCCGCCTGCTGCATCACCAGGTCCAGGCACTGATGGCTACCGACATATTCACGGTTGCCATGTATCACGCCTCGAGCAATGAGGTGGAGCATATCTTCCAGATACAGGATGGGAGGATCAAAGCCGAGCCGGGACCGGCGCTGCCGCTTGATAAGGCCGGGTTGCTCGGCTGGGTAATCAACACCCGACGATCTCAGTTGGTCGGCGATCTGGCGGGGGAGACCCCTCCCATGGAGATCCTGGAGGCCGAGCGACAGGTACGTTCATGGCTGGGCGTCCCCCTGGTGGTGCGGGATGAGTTGCTGGGAGCAGTGAGCGTGACTTCCCGTCGGCCACAAGCCTTCGGCGAGGCCGACCGCCGCTTCCTGGAGGCCATTGCGGGGCAGACGGCGGTGGCGCTCGAGAATGCGCGCTTGTTCACCGTCACCGAGCGCCGGGCAAAGGAGGCCGAGACTCTGCGTGAAAGCGCGGCGGTCGTGACCTCGACTCTCCAGCAAGAGGACGCCATCGATCGCATTCTCGGGCAGCTCTCTTTGGTCGTCCCCTATGACCGGGCGGCCGTGCTGCTCTTGCGCGAGGGCGCAGTGGAGATCGTCGGCGGGCGTGGATGGGAGGGCCCTTCGGAAGTGGTGGGGCTGCGCTTCCCGGTTCCCGGAGACAATCCGTACTCGGTTGTGATCCAGTCCGGGCGCCCGTATGTCTTGGGAGACGCGCCCAAGGCGCACGCCCCCTTCCAATCTCCCCCGCACAGCCAAATCAACTCCTGGCTGGGTGTGCCCCTCGTCGTCCAGGACCAGGTGATAGGGATGCTGTCGGTCGATAGCGTCCACAAGAACTACTTCACGCAAGATCATGTCCGGTTGGCGGCTGACTTCGCCAATCACGTCGCCATCGCCCTGGAAAATACGCGCCTGTTCGAGGACACTCGCCGCAGGGCGTCCGAGCTCTCGACGCTGCTCGAAATCTCGGCTCACTTGCGTGCGGCCTCAGCTCGCGAGGACATGCTACCGGCGATCGTCGAGAAAGCCGGACGAGCCGTGGGCGCGGAATACACGGCGGTGTACCTGCTCGACCCTCGGACAGGAAAGATAGCAAGGAGGGCCAGCCACCCGGCAATGCCCATCCGACCCGAAAGCCCGTGGGATGTGGACGAGCAGGTGATCCTGGGGGTCGCCGAGAAGGGGAACGTCCAACTCATCGATCGAGGGACCCCCTCCGAGGAAGACAGGCGAGGTGCGGAGTCACCGCGCAAGGCGGCCGGATGGCAGCATGCCGTCTTGCCCCTTCGCAGCCAGGATCGCATCGTCGGTGTGGTTCAGCTGGCCAAGAGTGCAGGACGGAAGTTTTCAGTCGCCGATCTGGACATGCTGACCGCGATCGGCGACATTGCCGGGAATGCTCTGGATAGAGCTAACCTGATGGAAACCCTCGAAGAGCGCGTCCGCGAGAGAACCCGCGAGCTCGCGTTGGCGAACGAGCGGCTGAAAGAGGTTGATCGTCTGAAAAGCGAGTTCGTATCAAATGTCTCTCATGAACTCCGCACCCCGATCACCAACATCATGCTGTTTCTTGAGCTGCTTGAAGCCCCGGGAAAAGAGGATAAGCGACCTAGCTACATGGGGGTGCTGACTCACGAAGCGGATCGGCTGGCGCGCTTGATCGAGGATTTGCTGACGCTCTCGCGTATGGAGCAAGAGGGCTTGCCTTTCATTCCCGAGTCCCTGGCCCTCGAGCCCATGTTGTCATCGATCGTCTCGGCCCATGATGCCCGCGCAAGTGACAAGCGAGTTTCCATCCGATTGAAGCAGAACCCCGGAATGCCCAAGGTGGTTGCCAGCCGCGAACAAATCGTCCAGGTGTTCACCAACCTGGTGGACAATGCGGTGGCCTACACCCCGGCCGACGGCCAGATCGTTCTTTCGAGCAGTATAGAGGAAAGGAATGGATCGAAGTACCTGACGGTGCGGGTTCTCAATTCCGGTCCGCCGATCCCCGAGGATGATCTCCCACACATCTTTGAGCGTTTCTACCGGGGCAAGACGGGCCGCGAGTCGGGCGAGAGAGGTACCGGCCTGGGGCTGGCCATCTGTCAAGATATCCTGGCGCGGCACAACGGCATGGTGGAGGTCGAGACGCTCGAGTCGCTGGGGACTACCTTCTCGGTCTGGCTGCCCCTCGGACCTGCCGCGGGGGGTTAGCCGCTCTCCATTTTTCTTACCCGGATACCGTTTCCCCGATCCATGATTCGCTTCGCTGGCTGCGTAGGAATCACTGCAGTTCCGGTACTTCCCAAGCTGGGCGAGGATCGAGTGGATTGCGACTGAAGGCGAACCTCACACCCCCAGCCCACCCCGCGACCTACATGCTCCACTCCCTTTCGAGGCGCCGGGCAATGGTCAGACATGCCGGGGGAGATGGCAAAGCCCGCTCTTCGTGCCGTCAGCTGGAATGATCCTGGGAATTCCTCTCTGAATGAAGATGACACGACCGGCAGACCCGGAAAGTGTGGCATGAGGGAGTGTCTTGTGTCTTCGTGGCCCATGGAAAGTTGGAAGCGGCCGAGGAGGGCGCGAGGGTCTATTTCGGTGCGGTTAGCGTTGCCTCAGTCCACCCGGACTGCGATCACCATGCCATCGCCGGCGGGGAAGATCGTGGCCAGCAAGCGGGGATCCTGCGCCACCCGTTGATTGAACTCGCGGGTGGCCATCACGGCCGAGTCCCACTCGTCCGGCTCGATGATCGCCCCGCGCCGGAATGCGTTGTGAGCCGCCAGGACACCACCGGATCTTAGATTGGCCACGGTCCACTCCAAGTATGCGGGGTAGCCTTCCTTTTCGGCGTCGATAAAGACGAAGTCGAATGGACCCTCATCGGAGAGGGCCGGGAGCAGCCCATGGGCGTCGCCGACGCGAATCTCGACCCTGCCGCCCACCCCGGCCAGCCGAAAATGCTCTCCGGCGATGGTAGCTCGCTCGGGCTCGAGTTCCAGCGTAATCAATCGGCCCCCGGACGGCAAACCGCGTGCAATCCACGTCCCGCTATACCCGCCAAGAGTGCCGATCTCCAATGCCAGTTTGGGCTGGCAGGCTGCCACCAGTACCTGCAGGAACTTCCCTTCCTCCGGCCGGACGGTGATGGCCGGCATTCCGCGTGCTTCGATCTGCCGGCGGATCTGCTGGAGAGCGACATCTTCGCCCGCGAAGGACTGGGTGATGTACATCGAGAGCTTATCGTCATAAGTCGTCACAATCATCCCATCCGTGGCTGCGGCTGTAGGTTAGGGAACAGGCTGGGGGGCGAGTTTGGCCTATTCCCGCCGAGGAGGGAGGATTATACCCTTGTCCCATCTCGCGAGCGGCCGGTACAATCCTCGAATGCCCCCGTCCCTGACTGACACTCTGCTGGATTGGTACGGCAACCACGCTCGCGACCTGCCCTGGCGGCGGACGGGCGATCCATATGCCATCTGGGTGGCCGAAGTCATGCTTCAGCAGACCCGGGTGGAGACGGTCCTCCCTTATTACCGGAAATGGATGGCGCGGTTTCCCGATCCGAAGGCGCTGGCCGAGGCATCTTCGGACGAGTTGATGTCGGCCTGGGAAGGGTTGGGCTATTACCGGCGCGCGCACAACATGCACCTGGCTGCAGAGAAGATCCTGCGCGAGCATGCGGGGCAGTTTCCGCAGAACCCGGAAGACCTGCGAAATCTGCCGGGAGTTGGCAAGTACACTGCGGCTGCCGTCGGGGCGATCGCCTTTGGGGCGGACGTAGTCGCGCTCGACGGCAATCTGCGCCGGGTGCTGGCTAGGCTGATGGACCTTGATCTCGACCCACGCAGCGTCGAGGGTGAGGCCCGACTGTTGGGCTATGCCACCAGTCTCTTGCCCGAAGGGCGCGCCTCGGCGTTCAACCAGGCCTTGATGGATCTGGGTGCGACGATCTGCCTCCCCCGCAGGCCGGCATGTGACGCGTGCCCGATCGCGGGATTCTGCCGGGCCAAGGCCGCCGGAGCGCAGATGGACCGCCCGGTCCGGGGCGCGCGCGCTGGGCTGCCGTCGGTGCGGCGTGTGTGTGGCGTCCTCCCACGCCAGCGGAGTGTTCTGATCGGACGGCGCCCTTTGGGTGGTCTGCTCGGAGGCCTCTGGGAATTCCCCGGAGGCGACACGGCCGACAACGAGGACCTCGAAGTCGCCCTTCGTCGACAGGTGTTGGGTCAACTGGGAGTGCGGGTCGAGGATGCCCTTCCGCTTGGGGTCTACCGTCATAGTTACACTCATTTTCAGGTCACAGCTCATGCCTTTATCTGCGCCTGGGACGGCAGCGAGCCCACGGCCTTCGAGCATACGGATCTGCGTTGGGCGGATGTGGACCAACTTGCGGCTAACCCGATGGGTAAGATCGATCGAACCATCGCCAGAGATCTCAAAGAACGTGCGGAGGCCGGGTAAGCCGTCGAACCTCCGGGGTACAGGTCCTACCCTGGCCCATGCTAAAATGGCGTTCCACCCGCGGGCATGACTGGATCTGAGCCAGGCATTTGGGGACGATGGCCAACCCGGCGTTCCGATCTGAACGGAGAGCCCCCCCAGAGCGTCACAACGGATGGTCTGAGAAGCAATCGTGGTTGGTAGACGTGTGCGGTATGGGGTTGTCGGGATTGCAGCCGCTGCTTTCTCGATTCTTGGGTGCACCCTCGCGAGCGTTCGTTTCCCCGAAATCCCCGGCATCGGCGGGCAGGCGCAGGCGGTGGACCTGATCGCCTATGTCGGCTCCGATGGGAACGTGTACACCGTCGATCCGGAGGACGGCAAAGTTGTCGCGCTGACGGATGACGCACAGCGAATTCCCGATGCGAACGGGGCCCTCCACTATTACAGCGATCCTGCCTGGGCGCCCGGCAAAACGGGACTGGCCTTCCTGGAGGCCGCGGCCGACATCGAGAGCGGCAGTCGCTTCTCCGTGTGGGTCCGCGGCGAGGAAGATTCGGCCAGCCGGGTCGTTTTCTCGAGCCCGAACAGAGTGCCGATTTACCTCTACTGGTCTCCGGATGGGAAGCAGTTGAGTTTTCTCACATCCGACACGCGCGGCGGGCCCCTCGCCCTGCACATCGTGCCCATCGACAGCGGCGAGGAGAAGGTGATCGACACCGGGCAGCCCTATTACTGGTCGTGGTCGCCGACTAGCCTGGACATGGTGGTCCACGTCGGGGGCTCATCCGTCGACCAGCCCGGCGTCGCCCGTCTCTCGCTTTTGTCGCTGGCACCGGAAGTCACCGAGACTGCCTGGGACCTGGCCCCGTTGTCATTTCAGGCGCCGGAGTACTCACCCGATGGCGGCTCCATCTTGTTATCCGCAGTCTCTGAGTCGCAGGGATCGGGCCTGCTCCTCGTCGGCTCTGACGGTAAGGTCCAGAGTGTCCTGTCGGATGACAAAGCCCCGATCGCCTTCGCCTGGAATCCACCCGGCGAGGTTATCGCCAGCATGACGTTCGATCCGGCGTCGCCGTCCGGATTGGGTCGTTTGAGCTTTCTTCATCTCACGGATTCGGGCGAGGTCAAACGCGTCGATACGGATGCCGAGCGCGTGGTGGCGTTCTTCTGGTCGCCGGATGGGGAGGAGCTTGCCTACTTCGTTCCGGTTGCTCCCGGTTCGAATGGCGGCGGGTCCAATGTCGCCCTTCAAGGCCCCCAAGTCAATCTACGATTGCGGATCGCCGATCCGAGGGACGGCACCAGCCGGGACGTAACGACGTTCAGGCCGACCTCGGATTTCCTGCGCATCCTGCCGTTCTTCGATCAATACCTTCGCTCGACGACGATCTGGTCCCCCGACAGCCGTCAACTTGTCCTCTCCGGCTACGATGCGGCCGGACAAGAGACGATCTTCGTGGTCTCGTCGGATGGAAGCGGCGATCCTCGTCCCCTTGTAAGTGGAATACTGGCCTTCTGGTCGTGGTAACGACTCGATCTGAGTTGAAGCGTCCTCGTTGGTCGCTAGAGAGGAGGCGTCCGGAGGTTCTGTGGTCCCCGCGGAACGAGGTCTTCGGGCCTCTCCCCATTCGGATTGCCCGTCGGCCTACCTTTGGCTGTGACCTTCGTGGCCATCGGGGTCGTGCTGCCGCCGAGGTGTTTGTCTGGGCCGTTGTCGAACGACTTCTTGCAGCCCGGTGAACAGAAAGTGTAAGTCTTCCCCATGTACTCAGACTTCAGCCGGGAACTCGCCTCACCGACCAGCTTTCCACAAACAGGGTCCTTTGTCATGGATCAGTTCCTTTCGCCCCTCACCCAAGGTTCGGGCGGCTCCGGTTGGGCACTAACTGAGGGTTTCACGTCCTCGGTGACCGGCCGATTGTCGGCTGGGACGTCGACCGCGCCCGCCTTGCTCTCCTCCAACCGTCCGCAGGGCCTGAGGCCAGTGAGACCTCCTACACTGGCCCGAGCGGCCTGCTCGCAACTTGGCGCATAGGACCCAGGCGCCATCACCCCATGGGAATCTCTCACTCCTCACGCGAACACTCCCGGGGCAGATTGGTCCCAATCGGCCCAGGCGCATTGACTTGTAGGTACGCAGATGCTTGTTCAGGCCAGCCCTGAAAATCCTGGGCAATGCGCCATTTGGCCCTGTGTCAGCGAAGGCAATTCCGCTATGGTGCTAGCGAACCGTGCCCCGCGTGTGTGACCGATGGCCGACATCGATCCCGGTTGTCGGGTTCTGCCGCTGGCACTGGGGACAATTCCCTGGAGTCCACAATCCTCAGGGCTGTAACCGCAAGTCTCACCAGGGACCGAATAACTGCCTGCTTCACCGGGAGGGTTTGTGAGAGTCTCAGTCGTGGTCAAGGCGGGTCGTGGGCTGGCCCTTCTCTGGATCGCCGGTTTTTCATTCACCTCGTCTGTGGCTGCTCAAGCCGGTGAGGCTGGCGGCGAAGACACGATCCACATCTTCTTCAGTGCAGGCTGTTCGGACTGCTGGCCGTATGTAGAGACTGTCCTCTCTCCAGAACTGAGAGCGGCCGGGGTGGAGTCGAGGATTGAGATCCACGATTACACGATCAGTTCGGAGCGGAAACGCCTTCTCGACATGGCCGACGGGATCGGCCTCCCCAGGTCGATCGCCGATTCGCTCTATGCATTTGTGCCCCATGCGGGAGGCATACTGGTGATCCTGGGTCACGTACCGGCGGACCTGATCCG
>Ga0209521_10004660_pt1 | contig 10920 bp, 9 predicted proteins | sample Rifsed19ft4_FD_184016 | JGI IMG/M metagenome (GOLD analysis project Ga0209521, IMG submission 184016) | Soil microbial communities from Rifle, Colorado, USA - sediment 19ft 4 (version 2) | ecosystem: Environmental > Terrestrial > Deep subsurface > Rock core/Sediment | place: Rifle, Colorado... | reverse complement strand
TTTGCCCGCCCACGGTGACGGTCTTGGCGCGCGTGCCGCCTTGCGCGGCGGTCGCGCCGATGGTGACGGTTCGTACGCTTCCAGGCCATTTATCCTTTGGGATGTCAATTGGCATAATGATTCTCCTTGTTTCATTATGTCATTGCGAGCGACCGCTGGTCGAGTAGGGCGAGCGCACTTCGAGCCTGTATCGAGACCGAGGGAGCGTGGCAATCTCAGACTTGCAGGTTTGTTGAGATTGCTTCGTCGCTCCGCTCCTCGCAATGACACTAAGTTAATCCTGCTTTTCTTCTTGCTTCATCTCTTCTTTCAATGAACTGCTCAATCGGCGATTTGCGCTCTGCCGCGAGACCCAGATCCTTCAAGTCCTTTTCGTCTTTCGCAGCGATGTGACGCAATATGTGACGGTAGGAAATAAAAGCCGCAGGATAGATGATCCCTGCGGCGTTGTGCATCATATAGGCAATACGAATCCCCTTGTCTTTCATCATCTGCGCCGCGACCGTCAAAGGAATATCCGCTCCCAACTCTGGCACGCCCTCGCTCATAATGTCTTCAGCCTTAAGTGATTCAACGTCATCTTTACCATATGCCGCGATCAGTTCCTGTTCACCGACCACGCCAATGCCGTGACCTTCCGAATCGAGAACACACATCGCTTCAACGTGATGTTCCAAAAGGAAGCGCGCGATGTCTGCAATGGGGGTTTCCCATTTGCAGGTCGGCACACCGACGGTCATTAGGTCACGGACGAGTTTTGCAGTCTGATTCATTATGTTATTGGTTTCAAGGTCAACCCATAGAATATGCCGAGGATCAGCATTTCGGCTAATCCAGTGACGAGAAAATAAAGTAATGTTGCAACGGGCACCTTGAACATGATCCACTGAGATGCCGTGTACATAACAACTCGGAAAAACCACACGAATAAGGCAAAGCAGACCCCTTTGACAACTCCCGTTTCACCTGGCAGACTATTGAAGAGAAGCAAAAACACGCCACCCATGACAAATCCATATACAAGATCAATCACTATGCCTGCTGGAAGATTGATTGATGTTTTTGCAATTGGTTTATAAACCTCATACAGTCTCTGCGCTAGAGGATTGGCATTTATCACGCCGTCCAGGAAACCAAACAAGAGACCGCTGACGACGCTAACAATGCTGTATCCAATCATTGGTTTTGCCTTTCCTTTCTTGCTAACTTAGTGCAGGTGCATCCCATTTGCAGGTTGGCACGCAGACGGTCATCAGGTCACGGACGAGCGCAAATTCCTGTCTTATCATCAGGGTTGATAGGCGTCATATGCTTCCTTGATCACTTCTTCTATTTCAAACTCTTCTTGACCATAATCTCCGAGTGTTTTGTTTACTATCAAGTACAAAGGCGAGCCAGGTGCTGAATTGTCAAATCCTCTGAGGGAGAACCTGTCAAATCCAGATGGAACCCAATACACTCCAGAGAAAAGAAAAGTTGCTTCTGTATAATTCTCGTTTTCTGCAATTATTTGGCTGTCAAGCCAATCCCATCTGATAATAGTTCTGATGTTCTGTGAGTTAAGATCGCGTTGTACACTGCAATTCTCGCATGACACGTCGGTGAGAGTGATACTTCCTATTGTAAAAATCTCATCCAGATATTTTGTCACATGTGTTTCAACATAATCCTCGATGAACAGAGGAGGGTTTTGGGGTATCAATGCTCTTGGGATTTTGATATAAGTCTCTCTTTGCACTTTACGTATCTCAGGGTTATCCTGCATATTTATCAACTGTACGGGAATCCCGGCAACGATTGTGATGGTCTGGTTGGGGGACAGGCTATCGATTGTGAATAATTTGGCATCGTTATTGATGCCAGCGCGTTTGAATCCACAATCCGACTTTATGCTCTGTTGCCCGTATTGATAAGAAGCTTCCATCAAACGAATTGACAGTTGATCGATGTCATTTATGGCTGGCGCCCAAACATATCTTATTTGATCGAAGCAAATAAAAAGTCTCATACCTTTTGCTACGGCGGGACCATTGTTCCTGACTGAAATTCTAACGTCGCCGAATCCCCTTAGTGCGAATTCCTTTTCTGTATTAACTTGGATTAGTGCGAGTTTTGATTGGTTTTGTAAATCAATCAATTGCTTCTGTATCTCTTCATCTCTTTGTTTGAGTTGAAGTTGGAAATTCTGGTCGCTCGCGTGTAGATACAGCGCTATAACGATACCAGTAATAACTGTCAGGAATAGATTTGCTATTGATAACCAATTACTAACAGACAATTTTTTCCTTGATTGGCTCGGTCTGGATTTTTTTGCCTGTTGTGGTTCAGACTCTTTTGGATTATCAATGTTGGACATTGCCATCTCCAGTTGCAGGTCAAAGAATAACGCTGTGAATATTACGCAACCTTCAACCTGCAACTTTCAACCATTACTAAAACATCGGCTCCATCGCCATGGCGGGATGATTGTGCGCCTCCAGCCAGGCAAGCAAATCTTCAACGGTCGTTACATTCCTTTCATCGGCGATCTTGTCGAGCAAATCAGGGTCACCTTCGCGCTCACAGACTGCTTTGAACTCATCGGACATGGTCTGCTTCAACACGGACGACATCCATACCACGCGCTTGAATCCGCCGTCGGCTGAGATGAATTTTGGGCTGATGAGATAGAACTTGCCGACGCCCATCACACCCGGAGTTTGCAGTCCGCCGCCCGCGATGCCTGCCAGCGTGGAAAAGGTCATTCCGGCGGGAGTCATGGAGGTGTCTTCGCGGCTGAGTACCATCACGCCGTTGGCTTCAGGAATGAGCATGACGATGCACTCGAAACATCCGCAAGCCGTCATCGGGTTTTCCATGATGGAATACATCGAGACTTCCTGTACCACGCCATGCGAGCCGATTGCGGCGTAATCATTCGTCCCTTGCCAGTAGCCTTTTCTGTCGTCAAGTTGTTTGCCGAGTTTGATGGGTTGGTTGGGACCCGTGGGATTGATGCTGAACGACGCCTTGCAGTCCAGCCAGTTGTACGCGCCGCACAGACCGAGCCGTTCAGGCGAGACCACGCAGACGTGGTTCGGTGCGAATGATTGACACAGAGTGCAGGAGTAGAACTCGTCCACTCTGTTGTCGGTGAGATCAGCGAGGCGCTTGTTGCGGAAGTCGTACGCAATGCGTGCTTTCTCCAGCCATTCAGCATGAAGCGCGGGTTCGGTGACAATAGTGACCTGGACTTTATCCACAATCGCGCCAAAGTCTTCGTGGAAACGGGCGTGCAGGATTTTGCCAAACGATTCGAGGCTGAACCCTTTGTCTGCCGCGGCATTCGAGATGCGGATCCACGCTATATCGCGTTGACCCACATGCTGGATTCCGCTCGCGCCGTTCACGAAGTAGTGGATTTGCCGCTCGAGCACAGGCTCAAAATCCTGTTGCATCTGGCGCCCCGCAACTTTGATGATGATGCCCATGTCCATCGAACCCTGCGCGGGGATTTGCGAAAAATCATGCCCAATGACTTCAATCTTGCCATCGGTGACCTCATCGAGTTTTGCCATGTGCAGGAACTCAAACGCGCGAGAATACTTGCCGCCAAATTCAACACGCAAATCTGCTTTGCGTACGACTTCGCCCTCGAAGGCTGAGCCATACGGAACCGGCACATCCACATTCGAAACCTTGACCTTGACCCCGCGCACCTCGATACACTTTTGAACTAATCGTTCCGCTTTTTCCAAGTCGTCTTTTCCATCAATCGTATCGAATGGCATGGAGACGACGTGCTCATAAGTCGTCACGCCTGTAGGCAAAATCTCGGGAATGACGGTATCTGCAATGACAGGGAAACCAAAGTTGATCGCGCCTGCTGCTGCGGCGTATTTCAAGTCATCTACTTCACCGAGCGCGAGCACGAAGGCAAAGACGCGCTCTTTGTTGTAAAGCAAAATCTCGCGCGACATACCGGGTTTCATGCCGCCGAAGGTCAACGCCGAACGGGTAGCAAAGCCTAATGCGTAGATTGCGGAAATCGTATCCGTTCCAAAAGGAACCGTGTAGGTATCGTAGCCTAACTCAACACCTTCTTCCTGAAGTTGGTGAATGATGCTTCGTCCGTTGACATTGCCGGAAAGGAAAGTCAAAATGTTCCGGCGTTGGAGTTCACGCACAATCTTGACCGCGACTTCATTCGACTTGGCACAGCCAACGATCGCGGCAAAGCCAGGCATACGACCGTCAACCAACTGGATGCCCCATGAGCGTAGTTGGATATCGTCAATCGGACCATTCAGATGGCCGTCATGACCGTTGGCTCCTTCTTTTCCGTTTGCATCAGGGCTTGTGAACGAAGTGCCTCCCGCGAGTTTGAATCCAGGCATGGGTTCAGGTTGAAGTCCATAGATGAAGCGGATGGCCTCGATCGTTTCAGCCGCGAGCAGAGTCGCCATTCCTGAATCCAATGTCTCGCCCAGATAGGGAGTCCAATGCCTGCCCGCAGGGACGGGATGAAGCAGTCCGCGGGTATATTCCATGACCGACTTTAGGTCGCCAATTTTTTCGATGGACTTGCCTGTCATGCCGAGGATAGTGGGGAGGTAGTAGGCTGTGTTCGGGAATGATACAGGCGTGTCTGCGCCTTTTTCAGCCAATGCTTTGTTGAGCATGACATCCGCTTCGGTTACGAGTGCATTTGCACCGCGAATTGCACGAGTGGCTATATATTTTGACATAGGTGTCTCCATTTCTAATGTCATTGCGACCTTCGGGAAGCAATCTCCTCTCACTTGGGAGCATCCCGTTTAGCGGGAGATTGCTTCGGGCAAAGAACGCCCTCGCAATGACATTTGAAAATTTAGTCCGCGGCTACCCCATAGATGGCTTCCCGACGTTGTTCCAGAGGCAAGGCTTCGAGTACATTCATCTTTGCATCGCCTGATTTTCCAAACTTATTCGGGTCGTACTCAGGCAAACCAAGCGCGGCGCGCTTCTTATCAATATGCTCCAGCGTCTTGCGGATCATCTCCGCGGGATTGGGGATGAACTCCAGCTTGCCGCCATAGAGTTCTTCCCAACCTTCGCTGATGTAATGAAGCACCTCGTCGCTATCATTGACTCGATCTGGCATACCGCTCACAGGCGACGCGCCGCCGAAGATGACGTATCCGCCCGAAGCAACTACGTAGGCTGCGATGGCAAGCGCTTTTTCGCTCATCCATTCAGGCGCAAGTCCGACTGCTGGCACCTGGTCAATGTCATCGCCGAGTCCACCGTCTTCAACCATCTGAGTCAGCACCGTCAGGATGCGGGTATTGTCCACGCACGAACCCATGTGGAGGACGGGAGGAATTCCGACTGTTTCGCAGATTTCGCGCAGACCGTTTCCGACCTCGCTCAAGCCTGCTTCGCCCAACATGAGCCCCAACTTGGCTGACGAGATCGCGCCGCATCCAGTTTGCACAACGAGCACATCCTGTTTGAGCAATTCCTTCACGACGACATTATGCAAATAGTCTTGTGACGAGCGCGGGTTGTTACATCCAACAATAGCCGCCACGCCGCGAATGCGTCCTGTCATAATGGCGTCATTCAGTGGACGGAAGGAGGCGCGGTACGAGCCTCCCAACATATAGTTGATGTACTCATGCGAGAAGCCGGGAATTAAATCTTCTTTGATTTGCGGAATGCGCGTCTTGTTGTTGTCGCGATTCTTGAAATTGTCTATCGCAACTTTCAAGATTTGTTTTGCGATGGTCAATGCCTTGCGTTCATCAAATTCGATATGGGTCGCACCTTTGATTTTGACCTTTGGCGAAGTTGTGATGATCGCCGTATGGAAATTTTGCGCCAAACCGACCAGCGCCTGCATGATGCACTGCACATCCACGACCATCGCTTCGACCGCGCCCGTCAAAATGGCGAGTTCTTGATGTAAGAAGTTACCCGCCGCAGGAATGCCTTGTCTCATTAAGATTTCATTTGCGGTACAGCATATACCAGAAAGTTGAATTCCATTCGCGCCAGCCGCTTTGGCATACTCGATGATCTCAGGGTCTTGCGACGCGGCCACGAGCATTTCGCTCATACTTGGCTCATGCCCATGCACTACCACGTTGACCATGTCTTCTTTGATGACGCCGAGATTGGCTTGTCCCAGAATCGGTGCGGGTGTGCCAAAGAGAATATCCGAAATATCGGTGGCGATCATCGAGCCGCCCCAGCCGTCGGCCAGGGCGGTTCGTATGGCGTGGTTCAATATGTGCGCGGGATCCTGGTCATCGCCGATGTGGGTGCGATGCAATGCCTCGACCACTTCGCGATCCACGCCGCGCGGCCAGACGTTTTGTTCGCGCCAGATTTGCTGTCTCTTCTTCGGCGCGCGCCGGGCAGGGACAATCTCACCGCGTTGCTGACCGAACTGCGCGATATATAAATCGGCTAAATCATTCGCGATTTCTTCGGGAGCGCGTCCCTCGATCTTGATGTCATAATAGCCAGCCACCATCCGCAGCTTCGCCACATCACGAATGCTGTAACCCTGAGCTTCGCCTTGCGCGGTTGCCTTCAATAAGAAAGCCATATCGCGGCCATGATCCGAGTGCGCCGCGCCGCCTGCCGCAATGGCACGCGTCAGGTTGCGCGCCTGAATGGTATCCAGTGTCGCGCCGCAGACGCCGACTTCACCGTTCTTCGTCAAACGGCAGGGACCCATTCCGCATTGCTTACAGCACATGCCCGCCGCACCAATGTTGCACGGCACCATATTATCGGCGCGGGTAAAAGCGGTTCCGATACCCAACTCCTGCGCGCGAATAAGCATCTGCTGCGCGGCAGGGTCAGTCGAATAATCTTTGATTTCACGTTTCTTTGGCATGATTCACCTCCAGTTACTCGTCAGTCATTTTAACGGCGCCAAAGCCCGGGCACGGCCAGAGCGGACGTCCGTTGTAGTCCACACGCTGGGCAAAGGAAACCGTCCCTTTGACGGTTTCGTATACGGCGGTATGTCGGAAGAAGTTATCCCCTTCTTTCTTCTCGACCGCAATGCCAGTCTCGATCAGCATCGGCACCTCGCCGAGATAGCCAGCCTCTTCAAGACACGCCGTGATTTGTTCAACTTTAATTTTCGCTGGGTCGTATTGAACCTCGATAATCTGAAAGGCGCTACTTGCATATACTTCGCTGACCCCCGTCAACTCCAGCAATATTCGCCTCACCTCGGAAACGTGATGGTCTCCGTAAAGCGCGGGCGTTTCGAACGTTTTGATCTCCATGAAGATACCTCCTATAAAAAGATGGATGATGACTCTGAACGAAGATACCTCTAAAGATACAGACTCTTCCTCATGGATATTCTAGCATTTTGAACGTCTATGAAGTTGTGCAGAACGTCATTATATAATTGGATAAATGTACCTAACACAGGTCAATTTGATGATTTCTGAGGCCAGAAAGATATAATCGTTACGAGCGTGGATGATGTCTGACTTTGGAAGGAATTGGAGACCCTCTCGTTCAGAGACGGCCTCCACACATTTGGCGGATCGCGCACAGGAGTTGCGCGTCTCGCTTCGATTCCAGCACCCAGGCCTGATTGCCGCGCGAAGCGGCGCTTCTTATCTGGAGCTTGGTCCTGGCCGTGGCGAATTGCATATTCCGTTATGGGGAAATGCCTGCATTCTCTCGTGGCCCGAACTGGCGGGCTGGGACTATCAAGATAACCTTCTCCCTGCGTTGAAGCAAGCTCTTTTGTTGTATTATCTGATCACAGCGGATGACACGCCGTTGACCGGCAAATGGGTCTCATTTGCAGAACTGCCTGACGGCCGCATGTACAACACTGCGTTTCAGGGCTACAGTGGTGATGAAATTGCGAAAAACTTTGGATTGAATTTGGATACCTTTAAGGAGGCGTGTAATTTAGCGGGAGGCAATGAAGTTATGATCGGGGATGCCTCCTTCGTCTTTCAAGCCTTGCCGCGCGTTCCATTAATGGTCACCTACTGGCTTGGCGATGAAGATTTTCCCTCGTCCTGTAAAATCCTGTTCGATGAGTCCGCTCGCCATTACCTGCCGATTGACGCCTGCGCGGTTCTGGGAGGCATGCTGGCACACAAATTGGTCGCCGCTGTTCGCTAAAACACCCGAAATAGTTGAGACGGGCCTGCGGGATATTCATGACATCAGTTCTTAATCCGGCTAAAAAGAGGAATTCTGTCACTATTCTGTGCAACGAGTGGAATGTAGAATACTTGTAACAGGATACATCTATGAAAATCGCAATCACAGGTAAAGGCGGCGTTGGCAAGACCACACTCACAGCCCTGCTCGCGCAAACTTACGCAGACGTGGGTCATCAGGTGTTGGCGGTAGACGCGGACCCCAGTCCATGCCTCGCGGGTGCATTGGGATTCCCACCTGAGCTGCGCGCGCAGTTGCATCCCATTGCCGAAATGGATGCGCTCATCGAGGAACGCACAGGCGCGAAGCCCGGGACTGTAGGCGGCTTCTTCACGCTCAACCCGCGCGTGGACGATATTCCCGAACGATTCAGTGTCCTCCATCGCGGCGTGCGTTTGTTAGAAATGGGCAGTGTAGTGTTGGGAGGTTCCGGTTGTATCTGTCCTGAGTCTGCGATGCTCAAGACTTTGTTCACTCATCTGCTGTTCCGCAAAGACGATATTTTGTTGCTCGATATGTATGCAGGCGTTGAACATCTCGGCCGCGCCACGGTGGACTTCGTAGATGCGATGCTGGTCGTTGTCGAGCCAACGCGCAGAAGTCTCGCTACAGCCGCACAGATCAAGAAGCTGGCAAATGATATAGGCTTGATGAGGCTGTATCTGGTGGGGAATAAAGTTCGGAGTCACGAAGAAGTCGAATTTCTGGAAGCCGAAACGCCTGATCTGCCTGTGCTTGGATACCTGCCCGCTGATATGAAAGTGCAGGAGGCGGATAGGCTTGGCATTCCAGTTTATGACCATGTTGAAAGTTTGAAGGTCGCGACTCAGCAGATCAGTGGAACGCTCAATGAGTTGACAAACGATGAGGTAATGGAATGACAACCACAATCGCACTGGCAGGCAAAGGCGGCGTCGGCAAGACCACCGTCGCTGGAATGATCATCAAATACCTTGCCCAGAATCAAACGGGCAGTATTCTCGCAATTGATGCTGATCCATCCTCCAACCTGAACATGGTTCTCGGCCTCGACCTGGAATGGACGATCGCTGATATTCGCGAAGGGATGCTGGAGCAGGTAAAGTCATCGTTATCCAATGGCGGCGCGGCGATGGGCACCATGCCGGGCGGTGTCAGCAAGCGCGATTATCTTGATTATCATGTCCGTTCATCGCTGGCTGAGGGTTCACGCTTCGATCTGATCGCCATGGGACGCGGCGAGGGGCAGGGATGCTACTGCGCGGTCAATCATAACTTGCGGGAAGTGATCGATGGAATGAGCAGGCATTATGCCTATGTCGTGATCGATAATGAAGCAGGCATGGAGCATCTGTCCCGGAGAACGACGCGAGACGTCCAACACTTGTTCATCGTCAGCGACCCGACCCAACGCGGCCTGGTCGCGGCTCAACGCATTGCTGACATGCGCAAGGAACTTGATATCAACATCGAGAAGTCCTATCTCATCATCAATCGCCTGCGCGGTGAGATGCCTGTTGAACTTACAGCTTTCACAGAGAAGATGAATTTGCCTCCACTCGGCACCATTCCTGCCGATGATGATCTGGCCGCATTTGAATTTTCCGGCCGTCCGCTGGTGGAGTTGGGGGATGAGTCGCCAGTCTATCAGGCTGTTGAAGAGATGATGCGTCAAATTCTGAAATAAATAACCTTACCCGCTTTTCAAAATATTTCCTGTTTCTGCAAGCATTTCAAATACCCGGTCTGACACTTCAATGGATGTGGATCCCAATCCGCAGGCTGGCGCAATTAGACTGCGATTGGCAAACTCGTCAGCCTTGATCGATACCCCGTGCGCCGCAGCCTTCTCGGAAATCAGGCTGATCCCGTTTCGTAAGCGGTCAGCCAGCCCGAGTGGGGTCTCGCTAAAAATCTGCTCGTTGTTTGGCACGATGCCCCAGCAGATGCTTCCACCGCGGTCAAGATATTCTCTTAATTCGACTGGATAAAGCGCCAAGTTCTCGAGGAAACCATACGCGTCAAGATTCAGGATATCGACTGTCGTCCCAAGCAATACACTCCAATCGGTGTTGGCACAGCAATGGACTCCAGCTATGCCTCCCTCGGAATGGATGGCATCGAATGCTTCATCAAGATATGCGATCACCTGCTCACGGCCCAGGCTGATAAACGCCGACCCGAATGCTGCCATGTATGGCTCATCCAAAAAGAGAACGACGTTTTGCCGCACGGATTTTAACTGTCGTATCTGCCAGCGCGCACTCATGGTTATGTTCTTGACGATGACATCCACCAGCATTTCGTCATAAAGGCTGGCACGCAGATCCTGATCAGTCACCGTCAACCCAAAGGAAATGGGTCCCGTTACCTGTCCTTTTGCCCATTCTCCCTTTGTTTTGCGCAGCGTCTCCAGCATGGCGAAGAAACCGCTTGCATAATCGGGGCGTAGGGCGAAGCTATCCAGGTCTTCAGCCAACACAGGCGTATAAAAAGCCTCCAGACTTTCGGTGAGGTCTGTATGAGTGTCAAAGTAAACCTTCTCCTGACTGGCATCTTCCCGAATGCCGGGCAGGGTGGGCGAATACTGAACGTACATATTCTCCCGGAAGGAACGATGCGGAAGCTGTGGCCAGGCAGGTACGTCCAACAGGCCACACAGACGTTCGGTCAAATCGTCTGAAGATGCGTGAGGAATGCTGCCAACATGCGTAGTGAGGAAGTTGAAATCATTCATAGATAGTATGGTGGGTTTGGTGTTTGGAA
>Ga0209521_10004659_pt1 | contig 10921 bp, 9 predicted proteins | sample Rifsed19ft4_FD_184016 | JGI IMG/M metagenome (GOLD analysis project Ga0209521, IMG submission 184016) | Soil microbial communities from Rifle, Colorado, USA - sediment 19ft 4 (version 2) | ecosystem: Environmental > Terrestrial > Deep subsurface > Rock core/Sediment | place: Rifle, Colorado... | reverse complement strand
GACAGTGAGACGAAGGACGTTCGCGGGGGCGGCCCTTGTTGCTGGCTTCGCTCTCGTGGGAGCAGGTGCAGCAGCCGAGCGTCCGGAGAGCTGCGACGTATCGGCGCCGCTGAGCCGCCACTTAACTCAGGCGTTCCCGGGTTGGAAGGTGTTGACCTCGGTTGACCTGTCCCCGGATCACCGCCAGTTCTTCGCTCGGGATCACCCTGCGGCGTGCCCCGGTCAAGTCTTCGTCAACTTCTTCGGTGATCCGATGCCGTCAGTCGCTCTCTCCCTGATGAAGCCTGGGAAGGCCCTGCTCGTCCTGGCCCGTCAGAAGTCGCCCGACACTTGGTCTTCCGAGATCCTGGAGGAAGGGAGCGAAGCTGGAGTCTTGTGGAAGCAGGAGGCTGGCGAGTACGAGGATGTTTACGGCGACCGTCGCCTGCGTGTAGCCCGAGAAGGTGTGGTTTGGTGTGGCTACGAGTCTTGGGCCATCCTCTACGCCTGGGTCGACGGCAGGGTCGAGAAGATCTGGCTCTCAGATTGAGCCTGGGAGATGCGGCGTCGAACAACCGGATGCACCTGACGAGGTCCGCGATGGCAAGACGGCGCGGCCCTCGCAGGTGATCTCGGTGTTCTGCGCACCTTGAGAAGAACCACGTGAAGTGAAGCTCCCGAGAGCGGACGAGGTTCGGATTGATGAACGGAAGGTTCGCGGGTACCTGCTTTCCAGAACCCACCCCGTGGGTCGCTTCAAGGCGCGCATCTTCGCGGCTCTCGGGTTCGAGGAGACGACCACGGACGCCTTCATCGCGGAGGTTCGCCGCATCGCGGCAGCCGGGGAGGTTTCCGAGGTCGAAGACACCGAGTTCGGTCGGAAGTACACTGTTCCTGGTGACCTGAGGGGTCCCGCCGGTGTCGGCGAGGTCCTGACCGTCTGGATTCAGGAGTCCGGGCAGACCGACGTCAGGCTCGTCACCGTGCGTCCGAGGTGAGCATGAAGTTCGCCCTCCTAGAAACCGTGGTCCTGAATCGTGACCTTCCCGAGCATGGCCTCCGGGCCGGTGACCTCGGTGCTGTCGTGGAGCTCTACGGAGCCGACGGCGTGGAGGTGGAGTTCGTTCGGGCATCCGGTCAGACCAAGGCTCTGGTTACGCTCAAGACCACGGATCTGCGCTCGGTGGTGGAGAGCGACATCCTGGCCGTCCGCTCTACGTAGAGGGACGAGGGCGTAGAACAAGCGGATGGAGCTGACGGGGGAAGCTCGGCGTTGGCCCGGGCTCTACGCTGGAGTGGCATGAGGAGGGCGAGAAGATCGTTGTTCGGCGTGTCGGTCGGTTCACATCTGCCGATCTTCACGAGGCTCTCTTCTCAAGCCCACCCAAGCGTCGCAGCCTGGGGGAGCTGAAGGCTGGCCTGAAGTCCTATGCAAAGCGGCGCCATGCGCGCCGTTGACACTAACGTGCTCGTTCGTCTCGTGACACGCGACGATCCCAGGCAGGTGACTGCCGCGGAGGCATTCGTCGCCCGCGGTGCGTGGGTTTCACATGTCGTGCTGGGGGAGGCGGTTTGGGTGCTCATGTCTGTGTACGAGCTCGAAGCACCGGCAGTCGCCACGGCTGTCGACATGTTGTTGAACCACCGGGATCTGACCCTTCAGGACGCTGAGGCGGTCGCGGCTGCTTTGGAGCAGTACCGTCTCTCGTCGCCCCCCCCCGGCGTAGGATTGGAACGGTCGAGGACTCTTCTGGGCTACTCGTTCTGGAACGGGTAGAGAGGTAACGTTGGAGAGCATTCGGGGTTCTCATCCCTTGGGGCGGCCATCCCCAAGAGTAGCTCTGGCCTCGAGCAGGGCAGACGGCGCGATCTATTGTGAAAGCGGCTCCGACGACCGCGCCGCCTCCATGAGCCGTCGGACGGCGGGACGGAAGGCGACCTCGAGTGCGTGCTCGGGCTTCTTCGGCCCGTCGAGCAGTTGGGCGCGCTCCGCCCACCACGAGGCCGGGGCCGCAGTGCCCTGCTCGAGGAAGCCGAGGGCCTCGAGGCCGGCCGCGGCCAGCGCCGAGGCCTCGGCCGCAAGCGGAACCGCCTCCCACAGGAGCGCCCGCTCCTCGAGCAGCGGCCGTAGGGACGCCTCCAGGCCCTGCCACTCCTGGAGACGCGCACGGACCCCTTCACGCCCGGCCTGCCGCGCGGGGTCCGCCAGCATCGCCTCCACCAGCCGTGAGAAGCCGCGGGCGGCGTCGCTCTCCGGCCGCGCCGCGTCCACGAGCCGGACGAGGGGAGTCTGCTGGGTGTAGTCGCCCGTGTCGCCCCGCTGGTAGTTCTCGAGAGGCTCCACCACGTCGGCCAGGCGACGAAGCTCCCGGTACCGAGGTCCGGCCAGGCGCTGCAGCATGCGTGTGTAGCCGGCGCGATGGTCGAGAGAGGTCCACTCCAGCCACCGGCTCGTGGCCTCGAGCCGGACGTACATGTCGTCGAGGTCTCTCAGCGCGCGCGGCGACCAGAGCCGCTCCGCGATCGCGGCCGTCCGCGGCCAGATGCGCGAGTCCACCGTCTCCGGGCTCGTGAACTCCGACCACATGGTCGCCTCGCCCCCGAGGATCCGCGCCCGGTCGGCCTCCGGCAGCTGGTCGACGCCCTTGTCCCAGGGATCGGTGAGATAGTGACGATCGGCCGACCAGACGAGATCGATGTAGTACCCGTTGCTGAGGATCCCCCGGAAGCCCTGCTTCGCCGCCGCCCCCAGCGACTCCTGACCCCGCCACGAGTGGATGACGGTGTCCTTCGGCAAGCCCGGGTGCAGCACCTCGTCCCAGCCCATCATCTGCTTCCGGTGGCCGCGGACGATCTTGGACACGCGCTGGTTGAAGTAGGCCTGCAGGTCGTGGTTGTCCTTCAAGTCTTCCTGCTTCTTGAACGCCGTGACCCGCTCCGAGGCGTCCCAGTGCTTCCCGTTGACCTCGTCCCCGCCGATGTGGAGGAAGGGGTCCGGGAAGAGCGCCGCCATCTCGCCGAGGAAGCCGTCGAGCAGCCGGTAGACCTCCTCCTTGGACGGGTCCAGCGCGGGGTCCATGATTCCCCACCGCCGCTCGATCTGGTAGGGCCCGGGCATCGCGGCGAGCTCGGGGTGCGACACGAGCCAGCTCGTCGTGTGGCCGGGAATGTCGAACTCCGGCACCACGCGGATCCCGCGGTCGGCCGCGTACGCGATCACGTCCTTGACCTGTTCCTGGGTGTAGAAGAGCCCGTCCGAGCCCATGCGGTGGAGCCCCGGGTAGCGGCGGCTCTCCACGCGGAAGCCCTGGTCGTCGGTGAGGTGCCAGTGGAACACGTCGAGCTTCACCGCGGCCATGCCGTCGAGCGTGCGCTTCACGGCGTCGAGCGGCATGAAGTGGCGCGAGGAGTCGAGCATCAGGCCTCGCCAGGGGAAGCGCGGCTCGTCCCTGATGACGACGGCGGGCGCGCGGAACGCGGTCGACGAGCCGGGCACGACCAGCTGCAGGAACGTCTCCATCCCCCGCAGCACGCCCCACGGCTCGGCCGCCTGCAGGACTGCGCCCTCGGGCGTCACGGTGAGCGTGTAGCCCTCGTCCATCCCGAGGTGCGGGAGCGGCTTCCCGGGGCCGTCGCAACGGACCTCGAGAGCCGGCTCCCCTGCCGGCGCCAACGGCGAGGGCAGGACGAGTCCCGTCTGCCGCGCTAGCCGCGCTTCCAGGCGCCTGGCCGCGCGCTCGACGATCCCCCCGCCCCGTCCGGTCAGCGCGATGCGGAAGGCCGGCCCCACGACCAGCTCCCCCGCCCCCATCTCGATCGAGGAGGGCCACGGCATGAGGGCGGGTCTCGGCCCGCCTCCCGCCATCGCCGCCGCCACCGCCACCGTCAGCATCGCAACTCCAAGAGCCATGGTCGTTTTCCTCGAACTGGCTACGTTTGCCTCGTGCCCATGCCCCTCCCGTCGAACAGCCCGACGAACAGGACAATGACCACAATCGCCATCGAGCCGGGGACCAGCCAGATCGAGGTCCACTGGTGGCCCGCGGCAGGGTTGTCGGCCACGACCTGGTGGCCCTTCACCACCAGGCCCGACACGAACGTGCCGATGAGCATCCCAACGCCGTAGGTGACGAGGGTGATGAACCCTTGCGCGCTCGCCTGGATCGCCTTCGGGGCGGTGTTGTCGACGTAGATCTGGCCGGTCACGAAGAAGAAGTCGTAGCAGATGCCGTGGAGCAGGATGCCGAGGTAGTACATGAACACGAGCTCCTGGGGGTTGCCGAAGGCGAAGAGGAGATACCGCCCCGCCCACGCCGCCATCCCCACGACCAGCATCCACTTCACGCCCAGCCGTCGGAAGAAGAACGGCATCACGAGCATGAAGGAGACCTCGGACATCTGGCCCAGGGTCATCTTGCTCGCCGCGTTCACGACCCCCTTCTCGTTCAGGAAGAGGTTCGTGAAGCTGTAGTAGAAGGCGAGCGGGATACAGATGAGCAGCGACCCGATGACGAAGACCGCGAACGAGCGGTCCTTCATCAGGGTGAGGGCGTTGAGCCCCAGCACGTCGCGAACGGTGACCTTGTGGCCCAGCGACTTCGGGGGCGTGTGGGGCAGGAAGAAGGCGAAGACCCCGAGCAGCGCCGAGCACGCGGCGGCAATACGGAGCGGGGCCGACTGCGCCTCGATCCCCATGAGGCCGACGATCCAGCCCGCCACGATCCAGCCGATCGTCCCGAAGACGCGGATCCCCGGGAATTGCTTCGCAGGGCTCGCCATCTGGTTGAAAGAGATCGCGTTGACGAGGGCGAGGGTCGGGTTGTAGCAGAAAGCGTACCCGAGGAGGATCCAGAAGAACTCTCCGGGGGTCGAGGCCCTCGAGGCCAGGAAGAGCAGCCCCGCGCCCAGCAGGTGCATCACTCCGAGGACGCGCTCGGCGGCGAAGAAGCGGTCCGCGATCATCCCGATGAAGAAGGGCGCCACGATCGCGCCCCAGGGCATGGTGCTGTAGGCCGCCGCGACCTGCACGCCGTCGAAAGCCAGTCCCTGGCCGAGGTATGTGCCCAGGGTGACGAACCACGCTCCCCAGATGAAGAACTGGAGGAACATCATCCCCGACAGGCTCGCGCGAACAGGGGGGGACAGGCGGAGCTCCTGGGTCATCGGGGTCGGCTCCTTTCGCGACTGAAGAGCGCGCCGAATCTACCACAGGAGCGCCGGCCCTCAGCCGTGGCGAGGACCGCACACGGGGGCGCGGGGCCGAGCCGCCCGGCCCAGGGACCCGAGCCCTCGTGAAGAGAGTGGAAAACGAGGCTAGGATCGCGCCGGGAGGGGCGAGCGATGGCACAGGGGGCGCGTCTCGGAGTGGGTTTCGTCGGCAGCGGGTTCATCACCCGCTTCCACATCCGGTCCTGGGAGGCGGTGCGGGACGCGGACATCCGGGGGGTGTGGAGCCCCAACCGCCCGCGGGCGGAGGAGGCGGCCGCCCTCGCCCGCTCGCTCCGCGTGGGCGAGGCGAAGGCCTACGCCTCGATCGAGGCGATGGCGGCCGACCCTGCGATCGACTGCCTCTGGATATGCGGGCCCAATCACGCGCGGGTCGAGAACATGGAGCGCATCGTGGACGCGGTCGCCAAGGGGGCCCGGCTCGTCGGGATCGCGTGCGAGAAGCCGCTGGCGCGCAACGTCGCGGAGGCGAGGCGCGTGATGGAGCTCGCGGAGAAGGCGGGCGTCCTCCACGGCTATCTCGAGGACCAGCTCTTCTCGCCCGGCCTCCAGCGCGGCCATGCCCTCGCCTGGGCCCGTGGGGCCGCCCTCTCCGGCCGGCCCTACCTCGCCCGCGCCGCCGAAGAGCACTCCGGACCCCACATGCCTTGGTTCTGGCGCGGGGAGCTCCAGGGCGGCGGGGTCCTCAACGACATGATGTGCCACAGCCTCGAGGTGGGCCGCTTCCTGCTGACGAAGCCCGGCGCCCCCCGCCACAGCATCCGCCCCGTCAAGGTGTCGGCGCAGATCGCCTCTCTCAAGTGGTCGCGGCCCGAGTACGCAGAGCTGTTGAAGCGGACGATGGGCCCCGAGGTGGACTACCGGACCCGGCCCGCGGAGGACTTCGCGCGCGCCACCGTCCGTTACGCCGACGAGCAGGGGACGCCGCTCGTCGTGGAGGCGACGACGTCCTGGGCCTTCGTGGGGGCGGGGCTGCGGTTGTCCATGGAATTGCTCGGCCCCGAGTACTCGTTCTCCATGAGCTCGCTCGACGCCGGAGGCCGGGTCTTCTTCAGCCGGCGCCTCCGGGGAAAGGCGGGAGAGGATCTCGTGGAGAAGCAGAACGCCGAGCAGGGCCTGATGCCCTTCGTCGGGAACGAGGCCGCGGAATACGGCTACGAGGGCGAGAACCGGCACTTCGTCCGCTGCTTCGGGGACGGTGTTCAGCCCGAGCTGGACTTCCGCGCCGGCCTCGAGGTCATGGAGCTGCTCATGGCCTGTTACATGAGCGCGGAAGAGGAGCGCGTCCTCGAGTGGAAGCCGGCGGGGCTCGACGCGTTCGTCCCCGCCGTCGCACGGGGGATCTGGAAGCCCTGAGCCGCGCCCGAGATGGGCGTCGCGCGTAGTAGACTGCACGCCCGTGGCCCCACGATGACGGTCGCCCTCGAGGTCTGGAAGTTCGGCGGGGCCTCGCTGGCCGACGCGGAAGCGGTGCGCCACGCGGTGGGCCTCGTTCGCGCGCACCGGGGGCCGCTGGTCGTCGTCGTCTCCGCGCTGTCCGGGATCACGGACGCGCTGCTACGCGGAGCGGAGCGGGCGGCGGCGGGCGAAGTGGGGGCGGCCGCGGCGGCGGCGGCGGAGTTCCTGCGGCGCCACCGCGACATCGCCGTCGCCCTCGTGCCCCCGGGTCGCGGCCGGGGCAGCCTCCTCGCTGTCGCCGACCGGCAGGCGCGCGAGTACCGCGACATCACGCACGCGGTGGCAGCCCTGGCCGACCTCGCCCCCCGCACCAGTGACACCCTCGTGGCGCGCGGTGAGCGCGCCGCGTGCGCGCTGGTGGCGGGCGCCCTCTCTGCCACCGGCCGCCGGGCGGAGGCGGTCGACGCCACCGCGATCATCGCCACCGACGGCGCCCATGGCGCCGCCGCTCCCGACATCGCGACCACACGGCGTCGCGCGCGCGCTCGGCTGCTTCCCCTGCTGCATCGGGGTGTGACCCCGGTCGTGCCCGGCTTCATCGGGAAAGGACCCGATGGGGCGGTGACGACCCTCGGCCGAGGCGGCTCCGATCTCACGGCGACGCTCCTGGCGCGCGCCCTCGGCGGGGCGCGGGCGGTCCTCTGGAAGGACGTGGCCGGCATCTTGACCGCCGCCCCCGGCAGCGTCCGCGACGCGAGGGTCGTCCCGCAGCTCCACCACCGCGAGGCGGCGGAGGTGGCGTACTTCGGGGCGAAGGTCCTGCATCCGCGGGCCCTCATCCCCCTCGACGGCAGCCGAATCGCGCTCCACGTCCGCTCCTTCATCGACCCGCGCGCGCCCGGCACCGAGGTCTCCGCTCGACGCACGCTCGAGGACTACCCGGTCAAGGCCCTTGCCACGATCCGTGGTCAGGCGCTGGTGACGGTGGCCGGAAAAGGCCTCCTCGGCGTCCCCGGCATCGCCGCCCGCACCTTCACCGCGGTCCAGGCGGCGGGGTTGTCGGTCTCGACCATCTTTCAGGCCTCCTCCGAGAGCTCGATTGGCTTCACGCTCGCGGAGGCCGAGGCCGACCGCGCAGTCGCCGCGCTCCGGCACGCCTTCCGCGACGAGCTCGCGCACGGCCTGGTCGACGGTGTGACCGCCCGCCGCGGGGTGGCGGTGGTCGCCGTGGTCGGCCGCGGCATGGCCGGCACGCCGGGCATCGCGGCCCGGGTCTTCGCCGCGCTCGCCGCGGCCGGCGTCAACGTCATCGCGATCGCCCAGGGCTCCTCCGAGCTGAACATCTCCTTCGTCGTGGAGGGACGCGACGCCGCCGAGGCGGCCCGGCGCGTGCACGCGGCCTTCGACCTCGCCAAGATCGGTGGCGGCAAGGCGACTCACGGGCCGCACACGGACGTCGTCCTTCTCGGCTTCGGCCGCGTGGGCCGTGCCCTAGCGGAGCAGATCGCCCGCGCCGCCGAGGACCAGCTCCGGATCGTGGCCGTCGTCGATCGCTCGGGCCACGTCTTCGACCCGCGCGGCATCCCCCGCCGACGCCTGCGGGAGCTCGCCTCGGGCAAGGACGGCGGCACGCGACTCGCGGAGCTGGGAGGGCAGAGGGCGACCGCGGCGAGGGCCCTCGCCGGCATCGCGTCCCACGCCCTCTCGCGCCCCGTGCTCGTCGACGTGACCGCCGACGAGACGAGCGATCTCCTCGTCGGGGCCCTCGGCCTTGGCTTCGACGTCGTCCTCGCCAACAAGATCCCCCTCGCCGGCCCGTCACGTGCTTATCGCCGGCTCATGAAGGCCGTCGCATCGACGGGGCACCGCCTGCGGCACGAGGCCACCGTCGGCGCGGGTCTGCCCGTCGTCGACACCCTCCAGCGTCTCCTCGACAGCGGCGACGAGGTCCTCCATGTCGAGGGCTGCCTCAGCGGGACGCTCGGCCACGTGCTCAGCGCCATCGAGGAGGGCCGGACGTTCTCGGAGGCGGTGCGCGAGGCGATGGAGAGGGGCTGGACGGAGCCCGACCCGCGCGAGGACCTCTCCGGCCGCGACGTCGCGCGCAAGGGCCTCATCCTCGCGCGGCGGCTTGGTTACACCGGCGAGGCCCCGGCGGCGGAGGATCTCGTCCCCCTCTCGCTGCGGCGTTTGCCGCGACGCGCGTTTCTCCAGCGGCTTGCCTCGCTCGACGAGCCCTGGCGGCGGCGCGTCGAGGGCGAGGCCGCTCGGGGCCGGGTCCTGCGCTACGTCGTGACGGCCACTCCGCGTCGCGTGGGGGCGCGCTTGGTCGCGGTGCGGCGGGAGTCCGAGCTCGGGGCCCTCCGGGGAACGCTCAACTGGCTCGCCTTCACGACCCGCCGCTACCGCGCCCAGCCCCTCGTCGTGAGCGGCCCGGGGGCGGGAGCGGAGTTGACGGCGGCCGCAATCCTCAACGACCTCCTCGACCTCGACGCCACCATCCCTCCCTCGACTGCGTCCCGGGGTCGGAAGGCGGTGCCGGCGCTGTGGATCCGCAACCCGTGACCGTCGGCGCTCACATCGCGACGACCGTGTAGCGCTTGCACTGGTAGGGGTGAAGGGGAACTCTGGCGGAATCGACGTCGGTGACGCACACCCGGGGCCGCCACGTCCCCGCCGAGTACACGTGGGTGCGCCGGCAGTCGGCTCCCGTCCGCCCGTCGACCTCGTTTTGCCCGTCGCCGTCGAAGTCCATGGTGAACCAGCGCGGATCCAGCTCGGGGTCGTGGCTCGCGCAGAGGTTGAAGCGCACGCTGAAGGGGGCGGGGCCGGAGATGATGCCCGCCACGGGATCGGGATCGGTCTTGAAGACCGCCACCGGGGGCAGGTTCGGCGGCGGGGGCGGCGCGGCGCCTACGGTGACGGTCGCCGCGCAGCGCGCGGACACCGACGACACCTTCACGCTGACGCTGCGACCCCCCACCGGGCACGCGGCCGCGCCGTTCCGGCCCGGGCAGTTCGCCGTTCTGGGTCTGCCGCCTGAGGCGCCGCGCCACCCGATGGCCGATCCCACGGACGACCCCCCGCCGAAGCCCGGCGTGCTGATCCGGCGCTCGTACTCGATCGCCTCGTCCTCGGCGGACCAGCAGTACCTCGAGTTCTACCTCAACCTCGTGCGATCGGGCTCGCTCACGCCGCGCCTCTGCGCCCTCGAGGTGGGGGACCGGCTCTGGCTCGGGCCGAGGATCAGCGGGCTGTTCACCTTCGACCAGCTCCCAGACGGTTTCAACCTGGTGATGGTCGCCACCGGCACGGGTCTTGCGCCGTACATGAGCATGCTGCGGACCGACCTCGAGCACGAGAAAAACCGTAGGCTCGCAGTGCTGCACTCGGCCCGCCACTCCTGGGACCTCGGGTATCGGGCCGAGCTCATCATGATGGAGCGGCTTCGCCGCAACCTCACGTACGTCGCCACCGTCTCACGCCCGCAGGAAGAGCCGGTCCCGTGGGGAGGGCTCGTAGGGCACGTGCAAGAGCTGTGGCAGCGACGGATTCTCGAAGGCATCTGGGGTTTCCGTCCCGAGCCGGAGAACACCCACGTGTTTCTGTCGGGTAATCCGGACATGATCGAGGAGATGGCGGCAATCCTGGCTGCCGAGGGGTTTCGCGAGCACACCCCCCAGCGACCCGGCGAGGTCCACGCCGAGAGGTACTGGTAGCCAGCGCGTGCCTCCACGGGCGTTGCGCTAATCTGGCGGGGGGACAGAGCAGACGCATGGCCCACACCCAAGGTCACCGGTTGTCGCCAACCGCCGGATCGCGGCATCGCAAGAGGCTCACGCTCGCCCTCGTTCTCGCCGGCGTCTACATGCTGGCCGAGGTCGCCGGCGGGCTTCTGAGCAACTCACTCGCGCTCCTGGCGGATGCGGGCCACATGCTCACCGACGTGGCCGCGCTGGGGCTGTCGCTGTTCGCGATCTGGGCGGCCCAGCGGCCCGCAACACCGCGACGGACCTATGGTTTCCACCGGATGGAGATCCTCGCGGCGTTGGTCAACGGCGCCACTCTCGTCGCGATGGCCGCGTTGATCTTCGCGGAGGCATACCGGCGTTGGTCGAACCCTCCCGAGGTCAAGGGCGGGCTAATGCTGGCGGTCGCCTGCGGGGGCCTGGCGGTCAACCTCGCCTCCCTCTGGATCCTGCACGGCGGCCGCGAGGAAAGCCTTAACGTGCGCGGCGCCTGGCTCCACGTCGTGACCGACACGCTGGGCAGCGTGCAAGCCATCGCCGCGGGCGCCCTGATCAGCGGCTTCGGCTGG
>Ga0209521_10004656_pt1 | contig 10928 bp, 6 predicted proteins | sample Rifsed19ft4_FD_184016 | JGI IMG/M metagenome (GOLD analysis project Ga0209521, IMG submission 184016) | Soil microbial communities from Rifle, Colorado, USA - sediment 19ft 4 (version 2) | ecosystem: Environmental > Terrestrial > Deep subsurface > Rock core/Sediment | place: Rifle, Colorado... | reverse complement strand
ATCGTCATCCGCCTGCTCGAACGCGTCGGGCTGCGCCCCGATCATCTGCGCCGTTACCCGCACGAATTTTCAGGCGGCCAGCGCCAGCGCATCGGCATCGCGCGCGCGCTGTCACTCAACCCGCGGCTGGTGATTTGCGACGAGCCTGTATCTGCCCTCGACGTTTCCATCCAGGCACAGACCTTAAACCTCCTGCAGGACTTGCAGCAGGACTTTAACTTGTCGTACCTCTTTGTGGCGCACGATCTCAGCGTGGTACAACACATTTCCGATCGTGTTGCGGTGATGTATGTTGGCAAGATAGCCGAAATGGCCGACGCTGAGGAGTTATACTCCCACCCGCTTCATCCCTATACTGAGGCGCTGTTGTCTGCTGTACCCAAAGCTGATCCACTCTATAAATCAGATCGGATCGTAATGCAAGGCGAGGTGGCTGATCCATCCAACCCGCCCAGCGGCTGTTACTTCCATCCACGCTGCAGCTATGCCGAGGAGGTATGCAAGCTGAAAACGCCGGAATTCCGGGAACTCAAACCCGATCACTTTGTGGCCTGCCACCGGGCGGAGGAACTGCAGCTCGAAGGGATATAGTCTCAATGGACGCACAACCAAAGACGAGACAACTTGCCTCGGGCGCGCTGGCGCTGGTCCTGTGGCTCGTCACGTTTGGCTTAGGATTACAAGGAATTTACTTCCTTAAGGAAATCTTTTACCTGATCTATGTCAGCCTTGGCGGCAGCGTTGAACGGGCTGAAAGATTTGTTCCAGTGCTGTTGTTTATCCTCGCACTGGTCTTTCTGGTCTTTATCATCGGCAGCACTGAATACCATCTGAAAAGGGTGGGCAAGCCCGAGTCCTGGCGGCTGTTTGGCTGGACAATTGCAGTTGAGTTAAGTCTTCTGATACTCTACTACATTCTCATTCTTCTCTAACTGGAGCTTGCATGGCTGAGTTGAAGTGGTGGCAAAGGGCAGTATTCTATCAAATTTATCCGCGCAGTTTCGCCGATGGCAACGGTGACGGAATCGGCGATTTCATCGGCATGACCGAGCGGCTCGACTATCTTGCCGACCTCGGCATTGACGCCGTCTGGCTATCACCTCATTTCCCTTCCCCTCAATTCGACGTGGGCTATGACATCTCCGACTACACTAATGTGGATCCGGAATATGGGACACTCGACGATTTTAGACGCTTTCTCGACGGCGCACATCAACGCGGCATTCGCGTCATCATCGACCTTGTCCTCAACCACACCTCTCACCTGCACCAGTGGTTCATCGAGTCCCGCTCCAGCCGCGACCACCCGAAGCGCGATTGGTACATCTGGCGTGACGCTGCCCCCCTTTCATCCCCCCATTTTGAAAAAATGGGGGGAGTGAGGGGGGCGCCGCCCAACAACTGGTACTCGCCTTTTGGCGGTTCAGCCTGGGAGTATGATCCGGCCACCGACCAGTATTATTATCACTTCTTCCTCAAAGAACAGCCTGATCTTAACTGGCGCAACCCCGAAGTCAAGGAAGCCATGTGGGAGGCAGTCCGCTTCTGGCTCGATATGGGTGTGGATGGTTATCGGCTTGACGCCATCGGCACCATCTTCGAGAATCCGGAGATGCCTGATCAGCGCTCCAATTTGACGGAGGAGGAGATACGCCGCCTGTTCAAGCGCGGTTTTCCTGACCGCACAGACAAAAAACTGGTCGAGCTATGGCAATTGTTATATGAGCATCAGGTTGAGCAGGAGGGAGTTCACCAATTGATGCAGGAACTCCGCAGCGTCATTGATGAGTACCCTGACCGTATGCTTGTAGGCGAGAACGACGATGTGAGTTATTACGGCGACGGCGCAAACGAACTACACATGGCATTCAATTTCCCGTTGATGAGGACCAATCGCCTCACACCCGCGTGGATACGCGCAAATCAGCAGGAACGCCTCAGCTCCCTTCCACCGGGCGCGTGGCCCTGTAATACGCTCAATAACCATGATACTTCGCGCCTGCATAATCGTTACGGCGATGGCCGGTATGATGATGCCATTGCACGCACCTCACTTGCGCTGATGCTTACCCTGCGCGGCACGCCGTTTCTGTATAATGGCGAGGAGATTGGCATGTCCGATTATTGGCTCACCGAGATCAGCCTCTTTCGTGACCCGCCGGCGGTCTGGTTTTACAACGGGCAGATTGCAGATGGAATGGTACCGGATGAAGTGCTCGCGCTTGCCGCAGATTACAGCCGCGACCGTTGCCGCACACCCATGCAGTGGAGTCATGCCATCAACGCCGGCTTTAGCCCGGAGGGCGCAAGCACCTGGCTCCCCATCAACCCGAATTATGTTCAAGGCGTCAATGTGGCCGATCAGCAGAATGACCCAGACTCCATGTTGAATTTCTACAAGCGTATGTTGCGCTTGCGAAAACAAACCCCTGCCCTTGTCGTGGGCGACTATACACCATTGCACGAGACAGCGGAGGACTATTTTGCCTTCCTGCGTCAGAGTCAGAATACCGGGCAGACCTGTCTGGTGGTATTGAACCTTTCAGATAAAATCCACGACCTGAAATTTGATTTGAGCTCGCGGGATGCGCGATGTCTGTTTTCAACCCATATGCCCGAGGGCGAGACAGTGCCTCTCGAAGCACTGAAGATCGCACCGTTTGAAATCTTCGTAGGCGAATTAATTTCCTGAGAGTTGAGGCTGGTCTCTGCCAGCCCAACAGAAAGGGCGAGAACATGAGCGACTTAAAACAAACCGTTGGTTTTCTGCAAAAAGTACCTTTGTTTCAGAGCCTGAACAACCGCCAGCTCGAACACCTGGCTAAGCGCATGGTTGAGCGTGAGTATGCTGCTGAGCAACCGATTGTTAGTCAGGGAAAGGGCGGCGAAGGATTCTTTGTCATTGTTTCAGGCAAAGCCGAGGCCTTTCGCGAACGTTCCGATGGCGCCAGGGTAGCGGTCAACACATTTGGTCCGACCGATTTTTTTGGGGAACTTGCTCTGCTCGATGATGGCCTGCGGACGGCCTCCGTGATCGCGTCCGAGCCGACGCAGTGTCTTGTCCTTACGCGTTGGGATTTCCTGGCTGCTCTGCGGGAATTTGACGTGGAAATGTCCATCATTATTTTGCAGGAACTCGCCAAACGATTCCGCCGCGCGTTGGATTCTCTATAGTAACTCATGTTAATGTAGCTGAAGGTTCCCGAGGGCGCGTCCATCAGTGCCGGACGCGCCCGTTCTTTGTTATAGTTAAGCGGAAATGAACTGCCCCAATTGTGGTTTTGACAGCCCGTCTGATATGCGCTTCTGTGGCTCGTGTGGGACGCGCCTGACATCCGCCTGTCCCGAGTGCGGTTTCGCCAATCCGCTTGACTATCGCTTTTGCGGCATGTGCGGTACGCGACTGAGTGCGGACGCTGAGCAGCCTGTCATTGAGCCGCCAGTTTTCCTGCCGAAGACAGAAGACGAACCTTTTCTTCCCACAGAAACTTCTCCCTTGGAGGGTGAACGCCGTGTGGTCACGGTCATCCTAACTGATTTGACTGACTCCACGAATCTTCTGGAGCGAGTAGGCACTGAGGGCTGGGTCGAGTTGATGCATGGCCTCCTCCACATTTTGGAGTCGGAAATTAATCGCTTCGGCGGAGAGGTCAGCCAGTTTCGGGGTGACGGATTGGTAGCTTTCTTCGGTGCCACCTCCGCCCACGAGGATGATCCGGAGCGGGCTGTGCTGGCGGCTCTATCCATGCAACGAGCCCTCGATCTGTATATTCGCGAACGAGTCCAACAAGAGTCAATTGATTTGCGGATGCGCGTGGGAGTGAACACGGGCGAGGTGATTGTCGCCAGTGGCGGTGGCCACCAGCATTGGGAAGAGACGGCGATGGGCATGGCTGTGGCCGTTGCCGCTCGAATGGAGGCTGCAGCGGAACCCGGCACAGTCCTGGTGAGCGAGCACACGTATCGTCTGGTTGAGTCCCAATTCGATTGGCAATCACTGGGTGAGATTTCTGTCAAGGGAGTCAGCCAGCCTGTTACAGTCTATCGACCGCAGCGCCATATTACCGACGTAGAGCTTTTGCCGCGCGGAGCAGCATTTCCCGAGACAATGCCACGCATCGGACGTGAGGCTGAGTTTCACACCCTCAAGAGTTGCATTGAGGGGCTTTTTGAAGGCCGAGGCGGCATTGTCACCCTCATGGGTGATAAAGGAAACGGAAAATCTTTTCTGCTGAATGAGGTGCGGCAATACTTCGCTCATCGGGAGGCGCTTCTCGGCGAGACTCAGGCGGTCTCACCAACAGAAAACTCTTTAACATGGGTTCGTGGGCTTTGCCGTTCCTACAGCCAGACCTGGCCTTACTCCATGTGGCTGGATTTATTTCGCGATTGGTTGGGAATACGTCCGGATGAGTCGAAAGAGGAAAAGCGCGACTGCCTCCGCCGCCGCGCTGAGGCCCTCTGGGGCAATAAATTTGATGAACACTATCCCTATCTGGCGACTTTTCTTGGGTTACCGCTGGAAGGAGCCTTTACTGAAAAGATCCGGCATTTGGATGGCGAAGGGTTGCGCCAGCGTTTTTTCCTGGCAGTTCGAAGTTGGGTTGAGGCGGCCAGCCGGAGCGGACCTTTGGTACTGGCTTTCTCGGATATACACTGGGCTGACGAATCCTCGTTGGCCCTCCTGAAGTACTGTCTACCCATTTCTGACAATGAAACAGTGCTCTGGCTGCTCACTTTCCGCTCGGAGCGTGAAGGCTCCATTTGGAGGTTCTATCATTACTTGGAGGCCGAGTATCCGCACCGTTTGACGAGCGTGCTTTTACCTCCACTAACGGAAGCTCAGAGCTGGGAGTTGATCAGCCACTTGATTGGCCCGGAGACTTTGCCAAAGGAAACTCGCAATTTAATCATGCATAACGCCGGAGGTAACCCTTTTTACATTCTGGAACTCATCCGGGCGCTGATTGCCAGCGGCGTTTTGACGCGTGAGTCAGACTCTGGCCCCTGGCATGTAACTCGTACAGTGACAACGCTGGATCTGCCTGATAGTCTGCAACGGCTCTTATTGACGCGCATCGACCGTCTCTCCAACCAGGAGCGGTCGGTACTCCAAATCGCCGCCGTAATAGGGCCAGTATTCTGGCTTAATATCATTCAAGCCTTGCTGGGCGAGACTCACTCGTTGAAAGCCGATCTGGCTGCTCTCCAACGCACCCAGTTCATCCAGGAAAGCGGGCGCGTCCCCGAGTTGGGAATGCAATACGTCTTCAAGTCGCCGCTCATCCGTGATGCCGCCTACGATAGCCTGCTCAGCACCTATAGGGTAACCTATCACCTCAAAGCAGCTGAATACCTTGAAAACATCATCAGTCCAGATGTTTTGGAGGATTACGATGGGTTGCTTGCTTATCATTACAAGGGTGCAGGCAATCCCAAAAAGGAATTGTTCTACACTTTTCTTGCCGCAGAACACGAGCGCAAGATTTACGCAAACGCCGAGGCGCTTCAACATTACACCCGTGCGATGGAATTGTTGGACAGGCTGGAGGCTGATGTTGAATCGAAAGGGCAAAACCGTTCCATTCAAACCCAACGCTTCGAGGTTCTTAATGCCCGGCGTCACGTACACTTTCAACTCGGGCAGGTTGAGGCATCCCGGGCGGATACGCAAGCCCTTTTGCCCCTGGCCCGCCAGATGGCCGATGACCCTGTCTGGTTGATTGACGCGTTACTGGCGCAGGCCGATATTTCGACAGACAACCGCCAGGAACTGATACCGGGCATGCAAATGGCCGAGGAGGCTCTGGCCCTGGCTCAGCAAGTGGGAGATCGACAACGTGAAATGCGCAGCCTGACTCGTGTCGCCTATGCCCGCTTCACTCTCAATGATCCAACCTGGCGAGAATTAGCAGAACGCGGGCTTGCACTCGCCAGGCAGTTGGGCGATCTCAGAACAGAGGTCAATCTCTTGCTTGTCATTGGTGGAAAGTACGGAATGGACGATTTGCCGCGCGGTCGAGAATATCTGCAGGAGGCACTTTCCCGCTCCGAGGCATTGAATGATAAAGCCACCAAACTACCCTTGCTCCAGGCGATTGGCCAGCAGTTTGAGCGCGACGGCGATTATTACCGACAGCTGACAGAGTATGAGCAGGAAAGGGTACGTCTCAGCCGGGAGATCGGCAATCGCATCGTGGAGGGCAACGCGCTCATGTTCTGCGGGCAGGTTCAGGCCCTGTATTTGGGCGACTACGAAACAGGGCTGGAATTGGAATTGCAGGCGCTCCGGTTCTGGGAAAACATCACCGGCAGGCTTTTTCCCCTGTTACGGATCGCGCAGATTCAAACGGCACTGGGACGGCACGCCGAAGCACTGGCGACACTTGAGTTAGCCCGACCCCTGGAAGAAAAGGTTATATATGATATTGGGCGTGCAGGGTTGGGCCTCGTCACAGCTATTCTCTACATCGCACTGGGCGATGAACAGCACCTGCGGTCGGCGCTGAAGATCACTTCTCAGATTCAGAAGATGGTTGCAGATAATCTGATCTCCCGCCAATATCACATGTGCGCGGCTTGCGAGGCCTCAGCTATACATCTGAGATTGGCGCAATACGTCAGCCAGCGGGGCGCTGCCGATATGGAACGTCAAGCTCACCTGACGCAGGCATTGGAGTCATCACAGTCTGCGCTAAATATCTACCAGCAGTTTGGGTTTGTGCAAGTGGTGGAATGCACCAGCGAAGAAATTTTCTTCCGCCACAGCCAGGCTCTGGCAGCCAGCGATCGCACCGATGAAGCATCTGAATTTTTGAAGCGTGCCCACGAGGAAATGATGAGAAAGCATGACCTGATCCCGGCCGACAGTCCATTTCGGAAAACCTATCTTGAGAACGTCGAGTTGCACAGGGACATTCGAGTCGCATATGCCGCCCAGAATACGCCCGCAGCGCCTCATCCTGCAACTCCACACTCGGGTCAATAACGCGCCAGGTGACCATTCCCCAAAATGTGCCCATAACATTGTCTACCATACAGCCTTTTGTCCGTGATCGCCTGACCTGGCTGGCATATGTTATGCTGGCCTACATTGGGTTTACACAATCAATGCTCGGTCCGCTTATGCCGTTCCTGCGCACGGAACTGCGCTTGAATTACACGCTGGGCGGATTTCTTCCAGCCGCGCTGGCAGTCGGATTGATTCTTTCCGGCCTGATTGGCGATTGGCTCGCCTGCCATTGGAGTCGCCGCGTTGTGTTTTGGAGTGGTGCCATCGGCCTGGCGACAAGCGCAGTACTCCTGGGATTGAGCCATCAATTCGAGCTGGCTTTGATCGCCGTCCTGGGTATGGGATTCGGCAGTTCACTCACGCAGGTGATGATCCAGGCGCTGCTGGCAGATCAGCATGCCGGGCGAAGGGCTATTGCCTTTACCGAAGCCAACGTGGCTGCCAGTCTCAGTGCCACACTCACACCTCTCGTTATTGGGAGCCTGCAAGCGGCAGGCGTGGGTTGGCGCGCAATATCAGTTCCCGTTGTATTGTTCCTAACGCTTTTGGCTGGGACGTTTCACCGCCAGTCCATTCCTGATGGTGCTGCCGCCCGGACTCAATCTATTGAGGACAGGGGCCGCCTGCCATTTTCATTCTGGCTCTATTGGATCGTCCTCTTTCTTGTCGTGGCAGTGGAAATGTCGATGGCCGTTTGGGGGACGGAATTCCTCTCCAGCGTCGCGGGATTAAGCCGGGTAGACGCAGCCCTGGGGTTCAGCGCCTTTCCGGCAGCCATGCTGATCGGACGCATCGCCGGCAGCCGCTTCACGCGCCGCTGGTCAAGCCTCACGCTTTTGCTCATTGCCCTGGTGGTGACGCTGATTGGTTTCCCTCTCTTCTGGTTGGCGCGCCTGGCGGCGCTCAATATCATTGGCTTGTTCATTACCGGTTTGGGCATTGCAAACCTGTACCCGCTGACCCTCTCCGTTGCGATTGGCCTGACGGCAGATCAATCCAACAAGGCCAGCGCGCGAGTATCGTTGGGCGTGGGAACAGCATTGTTGACTGCCCCTCTCCTCCTGGGCTGGCTCGCTGACCGTCTCGGTCTTCAGAGTGCCTACGGCATGGTCATCGTGCTCATGGTTGCCGCCTGCGCCATCGTTATGAATAACCGCTGGCTGTCAGAACGCAGGGTAGCGTCTTAGTCGTAAGGTAAAATCAAATGATGCAAACATTGAGGAAATTAGATGCATCACTGGGTTTGGTCCTCGATGATGGGGCGAAAATCATGTTCCTTATTTTTTCGGCGGTGGCCCTCATCCTCTGCCTGGCATATCAGTTTCTCGCAGTCACACATCGTTATTCTTTGGACTACGGGGAGGCGCCCTTGGTTGACCAGGCCATGCGCCTGGCTTCCGGACAAAACATTTATCGTGCGGACATTTCTACACCGCCCTACACCATCTCCAATTATCCGCCTCTTTATGTTGCCCTGGTGGCAGCCAGCGTCAGGTTTTTCGGCCCATCCCAGTCTTTCTTTGTTGGAAGAAGTATCTCGATACTATCCGCGTGGGCCTCAAGCATCCTGCTTATGCTCATCGTGTACGCGCCAACCCGTGACCGTTTCGCCGCATTGAGCGCCGGGTTGATTTTCCTGGCTTTCCCCTTCGTCGTGTATTGGTCGCCGCTCCTGCGGATTGACATGCTCGCCCTCGCCCTCAGTTTAGCCGGACTCTATTTGCTGGCCGAAGCCTCGGCGGAGGGGCAGCCTGTTTCCTCACGACGACTAACCGGCGTTTCTCTCTTGCTAGTCGCAGCCCTATATACCCGCCAATCATACGGTCTCGCCGCGCCGTTTGCCGCGTTTGTCTGGCTGTTGGCGCGCGATTGGCGTCAGGCGGCAAGGCTTGCAGTGCTGGTCGGTGGGTTAGGATTGGTCTTATTTCTTGTGCTCAATGGGTTGACACGCGGCGGCTTCTTCTTCAACATTGTGACTGCCAACGTCAATGAGTTCAGGCTGGGACTGCTGGGGTATCACTGGGATCGCTTGCGCGAGGCCGCGCTCATTCCACTCTGCATCGGCGGTGCCTCGCTCTTCCTCAGCCGGAAGTGGAATCCCTTGTGGACGCTTGCAGCCCCCTATCTCATTGGCGCCAGCTTGTCAGCAGCGACGATTGGCAAGATCGGCTCGAACGTCAATTATCTTATGGAACTATGTGCCGCGCTCAGCCTTGCGGCAGGCACTGTGGCTGCCTGGAGTCGCGCGCATCTGTCCGCTTACAGCTTGCGGGCAGCATTTCTGATTTTGCTGGCTTTTGCCGTCGGGAAAATGATGCATACCACGCTGCAGGATTACACTGGTGATTTACGAGACCGTCGTGCGGCAATCAGAGAACTGAGTGAGCTGGAGACCACGGTAGCCGAAACGACCGGGCCGATTCTGGCTGATGAGTACATGGGCATGCTCACCCTGCAGGGACGGCCGCTCGTTTTCCAACCGTTTGAAGTGACGCAGTTGGCCTGGGCCGGGAAGTGGGATCAAACCCCTCTGCTCGATAGCATCAAGAAAAAAGAGTTTGCCGCCATCATTCTCTATGATCGTCCGTGGGTTACCGAACGCTGGACACAGGAGATGCTGGCCGCGATCGATCACTCGTATACGCTGGTCGATGTGGTGGCGGAGAACAAAGTTTATGTGGCCTTGCGGCGCGAACCTGCCCGGAGTCCTCTTGCCTGTCCTGACGCAGTCTGGCGATTGCCCAGTGACGGCACATCGGGCATAAAGTGGCGGGATGGTGGTTTCGGTTTCTTCGGTCAGGGAAATGCAGGCAAGGTTCCGGTCTACGCTGTTGCCGATGGCTTACTGACGCGTCTGACCGGCTGGGTGGATGCTGTCGCCATCCTCCATGAGGATCCCTTGCATCCTGCACAGAAAGTATGGTCGTACTACACTGGCATGGCCGCCGCGAACGGAACAGACTCTTATATAGTGCAGGATTTCCCATTGGGGGCTGCTGGCATTCCCGTGAAGGCCGGTCAATTGCTTGGCTATCAAGGCACGTGGAGCGGCAAGCCGTTATGGCCAGGATGGATGCACGTGCACTTCGCTGTATTACGTGCCGGGAACCGGGACGATTTTCCCAGTGAATTCACATTGGAAGCTACACTGGATCCCGCACCCTATCTAAATATGGAGCTTAAACCTGAAACAGACACCACAAACTCTCAGCCGCTCAAGTGTGGACAGCCATGATCCAAGTTGAGCATTTGAAAAAAGATTACCAGCGTGTCAAGCGCCGGGAAGGTTTTCTCGGCGGTCTGCGTACGCTCTTCAGCGCCGAGTATGAGACCACCCGTGCCGTGGACGATATTTCCTTTCACATTAACGAGGGCGAGCTGGTTGGCTATATCGGGCCGAATGGCGCGGGCAAGTCCACTTCCATCAAAATGCTGTGCGGCATCCTCGTCCCGACCAGTGGAAATATTAAAGTGAACAGCCTCATCCCGCATAAAAACCGCATGGAGAACGCGCGCCAAATCGGCGCGGTGTTTGGCCAGAAGACCCAGTTGTGGTGGGATGTTCCGGTCATCGAAAGCCTGCGGCTGTTCCGCGATATCTATAAGGTGCCGGAGGCCCAGTTCAAGCGCAACCTGAATCTGTTCAACGAACTGCTCGATCTGCACGAGTTTCAGAGCACACCCGTGCGTCAGTTGAGCCTCGGCCAGCGGATGCGCGCCGACATGGCCGCGGCCCTGCTTCACAACCCGCGCCTGCTATTTCTGGATGAGCCGATGATCGGCGTGGATGTTGTTGCCAAGGAACGCCTGCGGACGTTCATACAGCAAATTAACCGTGATCAAAAAGTGACCATCCTGCTCACTACTCATGACATGGGAGATATCGAGAAAGTCTGCTCGCGCATCATGATCATCG
>Ga0209521_10004648_pt1 | contig 10939 bp, 13 predicted proteins | sample Rifsed19ft4_FD_184016 | JGI IMG/M metagenome (GOLD analysis project Ga0209521, IMG submission 184016) | Soil microbial communities from Rifle, Colorado, USA - sediment 19ft 4 (version 2) | ecosystem: Environmental > Terrestrial > Deep subsurface > Rock core/Sediment | place: Rifle, Colorado... | reverse complement strand
CTATAGTTGCTCCACAGTTTATACAGTGTATAAATTTATTATCTATTACTACTTTGTGTCCTAAAGCATCCTGCATTAAAACTCCTTTATATTATATGGTAGTTGATTATAGTGGTTCAACTACCAAAACCACCCACCGTTGATTTATAGAGTCGGTGGTAACACTCCACTATTACAATACTGGTGAAACCAAGCTATTTGCATGGTCGTCTCGATATTCGCCTTCCTTGAAGACGTTATCAACTACAACCTTCCAAGCAAGAGCATCTATATCATAGTCTGCCTGAACACGAGGTTCAAGCTGAACTGCGATTACAAATGCGTCTTTATGGAACAGCAAATTCTCATGGTAAGCAGTGCTTGCATCAGTAGCAAGAATCTGAGGTACTCTCGTTGTAATAAACGTCTGTACTCCAAATATCTCACCGAACTGACCAGACTTAATAGGTATTCCACCAGGCCCTAACATCTGATACTCTGTAAACCTTGCGATTGCAAGAAGTACATTTTTCTGAACAGGGTGGACAACAAGATACCTACTATCATCAGGGACATCGGCAGTATCAAGACGTTCGATTGCACGCCTTATACCTGCTTCTGCTAAGTCAGTACCGTTTCCGGTATTTGCACTTGCATTTGGGTCCCAGGCTGTAGCACCAGTAGAACCAATCATCCTACTACCAAGACCAGAACCAAGAGAAAGAATATAAGAATCTATATCTTTTGCTATTGTATATCCTGCACCTTTGGTATAAAGAGAACGAAGGTCATACTTTGACTGAATTGCAGCTAAATCTTCTATCTTAAACGCAGCATACCTGTGTCTATCAATAGTAAGAGTAAACTCACCTTCAGTGAAGGTCTCATAAGTTACATTATTAGATGCAGTCTTTGAACGAGGAGTCATCTCAGTAACAGCAGGTATATGTAACACATCTCCCTTCTGCCCCACGAAATCTACACGCTTAATAAGATTTGCAGCTACGAGCTTTGCTTCCCTATAAGCCCTAACTTCATTAATCCAGTCTTCCGGTATAAATACCCCAGCAGTTGAAACTGTTATATTTCCAGTAGCCATTATTTATTTCACCTTCCTTTCTTGCCATAAATTTGAGTTTTTAAGCATCCTCTAAAATCCTTCCCTCTCTGACAGCAATACGAATTTCATCAATTTTTTTTGCATACATTCCAGGGTTAGAAGTTATCAGATGATTTATCTCTGACCTTTTGATGTACTTTTTCTTCTCCACCTTCTTAGGGGTGTTTCCAGGAATAATAGCAGATTCTTTCATCTGCTCAACATCCTTTATTTCCTTTTGAACTTCCTTCTTGACTTCAACTCTGGCATCCTGTCTCAACTTTGAATAGTCTTCACAGGCTTTTTTATACCTTTCGGTATAAGTTCCAGAAGGGTAGCTCATAGCCAAAGCATTTACTGTATTAGAGTGGTCAGAAGAGTAGTATTCTGGATACTCACCCATAACAAACTTTAAAGCATTTGTTTTGTCTTCTTCCTCACCCACAGAAGCACTTTCTGCCTTTGCTTTATTCAACTCCTTAGCCACAGCAGTTGATATAGCTTTCTGTAATATCCTCTTAGCTTCTGCTGGATTATCCAGCATAAGGTCAGAATAATTATCAGGCAATTCAACATCTTCTGGAATCTCATTTGCTGGCTTTGCATATGACTTTTCCAGTTCCATGTTTTTCTGTGCGAGCCTTGTAGTTAAGGATTCAAGCTCAGTGTAGGATTTAACAACATCCTGCATTGACTTTCCCTTAAACTTCTCTGGCAATACATCATTAGTATTTTCTACTTTTTCTTCCGAAGGTTTAGCTCCTTCTCCGTCACCGGATGCAACTCCTACATCTTCAGGTTCTATGTCTGACTTATAGACTATAGTTGCCTTAGATGCTGTAATTACAGGTGTTATTGGAGTCTCAGAATCACCCAATTCTGTAGATTTTTCCACTTTTACAGGTGCATCAAATACTTTCACACCTGCTTTTCGCTCAAGGACTGGTTTTGCAACTTGTTTATCTTGAGACTGGATTGGTCTTATATCAGCCATTACTTTTTCTCCTTATGATTTTCCTTCTCACGAAGGGTCATGTTTCTGACAGCGGTTTCAACTCTATGAACTACATCACGCTGTCCTGCAATGTATCCACGCATATACATATATTTATTCTCTATGCCTCCCTCCTTTATATTTATCAACATCATCTTGTTAGTATCAGATGCTAACTCTATATAGACAAGAAGTGCTTTCCAAAATCCAGAGGTTGCACCATTTGCAAGAGAAGCATCAGCTTCTTCTTTAGTAAGGCATACCTTCTGGCATTTCTCCTGGCATTGACATATCTCCTGCTCCTTGTTCAGCAGGCTGAGACTTTTGAGACAAAGCCATTTGAAGAGCCTCTTGACGTTTTCTTTCAGCATCTATTTCCTCCTGTGTTTTAGTAAAGTCTTCTGTTAATCCCAAATACTTCTTAATCAAACTTGACAACTTTAATGGGTCTATAGCTTCCTGCATAGTAGGCATCCTTGCAGAAATGTCCAAGTATCCCAATAATGCTTGAAGCATTGTCTGCCTCACTACGCTTGTGTCTGCTCCATAATAGTTTACTTCATACTCACCAAGCAGAGCCTCATCTTCTATGTCTCCACTACCATATTTGAACTGTTTTAAACAGTCCAACATAAATTCCAACATTGACTCTACAACACCATCTCCTGTGTGTTTTACTACATCACCAAATCTACCAGCAGAACCCTGTTTGAGTATTGATGCTTCAAAAGCAGTCTTTCTTCCACCACCAGGTACTCCTACCTCATAGTTTGAAGCAGCAGAAGAACGCTCCCCTCTCTCTCGAAGCATTGCAATTTCCTGATAAGTGAGGGCTACATTACTGCTTGGATTCAAAGGCTTGATGTTGTTTATATCACCAACCTCAATACCACCAGCAGGTCTCAGGAAAAGACTATCAGGGTCTATAACACCATCATTTACATAGGCAAATGTGCCCATGATTATAAGATTTAGAATATCTGCTTTCTGATTAGTAAAAGTATTTATTAACTCCTGTACTCCTAATATTGGCTCAAGTGGGCCTCTACCATAGGATGAAAACCACAATGGGTCATATGTGCCAAGAAACACAGGGCATCCACCCCAATATGGGTTAGATTCAAACCTCAATAGAACACCATTACCTGTTATTCCCATATAGTCTTCATACACTACACCATCTATCTCAAATGTCCCGTAACACACAAGTAATTCTGTGTCATCAGTATCAGGGTCATATGTAAGACCAAATGCTTGTGCTCTTTTATATTTATCTACTGTAGTATCTGTCTTCATCTGGTACTGCTCAAATCCAGAATCAATTAAGTCAAGACCTTCTTTATCATAGTTACTATTAGCTTTCAATTCTACCATTGATTTATATGTTCTATAAATACACATAGACTCTCTGGTATATGGTTTATTTGGGTCAAATACAACATCAAGTATATCAAGTGTTTCTATATCAAAATTATCATAAAGTGATTTCCTTATATTCTTTACTTTTACTGTACCATTCTCTATTACTCTTTTCTTCTTACTTTTAGTACACTTAGTCCAGGGAATAAGTGCCACAGAGTTTCCAAGAACTGCAAGCTGTTTCAAAAATACTCGCATCTTCTCCTGGAACTTAGCTGACTTCAGTTGTTTCTTGAGATATTCTTCTGTATGTGCTTCATGTTTAATACCTAACTCATCTGTGCCTTTAAGACTGAAATAGTCTTCTGTCAAAGGGAATAAAGCATTTCTTAATGCAGAAGCTATTGTGTCTGCTGTCTCCTGGCTCATAGTATCACATACCTTACTACGCCAGGGCCATTCATCATACTTAGAAGTATCAATAGTAGTTAGGTAGTTATCAACACATGACTGCCACATAGTCTCTTTCTCCTGCCTGGCAGATTTCCAGCTATCAAAACTTGATTTAATGAACTCTGCTACTTTATCTTTATCTATGTCGTCAATAATCATAATTAATATCCTGTAAGAGAATTTGATGGTGGTCGTACATGCACAATCTTTTCTCTGTGTCCAAGTAGATTCCCCTTAGAGACATAAGATGTAATGTATTCAGCAGCATCTATTGCATGGTCTGCACCTATTGTATCTCCCAAAGTCCCCTCCTGTCTTGACCCTTCCTTCCATTTAAGATACATTAGTTCTTTAGTGAAGTTAGGACATTTACCCTTGAATATAAATACAGATGGATATTTACCACTATCATCTGAGCTGTTTGTCTCCCTGTTTGTGATATGCCAGGGTATATTATTTGGTCTTGGCTCAAGTAATGCCATAAGTCTATCTCTACGACTCTTCCTGTTAATAGGATTATTTACTGTTGGCAGACCATATCTACCCCAATCAAGAACAAGTTGTTTACCGAGTGCATGATGGTCTGACACACGCACATTTGGTCTCCTGGTCTCCATTGACATAACATTTTCACAATGTATTATTGTGGGCTTATCATTTGCATAGTATTCATCAATAAAATAAAAGCTCCCACTTGGTGACCTGGTAAGAAACATAACAGCCGTAGCATCTCTCGCACCATAATCTATACCCTCCCACATAGGCCAGTTAGCAGGGATATCAAATGGCTCTATTATATGAATAGCAGGATTAAATGCTTTAAATACTCTTCCAATATAGAATATCCACTCACCGCCAACCTGCTCTAAGAAGTAATCTTCTGACTGTGCTTGTCGCACAGACTCTATCTCGTTTTTAGAAATGTGCCCTGCATCCCATGCAGCACAAGTAAATACTTTCCACTCTTTCTCAGATATTCTTCCACCAATTTCCATCTCTATATCATATAGCCACTTACCTGAAATATCAGGAGTAGTTGGGAATATTGCCCTGCCTGCTCTTGTAATAAGTGTTGGTCTCAAATACCTGCCCCATGTGTCTGCATTATGGCTGGCTGCCTCTGAGAGAATTAACCAATCAAGTTCTTCCCCAACCAATGCCTGCGGTTTATCAGCAGTCTTTCCAACGACCTCACTACCCCAGGGTGTTAATATATAAAGGTCTCCTGCTTTAGGATTAGCTCTTACTTTCTCTGGCAGAGGCAGACCTAATTTTTTATTTGCTCTTATTAGGAAATCATAGATATAACGAAATTCTTTGTCAGCTAACTCATAACTTGGGCCAATAATCCATCCACGTGTTCCTGGCATTAAAACATCTGCAAGTACATCTTTAGCAGCAGTGAATGACTTTCCTACACGTCTTGCTGCACGAAATATCTTAAATCTTGCATCAGACATTACAAACGCATCCTGAATAGGATTGCTTTGTAATCCTAATTGCCTAAGCAATTCTAATTTATCAAATACTTTTGTCATTTATTCATGCACTTTCTGCATACAACATGGGAAACATCTGTTGGCAATAACTTTTGTATAATTATTTCTGACATACATATTACACAGTAAATTACAATTTTTATACACCATTTTCTATACACCTATAATGAAATATATATTTATCACCCTTTTCCTCTAACAATATCTGACCACCAGTACACCCAGGAGACTCTTTGATTAAATCTGTTTTTAGTATCTTTACAAGAAATATTTTAGTTTCATCAGACATATTATTCCAATCTACTTTACTTATTGTATATGAAAACCAGAATAAACTTATAGTACATAAAGCAGAAATAAGAAGAGACATAAACTTTATTCCTCTTGGTTTTCTATTTCTCATCTTCATATTATGATAAGCAATTTCTCTCTGCTTCCTTCTCCTGGCTCTATCCCACCATATATTCTCTTCTGGTTCTGTTGCTTCTCCTGATGTAAATGTGAAGTAAGGATGATACATTTTTTATAACCGCTGAACCCCAACCTCTACAGAGAGTCCCAAGTCTCTCTTTGGGACTTCAGGAAATTCTTTAATGAGTTTGGAATAAACACTATGCCTCTTAGACTCACCAGAGACTTCAAGACTATCATGGCCTTTTACTAACTCGATTGCTCTTTTAGTATAAGCAGGAAGGTTATCAAACTCCTTTTTATCATTTTCTGCTTTCTTTTTTTCTATCTCAAGTTTGATACTTTTCTCGGTTATCCTTATAAGCTCAGTAATTATATTATCCCAAGCACCAGTCTTTCTGAGCATCCATACTGCAAGACCGTTCCATTTCTTTATAAGTAGTTTCTTCATGTCGTCTCCATTATGCTGGGTCAATCCCTGAAAGTGGGTCTGAGGCTGCTGTAGTGACTGTGCCTGTCCACTGGCTTGTAGTGTCATCTGTTTGATACACTGTAAGTGTCCCACCAGCTATTGCTGATTTATTTCTAAGTAAATATAATGCTTCTTTCACAAGCCTGCCTGTGTTGCTACCACCTGCTACATTCCTGTTCAGTATTGCATCCGCAATCTTCTCTGCTGCACTGGCTGCAAATTCAGATGATGTAAAAGTATCTGCTGCTATTGCTGCTGCATTTATTGCACCAGCAGCAAAAGATATGTCTTGTATGCCACCAACACCGACCCCAACAGCTGTTAGCCCTGCCCCTGCTGCACCAATCTCCGCTGTATCTGTTAGGATAGCTGCTGTATCAGTTTTAACAGTAGTTGCATAATCACGCACAGCTTGCAAACTATCTGTAGTCCTATCATACACTGCCGTACCATCATCCATCATCTGGTCAATATAAGTACCTGCCGGAATTGCCGGTATAGCTGTTGCCGTACCTGCTATATGGTCAAGATTAATATCTGCAAGGGCGGTGTCTACTTCAGTGTTAACCTGTGAGGTAGAAACATCGTTTAAGGCATCAAGCGTTGTCTTAGTTCCGCTAATACTATATCCAGTTTTATCATTGTTAGTTGTCAAATTTGTAGCTGTAACAACATTGGTAATAGCCTTCATTGTGCCAGTAGGAGTACCGACATCAAAGAACTGTTTAAAGGCTGCTGCAATTTGACCTGCTGTTTCAGTAAGAGCAGTTGTTAAAATTTCTACTAAACTACTTTTCATATTTCCGTTAGCTGTTAAAGCTGCTGGAAGTCTTGACTGGATATTTGTTATTTCTGTATCAATAAAATCATCAACAGTATTAACGCTTGCTTGTGTTGCTAAAGAAGTTAAACCCTGTCCTGTTGTCCCTATAACCGCAGTATCTGTCAGTATAGCATCCACGTTTGTAGCTAATGCAGCTACATTAGTTGTAGCCCCAGCTACATGAGTAAGGTCTACTTCTGGAACTCCATTTATTGTAGGAGTAGCACAAGCTGTGCCAAGCCATTGAGTAGTATCTACTTGAAGATTATCAGACCCAGCAACCAGACTATTATATACAAGTGCAGGTACTATGAGGAAATCCCGATATACACACAAAGCTCCTGTGACATGACACCATACACGCAAAGCCCCAAGAGTACCTGTATCACCAGTACCCAGTATACAGGTATAATGAGCATTTGCACCTGTACCTGTTAAGTTTGTAGTCTCAGCCTTCGCAGTTAAAGCCCCGCCAGCCTTAGAAAGCAAGACATCTGTATAAGCAACAGTTAAGGCATTTTCCTGTGTATTTCCATCAGTAGAATCAAGGAACGGACCTAACCTAAAAGTGTAAGCTGTTGACTGAGGCAGTAAAATTGCCATTAAATATTCCTCATTTGGTTATAGTGATGCTGAGCTACAGGGATGGAAATACCACCACCAGCCGGGACTGTATAAGCCCCCATCCAGCCCATGTCAAAACCAAAGGGCGGGACTATAGAGGGATGGTCTACTTGAGTAGTTCCGGTAACTGTGCCATTTCTAAGATTACCAGATAAATCTACCTCTGGTGAAGATGCACCATATAAAGGGTGATAGCTATATAAATTAGCCGGTCTTACACGAACAGGACAAATACCACGACTTAACATGGCAATTTCATTGTCAGTTAATAAAACATTCCATATAGCCGTCTCTGCCATAACACCATTGAAGTGGTTAATCATACTCGCACCATCTTGTCCTGCCCCTAAAGTAAGTTGTGTAGAATTAGCATTAGTGCCAATATCATCATCTACCCAAACATTAGAATAGGCCACTCCATTAATATAAACTTTTACACCTGTAAGACCAATATTATCTGACACACCAGCTACAGCATACCAAATACCTGTAGAAAGTGTCCCTGACTTTCGTCCCCAGCGATTAAGGTCAGAGGAATTTTTTACTATAAAACCAATAGTACTATCTGTGTTTGTATTTAACAAAAAATGGGAATTACTACCACTATCATCCCAACGAGCGATAATCTTTCCCTCTACTGCAAAAGTTGGTATTTTTATCCAAGAAAATACAGTCATTGGTGGTTTTGGGACGGTGTTACTACCTATATTAATATAATCAGATGAACCATTAAAATTTCTCGACATTAATTCTCCTAAGCGTCAGCATATTCAAACATAACAGAAAATACTATGGCAGCAGCAGCCATAGTATCACCTGCATCAGTACCATCTCTAAAAAGCTCAAATTCTACTTCATCATCAACTGCAAAATTAGAATCTGTTAGAACTATACTGCATTCCATTCTTCTATTTGCTGCCGAAGGCGCAGTATCATTTAGGTTAACAGACTGCTGTGTGCCTGCTTGGTCAAGGCTTTCTGTATTATCACCGCCTACTGCTCTATAATCAAAATCCCACTCCACATCGCCTGTAGTGGCCGTAGAAGTCCAAACAATAATTAGTTTTGCAGAACCCACATAATTTTTTGGGACAGTAAATCCGCCTGCCAGACCAATACGAGTAGCGGTATCATTAAAAATACAGACAAGTCTATCCCACACATCATTAGTAGCCTTGATATTATATGGCTCAAAGAAAACACTACCAGAAGAATTAGGAATTGTACCCCAACCAAGTATAGGCATGCGATGAACGGACATTTTACTGTATCCCCAGAGTTTTAGGTGGACTTGCCTTCTTTGAGAACATAGCACAGACTTCATTGGAATAATCTGACTCGTTCAAAGCAACATCATATGCCGTTACCACAAAGCAATAATTACCTTTTGGTGTTATAGCCATAGTCTGAGCAATATTTACTGTCATTACATTTCCTATATCCTTAACCCCTATATACGTACCACTGACTGTTCCCCAATAAACCTTAAAACCTGCAAGGTCAGTCAAAGGTGAGCCATCTATGTTAGTTGTTGGAGCATCCCATGTCAGTGTTGTCTTAGGTTGATATGGTAGGGCTATTAAAAGACCTGCTGACAATAAAATTATTGTTACTATTCCTATTAACCACTTATACATAAATAACCCCCTTAGAAACTACCAAGTATAATACCCATTTTAAGCCTTCTACTTATATCAAAATGAGTCCATATACCTGCATCTACTCGACCTACCTCATAACAGTTAGCACCAAACTCAACTGCTTCCATAATCTTTTCAATATCAGTAATGCCTTCACCTACAGTAAGTGCTGCTGTTGGAAACTGATAGCCCTGTACAACAACCGCAGTAGTAGTAGATGGTTTACATGATAAATAATAATATCCTGGGCCTATAGTTACAGCCGTAGCAAACTGAACAAACTTCAAGCCTACATTTGCATCTATACGAATATCTTTGTCCTGTACTGCTGTTGCAGCAAGCTCAACAGGAGTAGCACTATTGTCATAAAGATGAAAACTTGCACCCTCATCCATATCAAGGACAGCCCACACACCATGAACTTCTGCCTTAACTGGCATATAGAACTTGTTTGCATACTCATCTATTGCATCATTTGAGTCATATGACCTTGTGACTGGCGTGGCAGGAAAACAACCAAAAGGAACTTCCCATGAACCGTCTGAATAACCAAATGCAAGAATAGGACAGCCTGTGGCTTTTGCCCATGCAGGAGCACCGACATAAGCATCACAATAAGGAAACTGCTGTGATATTCCAGAACCTAAATACTGAATAGTAAAATTACCATCAGTCCATGTAGGAACATCAATCTGTACTGCAATCTGGTTACCTTTGACTGCTGTTGCAGCAACGGCAAGTGTTACAATACGAAATGTATCATCATCTGTTGCAGCAGGAGTAAATGCTGCCTCATCACTACCACCGTAAAGAGTGCCTGATGGGTCTCCTGTGGTTGCTCCAACTGTCTCTAAACCCAACTCAAGTGGGTCCATAAGTGTAATTGTACCAAATCTGAACAATACCTTTGTTATTGTGCCATCTTTGGGTACTTCTACTATAAATGCAGCTTTTTCTGTGGTTGCATCAACTGTTAAATTTGCAAGCGCATCTGCCACTGAACGATTTGGCAGGCTTGGAAGGTATAATGGATTACTGTATCCGCTAAGCATAATTTTTCTCCTGTGTTACCATACTATTGATTTTCTTGTTATTGCCCTTAGCACAAAATTTACTACTGTCAGCCCCATAGCCTGCCATTCAAGTGGAATGACAAACCCATACTTCCCCTGGACAATAAAAGCAATAAGTGCTAAACTATTTGCCCAAAGTGTCTTTGATAAATACCAGTCTTTATCCATCTTTATTTCTCCTGTTATTTCATACATTAGTTTCTTACTTTCTCTGTTCTTTCTTCTTATGTTAACCAGCTTGTAGGCTGTAGTTATTATCGTAGAAATTGCTATTAAAGGTAGTGCCATTAGTTTACGTCTATCACTCCATACTTTCTATTATATTCATCTTTGTCAATCATTAACTTATCTAAAACCATAGTGTAAGCCATAATTATCTCAGTCGGCTTTCCTTCCAGTGCCCTGGCTTTATCTTGTGCAATAGCTGCCATTGTTGCTAACTGTGTCACTGCGAGCTTAGAAAAGTCCCTGGAAGCTACTTCCTGAAGTGCTTTCTCAGCTAAAACATACCAC
>Ga0209521_10004640_pt1 | contig 10945 bp, 12 predicted proteins | sample Rifsed19ft4_FD_184016 | JGI IMG/M metagenome (GOLD analysis project Ga0209521, IMG submission 184016) | Soil microbial communities from Rifle, Colorado, USA - sediment 19ft 4 (version 2) | ecosystem: Environmental > Terrestrial > Deep subsurface > Rock core/Sediment | place: Rifle, Colorado... | reverse complement strand
GCCGGTCACGTCGGCTCCGGGGGGCGCGGTCCGCAGCATGTGCTCGGCGATGAGCGGCAGGTAGCGCTGATGGATGGTGAGGGCCGAGACGCGCGCCGGAAGGGACGGCGCGCCGCTGTAGCAGTGCCCGCGTCCGTCGCCGTACTCGATGGTTCCCCCGTAGTAGGGCCCGCGGCCAGGCTCCTGGGTACTCTCCAAGAACTCTTCTAGCAACCGGACGGCCCTCTCCAGGTAGTAGTTGTCCATGTCACCTACCGTGACGTGGACCTTTCCGACCAGCTTCGGACCGAGGACTTTCCAGTCCCGTTCCAGGATGTAGCGCAGATCGTAACGTTCCCTCCAGTGCACGGCGACTTCCCGATCGATGAGGCCACTGCGTTTGTCGTAGATGGGCCGGGGATAGCCGTCCGCACCCAGCGGGCTGTAGACCGCTTGCCACACGTCCCACTGACCAGCGGACCGACCTCTGGTGCCCAAGACCATCTCGAGTCGATTGGCCTCCTCCATGGCGGCGGTGATGTCGCCGTTGACTTCGCGCCGATCGATGCGCGGCACTCTCCTCCAATGACTCTCCGCCCAGTAGGCGTTGACGTCCTGGTAGATGTCGACCTGCTGGTAGGCGCGGAAGTCGACCGGATCGGGACAGAAGCACCAGCTGCCGTTGAAGAAATCTGGATAGAACACTTGCTGCGCCAACGCGATCCATCCTCCCGTCGACGCGCCGTAGAGGGCCCGCGACCAGGGCTCGCCGATGCCACGGAAGGTCTTCTCCACATAGGGAATGAGCTCCTGAACGAGGGCGTCCCCGTAAGGGCCGAGGTTCGCCGAGTTCACTCCGTAGGAGTCGTCGTAGTACGGGTTGGGGTGCTGGGGGATCACCAGGAGCATGCGCGGGAGTCTGCCCGAGGTCCAGTCCTGGTAGAATTTGTAGGCATATTCCGCCTGCTGTCGCGCCCGCCCGGTGAGCTCCGGCTCGGGGGGATGCTCCCTAAAACCGACACCCGCGGTGAAGCTGGGCTGGAAGTGGTCCTGCCAATAGACAACCGGGTAGCTGGTGTCGGGATGTTCCGCGAATCCTTCCGGGAGCAGCACCACCGCGCCAAGATGCATGGGCCGGCCCCAGAACTCGCTGAGGAGCTTGCTTTGCAGGCGCAGGTGCTTGATGTAGCGCGTGTCCTGCGGTGGGTCGATGGGTGGAATGGTTTCGTTCAGCTCGATCCGGATGGTCTGGGCGCGAGAAGGATCTAGAGACACTCGCGTTGGCCGGCTGTAAAGGTTGCCGGGCGATCTCTCCCATTGCTGTCCCTCGCCGTCGTCCATGGGAAGCTTGAGGACATGGCCGTCCCGCCGATGGAACGTTTCGTAGACGTTGATGAGAGCCTGAGCGAAATACTCCCCGGGTGGGACGTCGGCCAGCGTCTTATGGGGATAACCGAGCGTCGAATCGTCGATGACCGCGTTCTCGCCCGGTCCCAGCCCCTCCACGTCGATGCCGAAGACTTGTTGGGTATCGAGCTCGGTGCCGATCTGAAATCTCGGTTCTTCCTCTCCGTTCGTGGACAACATGAGAAGCACACGGCCATCCACCGCCGCCTCATGCAAGGAGGGCGGAAAGGAAACTTCGAAACGGACACTTTCTGCCCGGGGGGGCGGGCCGCTCTGCCAGCCCAGCCAGCCCAGAAAGAATAGGCCCACCGCGAAGAGGCTTGCCTGTCGCAACGGATCGCGCATGCCGCAAGTCTAGCGATCCCTTTTCAGGATCACAAAGTCCGAGAAGTGTGATGGAGAGATTTGCCGACGCACCGATGGACTTCGCGGACGCGACGCTCGTGCTTCTTGCCAAGGGGCTGAACGTTCACGATATCCTCACTCTCGATCGCAGGGGCTTTTCGATTTACCGCACCAGAGGCCGCCGGCCTCTGCGGCTGGTCCTCGACGCGACAACATGATCTCTTGCTTATCGCAGAGCACTTTGCAGTTCCGGGACGGCGAGCTTGCTTGACAGACGTGGCTACACGTAGCTACATTAGTGTCGGCGTCATGAAATCGGTTGGAATCAGAGAGCTTAAGAATCGTCTGAGCGAATACCTGCGAAGAGTGCGCGCCGGCGAGACCGTCTTGGTAACCGACCGGGGCCAAGCGGTCGCCGAGCTGAAGGCCCCAGGGCGGGCCCCGATACTGGAGCATCTCCAACCCGACCTTGCCGTCCTAGCCGCTCGTGGCGGCGTGGCCATCGGGGGCCGCAACCAACCGGGCGTCTACCCTTCGCTCGGTCCCCTGGTTCCTGAAGGCACGACCGAAAAGCTACTGAGCGAGGGACGGGGAGAAACTTGATTCTCTACGCCGAGTCGAGCGCCGTTCTGGCGTGGCTTCTCGGTGAGTCGAGCGGTGAACGGGTCCGGAGACTGCTTTCCTCCGCTGAGATCGTCCTGGCGTCGGATCTGACCCTGATCGAATGTGATCGAGCTTTGATCCGAGCGGTGACGACGGATCAAATATCGGAAGCACACGCCGCTGATCGACGGGCGTACCTCAACAGGGCCGCCGCGCATTGGAACGTCTTCCGTCTCGATGCGGAGATCGTAGATCGGGCTCGCCGTCCTTTTCCGCGTGAGCCGGTACGCACTCTGGACGCACTCCACATGGCGACGGCCGTCGTCGCCCGTTCGTCGGTCCCCGGGGTGGCTTTACTGAGCCTCGATCGCCGGATTCGGGAGTCCGGCAAAGCACTCGGGCTCGCGGTGCTTCCCGAGTAGACTTCGGTTGCTCTTCTACGGTGCGAGCCCCAAGACTTCACTCCAACTGAAGACCACTGGCTCCGGGGTGAAGCAGAGAACGAAGATCAGGTACCCCAGCGCTCCCATCCACTTGCGGCTCCCGGGCAGGGGAGTCTGGTCGCTCAGAGTGGGGGGATGAGGTCGCCGGATCCCCAGGAGAAAAGCCAACATCGCCCACACCAGCCAGGTGGGGCCGAAGTAGGCCATGGGAAAGAGAAGGAAGAAGGCGATCCGGGACACCCGGTGCGCCCCTCCTCGGAGAAGAGCGTAGGTGGCGTGCCCGCCGTCGAGCTGCCCGATGGGCATCAAGTTGATCGCGGTGGCCAGGAGGCCGAACCAAGCCGCCAGCCCCACCGGGCTGATGTAGAGCACCTGATCGTCGGGCGCATCCGGCCAAAGCAAGGCACTCACCAGACGGAAGAGAATCGGCTCACCGAGAGTGATGCCTTCACCACCCATGGAGGGACCGAGCCTCGACTGGGCAATGCCCACGAAGAGAGCCGGTAGGGTGACCAGGAATCCCGCAAACGGTCCGGCCAGGCCGATATCGAGGAGCGAGCGCCGGTGAGGAAAGGGCGAGCGGATCATGATGAAGGCGCCCAGCGTTCCGATGAGCGAGAATGGGAAGGGAATGAAGTAGGGGAGCGTCGCCTTCACGCGGTAATAGCGGGCGGTGAGGTAGTGGCCCATTTCATGGCTGAGCAGAATGGCCATGATGGTGAAGCTGAAGGGTGTACCGTAGGTGAGGAGCGTCTGCAGCTGCTTCGCCATCGGCATGACATCCGGGAAGAGCTCTTGCGCTTCGGCAGAGGCGAAGGCCAGACCCTGATAGGCTCCCACCAGAAGCGTGGAAGCGATGGTCAGGAGAAAGAGGACGAGCTGGATGAAAGGAAAAGGGGGCTTGGGTTGGAGTCCTTGCGTGTAGGCCGGTACCGGGAGCTCGACGCGGATGGGGGGAGTCGACGTTGCGATGATTTCCTCAGATGAATTCCGGCTGGACGGTCTTGAAATTCACCGCGCGCTTTTAGGGGATACTCTGTAGGTCCTTGCCGGGTTTGAAGCGAATGGTTCTTCCCGGAGGGATCCTGACCTCTTTGCCGGTTCGTGGATTTCGGCCAATCCCTCGTTTTCGTGGCTTCACCTGGAAGACCCCGAAGCCTCGCAGCTCGATGCGTTCACCGCGTTTCATCGACTGCTTCATGGCCTCCAGGACCGCTTCCACCGCCTGCTCGGACTTGACCTTGGTAATGTTAGCGGCAGCAGACACCTCGTTGATGATGTCTACCTTTATCATATTGACCTCCCGAGAGATAGCAGGGGTTCATTATAGGAGTGGGAGGGAAGGGTGTCAAGGAAATTCCCCCATATCATGCTCTAAACAGCGAAGTTAGCGGGTTGTCCGGGTGGCGTGACCGGTGCTATACTCGGGCATCCTCGTAACTGATAGATTTGAATTGAGATATGGACAAAAATAGACTCCCACAGGTATCCATCGTGGGGCGGCCCAACGTGGGTAAGTCGACGCTCTTCAACCGCCTTGCCGGAGTGCGTCGCGCCATCGTCGATGCCGTCGCCGGCTCCACTCGCGACCGGAATCTGATGCAGGCCAACTGGGCCGGCAAGGAGTTCGAGCTCGTCGATACAGGAGGGCTCTACGAGCCGCCGGGGTCTTCCCTGGAAGAGCAGGTGGTGGCGCAGTGCGAGGTGGCGATCGAAGAGAGTGACCTCCTGTGCTGGGTGGTGGATGCTATCTCGGGCATGCTTCCCGAGGACGAGGCTATCGCCCGAAAACTTCGCCCGGATTCCGATCGCGTTCTCTTGGTGGTGAACAAGGTCGATCACCGGGGACGCGAAGCGGATGCCATGGAGTTTCACAAGTTGGGGTTTCCTCTGATCTTCGAAGTCTCGGCCGAGCATGGGCTGGGAGTGAACGAGCTCTTGGACGCGATCGCCGAGCGCCTTCCCGAGACGGAGGAGCTCGCGGAACGGGAGGAGACTCGCGTCGCCATCGTGGGCCGGCCCAATGTCGGAAAGTCATCTCTTCTCAATCGACTGGTGGGAGAAGAGCGCGCCGTGGTCAGCGACCAGGCGGGCACCACTCGAGATCCGGTGGACACGGTGCGGGAGGTCAGGGGGCGAGTGTACCGTTTCGTCGACACGGCGGGAATCCGGCGGCGGGGCAAGATGCCTTCGCGCGCCGACCAGCTAGGCGTGCTCTACGCGGAGCGCGCTCTGGAGCGAGCACATCTTTGTCTCTTGGTCGCGGACGCCACCCAAGGTCTCACCAGTGAGGACCGCACCATTGCCGCGAAGATTGTGGATGCCGGGAGAGGAGCGATCCTTGTTTTCAACAAGTGGGATCTCGTGGAAGGGCGGGAGCGCCAGGCCCAGGAGCTTCAGGACGAGGCGTTGGAGCGACTGCCCCATCTGTCGTTCGTTCCGCGGACCTTTGTCTCCGCGCTCACCGGAAAGGGAGTTCACCATATTCTACCCCTGATCGATGGGGTCCGCGGGCACCAGCTCCAACGCGTTGCAACAACGAAGCTTAATCAGTTCCTCCATGACGAGGCGGGCCGTCATCCGGCCCGCTCCAAGGACGGCAAGGAGGTCAAGCTCTTTTATATGACTCAGGTGGGCGTGGCGCCGCCCCGTTTTGTCATCTTTGCCAACCGCGCCGGACAGATCGACCCCACCTACCTGCGCTACCTGGCGCGTCGACTTCGGGAAAAGTTCGGCTTCGAAGGGACTCCCATCCGCGTGTCACTGCGTCAGCGTCGCGACTGAAGCCTCATTCGACTAATGATTATGCTTGACTTGCGTGACAAGTCTCATATAATGCTTTAGGATATCAACTGAACCTCAAGTCCCATCAGTCCTTAAATTAAACCAAGGTTTAACCTCTGTGCGCCGAAAGCCGGATGGTTTCTTGACTTCTCCATGACCAAGGCTGACCTTGCGAGGGTAGTCTACGAACGCCATGGCGGCATTTCCAACAAGGAAGCATCCCGGCTGGTGGAGGTCATACTGGGGTCCATCAAACAGGGTCTGCAAAACGGCGAGCGTGTGCAAATCACTGGATTCGGGACATTTACGGTCAGGGGGAAGAAGGGCCGGAAAGGGCGGAACCCTCAAACCGGCGAGGAGATGAACATCCTCCCGCGTAAGTCGGTGGTCTTTCGACCCTCGAAGTCATTCCAGACCAGCCTGATTTGAAACGAAGGTGGCCAAGGCGTATCGACTAGCCGAGCATGGAAAAGAAGATACCCAACAAGCTGTTCTTCAAGATCGGCGAGGTCTGCGAGCTGACCGAGACGCAGCCCTATGTCTTGCGTTACTGGGAGTCGGAGTTTGCGGCTTTGGCGCCCGCCAAGAACAACTCGGGCCAACGTATCTATCGGCGTCGGGACATCGAGACCATTCTTCGCATCAAGGCGCTGCTCTATGAAGAGGGGTTCACCATTGCCGGCGCCAAGAAGAAACTGGAGCAGGAGATGAAGGAGGGAGGGGGGAGAGCGGAGGCCCCGGTGACCCGACCGCTGGCGGAAGGAGAGCCGAGCGGCGGAAGCATTCAGGAGATCAAGAACGGACTGAAGGACATCCTCGACATCCTCGAGTCGAACGATTCCCATCTGGGGAAGCCGGGAAAGGCAAAAGACTAGCGGGCTCCGTTGATCGCGATGGCGGAGCGTGGTAGGATGCACTTCGCTTCAAGGCCGGATCGGGACGTAGCGCAGCCTGGTAGCGCACTTGCTTGGGGTGCAAGTGGTCGTGGGTTCAAATCCCGCCGTCCCGACCACATTTCCTGCTATTATTTAGTTTCGAAGTCGATTCCATGGCCATTTTCTTGCCCGGCTCTCTGCACATTCGACGAGGAGACCTGTGATCCGTATCCTGGTGACCAATGACGACGGAGTAGACTCCCCCGGCCTCCGTGCCCTTGCCGAGAGGCTGGCCGAGGTGGGAGAGGTCACGGTGGTCGCCCCAGCCCGCGAAATGAGCGGAATAGGCCATGCCTTGACGCTCTCCGAGCCCTTGCGTTATCAGGAGCTGAAGGAACGCGTCTATTCGGTCGAGGGAACGCCGACCGACTGCGTGAACCTCGCGGTTGGCAACCTCCTCGGCCGACGCCCCGATCTGGTGGTTTCCGGGATCAACCGGGGAGCCAATCTCGGAGATGACGTTACCTATTCCGGCACGGTGGCCGGTGCCATGGAAGGCACGATGCTCGGCATCACATCCTTCGCCATATCTCTTGCCTCCAAGGCATCCGTAGACTACAAGACGGCCGCCGAGTTCGCGGTGCAGCTGGCCCGCATCGTGGCCGCGAAGCAGCTGCCGCGCCACACGTTCCTCAATGTGAATGTCCCGGCCGGGAAAGTGGAAGGCGTCCGCATCACCAGCCAGGGAAAGCGGGACTACCGCGCCAACGTCGAGCAGCGCGTGGATCCCCGCTCCCGCGTCTACTTCTGGATCAAACAAGGCTTCAGCCGCTGGGAGCGGAATGGGGTCTCCGACATCACGGCGGTGCGGGAGAATCTGATTTCGGTCACTCCGCTCCACATCGACTTCACGAACTACCAGGCTTTGGACGAGCTCGCGTCCTGGGGACTCAACTGGAACGGTGGACCGCCCGGACCAGGCGGCCGTCGTTAACTTCTTTGTACTACTCGCCGGAGGGTTCCTCGGTATAAAGTACTTGCTATAGGCAGTTCGTCGGGGCGTGGCTCAGCCTGGTAGAGCACCTGGTTCGGGACCAGGGGGTCGGAGGTTCGAATCCTCTCGCCCCGACCATTAAAGTGAGTAACTTAGGGGACCTGGGGACAGTGAAAGAGGCGATTGGGGGACGTTTGGGGGACAAGAGTTTTATGTTTCTGTGGCACTGAGACGACTAAGACGTGGTAAGCTGAAGATAGCTAATAAGTTGGATCGATTGGATCTCATCCCAACGGAGGTCGAATCGAATCGGGTTGGAGGCGACCAGTGACCAAACCCCGAAGGAATCACGCCATAGTTTTCTCTTTTCGCGACACGGTTGAGGGAAACGGCTTCTTGGCCCGAGTGACGACGCGTGGGCGGGCCTTGCTCGCCAACGACGATAACTCGTGGTGGGTCTATGGTGTCCAGCCAGGAGCGATCGCTGATTCTGGCGATTCACCGCAGGGGGCGTATGCGTGTTTCCGCCAGGCATTCACGAAGGTGCTCTTCGACTTCGCCGCCGGCGCCGCGAATTTCACCGAGTTCGAGCGCGACGTGCAGGCCTTCATCGCCGCCGTCGACGAATCGGAAGAAGGTCGTTGGAGGTCCGCGGTCGAGGCCTTGCGATCGGGCGAGCAAGAACCCGAAGCCCCATTCGACCAGTTACCGCGGGTTAACGCGGATGAGTACGACTACGGCGTAGTCGTGGAGCGGCTCGACGTCGGGCAAAGACACTTCACACCCGAGGAAAACCGAATCGACGAATACGCTCTCACTAACTGTGCGTAAAACCTTTTGGGATCCTACGGTCGCATTCGCATCTCTGAAATCAAGAGAATGCTCGACGAGTGCGCCGAAGGATACGAGTGGGTAGACTCGAAGCCGCACAACTTCCAAGTCAAATGGAAGGGATAAGACGTATCCGAGCTTGCCGAAAGGCGAGCACGGGAAGAGTGCCTCAAAAATCGAGATCGAGAGGGGCCACGTGAGGAAAATGGCGCGCTTCTTCGACATTCTGGACTGTGCGAAGAAGGCACTGGAGCAGCTCTAGGACTCTTTTCTCGCCCACTTCTTTTTTCTCGCTTTCCCGGGCTTCCCTTTGCGACCCTCTGGGTTCCGCTTGCGGTACTCTGCCGCGGCATAGCGTCCGGGCTCCCCGCTGTAGCACGCCGCCTCGTCCTACGGAGCAGCCGGTCCTGGTGCTCGACACGGGCCAGGCGTTCGGGACCAGGGGTCGGAGGTTCGAATCCTCTCGCCCCGACCATTAATTGGGGGACGTTGGGGGACAAGAGTTTTATGTTTCTGTGGCACTGAGACGACTAAGACGTGGTATGGGCTTGATCCACTTTCGTGGACACCTGCCAGGCCGCGCCGTGTTTTGGCACCACTCCCCGATGTGCTATGCTCACCGGCCAGACGGTGGGAACTTGAGCCGCGAGAGCGAGAATGAGCCGCCGATAGTCACCCAGTCTCGCCATCCGCCGTGGGTGTCTTTCGTTTACTGAGGTGCTAATCATGTTTTCCAACAAAACAGCAACTATTCTATTAATCGTAGTCGGAGTAGGACTCTTAGCCGCGTCTCTGCTGGCCGATGTGATTGGGATTGGGGACGACGTCGATTTCGGACTGCAGCAAACCATGGGCGCGGTCGCGGGAGCAGCTATCGCTGCGGTCGGTTTGTTCCTGACGATGAGAGCGAAAAAAGCGACATAGAAGCGACCGATTCTCCGCTCTTTCTCCCGTTTCGGGCCCACGCCGGGTCCCGTCCGCGCACGCTGATTCTACGTACGGCCTCAAACCCAAGCGCCACAAGCGGCGTCGGCGGTGAATTCGGCTCGCGTCCGTGAAAGCGTGGAGTGGACCAAAGACGAGGACGAGTTTCCGACCTAAGTCTTGGGGAGTTTGTTAGAGACTCAGGGTGGCCCCTGGACGATGGTCGTGGTGACGCAGGCGGATTCCCGGAGCGCCTTCACGCCCCCTTCCGCGCAGGCCCGGATCGACCCCGGGCCGAGGGGCATTTCGACCTCGAGCTTCAGCGCCGGGAGGCCCCCGCCGACGATGGCGGTCATGCAATCCGCGTGCTGGTGCTCCGCGGCCTGATAAAGGTCGCTCTCGCTCGAGGCCTTGTGGCAAACCCATCCGGCGCCCAAGTTGCGGAAATCGCTGACGCCTTCCGGCAGGTGAACGAGGATACGAGGGCTAGCTCCCGGAAGGGAATGCTCGCCGCCCACCTTGACGGTGTAGGTGAGAAGGGCGCCGGCCGCGACGGGCTCGGGCGAGGCCGTCAACTGGAGCGAGCCGGAGGGCGAGCCATCCACAGGCCCGCTGGAAGGCGCGGTTAAGCCCAGCGCCCCGCAGGACAAGGCGAACGCGGCGCAAACGACCTGGACCGCAAGGGTTTTCAACGACACGGCTTCCCCTCGACACTACAGGATCTTCAACCCAGACTAGCTCTTGGGCCGAGGGCTGTCAACGAAAAGCCCCTCCTGGCCGAGAGGGCCAGGAGGGGCTGCTTCGTGAACAAGCTGGCTCAGAAGGAGTCGGCGTAAATATCGTCTTCGAGATCAAAGATGGAGAACTTGTCCGCCCGGTCGGTCCAGATGACGTGGTAGCGCCTGGAAGTGGTGGAGGAGTCGAAGTAGTCGCCGATGAACAGAAAGTCGCTCAACGAGCTCTGGTCCGTCACCGTCACCGGCGCCTGGAACGTGCCCCCGCCAATGACGGACTTCCGGTAGCGGACGTCGTAGATGAGGTTTTGCTTACCCGCACCTAAAGCCGCGCTCTTGTAGTGGTCCGCGTACGCAACGTAGACGATCGGTTTATTCGAGGAGACGACGCGCTGAGCGACAACAGTGGCCCAGCCCTGCGCCATGGAGCCCGAGCCAATTACCACCCTCGCCGACCAACCGGTGGTGTAGGGAAGCGGCAAAACGGCGCCGTTCGGGTTTCGGGTGGTGTAGACGTTACCGGACTCCGGGTCCAGCTTGTTGGTATTCGGATCGGCCGCAAAGGCCACGTGCGCCTTGCCGAGATGGTCGATGGCGACGGACGGGAACATGCTACCCCACCACCGGTGGTAGCTCTGGTTCGGGCCCAGCCAGAAGGGAACCTCATAAGGAATATTAAGCGCTGCATAGAATAGGCCCGAGATACTAGTCATCCTATTCCCAGAGCTCTGGCAAGCGATTCCGAACTTGTCCGAGGGGACGGTCGGCGGGTCCCCGGGGCTCCACCCGTCGAGTCCGGAATCGTAGTAGCAGATGAGGACCTGTTCCCCAGGACCGCCTATGGGGCGCGATCCCTGAAGCAGGACTGGATTAGCGCAGGGGTCAACAAGGTCGATGAGCGCTCCGGGACGGCCCCGGTCCAAGATCTTACGGACCCGCTTCATCGTCGTCCGGTCGAAAGCCACATCGTCGAGATAGAGCCCGTCGATCCCGGGAGCGGCACCGAAGATCGAGGCCCCGTCGCTG
>Ga0209521_10004638_pt1 | contig 10947 bp, 8 predicted proteins | sample Rifsed19ft4_FD_184016 | JGI IMG/M metagenome (GOLD analysis project Ga0209521, IMG submission 184016) | Soil microbial communities from Rifle, Colorado, USA - sediment 19ft 4 (version 2) | ecosystem: Environmental > Terrestrial > Deep subsurface > Rock core/Sediment | place: Rifle, Colorado... | reverse complement strand
TTGCCTCGGCGCCGCCGTTCGCCGATTCGTTCTGACTCGAACAAGCTAGACCGAGAGCGTAAACGCACAGAAACAAGACCCCACCGATCGCGGGTGCTTTCTTCATTTCACCTCACTATGGGGAGCTCTTTTCCGGGCCTTTGTCCTTAGCGAGTACCAGACCCAGCTCCCGGAGCTGCTCTTCGCTGACCGGGGTGGGCGAGCCGGCCATCAAGTCGAGGGCCGAGGTGGTCTTGGGAAAAGCGATGACGTCTCGCAAGCTGGAGCCTCCTGCCGCCACCATAGCGATGCGATCAAAGCCGAGAGCGATGCCTCCATGCGGCGGAGCTCCGTACTGCAGCGCGTCCAAGAAGAAGCCAAACTTGCTCCGCGCCTCTTCGTCTCCTATCTTCAAGGCACGGAAGATCCGTGATTGGATATCGGAGCGGTGGATTCGGATGCTACCGCTTCCCAACTCGTAGCCGCAGGCCACCACATCGTAAGCAAGCGACCGCACCGAGCCGGGATCCGACTCCAAGCGCCCCAGGTCATCCGGGTGGGGGGAGGTAAAGGGGTGATGGCTGGCGCCCCACTGCTGGGTCGATGCATCCCATTCGAAGAGGGGAAACTCGGTCACCCAGGCCAACTGCCATGTCCCCGATTTCGCCAGGTTCTCGCGACGCGCCACCTCGAGCCGTAGCGCTCCCAGCACCCCCGATGCCTTTCTCGCTTCTCCCGCCACCAGGAGAAGCAGATCCCCCGGACCTCCCTTCGCCCGCTGGAAGGCTTGTTTCAGACGAGCCTCGCCCACGTGCTTGCTCATGGGGGAGCTCACTTCGGAGTCTGTCCAACGAGCCCACCCCAGCCCGGCGGCTCCCTGGGACTTGGCTAGCTTTTCCAGACCCTCGATATCCTTTCTGGAGTAGCGGCCGCATCCGGGAGCGGTCAAGGCTCGCACCGCTCCGCCGGCGGCGATCACGCTCTCGAAGACCCCGTAACCCGAACCGGAGAAGATTTCCGAGACGTCCGCGATCTCGAGCCGGTAGCGGAGATCGGGCTTGTCGGTTCCGTAACGATCTATGGCCTCCGCCCAGGTCAGCCGCGGGAAGGGTGCGTTCGCCTCGATGCCGACCTCCCCCAACATGGAGACGAAGAGTCCTTCAACCACTTCGAATACATCGTCCTCGTCGACGAAGGACATCTCGATGTCGATCTGGGTGAACTCGGGCTGGCGATCGGCCCGCAGATCCTCGTCCCGGAAGCAGCGTGCGATCTGAAAGTACCGATCGAATCCCGCTACCATCAGGATCTGCTTGAAGAGCTGCGGAGATTGAGGAAGCGCGTAGAAGGATCCTTTCTGCGTGCGGCTGGGCACCAAATAGTCCCGCGCCCCTTCCGGCGTGGACTTGGTCAGAAAGGGAGTCTCGATCTCATAGAAGTCTTGCTTTTCCAGGTACCGACGGGCGGCCAGGGCCAGGCGGCTGCGGATCACCAGGTTTCTGAGGAGAGGCGGGCGCCGCAAATCGAGATACCGGTAGCGAAGCCGGAGCTCTTCGCTGACGTTCAACTCCTCACTCGGCAGGAAAGGAGGAGTCTTCGATTCGGAGAGGGTGTGGACCTCACTGGCCACCACCTCGATTTCGCCGGTAGCGAGGTTCGGGTTGACGGTGCCGGCGGCCCGCCGGACCACTCTCCCGCGAACCGCGATCACCCATTCCGATCCTAGCTTCTTCGCCGCCTCGGAGACCTGCTCGGGGGCGTCGGGCGGCACCAACACCTGGGTGATGCCTTTTCGATCGCGGAGATCCACGAAGGTGATGCCCCCCAGGTCACGAACGCCGTTCACCCAGCCCATCAAAACGACGTCCTTGCCGAAATCGGAAGTGCGCAACTGGCCGCAAGAATGGGTGCGCTTCCAGTTATTCATGGAGGTAAGCATTTTTGAGATCGACGTAGTGCTGCATTGAATAGACGAGGTGCTCGAGCTCCGCCTCGGTGAGAGACCTCACCACGCGCGCCGGAACGCCGCGCGCCAGGCTGCGGGGAGGGATCACCGTCCCCGGACCGACCAGCGCGCCAGCCGCCACCAAGGACTCCGGCCCCACCTGGGCGCCGTCCATCACCACCGCCCCCATGCCGATCAGGCAGCCCTTCATCACGTGACAACCGTGAAGTATGGCCCGATGTCCGACGGTCACGTCCTCCTCCAAGACCGTGGGATGGGTGTTCTCACTGACGTGGATCACGGTGAGATCTTGAATGTTGGTCCGCGCTCCGATCCGAATGTAGTGTACGTCGCCGCGCAGCACCGCTCCGAACCAAACGCTGGAGTCGCTGCCCAGCTCCACCTCCCCAATCACCTGGGCGCTCTCCTCGACGAACACTCCCTCGGCGAGCCGGGGCTGCTTGCCCCCGAACGATCGAATCAAGGCTTACCCTCCCTCGGTTTGCCGCAACCAGATGAGCCCTCGCGTGAAATCGTAGGTGACCGCCAGATGGCGCAACAGGGAGCTCCCCAGCACACCGACCGGCTGCCCCGGATAGGGAAGCTTCTCCATCTCCACCAGGCGCACCGGTACTCGCCAGGCAGTAAATCCTCCCACCCTCAAGGACGTGAGCTCGATCATGGTCGCTTCCTTGTCGGCGAGCTGCTGCTGGCGTGCCCAGTTGGCGTCGAGAAAACTGACCGACGAGGAGGGATCGACCACGAACGTGGTAGAGAGCGAGTCATTGACTACCGTTTCGACCTGGACCCCGGGAAGGTCTTTGTCGAAGAAAACGCCGCCCGCCGGCACGTCCGCCCCCTCCGGAACGGGCTCGAGGAGCAAGAGGGCGCGGGGGTAGTGCACGGTGAGTCGAAAGGGCTCGAGGAACTCTCTTCCAATCCTGCCGTAGCTCGGGATGCCTTGGATCCGGGTCAGATCGTCGGCTTCGATGATGAGCGCTCGCACGCCACTGGCACCGACCCTCCCAATCTCGAGGGTAGCGAGGTAAACTACCGGCACCTCCTCCTTGCTACCAAAATAATCGATCTCCTGCACTTCATTCCGGCTAGCCAGCTCCATGCCGCTACCGGCAACCAGCGTATTGTCGAGGAGGACTTCCGAGATCGAGAGATCGAGAAGAAAGGGGTATCCCTCGCTGCCGTTCAAACGAACGGAGACGATGGGGACCGCCAAGTCCGAGACGGTGTCGAACCGGATCCACTCGGGAGCCGCCGTCTTGGCATCGGGAACAGCGAAGAGAAAAAGCGCCCCAGACGCGATCGCCAGGAGCGCACCGATGGGTCTCGGTCTCTCTTTCATGGTCGCCCCTTTTCCCTTCTGGTGGTGGCGATGCCGACGGCACTCAGAGCCTCCACCGTCCGACCGCTTTGGCTCTCGAACTGAAAGGTGGCGTGGTTGATGTTGAAGCGTTCCTTCAAGAAGGCCTCCGCTTGTTGGGCCAGTCTCTCGGTCTCGCTCACCCGCAGATCATCGACGTCCACGTGAGCCGACAGGGCGTACATCCCGGAGGTGATGCACCACACGTGCAGATGGTGTACGTCCCGTATTCCGGGAATCCCTCGTAGCCCATCCACGACTTCCTGCATGTTGACGTCGCGGGGAGTGGCTTCCAACAGGATATCCACCGAATCCCAAACCAAGCGCAGGGCCCAGAAGAGAATCACCCCACAGATGGCCACCGAAAGAAGGGGATCGATCACCGTCCAACCCGTCAGGGAAATGACCACCGCTCCTCCGATCACCGCCACCGAGGAAAAGGTGTCGGTCAGGAGGTGGATGAAGGCTCCCCGAATGTTCAGGTCCTTGTGCTCGGCACCTCCCAGGATCAGCGCGCCAATCAAGTTGACGATGAGCCCGATGATGGCGATGACCAGCAGGGGTCCGGTGTCGATGGGCACCGGCTGGAGTAACCGCTGGTACGCCTCATAGAAGATGCCGACGGAGATGACGAAGAGAGTCGCCCCGTTGAAGAGCGCCCCCAAGATCTCCAGCCGGTTCAGCCCGTAGGTACGCCTCTCGGTGGCCGGCCGTTCGGAGAAAAGGATCGCCAAATAGGAGACGGCGAGCGCTAGGAGATGAGTAAACATGTGGCCAGCGTCGGAGAGCAGTGCCAGCGAGTTGGTGAGAAATCCTCCCACCGCTTCCGCGATGAAGGTGGCGCCGGTGAGGATGATGGTCCACAGGAGCCGGCGCCGGTTTCGCACCCTACGGTGGCTGCTGAATCCGGGTTTGCTGGTCACTCTGGGAAAACCATAACAGACTTAGTCGCTTACCGGCCAGTGCTTTCTGGGGTTCGGCGCCGCGATCCGCTTCTCGGCGCAAGCGGAAGCGAGTTTGGGACGAGGGTTAAGCGAAAGACGGGAAACTGTTAGTTCTAGTGGGAAGCCGAGGACCCTGGCTCCTGAAACCAACCGAAGTCCTGTAATGCCTGGATCGCTATGACGAGATGGACCGGGTCTCGTCGACTAGAACCGGAGGGTCGAGCGAGACTGACCGAACCCGCACTCTCATCCGATCCCGCGGAAAGCGGTAGCTCCCAGAGGCACTGGTCGACCAGAAACTCTAGAAAGGCAGTGCGGCAGAGATCTTCTTCCACTTCCAACCATTCACGTTTGGGAATTGCTCTTGCCACCGCCGCACCTCCTCGAGGTCTGCATCGGTACTCACTCGCATCCTTAGCAATAGGCATGCCAGAAATCGGGCGCGCCACGGCTACAGAGGGATAACCCCTTTATCGGCAGGGAATTAAGACTTCACACACCCTGTCTCCGCCGATGGTCTAGGGGAGAGCGCATGTCCCCTTTTCTTTACGGTATGGAAAGGAAGCGGAGCGCCTATCCATAGAAGCCCTTTCCCAATCGAGCCTTGCCAACGAGAACGTCCGGAGCTTGGAAACGGGCTCCCGATTCGGCTTCTTGGATCCGCAGTCTTTCCACCACAGTGGGGAGCCCGATCGAGTCCGCGTAGCGTAACAGTCCACCTCGGAACGGAGGGAAACCTGCTCCCATCACCATGGCTAAATCCAGCTCCTCGGGGGCTCTCACCACCTGTTCGTCCAGGCAGCGGGCCGCTTCGCTGATCATCAGATAGACGCAGCGTTCCACCGCCTCTTGGCGTTCGACCGATCGACGGCGATCGATCCCTAGCAGCTCGAGGGCCTCCGCATCGGGCGTTGCCTTCTTCCCGCTGTGAAGGTAGAGACCCCTGCCCGACTTCTTTCCGAGCCTTCCCGAGGAAGCCAACTTCTCGATCACGCCCGCCGGCGCGGCGCGATCTCCGTAGGCCGCGGCGAGCACCTTGCTTGCCTTCTCGGCCACGTCGATGCCCACTTCATCGAGCAGGCGCAGGGGACCCATCGGCATGCCGAACTCCAGCAAGGCGCGATCGATGCCCTCCACATCTCCCGTCTCCAGCAGCAGGTGACAGGCCTCGTTCAAGTACGGCCCCAGAATGCGGTTCACCAAGAAGCCGGGGCAGTCAGCCACGACCACCGGCGTCTTACCCAGCCGCTTGGCCAATGCCACGAAGGCGGCAACGGTTTCTCGGCTGGTCGCCTCGCCTCGGATCACCTCGATGAGGGGCATCCGATCGACCGGATTGAAGAAGTGAAACCCAGCCATGCGCTCGGGCAGGCCGAGCGCCGCCTGTAACTCGGTAATGGGAAGCGTCGAGGTGTTGGTGCCGATGAGGCAGGCATCGCCGATCTCGGGCTCCAATTCTTGCAGCACCTTCTTCTTGATGCCGAGGTCTTCCACGATGGCTTCCAACACGACGTCGACTCGACCGAAACCGCTCCAGTCCAGAGTAGGGCTCACCAGGCTCATCTTCTTGTCGAGCTCCCAGTCCGTGAGACGGCCGCGCTTCTTCCGTTCCTCATGGATCCGACGCGCCGCAGCCAATCCGGCGCCCAGTGCTTCGGGCCGAACGTCTTTTACGCGAACCGGGATGTCGCGCGAGGAAAGCACCCAGGCTATGCCACCTCCCATGGTGCCCGCCCCCAGTAGTCCCGCCCTTCGAATCTCTGGAAGAGGACCGATGTCTCCGGCCACCCCGGGGTCCTTCTTCGCTTTTTCGGAAAGGAAGAAAAGATGCACCAAGTTTTTCGAGACCTCGCCCACCAAGAGGTCCGCAATGGCCTCGGCTTCCAGCTCCAAGGCTCTTTCGAGCCTCATTCCCAGGCCGCGGCGGATGACCTCGAGCGCCTTGAGCGGTGCGGGGTAATGTCCCTTTGTCTTCGCCAGCACGTTCTTGCGGGCCTGAAGGAAGACGAGCCAGCGCCCTACCGGATTGCCTTCCAGCAGCCATCCGGTGAGGCCGGCGGCCCGGCGCCCCCGTTTCTTTCGAAAGCGTCCCTGTCGCCGAAGCCGCCGCACCAGCTCCACCGCCTGTTTCTCCAGCTCGATATGGGGCACCGCCCGATCGAGGAGACCGATGCGTGCCGCTTTCCGTGCGTCGATGGTACGCCCGGTGAGAATGAGCTCGAGCGCCTCCCGCAGACCCACCAGGCGAGGAAGACGGCTGGTACCTCCCCAGGCCGGGATGATCCCGAGATTGACCTCGGGAAGACCGATTCCGAACCGAGGGTGATCGGTGCCCAACCGACCGTGACAAGCGAGTGCCAACTCGGTCCCTCCACCGAGGCAAACGCCATCGATGGCCGCCACCACCGGAAAGAAAAGTGTCTGAATCCGCCCGAACACCTCATGGCCCAGACGAGAGGCACGAACGGCATCGTCGCGTTTCGCGATGGCGCGGATTTCCTGAAGGTCCGCACCGGCGATGAACATCCCCTCCTTGCCGGAGCGGATGACGACTCCTTCCAAATCATTCCGGTGTTGGAGATCTTCCAGGACTTTGCCCAGAGCCGCCATCACCACCGAGGAAAGCTTATTGACCTTCTCCCCGGGAAGATCGATGGTCAACCAGCCGATGCCGTCCTCCACGGTGAAAGAGATGGCCCCGTTCTCTGCGGACGGTGTGATGGAGCTCATTATGCGTCGGGTTTCTCTAAGCTATCGTGGAGTATAACAGTCTCCCTTCCCCACCGGCGGGATTCCTTGCTCCACGGCCGATGCGAGTGGATAATGGGAGGACAACCCATGAAACGTCGAGCTTCCAACCGAATGCCCAGCCCGATTACCGGCGAGCCGGTCGAGGGGCTCTTCCCCGAAGAGGGCCGTGCCAAGCGAGCCAACGGGTTTTCGTGGTTCGTCCACATCGTCGGCCTTTTTCTTCTGTGGTGGGCGCCCGGATTGCCGGGAGGCCCCGAGCTTCCTCCCCGGATACAGCTTCCTAGCCTGGTCTTCCTGGTCGAGCCGGGGCCGGGAGGAGGCGGCGGCGGTGGCGGCAATCTCTCTCCCGAACCCCCTTCCGTCCTTAAGATCGAAGGCGAGGATCTAGCCCAGCGGGCGGTCGACGTCGAAGACAAAGAGGCACTGGTCTTCAAGGAAGAGGTCCCACAGGAAATAGAGGAAGAAGAACCGTTGGAAGAAGAGCCCGAAGAGGAGCGCGAGATCAAGGCTCCGGTGGTGGCTCAGGCGCCGGATGAGGTCGACGAGATGGGCGAGCTGGACGCCTTGGAACGACTCGCGGAATCTGCGGGCCCCCGATCCGGCAACGGCATGGGAGAGGGCGTCGGTCCGGGACTGGGCGAAGGCCAAGGCGGTGGCTTCGGTGGCGGAGCTTATCGCATGGGAACGGGGATCGTGCCGCCGGAGCTGCGGCGCCAGGTACGACCCTCCTACACGGATGAAGCTCTGGCACGCAAAATCCAGGGAACGGTGGTCTTGGAAGTCGTCATCCTCAAGACCGGACAGGTAGGACCGGTGCGGGTCATCCGGAGCCTGGATGGCGGTTTGGACCTCAAGGCCATCGAGGCCGTGCGGAAGTGGCAATTCAAGCCGGGAATGTTTCAGAGCCAGCCGGTCGACGTGCTCGCCGAGATCACGGTCGACTTCACCCTCCTCTAGCTTGCCGAGTCGTTCTCATCCTGACCCCTAAAAAGAACTAGGGGGCCGACCAACGGTCGGCCCCCTCAAAAGAAAACAAACGTCCGCGAGCGGTTCTCTCCTACTGGAGCAGCGTGACCTTCTGCGCGCGCCAGTTCCAGACCTCGCCGAGGATCAGACCGTTCTCGGTCCGGCAGTCGATGGCGTTGACCATGCCGAACTCCTTCTCGATCCTGCCGGCGCGGCCGAACTTGCCGACGACCTGGCCACTGAGTGTGAGCTTGTAGATCTCCCCGTTGTCCATGCTTTCCGGATCGTTGGAGTTGGAGCTGTACAGGTACTGCGTCGAGCCGCCCGAGATGCAGATCGCCTGGGGTGTTTCGATTCCGGTGATCGCTGACTTGAAGTTGCCCTCACCGTCGAAGACCTGTATGCGCTGGTTGCCGGCATCGGCCACGTAGATATTGCCCGAGGCATCACTGGCGATCCCGCGCACCCCGTTGAACTGGCCCTGCGCCGATCCGGTCTGCCCCCATGACTTCACGAAGTTCCCGTCCCGGTTGAACTTCGCGACGCGATTGTTGTCGCCGAAGCCGTCGGCCACGTAGGTGTTGCCGGCTCGATCCCAGGTGACGTCCGACGGCCGGTTGAAAGAGTTACCGGGGACACCCGCTCCCGGAGGCAGTTGAGCCGCCGCGCCTGCCGCAGGTGCCGCAGGTGTCGGAGGTGCGGGAGGCTCCGGGTCAACACGCCGCGCCTTGAGGCCAGGTCCCGCTCGAACGTTGATGGCCTCCGGTTTTCTGCCCAGCACCAACAGCAATTGGCCGTCCGGGGCGAACTTCATCAGCACGTTCGATCCGGCGTCGACCGTCCAGACGTTGTCCTCGGGGTCGACTCGCACTTGCTGGGCGAAATCCATCCCGTAGGTGCCCTGGCCGATCTCTCGGAGGAATTTCCCGTTCGCATCGAACTCGAACAGGCGCGAACCGCTGTGGTAGAAGGTCCGCTCACCGCCCAGCTCGGCGATGGGATTTCCGGTACGCGCGTACACGAAGATGTTACCCCTGGAGTTTGTCGCCACGCCGGCCACTTCACCGTAGTTTGGAAGCGAGAGGAAGTCGGCGTCTGCGTTATAGCTAATCTCCCGCACCGACTGGGCAAGAAGAGTTGTGCCGAAGGCGAACGTCGCCGCCACGAAGAATTGTAGTAGTCGTTTCATCGATGGTCTCCTAGTTACCGGCCGAGGAAGTCATCCGCTCGGGATGCAGGAGGAGCTTCTGGACGCGCCAGGCCTGGATCTCGGCCACGTACACCGTGTTCGGGTCTCGACAGTCCATGTGGTGAATGCTGGCGAACTCTTTCATGGCCTTGCCGGCCTTGCCGAAATGTCCGAGGACCGTGCCATCCAGTTCGATCTTGTAGATGTCTCCTGTCGTCGGTATGGTGCGCGAATCGATGGCGGTCGAGATCGAGTTGGAGGTATAGACATACTGGTGCTCACCCGCCGAGATGCAGAGTCCCCAGGGCGCGCCGACGGTGTCGTACACCGCCTTCTGGTTCAGATTGGTGTCGAGCACCACGATCCGCCGGTTGCCCCGGTCACCAACGAACACAGTCCCGTCGTGAGCGACCGCAATGGTGTGGGGCGTCATGAACTGCAGCGTGCCGCTGCCGCGCGTACCCGCGGAAATGATGAACCGGCCGTTCTTGTCGTACTTCACGACCCGCGAGTCAGTGTAGCCGTCGGAGACGTAGACGTTGCCCGCCCGATCGAATCCGAGGTCGGTCGGCCGATGGTAGGAATAGGGCCGGTTGGCCCCAGAGAACGGGGCGACGCCGGGCATCATGTTGAGCTGATCGATGGGATCCGGTCGCTTGCCCATCACCATCAGGAGCTTTCCGTCCGGGTGGTACTTCACGATGACGTTGGTGCCCTCATCGACCGTCCAGACGTTCTCGTCGTAGTCGACGCGCACTCCGTGGGCGAAGGAGTAGGCGTAGCTGTCCTTGCCGAACTCCTTGATGAAGTTACCGTTTGGATCGAACTCGAACATGCGCGAGTCGCCGCTGCGCACATACACGTAGACGTGACCCTTCGAGTTGGTGGCCACCGCGATGCCCTCGCCCATGTACAGGCCGGACGGCATCTTGAAGAAATTCGGAACCGAATCGTATGGGATTTCCGGCGTGGTATCCCTCGCTTTGGCCGGCTCAGGGGCCTGGGCGAGAGCCGAAGCGGCGCAGAGCAATAGCCCTGCGACGACGCGGGTGGTAAGACGTCGCATCATATTTTTTCCTCCTTGGAGCGAACTCCGAGACTAGAGGGCGCGGATTGTATTCCTTTCTTGACGCGAAGTAAAGACAAAACACGAACGCCACGAACGCCCGCCGAGCTTCGCCGGCCAGCTGCTTTGTGCTACTCTGACAGCCCTCCGTCGTCCATGACCCCTGAACGCTTCGCCCACCACGGCTTCCTCAACGCTCCGGCGGCGTTGCGCAACCTCAAGCTCCTGGGTCTCGACGGAAGCGGTTCGGAGAGGCTTCTCGTCGCTCTTGGCCGCTCCGCCGATCCCGACCAGGGCCTGACCCTCCTGGAGCGGTTGGTGCGCGCCAGCCCGAGCCCCCGCTCCTTCCCGGCGCGGCTCCTGGCCGAACCTCGTGCTCTCGAGCTGGCATCGGTCGTCTGCGGGGGGAGCGCCTTCCTGGCGGAGGCATTGATGCGCGAGCCGGCGTGGTTCGAGTGGGTCCTGGGCAGGCTCGGGCGGGCTCGCACGCGTGCCCAGATCGCGCGGGATGTCTTAGAGGGGGGCGACGCGGACGCGCTCCGCCTAGCCAAGCGACGCGAGCTGCTCTTCATCGGGGCGCGGGACCTGCTCCGTCTCGCCACGGTGGAGGAGACGCTCGTCGCCTTGAGCATGCTAGCCGACGTCATGATTGGCAGGGCGTGCGAGCTCTCGGCGGCAGGCCGCGGTTTCGCAGTCATCGGCCTCGGCAAGCTCGGAGGGGGCGAGCTC
>Ga0209521_10004637_pt1 | contig 10949 bp, 10 predicted proteins | sample Rifsed19ft4_FD_184016 | JGI IMG/M metagenome (GOLD analysis project Ga0209521, IMG submission 184016) | Soil microbial communities from Rifle, Colorado, USA - sediment 19ft 4 (version 2) | ecosystem: Environmental > Terrestrial > Deep subsurface > Rock core/Sediment | place: Rifle, Colorado... | reverse complement strand
AATTTTAGGAACGAGGAGCGCAGACTTTTTGAATTTATGAAAAAAGACTACTATGAAATTCTCGGTGTCGGCAAAAATGCCAGCCCTGATGAATTAAAAAAGGCTTATCGTAACCTAGCCAGGAAACATCACCCTGATGTTGATAAATCTACGGGCGCCGAAACCAAATTTAAAGAAATAAACGAAGCCTACCAAGTTCTTTCCGATTCCCAGAAAAAGGCGGCATACGATCAATTTGGCCATTCGGCATTTGCGCCGGGAGGCGGATTCGGCGGTGCCGGAGCTGGACCGGGCGGTTTTCAAACCTATACTTGGTCAAGCGGCGACATGGGTGGTTTCGACTTTGGCGGATTCGCCGATCCGTTTGATATTTTTGAGATGGTTTTTGGTGAAAGATCGCCATTTGGCCGGCAAGCCCGACTTCCCCGCTACATTATTCATTTGGATTTTATGGAAGCGGTTCATGGGGTCCAAAAAGAAGTTGAAATTGAAAGCTCGCCTCGCTTCGCGGGCGAAGCGGGTAGAAAACAAAAAATCAAAATTCCGCCAGGAGTTGACGACGGTTCGGAAATCCGTTTTTCCAACTTTGTTCTTGTTTGCCAAGTTTCTCCTCACCGGAAGTTTCGAAGAAGGGGTTATGATGTAGTATCCGAGGAGGAGATTTCTTTTTCGCAGGCAGCACTTGGAATTGTTAAGGAAATTGAGACAGTGGATGGCCCGGTTAAAATCCGCATACCTTCGGGCACTCAGCCCGGTACTCAGATCCGTCTTCGGGGCAAGGGCATCCGCCGTGTCTCCGGCCACGGCCAAGGCGACCATTACGTGATAATCAGAATTCATGTCCCGTCCAAACTTTCCAGAGAGCAAAAAAGGCTCCTCGAAGAATTCGAAAAATTATAGTTCAAGAATAGTTTTTTTAAATCTTTTTAATGTACAAAGTTAGCCTTTATACCCCTCAGGATAAAATTTCACCTATAAAAGAATTTCTAAATTCTTGTCAACCGAGCTTAAGAACAAAGATTCTCCGTCAGCTTAAGTATGTGGAAGAATATGGTTTAAATCCGGCAATTCCCAACATAAAGAAAATAATAAACACTTCTCTGTGGGAACTACGGGTACTTGGAAAAGATAACATTCGAATTATTTGCGTGTCGCAACCAGGAAAAGGGGTCAAAGTTTTACATATCTTTAGAAAAAAGAAACAAAAGACTCCGACTAATGAGTTAAATGTAGCTCTAAAAAGGGGAAAGGAAGTACTTGACTTATGATACCTAATAAGATATCATGTATTGTCAAGTGTATGCATATGTTATCAGTCTTACCATGAGAGACTTAACTTTAAACGAATACCTTAAAGAACAACTGAAAGACCCTGAATTCAAGAAGGAATGGGAGAAAAGTGAGGTTGCCTACCAAGTTACTAGAGAGCTCATTAGGGCTAGGATTAAAGGAAGGATTTCTCAAAGGCGACTTGCCCAAAAAGCCGGTACTACCCAAGCTGTTATATCAAGAATTGAAAATATGAGTGTAAGTCCTTCTATGGATTTAGTCCAGCGTATTGCCAAGTCCCTAGGGAAAAAACTGGAAATCAAATTTACCTAGAAAGCTTAGGTCTTACCAACACATTCAAGTTTTAACTTTAATTTCTACCGTTTTTTCGTTTTTGACTTCTAAATTCCATAAGCATATATTTTACTCGGGCTAAAAATGATAAAAAGAATGGGAGTTTAATACGGATGTATGAAAAAGAAGGTTATTAATAAACTTTTTAAAGATAGGGTATTAATTCTATCTATTATTGTGAATATGCTTCTGTTTGCAGGAGTTGGCACAGTTTATGTTGATAGTCAAAAAACTAAGAAGTTAATATCGGATCAACAGACTAAGATAGCAGAATTAAGTGTTTCGCCAAGTCCTAGCCCCGTGCCAACAACTACTCCCTTGCCTACTCCTATCATGTATTCTGGTCCATCTGAAAAGGCTTTGGGGATTGCTGCTGGTTTAGTTGTCAGAGACCCTGAAGATGATCTTAAAAATACCAAGAAATCCTTCGGTGACGAAAATATGACCAATGCACAGCTTATTAATAAAATGGCTTTGGCATTTGATAAGGACCCGGCAAAAATGGCCCAAGGCGAAGCTATGCTAAATCAGTGGATCGCAGAAGATTCTCGACCCAATATCAAGGTTCAACCTGCACCTAATACTTCTCAGAGCTGTAGGTCTTATTTTATCGGCGATACTATGTATACGCATTGTTATTAGAAATAAATGAAAATACGCTTATCAACTGCAATCTTTTTACTAATAGCAATTATTCTAGGACTTTTCTATTGGTTCTTCTACAGACCTGCAGAAATCAGGAAAAAATGTATTGGGAGTGGATACTTGGACACAGAAGTACCACACTCGATTTTCAGTGGAGGAATGACAAAGGACAGGTACAATTCCTGCTTGATAAGAAATGGATTAAAACCTGAATTGTAGATCAATCTATGAACCCGATACCGTGGTTTTTGCTTACATTGCCTAAGAAGTACAGAAAATATGCTTACGCTATTTTAGCAGTAATTACGCTGTACCTCGGCTTTTTGCTTGTAGTAAATCCAATAAAGCAAGGGAATATAGGACAGGTTCTAATAGTTGTGGCAATAATTGGAATTTTTGTTATTTCTTACTGGTATGGCTGGAAAAAAGCAAGCAAATAATACGATAACTCTCTTATAAATGAAAAATTGCTTAAAAAGGAATAATAGTCCGAAAATCGCCCCATCATCTTTTCGTAGTCTTTTAGCGCAATAGATCAATCTAGCGAGTTCGTCACCCCATAGTTTGACTATTCTTTACAAATTTAGTATTATTACCCACCTAATGGAAAGAAGAGTTGAGTATCTAAAAGATCTACCTTCGGAGGAGATGATAATTGGTTTTACCACATCCAAAGATGGTCGTCCTTGTATTGGAATGGTTTTTAATAATACTGAGTGGGTTTTCTTAACTACTAAATCAGCTATTCTGGCAGATCAATTAAGAAAAACATTCGCGAAGATGCAAGTTGAAACAATAACTGGTCCGGCTTTTGATTGGCGGACTTCCATCGAAAAGCAAAGGTTGATTTTAGTTCAAGAAAACGGGAGAAAAGTAAATAAACCTGTTGGGATTTTTGTCCCAGCAGATAAATTTGATTGGTTGGCAACTACTTATACACTTTTATAAGCAAATTTATTCGAAAATCGCCCCATCGGGGGAAACCCTTTTCTGTTGACTCACCACCTTTATTTTGTTAGAATTCTTTCTGCTTTAAGATAGGTAAGAGTCTGAGGCGCGGTAGCGCCTTTTTTTGAATAGAGGGTAGTAGGTAGCAGGTAGTGGATAGATTTTTCTACCAACTATAAACTACAAACTACCAACTAAAATCCGAAGGATTTTAATATGGCCATACAAGCACGAACCGAATTTGCATCAGCGCTAAATCAGGTCTGTTCCGAACGGGGAATTGAGCCTGAAGTCGTTCTTGATTCAATCAAGCAAGCCATTCTGGCTGCTTATCGCAAAGACTTTGGTGATCCGGAAGGCATTGTCATTGATCTTGATGCTAATTCCGGAGAAGTTAAACTTGCCAAAGGTAAAAAAAATGTTACTCCACCGGGATTTGGCCGCATCGCCGCCCAAACCGCCAAACAAGTAATTTTACAAAGAATCAGGGAAGCCGAGAAAAATGCGATTTTAGGCGAATATTCCTCAAAAGTCGGAACCGTTATTTCGGGTATTATCCAACGAATCTCCGGTCCGGTGATTACCGTTAATTTGGGTAAAGCCGAAGGCATTATGCCGCCACAAGAGCAAGCACACAACGAACATTATCACCAAAATCAGCGCCTTAAATTTTATGTTGTCGGTATTAAAGAAGGACTGCGCGGCGAGGAAATTATAGTTTCGCGTTCTGCCACAGGCCTTTTAGAAGGTTTATTTAAACAGGAAGTTCCGGAAATTGCCTCAAACAGTGTTCAGATTAAAGTGATTGCTAGGGAAGCCGGATCACGTTCTAAAATTGCCGTTTCCTCAAGTCAGCTTGGAGTTGATCCGGTTGGTTCATGCGTTGGCCAAAAAGGTGTCAGAGTCCAGGCGGTCATTAACGAACTTGGTGATGAACGAATAGATGTGATTGCTTATCAGGATGAGCCGGTTGAATTTATCAAAGCGGCGCTTTCACCGGCCAAAGATTTACAGGTTAAGATCAACGCAAAAGAGAAGAGTGCCGAAGTTATGGCACCGGACGATCAGCTTTCACTGGCTATTGGCAAAGAGGGCCAAAATGTCAGACTGGCTGCCAAACTTACCGGCTATAAAATCGATATCCGCGGTAAAAGCGGCTTGCCAAAAGAAGTGGAGGCTAAGGAGCAAAAGGCCAAAGAAGAGGCTAAAAAGGCGCTCGGAGTGATTAAAGAAGAAACAAAAGTACCAAAGGCAAAAAAAGTATCAAAGGTTAAGGGGAAGGGAACGACAGAAAAATCAAGTGCTAAAAGCGATCAGCAAGCACTTGTTGCATCGGGTGGTCAAGCAGTTCAAAATCAACCGCCGGTAAGCGATCAAGCTGCCTCATCCACAAATGATCAGAAAACCAGCGAGCCGGCAAGTCAGCCAGTCAGTGATTCAGTGAATCAGGTCACCAGTGGGTTAGTGAACCAGAATATCAGCGGGTCGAAAACGTCAGAAAAATCTGAATTGACTGATACACAGACATCTGATACATCTCAAAATGATGCATCAAAGCCAGACAGTGGCGAAAAAGCTTAAATGAAAGCCGACTCGCCCAAAGCATATTATGGACAAAAAAAATGCAAATTTCAGGCCGCCAATCGTGACCTTGATGGGTCATGTCGATCATGGCAAAACGACCCTTCTTGATGCTATTCGCAAAACCAATGTCGTTGCCGCTGAACATGGCGGCATCACTCAGCATATTGGTGCTTATCAAATAACTTTCCAGAATCACCCAATAACTTTTGTCGATACCCCTGGCCATGCCGCTTTCGAGAAAATGCGGTCTCGTGGTGCCGAAGTTGCTGATATTGCTATTTTAGTGGTTGCTGCCAATGATGGCGTTAAGCCGCAGACAATTGAGGCAATTAAACATATCAGGGCAGCCGGCAAATCGACAATTGTTGCCATTACTAAAGTTGATCTTCCCAATATTAACCTTGAAAAAGTCAAAAAAGAGCTTCAGAAAGAAGGAGTGATTGTTGAAAGTTTCGGCGGCGAAGTTCCTTTGGTCGAGGTTGCCGCGCCAAAAGGCAAAGGCATTGAAGATCTACTCGAAGTTATTCTGCTTGTTTGGCAGCTTTCACCGCAGCCTTCATTGTCGCAAGATCCGTTGGAAGCCGTTGTGGTTGAGTCATTTTTGGACAAAAACCGAGGTTCAATTGTTACGGTCATTGTCAAGAAAGGAACATTGAGTGTTGGTCAAAAGATTGTAGTTGATGATGAAACAATAGCAGTAAAAGCGTTAATTGATGATCTTGGGAAAAATGTTCAAGAGGTAAAGCCAGGCAAACCGGTTGAAATTTTGGGGTTTAAGGAGGTACTAGAAGTCGGCAGTGTAGTTTGCGATCAGACATTTACTAAGTCTCGCGTCAAACAGCAAATTGTATCGTTTGCCGATATTATCTCCAAATCACAAGAGGCACGCGATAAGTTTAAAGTTCTTATTAAGGCCGATGTTGTTGGTTCGCTGGAGGCAATTTTAGCTAACTTGCCAGTAAAAATACTGGTAGTTTGCTCAGGTGTTGGTGAAATTACTCAAAGGGATATTTCTTTTGCCAAAGTCGCTAGTGCTCCGATTCTGACATTTAATGTTAAAGTCGGTGCTGGTGTTAAATCGCAGGCAGAACGAGAGGGAGTTGTTATTAAAAGTTATAACGTTATTTATGAACTTCTTTCTGATATAGAAGATGTAGTATCTCAATTCGAGATTGCCAAACAGGAATCAAAAATTGCCGGAAGAGCCAAAATCGTCGCCAGTTTTGATATCGATGACAAAAAAATAGCAGGTAGTATGGTTACTCACGGAAAATTAAAAATTGGCGACAAAATAATAATCAGACACGCTGATGGTTCACAAAGCGAAACAAGAATTATTTCTTTGAAGAAATTCAAAAAAAATGTTGAAACTGTTGCCAGCGGTCAGGAATGCGGGATTGGCATGAGTCCTGCTCTTGACTTTAAAGAAGGTGATATTATAGAATCTTTGGGTTAAAAATTTACTCTGCCCCAAACAATTAGATCTATGGACCAGAACTTGAAAGAAAAAGCCCTTGAAAAACTGACAAAAGCGGAAAGCGTTTATGTAGTTGTTTCCAAAGCATCGGGACTGGATGGTTTAGCTTCAGGGCTTGCCTTATACCTTTCTTTGGTAAAACTTGGTAAAAATGCCTCAATTATTTCCACAACCCCATCAGTTGGCGATGCCAATAAGATTTACGGAGTTGACAAAATCGGCAAACTGATCGGCAAACGAAACTTAACGGTTGTTGTTGATAATGCAGTTGAGAGTGTAGATAAAGTTACCTATTTCCTTGATGGCAATCGGCTAAAAGTGGTTATCCATTCACTTGCAGGTTCAAACGGCGTTAGTAAAGATCAGGTTTCACTTGAGGAGACAGTATCCGCTGCTGAGTTAATTTTTGCGATTGGTTGTGATTCACAAGAGAGTTTGCATAGTGAAATTACTCATGAACAAAATATTAGTTCGGAAACTTTAGTGATCAACATTAATAATCAAAAATCGCATCAAAAATTTGCTCAAATTGAAGTTGTTAACGATCAGGCAGCTACAATTAGTGAAGTGATGTCCAAGATGATTCAAGATTTAGCCTTACCAGTTGACGAGGACATTGCTTATAATCTTTATATAGGTATAAGCGAGGCTACTGACAATTTTTCTCCAGCCGTGGCAAGTCCTTTAAGTCTGGAGATGGCTGCTTGGCTTTTAAAATTCGGAGCTTCAAGAGCCAGCTTTGCTGGTATGCCGCAACGACCGGATCTTACAGCGTCAGTCCTTCCTAAAACAGTTCAAGCAATACCTCCAATCGGCGTCGATTATATGGATAAAACTCCCACTTTGGAAGAACTTGAGGGCAAACAAGAACTTAAAGATCAATCCGCATCACGCGACTGGCTTAAACCACCGAAAATTTATAAAGGGTCCAAATCTTTTGACAGGGAGAATTAATTTATAGTATCATCAATGTTACAAAATCATGGCTAAAACGTCTAAAAAGCAGGTAATTGATAAATTTAAGACTCACGCAGGGGACACCGGATCTCCGGAAGTTCAAGTTGCTCTTCTTACTCAACGGATTCAAAACGTCGGTGACCATTTGAAATCCCATGGCCATGATGATCATTCAAGAAGAGGACTATTATCGATGATTAATAAAAGAAGAAGATTACTTCATTATTTGACGAGAAAAGCCCCCGAAAGGTATCAGGACATTATCGGTAAACTTGGTTTGCCAAAATAGTCTTTCTTGCCTTTTTTGAAAAAAAGTTTATAATTGTATTTAAGATATCGGGATACTTGGGTTGTTGGAAGTTGAGTAGTAAGAACCAAAAGTTTTGTTTCTTGCTCCCCGATTTCTAACTCCCCAAAATCCTCATTTGAATTATTTATATTTGATGCCAAAAATTATTCGTAAAGAAATAGAATTAGCTGGTAAAAAATTTATTCTCGAAACCGGAGAACTGGCTAGTCATGCTAATGGCGCCGTGTTGGCAACATATGGTGAAACAGTCGTTTTAGCAACAGTGGTTGCTCAACCTGCTTCTCCTGAGGTTGATTTTTTTCCGCTGGCGGTTGACTACGAAGAGAGATTATATGCGGGCGGCAAAATTTCCACGTCTAGGTTTATTAAGCGTGAAGGCCGTCCTAAAGAAGAAGCAATTTTAACTTCAAGACTTATCGATAGATCTATAAGACCACTGTTTCCTAAAGATTACCAAGCAGAAGTTCAGGTTATTATCACGGTCCTCTCTGTTGATCAGGAGAATGAACCTGACATAGTGGCACTAATTGCTGCCTCAGCTGCTCTTTCAATTTCTGACATTCCTTGGAATGGACCAATTGCAGGACTTCGCATTGGCAGACAGAATGGCGGTTACCTTTTAAACCCCACCGAAAGCGAAAAAGAATTTTCCAGCCTGGATTTGATTGTAGTCTCGGCAAGAGATGAAGTGGTCATGATTGAGGCTAAAGCCGACGAAGTCGATGAAAAATCAATTGCTGGGGCTGTTAAATTTGCAGTTGTTGAGAGCAAAAAGGTCATTTCTCTTATTGAAGAATTTACCAAAGAAGCCGGCCTGACAAAGCAAACTTACCAAGCGGAAAAACTGCCCGCTCAAAAAGAAAAAGCTATTCTGGAGTTTATCGAGAAGAATATCATTAAAGATCTCGAAGAACCCCACAAGGCTCAGGACGAAAAGTGGTTTAGCCAGTCCCTGGAAAAACTTGAAACTGAATTTGAGACAGAGGAAGGGGAAATCACCTCCAAGCACCTTAGCAATTTACTGGATGGGGTAGTTGCCAACTTTTTGAGACAACGAATTCTAGTTCAAAAGAAACGAATTGATGGCCGCAGCCCCGATGAAATAAGGTCAATCACCGCCAGAGTTTCAGTTTTACCGCGAACTCACGGCTCGGGTTTCTTTCAAAGAGGCGAAACTCAGGTACTTTCGATCGTTACTTTAGGCTCCCCGGCCTTGGAACAACTAATCGAAGGCATGGGTGGAGAGGAAACTAAGAAATACATGCATCACTATAACTTCCCACCTTTTTCAACCGGTGAGGTCAGACGATTAGGTCCGCCGGGAAGAAGAGAAATTGGGCATGGATCGCTGGCTGAAAAGGCGCTCGTGCCGGTTCTGCCCTCAACTGATGTTTTCCCCTACACCATCAGGGTTGTTTCGGAAGTTTTATCCTCAGCTGGTTCAACTTCAATGGCCGCCTGTTGTGGTTCAACTTTGGCCTTGATGGATGCCGGAGTTCCAATAAAAGAAGTGGTTGCCGGAATTTCAATTGGACTTATCACTGATAAAAAAGATAAGTCCAAATATGTACTTTTAACAGATATTGCTTATCAGGAAGATGCTCAAGGAGATATGGATTTCAAGATAGCAGGGACGAAAAATGGCATTACCGCTATCCAAATGGATATTAAGCTTGATGGTATAAGTCAAAAAATTGTTGAGGAAACCCTTGAGAAAGCCAGACTTGCCAGACTATCTATTCTAGAAAATATTTTGGCAACGATTCCTATTGCCCGCGAGAAAATTTCCAAATATGCCCCGACAGTTATTTTAGTTAAGATTGATCCTGCCAAGATTGGTGAAGTTATCGGTTCTGGTGGCAAAACGATTAACAAAATTATTGCCGCAACCGGCTGCGCGATAGATATAAATGATGAAGGGACCGTAACCATCAGTGGCAAAGACCCGCAGGCTGCTAAAAAAGCAGCCGATTGGATTGAAGGAATAGTTAAAGAAGTTAAACCAGGCGAGATCTATACTGGTAAAGTTTCCAGAATTTTGCCTTTTGGGGCAATGGTCGAGATTCTTCCCGGTAAAGAAGGCTTAGTTAATAGTTCACAACTTGCCCCATACAGAATTAATCGGGTGGAAGATGTAGTTAAGATTGGCCAGGAGCTTAAAGTAAGGGTTATTGAAATAGATGATCAGGGCAGAGTTAATTTATCAGCCAGGTTTGATGAAGGTGCTTCTCAACCTTTTAGTGGTCAGATAGGGAATGGTCCAAGAAGAGATTTTGCACCCCGAAGGTTTGATCGAAGACATCAAAGAGGACCAGATCGTAGACGACCCCCCAAAAGATATTAATTATGACTAGAGATCTTTCCTCGACCATCCAGCGTTTACTTCAGGCTGGAAGGGCAAATATTGTCTTCGGGATTTTAGCCGCTTTTCTCTTTTTGATAATTATAATTTTTGTGGCGAAATTCATAGACGTACAAGATCGAAACTCGAGCCAGATAACACTTACAGCCGATCAAAATAAATTTAAATTGAATTTTAATCTTACGAACCAGGATCTAACTAAATTTTCAAAAGTTTTGGACAAATTAAACTTGCCTCAAAGCGTCAAAGACGGGATTGAATTTGAACTTGATGCGACATCTTCTGCAAAATTAGCATTTACAGCACCAATTAAAGCCAAACTTAATATTTTGCCTGAAAAAATTATTTTTCAGGGTGAAGTTGATAAGTCTTTTTTAAGTGATCAAGAAGCAGAAAGTATCAAGATTCCCGCTGCTACTAATTTGGTAGTTTTTGGCAATAATGTCGCAGAATTTGTTAGGTCCAGATTAAATTTACCCGACCAGTTTTCTGATTGGTTCTCAAAAAATTTGATTTCTGCGCAGGGCCAATATTTTATCGTTTTCGGCCCAAATTCAGATTTTGCACTTGTTTTTAAAAATCCCAGTATAGATATTGACGGACTTAAAAATATCAAAGATATCAGGTCGAACCAATCTCTTTATAAGGAAGAATCAATTGATAATATTAAGCTGTATTTATTAAAACTGTCAGAAAGTTTAGACGAAAAGGATTTAACAATCGTTTTTTTTCAAGAAGGGGATTGGACATTTTTTGCTTCCTCACGTGAGGCGGCCCAAGAGCTCGTCAAAATCCAAAAATCCCAAATTCCTTCGATCAATTTTCCCCTTAAGAATAATTCGCTAATTTCCCTAATTTTACTTTATAGAAATAGCGATAAAAATCCGATAGGAGAAAATTTCCCCCAGCTAATTTTTGCTGGCAATGGGGGTCTTGCTAAAACTATGGATCAGATTGAAGAATTTGAATTTATTTTGAAGAAAGATAAGTTTTCTGGTTTAATTAATCTAAAGTGAATTCTGCCCCTGCTTTAATTGAGGATA
>Ga0209521_10004636_pt1 | contig 10949 bp, 10 predicted proteins | sample Rifsed19ft4_FD_184016 | JGI IMG/M metagenome (GOLD analysis project Ga0209521, IMG submission 184016) | Soil microbial communities from Rifle, Colorado, USA - sediment 19ft 4 (version 2) | ecosystem: Environmental > Terrestrial > Deep subsurface > Rock core/Sediment | place: Rifle, Colorado... | reverse complement strand
GTGATTATTCAATTGGAGGAGCACGAAAGAAATAATCATGAGTTCAATGAACTCTACAGACAGATTGAAGAATTAAGGCTTGAAGTCAGGACGCTCAAACCCGCCGAATGAAGAAATATATCGGTTGGCTGTTCGATTTATACGCCCACCCGATAAAGGGCGTTGTTTTGTGGCTGGTGGGAGAGAACAGAAAGCCATATTGCTTCCATCAGGATTTCGAGATCAAATTTTATGCCAGCGGGCCTGTTCAGCTCTTGCATGAGTTGGGGAAGTTCCTTAGAACGAAACATTCCAGTGAGACAGTAAGGCTCGAACGCACTAAAAGGGAAGATTTGTTTGCCGGCCCTCAAGAGGTCATGGGCATTGGGGTTTCCGGCCCCGCAATTTACAAGAAATTATTCCAGGGGGTCAGTGAAAACTTTTCTGATCTGATTTTTTATGACGTCGACATTCCTCTAACTGTGCGATATGCGGCGGCTTACAATGTTTTCATGATGGCGCGGTGCGAGATCACTGCACAGCCAGATGGCAAGGTAGTGAGCATTCGTGCAATGGAAATACCGTGGGAACTCGACCCTGCATTGCCGCGCCTGAGAACGTTGAGCCTGAAACCGGATACCGATCCATCTCATAAGCCTCCCAAACATCTGGTTGCAAAGTTTGGTAATTCCTGCCTGCGGATATCGTTCGACCGACCCCATGAACTCATCAGCCTCTTGAACACCATCCTGTCATCCTATGATCCCGATGTCATCCAGACTCATTTTGGTGATGCGTGGTTGTTTCCACTTCTGCAGAAGCTATCGAAAGAAACAGGAATTCCTTTCAATCCCAACCGTGATTTATCCATGCCAATTTTGCGGCGCAAGGAAGTCAGCTTCTTCAATTATGGACACGCTCATTATCGTGCTCCACAGATTCACCTGCGCGGGCGTTGGCACGTTGATGTGGAAAACTGCATGACCTACAACCAGTATCAATTGGTTGGGGCGATTGAACAGGTGCGACTAAGCAGCCTTCCCTTGCAGGAAGTCGCCAGGCGTTCCCCGGGCGCGGCCATCGCCGCCATGCAGAACCTTACGGCGATGAGACGCGGTACGCTTGTCCCCTATCAACACCAAAAAGGCGAAATCCCCAAGACGTTCAATCAATTTGTCAGAGCCGACCGCGGCGGCCTGGTGTTCCAGCCGACCTCCGGCATCTTTCAGAATGTCGCCATCCTGGATTTTAGTTCCATGATGGCCTCCATCATGATTGAATACAATGTTTCACCTGAGACGGTGGTGGGCATCCAGGAGGAAGGAGATGGCTTCGAGATCCCGGAGTTGGGCGTAAAAATCGGCTCCCGCCCAGGGCTCATCCCGCAAACTCTGAAGCCTATGCGTGATAAACGACTCGCCCTCAAACGATTGTTAAAATCCATTGATAAAAATGATCCTCACTACCGCGCCAGTTATCGCCGTTATAAGGCTGTTAGCGATGCACTGAAATGGCTCACGGTTGTTTGTTATGGACGCCTGGGCTTTGCCAACTCAATTTTTGGGCGTTTGAACGCGCACGAGGTTGTCTCTTACCTTTCAAGAAAGGTGATTACCCAGGCCAGGTCCATTGCCGAAGCTAAAGGTTTTGCCGTGTTACATGTGTATGTTGACAGCCTTTTCGTTTCGCGCCCGGATGCTTCCCAGGAAGACTTCCAGGCCCTAGCCAGTGCAATAGAGCGGGAAGCACGCTTACCCATTGAATTGGAAAATGTGTATTCCTGGTTTGCCTTTCTCAGTTCGCGTCAGAATCCAAATATATCTGTGGCTAACCGTTTCTATGGCATTGCTTCAAATGGGGAACATAAAATTCGGGGCCTGGCACTTCGCCGCGGGGATACCTCCGCTTTTGTATCAACCACACAAATGCATGTTATCAAGATTCTGGCAAAGGAGACAGACCCGGCGAAGCTCGTAAACCTTTTGCCCGAAATCCTGGAAATGGTACGGGAAAGGCTATCTGCTTTGAAGAAAAGGGAGGTTCCCCTAAATGAATTAGTAGTCACTCAAACCCTTAGCCGTGAGCCAGATCATTACAGTGTTTTATCTCCTCTTGCAGTTGCAGCAAGACAACTGCAAGTGCAAGGTAAGACTGTGAAAATGGGCCAGCAGATACGGTTTATCTATATTGGGCCGGGGCCAGGTGTGCATGCATGGGATTTAGCTACTGAACTTAATCCCAGCGCTATTGATGTCCCTCGATATAAGGAACTCGTTTTTCGCGCGACTTATGAAGTCTTACAACCACTGGGTATAGCAGAGAGCGTGCTAAGAGGCTGGTTATTCAGTCAGGCCAGCTATGTCGCGCCTGCAAATCTAACCAACCCTTCCGGGCAATCCGCAAAGCAGGAATTGCCATTATTTGCTGACTTATCTCACTTGCGAGTGGATAATTTCTAACGCCACCAGCAATGCTGTGTGCGCCCAATCGCTAAGCGGACGGCCTTCGCGCCATCCCTGATATTTGGCAGCCAATAGATGGCGGGCCAGCGTATCCTCCTCTTTATCACCCACAATCCGCGCCAAACCTGTAAAGATATGTTTCGCAATTCGCACAGTCACTGACGGGTTTGCGCGCAGGTTTTTCACCCAGTCAGACCCCTCACCACCGCCGGAGAGGAGATAGAGCGTGTCCTCCTCAATCGCAAACCAGATCTCGATCTCATGCGGCCGTCCGCTCAGGCGTCCTGTTGTTGTCAGATAACAATATTCTTCCCCTGCCAGACGCGGGAGAAGTTTCGCCATGTCATCAGTGTGTTTGCTGGGTTCAGTCATTTGCCTCATCATCGAGCCCAAGCAATTCCCGTTCCCGGGCAGGTAACCCGGCCGCGCTCTCCGCATCAAGGTGCTGGCGGCGATTTTCGGGACGGGGCACATCGGCACGCAGATAATGGACGAGAAGCGCGCGGCGGTGACCGTCTGTGAGGTTTGGCCGCCCGGCATGCCAGCAATGTCCGTTAAAAACGAGCACATCTCCTGCCCGTCCTTCGACGATGATTTCGTCCGGGTGGGAGGCATTCAGGTCGGCCAGGATTTGTTTCGGCGATTTGCCAAGCAGGTGCGAGCCGGGGACGAACGCCGTCGCCCCATTCCCGACCGTGAACGGGTCCAGCATCCAGATGGCTGTCGCGGCGCTATAGCCTTTTTCGTCGCGATGCCGTCCATGGTCTGAATCCATATGGAAAGGCATTCGCACGCCAGTGTGCGGTGGTACATCGCGCGCGTTGACCATGCTGGCGCGGATCTCGGGTCCCATGACGGCCTCGACAACTTCCAACACCTGAGGGTGGGCGTAGACCTCTCGGAAAAGACTGCCCTTGCCGGCAAGGTTGGCGAGACGACGCACACCCGGTTCGATGTAGTTCTCTTCGCCCGCCTTTTCGCCTTCATCAGCCCATAGTTCTTCCAACCGGGCAAGCAGAGTCTCGATTTGTGTGCTAGAGAGAAGGCTTTTGAAAATCAGGTAGCCTTGTTCATTCAATTGGGTTCGTTGTTCATCATTCATTTTCACAGCATCTCCACAGTGCGCCATCCGTGCTGCAGAAAGCAGGGTGAACGCAATGGCCATTATTTAAAGGAGTATCTATAATCAAGATTTTCATTCTTTGTAAGCTACTACTCCGAAGGCACGCGGTGCACGGATCACCCGTGTGAAACCGGCGTCCTGTAATCGGCGCATGACACCTTTAGTAACCCGCGCGCCAGTCTTACTCTCCGGGTCGCCAATGTAATGAAAGATTCGTCCATTGTGTTTTAGCACGCGGAAAGCCTGCTGATAAAATGCCAGGGAATATAGGTCGCCGGCAAGGCTGAACATGGGAGGGTCATGAATAATCGCCGAAAAAGACTCAGCATTAAATCCCATGATTTCGTCGAAAGCATCTCCTATCACCTGCGTAATTTTTGGGTTCTTGAATAAAGCCTGCGACCAGGGATTAAGCTGCGCTATTTCCTGCGCCATTGGGTCAATCTCAATGGTTACTACGTGTCTTGCCGTCTTTGATGCTTCGATGGCGGTATAGCCAAGGCCTGTAGTTGTATCCAACACATCCCCCTTTACGGGTGCGATCGCCTTGATCTTGTTGATCGTGTCCTGATGCGGGTTTGTGCCTTTAATTCGGTGCATGGGGATGCCGGAAATAAGCATAGTCGGGGCAGAGGCTGTTGGCATCAAGCCATAGACCCGTCCTGAAAATTCGGAGAAGCCCTTAATAGCTTTGGGGGCATTATCCTCCACGTAATAGCAGGCAGTTTCATTGCCGCTTATCTCTTCGATGCTTTTCCAATCAAGGCTTTCGCCTGTCGGGAACAGGACATATTCCGGTTGAAGTCTTATCTGGCTCTCGGTCAAATTTAAATCAATAGATACCATCACTGCTGATCGACCGCTCTCTCGAGCCTCGATAATTTGTCTTACCTGCAAATAGGATAAAACAACCATATCATGGTCTCAGGCGCTGAATCATAACTGTTACAGCCTCCCCACACCGCGCGCCATCAGTGCCGCGCAGAGAAGGATAATGGCAATAGCCGCCAGGGCAAAGCCGGCCATTTTGGTCCAGAAGAACAAGTTTTGGGCGTAGAAAGGAGCGCCTTTTTCGTAGTAGAAAACGCGCAGGAGCCCGACGATCAGGATCAGCGCGGCCGAAACCCCGTAGGCGATATCCATCCTTTGAATTCTGCGGGCCTCGGCAAGGGTTAAGTCCTTGCGGAAGGTGACAAGCTCATAGAAGATCGACCCCGTCAACGTGAATGCGGCAAGGTGATGTAAAAAAGCCATGATCGCGCTGGTCATTGGCGCCTCCTATTGGTAAAGTGACTGTCTCTTTATTGTACTAAACAACGACCTTACAACTCCTTAAATCATCGGAATCGTAGGCCAGTTGTCAATTGCGCAGATGAGAGAAATTGTGTAAGATAGAGGTGCCATGTTACAAATTCTGGCATTTAACCTTCGGGACATTCTTATGTCATGGAGTCAGCAAGCCTGACGGGTACCTGTGTACCTGCCAGGCTTTTTTTATCTTATTTCAAGGAGAAAAAATGCAAACACCCTGGGAATATCGCTACGCCCATCGCACGCAGAAAATGGGGAGTTCAGTTATTCGTGAACTACTCAAATTAACCGAACAGCCCGATATCATCTCATTCGCAGGCGGTTTGCCCGCGCCTGAGGTCTTTCCGGTGAAGGAATTCCGCGAAGCATGCAATTATGTGCTCGATCATTTTGGCCCGCAGGCTTTACAATACAGCACCACTGAAGGCTATCGTCCCTTGCGCGAGATGATCGCGCGGCACACTGCCCGTTACAGCGTGGAAGTCACACCCGAAAACATCCTGATCACATCCGGCTCACAACAGGCCCTGGATTTCATCGGGCGGCTATTCATCAACCGCGGCGATTATATCGTTGTTGAATCGCCCACATATCTCGGCGCCTTGCAGGCCTGGAACGCGTACGGCGCGCAGTACATCCCCGTCCGTGCGGATGAGGATGGCATGATCGTGGATGAATTGGAAGCAGCGCTGCGCGTCGGACCGAAATTCATTTACATCCTCCCGAACTTTCAGAACCCGAGCGGTTCGACCCTCTGTCTCGAACGACGCAAGAAATTGCTTGAAATTGCTGATAAATACGGGGTACCGATCGTTGAAGACGATCCATATGGTCAATTGCGCTATGAAGGCGAGCATATCCCCTCGGTCGTTTCACTGGATAGTGAGTATCGCGGCCCGAATGGAGGGCATTACAGCGGCAATGTCATTTACCTGAGCACATTCTCCAAACTGCTCGCGCCGGGTCTGCGATTGGCGTGGGTCATTGCGCCATCTGAAGTCATTCGCAAACTTGTCATGGCAAAACAAGCCGCCGACCTTCATACATCCTCGTTCAATCAGTATGTCGCTTATGAGGTGGGCAAGGGCGGATTCCTGAATGAACATGTCAAGGTGATACGCTCTACATATAAAGAGCGTCGTGATGTGATGATCGAGATGATGGAAGAGATGTTCCCGCCAGGAGTTAGCTGGGTTAAACCGAAAGGTGGTATGTTCCTGTGGGGCATCCTGCCAGAGGGAATGGATGCGGCAGAAGTTCTCAAGCGTGCGGTGGAGAGAAAAGTCGCGTTTGTCCCGGGCGCGGCCTTTCACCCGAGAGGTGGCGGCGACAATACCATGCGCCTCAATTTCTCTTATTCATCTCCGGATACGATCCGTGAAGGCGTGACGCGTTTGGGAATAACGTTGAAGGAGTTCATAAAAGAAAAGGTTTAAAACGCGTAGGGGCGGGACGCAAAGCGCCTCGCCCCAACAATCATCCTTCTGTATACGGAACATATTCTGCCCGCGCGATGCCCTGCTTCATCGCAGTCAGGGCGACGGCGCGTGCGACCTCAAGGTGCACTTTCTTATCCAGAGGGTTGGGCATCAGTTCACCTGCGGGCGTCATGCGCACCAGCACTTCCACTGCTGCGATCAACATCTCGTGCGTAATACGCGGTGCATTCGCATCCACGGCCCCGCGGAAGATGCCGGGGAATCCCAACACGTTGTTGACAGATTTTCCATCAGCGGCGAATGCGGCACCGTGCGAAAGCGCCTCTTCCGGATCGATCTCCGGGTTCGGGTTGGACAGCGCGAAGATGACCTGCCCCTTGCGGATCATATCGGGCTTGATGAGATTAGGCGACCCCGTCGTTGCAATAACGATGTCACACTCGGACATGATCTCTTTCAAGCTGGATTTCTTCCCGCCGTCGCGCGCGAAACGTTCCAACGCCTCCTCGCTCATATCTGCGCCCAAGACCGGGTTGCCGGTAAGACCCATAATCATCTTCCCGATGGCGTTCCCGGCCGCGCCCAGACCAACCTGACCGATGAGGGCTTTATGGATGTCCACTCCAGTCCGATTCGCTGCCACCATCAAGGCGGCAGTGCTGACGACCGCCGTCCCATGCTGGTCATCATGCATCACGGGGATATCAAGCATGGATTGCAGGCGTTCCTCCACTTCGAAACAACGCGGTGCGGAAATATCCTCGAGTTGAATTGCCGCGAAGGTCGGTGCGATGGTTGACACCGCGCGGACAATTTCATCAGGGTCTTTGGTGTTCAACAAAATCGGCATGCCTGAAAGACCAACCAGCGTTTCCATCAACATGGCTTTGCCTTCCATCACAGGCATGCTGGCAAGCGGACCAATATCGCCCAGTCCCAGCACAGCGGAGCCATCCGTGACGATGGCAACCATATGACTGATGCTGGTATACAGCCGGGCCAGCTCAGGGTCATCCGCGATCTTCAAACAGACTTCGGCCACGCCGGGCGTATAGACGCGGCGTAGTGTGGCAATCGAGTCAATGGGAAAACGCGAGCGGATGGCGATCTTGCCCTTTTGGTGGAGCGCCAGCACCTCGTCACGGATCTCCAGCACACGCGTGCCTTCGTTATCACGCATCGCTTCGATCACCTTGTCCATGTGCTCGGTGTCGTCCGCATAGACCGTGATATCACGCAGTACGGACTGGGCAGTCTCGTTGAGCATCTCGATACTGCCTACGCTGGCGCCCATGCTCGAGACGGCCGCCAGCAGGCGCGCCAGCGTGCCAAGCTTCTGTTCATTGCGGACTCGAATGGTCCGCATCATTTTACGCTCCCATGCCATAGGTACTTCCTTTCGCGCATACTGTGGATGGATTACCCCTGTTATTTGCTTATATTATATAACTTTGAGGATGGATTTCAACTCATCGAAGGATTTAATTGTCGTGCAATCGGCCTCCGGGAAGACTCCCTGTGGGTCGTAGAGAACAGGCCGAAGTCCCGCGCGACGCGAGCCGACCACATCCGCAAAATAGTTGTCACCGATGTAGATGGTTTCCTGCGCGGTCACATTCCCGCGTTGCAAAGCATGTTCGAAGATGCCGGGCTCGGGCTTGTAGCTGTCGACCTCCCCGCCTGCCATGGAGAATGCAAAGAATTCACTGAGGCGATGGTCATCGAGTGAATCCTGAAAAGGCTTGTCGCGATTGGAGATCACAGCCATCATGTAACCCGCCTGCTTGAGTTCGGGAAGGACTTTGCGCACATCATCAGGGACGATGCTTTCAGGCTTATAGACTTCACCCATGTGCACGGAGACTTTGGGGGCGAATTCCAGTGCCCGGGCAGGAGAGGCGCCAAGCACGACCAGGCGGCGGCGGCTGTATTCGATCCAGAACTTTTCAGTTTCTCCAGAGTGTGCCAGGAGGTCATCGCGCAGGTCGACGGAGTTTGCCCAGTAGCGATGCTCCCAACGCATGGCGCGCAGACGATCTTCATGGTTCACATGCAGACCCAGTGTTGTCACATAATCATTGAAGACATCACCGCCAGCAGGCACGCTGTGACGGAGTGTGCCGTCGAAATCGAAGAAGATGGCTTTGATGCCGTTGGGTGAAAGCATGGATTCTCCATATGTCACACCTGCACTCCCCGGCACCTGCACCCCGGGCAGGTGTGCGTCAGGCCGTCTCACCCCGGCGGGCTCCCGGCCCGAACGGGGTGCAAGTGTTGCGAGCGCCGGAGGCGCGTGGCAATCTCTTGATAATGAGGGGATTGCTCGCAATGACAGATTATTATTATCCTCCAATGTGCGACATCTCCACCTTGGGTAAAGAGGTCGTCTTTTCGGATCGAATTTCCGAATAGCGGTCGCCGCGTTTGCCCCACACGCGCGCAATTGCCTGCGAAATTTCATCGTCGGTCGCGCCGCCGCGCATCAAATCGCGAAAGTCGTGCCCCTTGACGGCAAACAGGCAGGTGTACAACTTGCCTTCTGCAGAGAGCCGGGCACGGTTGCAGGTACGGCAAAACGGTTGCGTCACCGAGGCCACCACGCCGATCTCGCCGCCCCCATCCTTGTATCGCCAGCGCTCGGCCACCTCGCCGGGATAGTTCGGGTCGAGCGGCTCCAGCGGCATTTCCGCATTGATCCTTTTGATGATTTCCGCCGCCGGAACCACATCGTCCATTCGCCAGCCGTTGGTGTGCCCCACATCCATGTATTCGATGAAACGCAGGATGTAGCCCTTCTCGCGGAAGAAACGGGCCATCGGCAGGATGCTGGCCTCGTTGAGGCCGCGCTTGACCACCATGTTAACCTTGATCGGCCACAAGCCGGTTATGGCGGCGGCGTCCATCCCCTCCAAAACCGTCTGCACCGGAAAATTCACATCGTTCATTGCCTTGAATACGGCATCATCAAGGGAATCGAGACTCACGCTGACGCGCTTCAACCCGGCATCTTTCAACGCCTGCGCCTGCCTGGCCAGCAGTGACCCATTGGTGGTGAGAGTCAAATCCAGGTCAGGTATGGGAGCCAGCATGGCGACGAGCTGGTGCAGGTCGCGGCGCACCAGCGGCTCGCCGCCCGTCAGCCGAATCTTGTGAACGCCGTGCCCGACAAAAATACGCGCCAGGCGGGCGATCTCCTCAAAGGTAAGGATTTGACTCCGTTCCAGGAATTGATAATCCGACCCGAAGATTTCCTTTGGCATGCAATAAACGCACCGGAAGTTGCACCGGTCGGTGACGGAAATTCGCAGGTCACGCAGGGGACGGTTGAGAGTGTCGGTGAGAATCATAGCCATAAGTACCGTTCATTATAACAACTTTGTATGAGAGTTTATTTAGTCAATTGACTAGGCACTTCAGCCATGCTATCATGATGGTATTATTCTGCACGTTACAAGGAGTATTATTTATGAGTGGTGAATTCATTTTTCGCATTATTGGCATGATTATAGTTGGGTACCTGGGGTGGTTATTCGGGGGATGGGCCTCTCGAATTCCACCGTTTGTGCCTGAACAGGTTCTGCTTTACGAGTTGGTATTCGGTTTGATCGGTGCATTGGCCGGGCTGGTCCTGATGCCGTATGTCACCACGCGTCCCGCGCGCTATATCCGTAACAGGCTGGGTCGTCTTTCAGCAGAGACGCTCTTTGCCGGGTTGACGGGGTTGATGGTCGGTTTGCTCACTGCGGCATTGCTCGCATTCCCGTTTTCCCTGCTGCCGGCTCCGCTGGGGCAGATCCTGCCGTTCATTGGCGTGCTGGCTTTCTCCTATTTCGGGGTATCACTGTTTGTGATGCGTCAGGGGGACCTGATGGGACTGATGAGCACACTGAGTGGACGCGGCGGCGAAAGCGGTGCTTCCTCCTCCTGGACTAACCTCAACCGTACCATCTTACTGGATACAAGCGTCATCATCGATGGGCGCGTCGCCGACATCGCCAAAACGGGATTCCTGCCCGGCACGCTTCTCATCCCGCGCTTTGTATTGAACGAGCTCCAATACATCGCCGATTCACCTGACGGTTTGCGCCGCCAACGCGGGCGCCGCGGCATGGAAGTGCTGGCCGAATTGCAAAAACTCCCCAACATCCTCGTCCGCATCAGCGACATCGACGCCGAGGGCGTCCGTGAAGTGGATGACAAGCTCGTCGTGCTGGCGCGGCAGTTGAAATGCCCCATCCTGACCAATGATTTCAATTTGAACCGCGTGGCTGAACTGCAAGGCGTTACAATATTGAATATCAATGAACTTGCGAATGCGGTCAAATCGGTGGTCCTGCCAGCCGAGCGCATGACGATCAATGTCTTCCAGGAAGGCAAGGAGTATGGTCAGGGCGTTGGCTATATGGATGATGGCACGATGGTCGTCGTCGAGAACGGACACGATCACATCGGTGAATACAAGGAAGTGGTCGTCACCAAAGTCTTGCAGACCGCCGCGGGACGGATGATCTTCGCCCGCGTGGAAGAAGACAACGGGAAGAAGAAAAAATAATCCCCAGACACTTGCACCTGGCGCACACCTGCCCTGGCGGGCGGTGCCAGGGAGTGCAGGTGTTTAGCAGATTTCGCAGATTA
>Ga0209521_10004635_pt1 | contig 10949 bp, 10 predicted proteins | sample Rifsed19ft4_FD_184016 | JGI IMG/M metagenome (GOLD analysis project Ga0209521, IMG submission 184016) | Soil microbial communities from Rifle, Colorado, USA - sediment 19ft 4 (version 2) | ecosystem: Environmental > Terrestrial > Deep subsurface > Rock core/Sediment | place: Rifle, Colorado... | reverse complement strand
CGCCTCGGCCACGGCCGATGCGGACGGAAAGGTGATCGAGTGGTCGCCGCCGAGCACGATCGGGATGGCGCCGGCCTGCGCCACCTCCAGCACCTTGCGCCGGATCACGGCGTGGGCGCGCTCCAGGTTGACTGGCACGATCGGGGCGTCACCCGCGTCCACGACGTCGATCCAGTCGAATGGCTGGATGCCCAGTTGCAGGGAGTTCACCGAGCCAGCGTGGTACGTCGCCGCGCGGATCGCCCGAGGGCCGAAGCGCGAGCCCGGTCGATGGCTGCTGGCTTCGTCGAACGGAGCGCCGACGATCGCCACGTCCGGGCGGTGGGCGCGCAGCGCCTCGCCATCGGTCACGTAGGGCAGCTTCTGGAACGAGGTGCTGCCGACCCACGCGGGGAGGTCGTAGTCGTGGTACTCGGTGTACGGATCCAGCCCGGTGGGCGGTTCCTCGTCGTTGGTGCCGCGTCCGCGGCGCGCCTCATCGGCCATCGGTGATGGCTGACGCCTCCTGCTGACGGTGCGGGCGCCGTCGCGGCGCGGAGCAGGCCCGCAGTGGGAAGTGCGACGGATGCTACCAGAGCCGGCAGGGCGCCGGCCCTTTGCTACCATCCACGCCATGTCCGACGCGCGACGCAGCTTCACGATCGAGGAAGCCAACGCCCTGGTCCCGCAGGTGCGCGCCGTCCTGCTGCAGCTGGCGGTTGAGCAGCGACGCCTCGATGCCGCGCACGCCGAGATGCACCGCCAGATCGAGTCGAATGGCAATCCGACGGCGGCCGTCGAGGGGAGCCGGCGCGAGACCGAGGTGGGGCAGATCCGGGAGGGGATGCGCAACCTGCTCGCGCACCTGTCGGAGCTCGGGGTCGAGCTACGCGACGTGGAGATGGGCCTCATCGATTTCCCCGCCGTGCGCGACGGGGTCCAGATCTGGCTCTGCTGGCGCCTGTCGGATCCGCAGGTTGCCTTCTGGCACGCGACCGATGAGGGCTATACCAGCCGCAAGCCGTGGTGAGGCGCAGGTCAGCCGGGCTGATCGCCGCTCGCCGCCGGGGTCTCCTGATGCGCGTCGCGGTCATCGGGGACTGCACCCTCGACGTGACCGTGCGCCCCAGTGCGCCGGTGCGTCCCGGAGGCGACGTTCCGGCCAGCGTCGAGCTGGGTCCGGGCGGCCAGGGTGCAAACGTCGCCGTTCGGCTGGCACGACTCGGCGTTTCCGTGTCGCTGGCGGCCCCGGTGGCCGACGACGTGGCGGGCAGCATCCTGCGGTCTTCGCTGGCCGCCGAGAACGTTGAGCTTCGGTCGCTTGCCGCGGCGCGCAGCGCGGCCGTCGTGGCATTGCTGGATGCCGGCGGGGAGCGCGCGATGCTGTCCGATCGCGTCACCCTGGACCCCGACGCCGCTACCAGGGCATGTGCCGGAGCGGACTGGGTCCACTGCTCGGCGTACCCGCTGGCCGACGACGCCACCGGTGATGCGCTCGCCTCATCCCTGGGCGGCCTCGCGGCTTCGGCGCGCGTGAGCGTGGCCGGTGGGTCGCTGCCCCCCGACCCGGCGCTGGTGGCGCGCGTGCGCGCACGCCTCACCTCCTCGGGCGCCTCGCTGCTGATCTTCGGTCGGGACGAGGCCTCGGCCCTGTTGGGCACGCGCGTCGAGTCACTCGCCGCGGGTGCGGCGGCGCTCCAGGCAGCGTTCCCCGGAACGTGGGCGATCGTCACCGGTGGCGCGGAGGGATCCGCGGCCGCCGGGCCGGCCGAGGCGCTCAGCGTCCCGGGGCGCAGTGTCGAGACGGTGGATGCCACCGGCGCCGGGGACGCGTACACGGCTGGCCTGATCGCCGCACTCCTGCACGAGGAGTGGCCGGCATCGGCGCGCGCCATGCACCGCGCGATGCTCGCGGCGACCGAGCTTGGGGCACAGGCGGCCGGCGTTCTTGGCGCCCAGGGGCTACCGTGAGCGCGATGACCATCCCGCCCCTCTGGATCTCCGACGAGGTCGCCGCGGCGCTCCGCGACGGCCGGCCGGTGGTAGCGCTCGAATCGAGCCTGATCAGCCAGGGACTGCCCATCCCGCACAACCTCGAGACGGCCCTCGCCGCCGAGGCGGCGGTGCGTGACGCCGGCGCAATCCCAGCGACCGCGGCCGTGGAAGGCGGCCGGCTCCTGCTGGGCGCCCCGCGCGACGTGCTGGAGCGCCTCGCCGACCCGGCCGTGCAACCGGCGAAGGCGGCCTCCCGCGACCTCGGCCCGCTCCTCGCCGCGGGGCGGCTGGCCTCGACCACGGTCAGCGCCACCATGCGGATCGCCTCGATCGCCGGCGTGCGCCTCTTCGCAACCGGAGGGATCGGCGGCGTGCACCGCGGCGCGTCGGCCTCCTTCGACGTGAGCGGCGACATCGACGAACTGGCAGCCACGCCGGTCGCGGTGGTGAGCAGCGGGGCGAAGTCGTTCCTCGACCTGCTGGCAACGGTCGAACTGCTCGAGACGCGGCGCGTGCCGATCATCGGCTTCGGCGTCGACGAACTGCCGGCCTTCTACAGCACCAGCTCCGGGATCGGGGTTCCACACCGAGTCGATGGTGCCGAAGCGGCCGCCCGGGCCATCGGTCGGCACTTTGCCATGCCGGGAGCGGGAGGGCTGCTCGTCGTCCAGCCGCCGCCGGCAGAGCTGGCCATTCCGTGGGACGAGATGGCCGGCTGGATCGAGGCGGCCACCATGGCGGCGACCGCGGATCGGATCAGTGGTGGCGCGGTGACACCGTACGTGCTGGCGCGGGTGGCCGAGCTCTCCGGCGGGCGAACGCTGCGCACCAATATCGGCCTGATCGTGAACAACGCCCGGACCGCTGCGCTGATCGCGGTGGCGGTGGCCGCGGAGCCCCGGGCGAAGCTCGCCCAGGGCACGGGGCGGTAGGGGGGATGGAGTATCCTGCTGCGAGGTACCCTGGCGCAGCCAGAGAGGGTGGAGTGCACCGATGCGGATCTACGAGGGGAGCCCCCGGCAGGACTGGGAAGAGGTGCTCCGCACCATCGGCTCGTACGCCGACCACGAGCGCTTCAAGGAGCTGCTCCTCCTCGAGTTGGAAGGCGGGTTCATCCTGCAGGCGCTGACCATCCCGAACGCCGGAGCCTGGTCCGAATCGAGCGGGTCACTGGTCAAGCGCACCATCGAGCTGACCGACGAGAGGGTCGCCGAGCTCATGGACGAGGCAGCCGCTCGACGCGCGGGCGGCAAGCCCGAGGTCCCGGAGGCGGACGTGGCCAACTACTACGAGCAGGCGCTGCGCGTCATCGGCGGGTACGTGGACGCCCAGAAGGTGCGCGAACTCTTCTTCTTCGAGCAGGAGGGCGCCTTCGTCCTGCGGCTGCTGACGGCGGCATCGGGAGGATCGACCGCCCACCAGCTGGTCGAATTCACGAAAGAGGACATCTTGGCTAGAATCGGGGAAGCACCACAGCAACGAGACGGCGCGTAGGGATGACCTGCGCACCAGGGAGAACCCGGCGATGAAAGTACTCAAGGTCCTGTTTGTAACCATCGGCGCGCTGCTGGCTGCGCTGATCGTGATCCCGCTCACCGTCCTGGCCGGGCTCTTCGTGTGGCTCAAGCTCACCGAGGAAGCCGACGACGAGGATCTCGAGATCGAGGACGCGGTCTGATCCGACCGGATCTGACCGAAAAGGCCGATGAGGGCGCCGGACACGGCGCCCTTTCCGTTACCTTGGCACCCGCTGACTTGTCGGGCCGCCCTCAGCCCGTGCTGAGCGCCCAGGCCGCGGTCCAGCAGACGGCCGCGACCAGGATCCCGTACCACAGGCGCCGATCGCTCCCGGCGCCCTGCGCCACGGCCACCAGGCCAATCGTCCCCAGCGCGATGGCGGGTGGCGTCGCGCTCCCACCCAGCGCCAACGCGGCGCCGACGCCGAACCCCACCGCCAGGGCAAGCCCGACGGCGAGGAGACGGCTGCGTTCCGCGCCGAGCAGTTGGGCGAGGCTCCGCGAGCCGGCGGCCGCGTCGGTGGGGAAGTCGCGCAGGGTGTTGGCCATGTGCGCGGCCACGGCGAACGGGGCGACCAGCGGGATCGCCGGCAGCACCCGGTCGAGCGGGACCCCCACGCCGGCGGCGATCCAGGCGGGGAGCAGACCAAAGCTGACCAGGTACGGGACGGCGGAGAACGGCGTTCGTGAGAGCGCCAGGTTGTAGACCAGCGCCGAAATCGAGGCGAGCGCGCCGAGCGCCAGCGGCAGCGCCCCGAGGCGCCACGAGGCCACGAGCTGCACTGCCAGCCCACCCGAGGCGATCCAGGCGGCCGCGTTGATGCTCAGCTCTCCGGAGGGAAGTGGCTTCTCCGGCCGGGCCGCGAAGTCGCGACCGCGGTCGGCGAGGTCGTTGCTGGCACCGGTGAAGATCTGCGATCCGGCGACGCTCGCGACGATCAGCGCCCAGCGCTCACCGAGCGGCAGGCCCGCCTGCGTGGCCAGGATGGCGCCCAGCGCGGCCGAGAGCGCCACCACGGCGGCGGTCGGCGCGGGGTGGATCAGGCGCAGCGCCGCGAGCATGTCGGCGATCATAGGCGCATGGTCACGGTCCGCCACATCGCCGGTTCCGAGCTGGCCGCCTTCGCGCGCCTGGGCGGCGCCGGAGCGTCGGCAGATGGCCTGGAGGCGGAGTTCGCCGAGATGTGGCGCGACGGCGAAAGCCGGCCGGAATGGTGCTTCGTGGCAGAAGACGAGCACCGCCCCGTCGGCCGGCTCGCGATTGCCGCGCTGCCGGTGGGTTGCGGTATCACCACGCTCGAGCACCGGCTGCTGGCACCGTGGCTCGCGGACGGGGATGCAGGCGCGGTTGGGTCCGCCCGCAGTCTGCTGGACGCGGCCGTCGCAGCGCTTCCGCCGGGCGCCCAGACGCTGGACGCCAGGCTGAACGCGGAATCGCATCCCCACCTGGCCACGTGGCGCTCCGCGCTCGAGTCAAGCGGGTTCGCCCTCTTCCAGGAGAAGCGGGGGTTTGTCTGGACCGATGACCGCGGGCCGCTGCCCGACCCGTCCGGCCTCGGCTTCCGGTCCCTGGGCGAGATCGGACGAGACGAGTACGCGGCGGCCATGGCGCGGGGGATCGAGGGCACGCTCGACCGCAACGATCGCCACTACGTCGGGCTGTGCGGGCCGGACGGGTGGGGCCGCGAGATGCTGGGCTACATCGGACCGGGCGACGAGGCCTCGTGGCTGGTGGCCGACGCTCCCGACGGCTCGCTGGTCGGCTACGTGGCCGTCTCCGCGTTCGACGAGCCTGACACTGGCACGATCATCCACATCGGCGTCCTGCCCGAGCACCGTGGCCGCGGCTATGTCGACGAGCTGCTGGCTGCCGCCGCCCGCGCAGCGCGAGTCCGAGGGCTGCGCCATATCCTCTCCGACGTGGATACCGAGAACGCCCCGATGCTGGCCGCCATGCGTCGGGCCCGACACGATCCAGACGCCCGTGCGTGGCACGTCTGGCACTACCGCTTGGCGAGCGGCTGATCGGGGTCTGGCGTGGCGGCGTCGACCTCGGGGCCGCCGCCAAGTTGGCAGGCATCGCCGCCATCGGTGCGCTAGACTGAACTCCCGAGTGTGGCGTTGGCGTCCGTGCTCGCGCATTGCCCGATTCTGGCAGCGCGCTTGAGCCACCAGGCAGAGGGAGCCGAGCGATGCCGAAGTACGTCTTTGTGACCGGTGGCGTCGCCAGTTCGCTCGGCAAGGGGATCACCTCCGCCTCCATCGGGCGCATCCTCAAGGCCCGCGGCATCCCGGTCTCGATCCTGAAGCTCGACCCGTACATCAACATCGACCCCGGCACCATGTCGCCGTACCAGCACGGCGAGGTGTTCGTGACCGACGACGGCGCGGAGACCGATCTCGACCTCGGCCACTACGAGCGCTTCATCGACGAGAACCTGTCGCAGGCCAGCAACGTCACCACCGGGCGCATCTACCAGGCCGTCATCGGCAAGGAGCGCCGGGGCGACTACCTGGGCGGTACGGTGCAGGTGATCCCGCACATCACCAACGAGATCAAGGAGCGCATCGCGCGGGTCGCCCGCGAGGGGACCGGCAGCGTGGCGACCAGCGGGCTCGCCAGCCATGGCGTGGTGATCGTCGAGGTCGGCGGCACGGTCGGCGACATCGAGAGCCTGCCCTTCCTCGAGGCGATCCGCCAGATGCGCAAGGACGTCGGCCGCCGCAACGTGCTGTACGTGCACGTCACCTGGCTGCCCCAGATCGGTGCCACCGGCGAGCTGAAGACCAAGCCGACCCAGCACAGCGTCAAGGAGCTGCGCGGGATCGGCATCCAACCCGACGTCATCATCCTGCGATCCGACGAGCCGATCGACGACGAGATCCTCGACAAGGTCAGCCTCTTCACCGATGTCGACGTGCACGCGGTGATCCCACTGAAGACCGCCAACAGCATCTACGAGGTGCCGCTCCAGCTCGAGCGCGCCGGCCTCGGCAAGCTGATCACCCGTGAGATGGAGATCCCCGGCGCCGAGCCGGACCTGCGCGACTGGCAGGAGCTGGTCAGCCGCATCCGAACCCCGCGGCCTGAGCTGGAGATCGCCATCGTCGGCAAGTACACCGAGCTGCCCGATGCCTACATCAGCGTCAGCGAGGCCCTGAAGCACGCCGCCCTCCACCACCGGGTGGAGGTCAAGGTGCGCTGGATCCGCAGCGAGCACCTCGAGCGGATCGAGCCGCAGCAGGTCGCCGAGGAGCTGTCGGGGGTCGCCGGCGTGCTGGTCCCGGGCGGATTCGGGTACCGCGGCGTGGAGGGCAAGATCCGCGCCATCCGCTGGGCGCGCGAGCAGCGGGTGCCATTCCTGGGGCTCTGCCTGGGACTGCAGTGCGCGGTGATCGAGTTCGCCCGCATGGCGCTGGAGACCGATGACGCCAACAGCTCCGAGTTCAACGTCTTCACCGAGCACCCGGTGATCGACCTGATGCCCGACCAGGCCGATGTCACCGACAAGGGCGGCACCATGCGGCTCGGCCTCTACCCGGCCCGGCTGGAGGAGGGATCGCGCGTCCGCGGCGCCTACGGCACCGAAATCGCGTACGAGCGCCATCGCCATCGGTTCGAGGTCAACAACGGGTACCGCGACCGCCTTGGCGCGGCGGGCATGTGGTTCAGCGGCGTCTCGCCCGACGACCGACTGGTCGAGTACATCGAGCTGCGCGATCACCCGTGGTTCGTGGCGACCCAGGCGCATCCGGAGCTGAAGAGCCGGCCGAATCGGCCGCATCCGCTCTTCCGCGATTTCGTCGGCGCGGCCGCGGAGCGCATCGGGCTGGCCGGTGCGACCGTCACCGCCGACGCGTCGGCGGCACGGGTGGACGGCAACTCCTGAGCCGATGAGCCCGCGCAGCAGCGGCCGGTCGGCCGCCTTCGACCGAGTCGCCTACGAGCGCGGCGCTGAGGCGTTCCTCGCCGAGTCCGAGGAGGAGCAGTACCAGCACCTCGCCGGGCTGCGTGACGAGCTGGCGCTGGAGCCGATCTACGCCCGCCACGCAGAGCTCTTCAGCCGCGGTGCGGTTGACGCGCTGCGTGCCCTGGTCGAGGCCGGCGGACCCGAGGCGAATCGCAACCGCGCGTTGCTGGCCTTCGCCACCGACGGGTACATCGAACGCGAGGTCGGTGCACTGACCGATGCCATCGGCACGGCCGAGGCGACCGCGGTGGTGATCTGGCGAGGCGAGCGGCTGCCGTTCCGCGCCGTGCGCAACCGGATCAGCGAGATCAGCGGCCGCACCGAGCGCAACGCCCTGTTTGCCTCGTATCGCGAGGCGGACGAGGCGATCAACGCGCTGCGAGCGCAGCGCCTCGGACGGATTCACGAGCTGGCGAGGGAGCTCGGCTACACCGACTACGTTGACCTCGTCCGGGTGACCCGCGGCTTCGACCCTGATCTCCTGGGAGCCGAGATGCGGGCTCTCCTCGCTGAGTCCGAGACGCCGTACTTCGCGGCCCTGCGACGCCTCCTGGCAAGGATCGAGATCGAGCAGGGCGACGCCACGCTGGCCGACCTGTGGTACGTGCTGCGCGCCGGCGGCTGGGACCACTGGTTCGACGGCAAGCAGCTGATGCCCGCCCTGGAGGCCACCCTGCGCGGACTCGGGATCGAGCTGCGCGGGCAGGCCGGCGCGACCCTGGACGTGGAGGCGCGTCCCAACAAGGCGCCGCGCCCGTTCGTCTCGGTGATCAACGCCCCGCGCGACGTGCGCCTGGTGATGCAGCCGCACGGCGGCTGGGAGGACTACGCCTCCGCCTTCCACGAGGCGGGGCACCTGGAGCACTTCCTGCACGTGGACCCCGACCTGCCGGTCTCTGAGCGCGAGCTCGGGGACGCCGCCGTCACCGAGGGCTACGCCATGACCATCGAGCGGCTGCGGACCGAGCCGGCCTGGCTGGAGGAGATGCTGGGCATGCCGGCCGAGCACGCGCAGGCCTTTGCCGACTTCTCTGCCTTCTACGATCTGGCCACCATCCGCCGCCTGGCCGCCTGGCTCCTCTACGAGTTGCGCCTGCACCGGGGCGGCGACGATGCGCTGCATCGCGCCGACTATGCCGGTCTCACCGGCCTGCTGACCGGCGTCCGCGAGCCGGAGGAGCGCTACCTGGCGATCGACAGCGGCATGTACGGGGCCTCGTACCTGCGCTGCTTCATGGTCGACGCGCAGCTGACCGACCACCTGAAGGCGCGCCACGGCGAGGCCTGGTGGCGGAACCCGGGGGCCGGGGTGACGCTCCGCGACCTGTGGCGCCGGGGCATGGCGATGAGCGCGGAGCAGCTTGTTGCGCATCTCGGGTATGATTCGCTGGACTGGCGACCGGTCGTCCGCCAGGTCCGGGCCAGGCTCATCGGTGAGATGAGCGGTTACGGCGGGCCCAACATCACCACTCGAGCTGGGACCCGCAAGGTCTGATCGACGACCGCGGCACTTCCCCGCACGCGTGCGACACGCCTGAACCCGATTCTCGCCCTGTCGCCTCGCACCCGATCCCGCGCCCTGCCGTCCCGATGAGCAACTCCCACGTTGAGGTCAGCAACCAACCCATGCAGCACACCGTGCATCCGAGGCGTTCATGAACGACGAGACTCGCCAGCCCCGCCGCGGCCGCCCGCGCCGTCGCCCCGACGGAGGCGGAGGTGGCGGCGGCCCGCGCCGACAGGCGCCGCGTACCCAGTACCGCCGCCCGGGCACGTACGGGAACTCGGGCTACTCGTCGATCTTCGCCGGCCCATTCCCGCGTGAGGGTGATGGGGGCGAGGAGTCGTGGAACCTGGCGGACCTCCAGGCCAAGGGCCTGGAGGAGCTTCGGGAGCTCGGCACCGAGCTGGGGATCGAGGGCGCCGAGGAGCTCGAGCACTCTGACCTGATCCTCAAGCTGCTCGACGTGGTGCCGTTGACGCCAACCCAGCCGCGCCACGAGCAGAACGGCAAGCCGGGGATCACCAACGGCATCCTGGAGATCGTGGACGAGGGCTTCGCCTTCCTCCGGGTCCACGGCGTGATGCCATCGCCGGATGACATCTACGTCAGCTCGTCGCAGGTCCGCCGCTTCGGGCTGCGCACCGGCGACAAGGTGGAAGGCCAGACCCGTCCGCCCAAGGACCAGGAGAAGTACTGGGGCCTGCTGCGGGTGGACACGGTCAACGGCGTCGATCCCGACACCGCACGCCGCCGTCCGTACTTCGACACGTTGGTGCCGGTCTTCCCCGACTCCATGTTCGACATCGAGACCGACCAGAAGAACCTCACCCAGCGACTGATCAACCTGATCAGCCCCATTGGCAAGGGCCAGCGTGGCCTGATCCTGTCGCCGGCCAAGGCCGGCAAGACGACCGTGCTCAAGCAGATCGCGCACGGCATCACCGACAACTACCCCGAGGCCCTGCTCATGGTCGCCCTCATCGGTGAGCGGCCCGAGGAGGTCACCGACATGCAGCGCTCGGTGAAGGGCGACATCTACGCGTCCACCTTCGACGAGCCGACCGAGAACCACACCCGCGTGGCCGAGATGGCCCTGGAGATCGCCAAACGCCAGGTCGAGACCGGCCGGGACGTGGTGATCCTGCTCGACTCGATCACCCGGCTGGCGCGCGCCTACAACCTGGCGCTGCCGGCCTCGGGCAAGACGCTGTCCGGCGGCGTGGACCCGATCGCCCTCTATCCGCCCAAGCGCTTCTTCGGCGCGGCGCGGAATATCGAGGACGGCGGCAGCCTGACGATCATCGCCACCTGCCTGGTCGATACCGGCTCGCGGATGGACGACGTCATCTACGAGGAGTTCAAGGGGACCGGCAACATGGAGCTGGCCCTCGATCGGAAGCTGAGCGAGAAGCGGATCTTCCCGGCCATCGACGTCCTCCGCTCCGGCACGCGCCGCGAGGAGCTGCTCCTCGACGAGAACTCCCTGAAGATGACCTGGACGATGCGGCGGATGCTCTCCGCGGTCGGGCCGAACGAGGGGATCGAGCTGCTCATGCAGCGGCTCGGCAAGACGAAGAACAACGCCGAGTTCCTCGTCTCGCTCTCCAAGAGCGTCGAAGCCTCCGAGCGCTGATCGCCCGCCTCTCATGACCCGCGCCGCGCGGAGAGCACTCGCCGCGCTCATCGGCGCCGGTCTCTTCGTGGTCGCCTGTACCGTGCCGGTGAGCCCAAGTGCCTCGCCGTCGATATCGGTCCAGCCGTCGCCCACCGCTGAGCCGACCCCAGGCGTGGGTGATGTCGTGCCCGCGCCCGGCTCGACGAGCACGGTCTACGGGCCGAACCCGGGAGCCATCGTGGTGGCGATCGACCCCGGGCACGGCGGCTGCCTGGACTGGGGCGTGCCCGATCCGGAGCGGCGCGGCGTGGACTTCAGCGAGAAGACGATGACCCTGGCCATCGCGCACGAACTGCGGCGCCTGCTCG
>Ga0209521_10004634_pt1 | contig 10949 bp, 9 predicted proteins | sample Rifsed19ft4_FD_184016 | JGI IMG/M metagenome (GOLD analysis project Ga0209521, IMG submission 184016) | Soil microbial communities from Rifle, Colorado, USA - sediment 19ft 4 (version 2) | ecosystem: Environmental > Terrestrial > Deep subsurface > Rock core/Sediment | place: Rifle, Colorado... | reverse complement strand
GCCTTTGCCAGCAAGTCCCAGACCGGATCGATCACATCGGAGCCGTGAGTGTCTATGCGCAGATCCTCGGCTTCTACGTAATGCCCGGCAATATGGGCATAGGCGATGCGCTCACCAGGCAGTGACTTCATAAAGGTTTCTGCATCATAACGATGGTTGATGCTGTTGACATAGATATTATTGATATCGAGATGCAGATAACAATCCGCTTCTTCGAGAATGGCATTGATGAATTCGATTTCCGGCATCTCCTGTCCGGGTGCTGCATAGTAGGAAACATTCTCAATCGCCATGCGCCGCCCGATGATGTCCTGTGTACGCCGGATGCGATCTGCAACATAGTGCACGGCATCTTCAGTAAACGGGATGGGCATGAGGTCATAGAGATGACCATCATCTGCGCAATAACTCAGGTGTTCGCTGTAACAACGGATGTTATGGGTATCCAGAAATTGCCTGACCTTGTGCAGAAATGCCTCATCCAGCGGTGCGGGACCACCCAGATTCAGCGAGAGGCCATGACAGACAACGGGAATTCGTTCAGCGATTGCCCGGAACAAATGACCGTAACGGCCACCGACATCGATCCAGTTCTCCGGGGCCACTTCCATGAAATCGACCTGGGAAGGAAATTGATCTGCAAGCGAGCTTATAAAGGCCCGCCGCAGACCCAAACCGGCACCTGTTACTGGATATTTGCTGTTGTTCAGGTGCATGATGCAGTGCTTAAATGCTGTAGGCGCTTTTGCGCTTACTTATTCTCGCCGCACTTGCCTTCGCCGCATTTACCTTCATGCGTTTTTCTCTTCTCGCCGCACTTGCCTTCACCGCATTTACCTTCAGCGGAGGTGTCTTTATTCTCACCACACTTGCCTTCGCCTTCCTTCTCTTCACCACACTTGCCTTCAGCGTCCTTTTCTTCACCACAATTACCTTCTTCGGCTACCATGTAGCCACTGGACAGGTCATTCAGTGCAAACGGATTATCTGCAGCCAGTACCACCGGACTCGCAGCCAGGGATATAACAAAGGTGGTACCCAGGGCAGCTGCAATGGGTATTAATGTCTTCTTGCTCATTTAAATTTCCTCCAGAAATGATTATTAACACTATAAAAAAGATCTGCGGCAGGCCACTGAAGGAATACCGCAGATCTTGGACGCATACTCCCGGTACTTGTTACAGGACAAATGTTCCAGACATAATCCTTTACGAAATAACCATACAAAATATGCGTTCAGACGATTACTTGCTCTCGCCGCACTTGCCTTCGTCTTCTTTCATTCCACCACACATGCCTTCGTGATCACCCTTTTCTTCACCGCAGTGACCTTCAGCTTCTTTCTCTTCACCGCATTTGCCTTCAGCCTTTTTCTCTTCACCACATGATCCTTCTTCGGCAACCATGTAGCCGCTGGACAGGTCATTCAGCGCAAACGGATTTTCGGCAGCCAGAACGATCGGGCTGGCGGCCAGGGATATAACAAAGGTGGTGCCTAGGGCTGCTGCAATGGGTTTTAAAGTCTTCTTGCTCATTTGAGGATTCCTCCTGGGATTTTTGAAAAAAGCCATTTCTGGCCCGGTTTAAACCATGGTAAGGGAACATAAGTGCTTCCCTCTATTTAATTATTAATTTAACAGATACGAGCGTAGTAACTGTTACATTAATATATTTAACACTTGCCTATAGACTCACATCCCCAACTGATGTTTCAGTCTATACTAGAAAATTTACTCAGAATCTGCATCAAAATGATGCGAGCGCAGGTGAGACTAGGCGAAAATGGACGACAAAATCGCCGGGAACGATTTTGAACAGCGGAGCTGGCCCGCAGGGTGGAGGGCAGGATGCCCGGAGTAAAAAGCGGAGTATACACGCCAGTACATGAGCATTTTGAGTCCGTTTTCAACGCCGTATCGCCAAGCGCAGCCATTTTGAGGCAGGTTCTGCTTATTTGGGGCGCATGTGGGGAAACAGTATTACATCCCGTATGGAGGGAGAATCAGTCAGCAACATGACCAGCCGGTCTATGCCGATACCTTCGCCGGCCGCAGGTGGCATGCCATATTCCAGCGCTGTAATGTAATCGGCATCATAGTGCATTGCTTCATAATTACCGGATTCCTTGTCCTCTACCTGTTTACGGAAACGCTCTGCCTGGTCATCCGGATCGTTCAGTTCGGAGAAACCATTGGCTATCTCGCGCCCACCGATAAATAACTCAAACCGGTCAGTCACGTCAGGATCGGTATCCGATCTTCGGGCCAGTGGTGATACCTCGGTTGGATAGGCGGTAATAAAAACAGGCTGTTTGAGATTGGATTCCACCGTCTTCTCAAATATCTCGATCAAAACCTTGCCGGGACTGTAATTATTTTCAACAGGAATATCGAGATTGCGGGCAACAGCGCACAATGACTTTAGTGACTCAAGGTCACCTGCATGAAGTCCCTGATTAAATTTCAGGACAGCCTCTTTTACAGTCATGTTCTCGAATGGCTGGCCCAGATCACAGGTTTCGCCCTGATAACATATTTTTGTATCACCCAGGATTTCCTGCACCAGGCTCTTTATCATGGCCTCCGTCAATATCATGAGGTCACGGTAACCGGCATAGGCCTGGTAAAATTCCAGCATCGTGAACTCGGGATTATGCCGTGGCGACAATCCTTCATTGCGGAAACTGCGGTTGATCTCGAACACCTTTTCCATTCCGCCCACGACCAGACGCTTCAGATAAAGCTCCGGCGCAACACGCAAATACATTTGCATATCCAGTGTATTGTGATGGGTAATGAACGGACGTGCGGTGGCACCACCGGGGATCACCTGCAACATGGGTGTTTCTACCTCGATAAATCCTGTGTCCCTGAGATAGTTGCGGATAAAATCAATCGTCTTTGAACGGATGGCAAAAGTACGGCGTGTTTCTTCGTTGGTGATTAAATCCAGATAACGCTGCCGGTAACGGAGTTCATGGTCAGTCAGGCCATGATATTTTTCCGGTAACGGGCGCAGGGATTTTGCCAGCAGCTCGACGTGATTAACATGTACAGAAAGTTCGCCGGTTTTTGTTTTAAACAATATCCCTTCTGCACCAAGGATATCACCCAGATCCCATTGCTTGAAATCGTCATACTGTCCTGCCGCCAGATCATCACGTTTCACATAGATCTGTATACGGCCGGACATGTCCTGTATATGTGCAAATGCAGCCTTACCCATCACCCTGCGCGTCATCATGCGGCCGGCAATCTTGACTTTGACCGCCAGTTGCTCAAGTTCCGCTTGATCATTGCCTGTATATTCAGCAAGTAACTCTGCCGCCAGGGCACTGCGCCGGAAATGATTCGGGTAGGCATTGCCTTTTTCCCGCAATTTCTGCAAATGCGCACGACGCTGCGCAATGAGATCATTGTCATTATTATTTTCGTTGTCTGACATTATTTAAAGTCCACTCTTCAAACTTGCTTCTATAAATTTATCCAGATCACCATCCAGTACTGCCTGTGTATTCCCCGTCTCAACACCGGTACGCAGGTCCTTGATACGGGATTGATCCAGTACGTATGATCTGATCTGGCTGCCCCAGCCGATATCGGCCTTGGCATCTTCCTGCGCCTGTTTCGCCTCATTGCGTTTCTGCATTTCAAGCTCATACAGCTTGGCACGCAACTGGCTCATGGCCTGGTCCCTGTTTTTGTGTTGCGAGCGCTGGTTTTGACATTGTACAACGATACCCGACGGGAGATGAGTAATACGCACTGCAGAATCGGTCTTGTTGACGTGCTGCCCGCCTGCCCCGCTGGAACGATAAGTATCAATGCGCAGATCAGCCGGATTAATATCGATATCAATCGTCTCATCAACTTCCGGTGATACAAACACCGAGGCAAACGAAGTATGCCGGCGGTTGTTGGAATCAAAAGGGGATTTACGCACGAGCCGGTGCACGCCCGTTTCCGTACGCAGCCAGCCGTAGGCATAATCCCCGGCATATTTAATCGTCGCACTTTTGATGCCGGCAACTTCGCCGGGAGACACTTCGATCAATTCCGTATCGAAATCATGCTGTTCCCCCCAGCGCAGATACATGCGCAATAACATCTCGGCCCAGTCCTGGGCTTCTGTCCCGCCGGAACCGGATTGAATATCAAGAAAGGCGTTATTGGCATCCATCTCACCGGAAAACATGCGGCGGAATTCCAGTTCCTCGACTTTCTTTTCATATTTGTCAACGTCCTTTGCGACTGCCTGCACTGTGTCAGCATCCTTTTCCCCGGCAGCAATGGACAATAATTCCGAGGCATCGCGTAATCCCTCTTCTATTTCACGGATATAATCAACGATAAGTTCCAGTGTAGCTCGTTCCTTGCCCAGTGACTGGGCACGCCCAGGATTGTCCCATACCTTCGGTTCGGCCAGTTCGTGCTCGACTTCTACCAGCCGTTCCGCCTTGTTATCGTAGTCAAAGATACCTCCTGAGTTCGAAAACTCGGTCTTTCAGGTCCTTGATCTGGTTCAGTACAGGATTAATCTCAAACATGGCAGGTAATTTTCTCTGATAAATTTGTGGAGGGCACATTGTAATCGGAAGCAGAAAATCCGTTAAGTATTATTTCTAACCGCATTAAGCACAGAGAGCACGAAATACACAGGGGTTATTAACACAGGCTGAGAATCAGAAAATGAGAAGAACCAATTTAACCTGCGATTTCTTAATTCTGCTTGTTGTCCTTATCCGCTATTTTATATCGATGCTGTTGTATATTCAGGTTAATCTCGAATGTGGTTCTTGACAGTTCAGCGATGGTCCGGGGGAAATCAAATTTACTGAAACCTGTTAACTCCCAAAGATGCCACAAGGATGCTGTACCGGTATAGACCGGTTTCGGAAAATCAGCATAACCTATCATGTACTTGCGTATATTTTGTCTTGAGCATTTTAATATCTCTGCTACATCCGTAAGTCCTACCAGATCAGGTTTTACTTCGATCAGTTCAGCACCCGGAATTACATCCTTCACATTGGCAATGGCGGAGTTGACCGCAGCAGCCGCTGATTCTGCTTCGCGCACAAACTCAAGGGCGATACTGCCCACCTGTCCGGTTCCAATAAGTGCGTCATCACAACCTGCTTCATACAAGGCATCGAGATAACGTTCCGGATCATCCTGCGTATCCGGCAGGGAAAAGGTCAGTGTAAATTCATATTTGTTCATTTGAACTACCTTGATTGTAGATACACCCGTCAACTTTTTGCCGTAATTGTCTGGCATGTGCCTCCGGGTTTCCGGGTGTGCTCCATATTGACATCTGACAGAATAATCCACACCGGCAATCGTCTTTATTCTGCGGGCAACGTAAACTGCCCCAGGCATGTCCTTGCCGCCTCACTACCTGCCAACCCTTTGATTCTGCATAACAAAGAATGGCTTCAATCTCTTTATTAGGGTGTTTTTTCCTCAAGTTCTGCTCTCCATACTAGGAAGATTATACAGGGTTGTCAAGTGACAACCATCCTGAAATCACTGCACCCCGGAGCAGACAAATATGAATTTTTATCACCTTAACAGGTGCGTCTGTAAATGAGGTGGGGACAAAGCGTAAAAGTGATTGCATGTAACCTCCTTGTTGATATGAAATTCCAGACTGGTGTCAGTCTATCAAATAATCATGATCAATTGCTGATTGTTCGTGAATATTCCAACTGTTAACCCAGTGTACTCCATGCAATCCGTGGTTTAGTTTTATTCAACCGGCGAGATGTAATCCACCACCAGTTGCAATTGCCTGCGGCCGGCAAATTCATTAATGTCCAGTTTGTAAACAGTCTGCACCCGGCCGGTTGCTTCCGGCCAGTCTTCATCAGTGATATTAAAAGCGATGGCGTCAATGGATCTGTTGTTACCCGGATGCCGTAACTGCAATTTGAGATGCCTTTCACCAACGACCCGGGCATTGATGATTTCAAACTCACCGTCAAACACGGGCTCGGGGAAACCCTGCCCCCAGGGCCCTGACGATATTATTTTTTCTGCCAGATCAAAGCTCAATTCATTAACAGACAATTCACCATCCGAGACCAGCACACCTTCCAGTTCATCACCGGATAAAAACATACCTGTTATCTGATCAAAAACCACCTTGAACTGTTCGAGATCAGATTCCCGGATGGTAAGCCCGGCAGCCATCGCATGACCACCAAATTTACTGATAATACCGGGATGCTGGCTGGCAATGGTGTCCAGCACATCGCGGATATGTACACTGCTGATGGAACGTGCCGATCCCTTGATGTAACCCTCCTTGTCTTTTGCAAAGACAATGGCCGGCCGGTTTATCTGGTCCTTGATTCTCCCGGCCAGAATTCCGACAACTCCCTGATGCCAGTTTTCATTGAAAAGACATACACCGTTCGGTAATGACGCCTGGTTATTCAAATCCAGATCGGCAATATCAATCATGGCCTGCGCCTGCATCTCTGCCTGTATCTCGCGCCGTTCCTTGTTGAGCTGCTCAAGCTTGAGGGCCATGTCCTTTGCCAACCGTTGATCATCGGTCAACAAACATTCAATACCGAGCGACATGTCGGTCAGTCTGCCCGCCGCATTCAGGCGCGGTGCTACAGCAAAGGACAAATCCTGTGCGGCGGTATTGCGTAGATTACGATTAGCAGCTTGCAGTAATTCCCGGATGCCGGGGCAACACTTGCCGGAACGGATACGTGCCAGACCCTGTGCAACGAGTATGCGGTTGTTATGATCGAGCGGCACCACGTCTGCGACAGTACCCAGTGCAACCAGATCCAGTAATTCAGCCAGATTGGGTTCAGGGATGTTATTTGCAGCGAACCAGTTTTGTTCTCGCAAGTGACTGCGCAGGGCAATCAGGATATAAAACATCACACCCACTCCGGCCAGGTTCTTGCTTGGGAAGCTGTCACCGGGCTGATTGGGATTCACTATTGCGTTGGCATCCGGGAGAGACAAACCGGGCAAATGATGATCGGTAATTAATACGTCAATGTTTCTGGAACGTGCCTGTGCCACACCTTCTATACTGGAAATTCCGTTATCTACGGTAATGATGACATCAGGTTGCATTTCCGCCGCGACCTCGACGATCTCGGGACTCAAACCATAACCGAATTCAAAGCGGTTCGGGACAACATACAGGACATCACTGAACCCCATTAACTTCAGCCCACGCAGGGCGAGTGCGCAACTTGTTGCACCATCAGCATCAAAATCCGCAACAATTAATATTTTTTTATTTTCCCTGAGCGCATTAGCCAGTAATGTCACAGCCTTATCAATCCCAAGCAGTGCCTCAAATGGTAATAACCCTTGCAGCGAATAATCCAGCTCCATTGCCGATTGGATATTGCGTGCCGCATAGATGCGCCGTAATACGGGATGGATATCCTCCGGGAAACTGACATCATTCAGGGATGTGCGACGTGTAATGTTAACTGGCATCAGAATAATTAATATTTGTCATTTCGACCAAAGGGTAGATCCCTCACTGCGTTCGGGACGCCTACGGCGGATTTCTCGCTGCGCTCGAAATGACATAAGTATTTTTAATTTGCATAAACAGATACCGGTTTGGGCCGTCTCCAGAATTGATAAAGAGAAGATTTACTGATTGTAAATTGTTGATACTCGGTCAATAGCGTTAATTCCTCGATCTCTTTTGATTTAATGCAATCAACAATGTCCGCGAACCAGAACTCTTCCAGATAAGTAATAAAATCCTGCCAGCCTTTCAGATCATGATACTGGCTGTGACGCAAACCAAAGGACATGACGATCAGTACATCATCTTCATCTTCTGAAAGTTCGATTGTATCATCAATGGATTCCGGCAATTCCGCGCCGGGAATATTGGCAAGCAAAGAAAACCCCTTGGCGATTTCTTCATCGGTGAATCCCCTGGACCAGGGACATTTTGCCAGGATGGGTAATTCTCCACATCCCCAGAACCAGAGGCTGTTGACAGCACGCTCCCCCCGCCGCTCACGTTCTGTATTTACCTGACTTCCATGCAGCGTCATTTGTATTTCATTCAATAACTGTGCCCACGCCTGCTGGTCTTTCCCTGACGGCATATAATAATGTATGTCCCTGCCAGCAACTTCATGAACAGGTATCGTTTTAATTTCAGGGGCAACATCCATGGTGACATACCAGCGATTAGTGGTTGGCGCTTCCAGTATCATGCCCCGCTCTGCCAGAATGTCTTTTACATCTGCCGCCAGCACCAGGGCATCATGCTGATCCAGTGAAAAGGTGGATTCGTCCATCAGGACCAATCCCTGCTGATCAGCAACCAGATGCACCGGATCAGCACGCATCCAGGCTCCTGCCAGGGATTGATCATCATCCACCAGCTTTGTTATAGCAGCGATAGGGAAATCTTTCTCTGCATGACTTTCCAGTTTGAACAACATGCACAAAGCATCACTGAATCCAAACGGAATGAGTTGTTCACGGCTGGCACAGGCCAGCAGTTTTTCCAGTGCGGGAACCGGCGGGATGTCCTGTTCAGTTAAATCCCTGGCGGGTGTGAGCAGACCGGGGATGAACAGGGTGAGGCTGTGCATAGTAAATTAATTACCTACGATTTATCGCCAGAATAACCATCGAAGTTGATTCATCCTCATCGCCACATCAAGTATTGTGTTTCGCCTTTTATGGCAAGTGACTTCTTTTTAAAAAGAAGTCACCAAGAAAACTTTCTCCGGATGCCTTGGTCTGCGACTTCCCTCGGTGTTCGTTGCAGTAACGCGCCGCAAAGATTCGCATCCATGCTCAGTTTTGCTAAAAATGACTTCCTGTCATTTTTGCGCTACTGCTACCTTGCACCTCGGCAAGGCATACGGAGTGATAGTGTATTTAAGAATCGAGCAGAATTTTTCTTATGCCAGATTATCGAGTATTGCTTTTTTTACTTGCTCCAGATTTGCTTCAATCTTGACGACCGGTGCGGTGCTTTGTGCAATTGCCGTATCCGGATCTTTCAGGCCGTGGCCGGTCAGGGTGCAAACGACTGTACTGTTTTCAGCAATCTTGCCGGATTTTATATCACGCATGGCACCCGCCAGTGATGTGGCCGATGCCGGTTCACAGAACACGCCTTCTTTTTCAGCAAGAAGTTTTTGCGCGGAAAGGATTTCTTCATCAGTACACTCATCAAACCAGCCGCCGGATTCCTTGTTGACTATCCAGGCCTGATCCCAGGATTGCGGATGGCCGATACGGATTGCGGTTGCAACGGTTTCCGGATCATCAACCATCTTGCCACGCAGGAAAGGTGCGGAACCACTGGCCTGATAACCCACCATGACCGGGCGGTTGTTGACAATACCGTGATCATGGTATTCACAATAACCCATCCAGTGAGCAGTAATGTTACCGGCATTACCGACCGGCAGACAGTGAACATCCGGCGCGGTACCGAGTTCTTCGATGATCTCGAATGCCGCGGTCTTTTGACCCTGAAGCCGGAAGGGATTGATCGAGTTGACGATGGTTACCGGCGCCTCCTCCGCAACCTCTTTTACAAGCTGCATACCGGCATCAAAGTTTCCCTTGATCTGAATTACCACGGCGCCATGCATCATGGCCTGGGCCAGCTTTCCCATGGCGATCTTGCCTTCCGGGATCAATACAAAGGCCGTAATCCCCGCCCGCGCCGCGTAGGCCGCGGCGGATGCCGAGGTATTGCCGGTCGAGGCGCAGATAATGGCCCGGCCCCCCTCTTCCACAGCCCTGGTGACCGCCATGGTCATGCCACGATCCTTGAAGGAACCCGTCGGATTCAGGCCTTCATATTTCACGTAGAGATCGGCATCTTTTTTCAACAGGCCGGGGATGTTTTTTAAACGGATCAGTGGCGTGTTGCCTTCGCCAAGACTGATAATGCGGGTATCATCATGGATCGGCAGACGATCGCGATATTTGTCAATCAGGCCTGTGTAACGGGTGCGAAATGTCATGAGGTATCCTTGTTGTCTCAATTTCTCTTGAGGTGTTCCAGCCGTATGCGCGTCACCTTGCCGCTTATAACATCCAGGGATTCGATGCGTCTGATGGCCTCATTCATTTGCTGTTCAATATTGCGCTGCGTCAACATAATGATGGTCGCGAAGTTTTCATCTTCGAGCGGTTCCTTCTGGATAACGGCCTCGATACTGATCCCCTGATCGCCAAGGGCCCGCGTCACATCGGCAAGCACGCCGGGACGGTCGGCGGCCTGCATACGCAAATAGTAGGCAGTCTCGACCTTTTCTATGGGTAATATCGGTGTATCAGACAGGGCATCAGGCTGGAAGGCCAGGTGCGGCACACGATTCCCGGGATCTGTCGTCAGGGCGCGTACCACATCGACCAGATCGGCAATCACCGCGGATGCCGTCGGTTCGGCGCCGGCACCGGCACCGTAATAAAGCGTTGGGCCGACGGCATCACCCTTGACCAGCACCGCATTCATCACGCCATCCACATTGGCGATCAAACGCCGGTGAGGGATAAGTGTGGGATGGACCCGCAGCTCGATCCCCTTTTCCGTACGCCGTGCTATACCCAGATGCTTGATACGATAGCCAAGCTGCTCGGCATAACTGACATCTTCACGTGTGATATGACTGATACCCTCGGTATAGACCTTGTCAAATTGCAAAGGGATACCAAAGGCGATGGACGCCAGAATCGTCAGCTTGTGCGCGGCATCGATACCCTCGATATCGAAGGTCGGGTCCGCCTCCGCATAACCCAGCTCCTGTGCCTCCGCCAGCACATCGGCGAAGTCACGGCCCTTGTCGCGCATCTCGGTCAGGATAAAATTGCCCGTGCCGTTGATGATCCCGGCCAGCCATTCGATCTGATTTCCGGCAAGTCCTTCGCGAATCGCCTTGATGATGGGAATGCCACCCGCAACAGCGG
>Ga0209521_10004632_pt1 | contig 10951 bp, 10 predicted proteins | sample Rifsed19ft4_FD_184016 | JGI IMG/M metagenome (GOLD analysis project Ga0209521, IMG submission 184016) | Soil microbial communities from Rifle, Colorado, USA - sediment 19ft 4 (version 2) | ecosystem: Environmental > Terrestrial > Deep subsurface > Rock core/Sediment | place: Rifle, Colorado... | reverse complement strand
AAGTGATCGAATTGATAGCCTGAAGTTCGTTATCCACTCACTTGATGCTGCTGCAGGTAAGGCCGGTGTTAAAGATGTCAGGATAATTATCTGTGGTGGACTTGCTGCAATTGCCTATGGAATGCCTGAAAGGGCAACATTAGATATTGATGCTGAAGTTGACTGTGACATTGAAGTGATAAAGAGGCTTAAAAATGCTGTGAAGTTTCCTGCAGAACTTTCTGTGGATATTTCAAGATGGAGCATGATAGATATTCCTGAGGGGTACAGAGAACGCGCTGTACGATATGAGGCTGTGAAGACAAAATATGTACGTGTATTTATACTCTCTCCGCTGGATTTAATAATATCCAAGCTGAGAGTTTTCAGGGACAAAGATATTGATGATGCAATTTTTCTTGCAAAGAAATTCGGGATAAAAAAAACTGACTTACTGAAAGCAGCGGGAAAGGCTATTAAGACATCACCACCCTCAACTGAAATATTACGCTTTCAAAAGATGGTTAATCACTTTATAAAACTGGCTTATACAAAATGAGACCTGGGGACAAAAAAGACTTTTTACGAGGTCATCAGTATCTGTTATTAAAATAATCATCCAGTATCCTCCTGTGATCAAATGCGATTTCATCAGGAAGCGTTTCCTTAGTGAATATCCCCGCGTCTTTAGCATCATCTGCGGCTATTGGAGTTCCACCGGCACTGGCTATAAATACTGTGGCAATTGCATGTAATCTTGCATCGCGGTCAGGTGAAGAATAGACATGGAATTGCCGTACAAGGTCAACCTTGAGTGATGTCTCTTCCAGCGCTTCACGCACCGCCGCATCTTCTATTGATTCCCCATAATCAACAAAGCCACCGGGTATAGCCCATCCATAAGGCGGGTTTTTCCTGTTGATCAGTACAATTCCCTTATCTTCAAGCTCGATGATTATATCCACAGTGGGAAAGGGATTCTTTGGCGGAATTGCAGTCCCACACCTGGGACAGGTCATAAATTTCATGTGTAATTTTATAGCAGATACAAAGGTGAATTGCAATTTTCAGGTTAAACTTCTTCAACAAGGCAGGAGATAGTACCCTCATGGAGCTTGACCTCTACCTTATCTCCATGTTGTACATCATCAGATGATTTTACAATTGATCGCCCGGGCAGTTTGTATGTAATGCTGTAACCGCGTGACAGGATGGCGAGGGGGGAGAGGCTGTCAAGCCTTGCAACAACTCCATGAAACTCACTTTTTTTCAAGGCAATTATATGAGAGAAATTTCTGAAGAGCGAGTTTATTGATGTCTCCATCTTGTGCCTGTACATTGAGACCATATTTTGCGGATTATAGGAATTAACATCCTGTGTCAGTTTTTCTATGTGATGTTGCCGGTCTCTTAGAATCCTTTGTATACCGTGTCTAATCCTTGTCTCAATCTCGTCTAATCTCTGAAAATACCTTCCGATCTCCCTTTCAGGGCTGAATACCATCTTGCTCAGTGAGACGATTCGTGCCCTCTTCTTTTCAAAAAAGGCATTCTTAGCGTACAGCAGCCTCTGATGGAGTATTCCTATATACCGTTGTATGTCTTCCTTGTTTTTAACGACCATTTCGGCTGCTGCCGACGGCGTGGGGGCACGCAAATCTGCGACAAAGTCTGCGATTGTATAATCTATCTCGTGTCCAACAGCGGAAATAACAGGTATAGTTGAGTTATAAATGGCCCGTGCTACGATCTCTTCATTAAAAGGCCACAGGTCTTCTATCCCTCCGCCTCCTCTTGTAACTATAATAACGTCCATACCTTCTATCTTATTCAGTTCACCTATGGCATCAACAATCTCCGGCGCTGCCCTCTCCCCCTGAACTGCAGCCGGGGCTATTACTATCTCTACATTTGCAAAACGCCTGTCTATTACTTTAAGAATATCTCTAATGGCCGCCCCTGTAGGAGATGTGACTATCCCTATCCTGTTCGGAAAAGGCGGTATCGGTCTTTTTCTTGCTTCATCAAACAACCCCTCTTTTGAAAGCCGTTCCTTTAATTGTTCAAATGCCAACAGGAGTGCACCGACCCCCTTAGGTTCCATGTAGTCTAAAACAATCTGATACTCCCCCCTGAATTCATATACGGTAATCCTCCCGCGGCAAAGGACATGAAGCCCATCCTTGGGAACGAACTTGAGTATACGTGCAGAGGATCTGAATAGAACGGCTTTTATCTGGGAAGAGTTGTCTTTCAGCGTAAAATAGATATGTCCTGATGAAGGTACACGGAAATTGTATATCTCACCCTCTACCCAGACATCAGTAAAATTATCTTCAAGTGTGGACTTTATTACAGAGGTAAGTTCAGAGACAGTAAGGATATGCCTGAAAGGGATGTCAAGTTGCTCAGCCATCTCTTAACAGTAACCTTTCTATTGACAATGCCTTTCCATCCAGTTCATTTATTTCAACTACTGCTGCAGAAAGGACAGGTCTTCCTTTAGCTACTTCAAAGCGCCTGGGCATAAGGGTCAGGTATTTTTCGATGATCATCTCTTTTTCTATACCTATTACTGAGTTAGAAGGCCCGGTCATCCCAATGTCCGTAATATAGGCTGTACCCTTTGGCAGGATCTGTTCGTCAGCGGTTTGTACATGTGTGTGGGTGCCTATAATAGCAGATGCCCTTCCATCCGCGAACCAGCCAAAGGCAATCTTTTCAGATGTGGCTTCAGCATGAAAGTCCACTATGATAATGTCAGATTCAGCTTTAAGCCCCTGAAATTCACGGTTGAAATAACGGAAGGGGCAATCAAAGTTGCCCATAAAGACCCGCCCTGTGAGATTAAGGACTACGACTTTATCCCCTGAATTCGTATAAGCGGTTGTATATCCGTATCCTGGTACACCTTCAGGATAGTTTGCGGGTCTCAGCAGTTTTCGCTCTTTCTCGAGATATGGCACAATCTCCTTTTTATCCCATATATGATTACCTGATGTAATTACATTTATGCCTGCGTCGAATAGTTCATCGGCAATCTTAGGAGTTATACCGAAACCGCCTGCGGCGTTTTCACCATTTGCAATGACAAGGTTGATACGGTATTCGTCTACCACTGTTTCGAGTTGCCTTGCAATGGTCTTTCGGCCTGCTTCGCCTATTATGTCACCAATAAAAAGGATCTTCACTTTGCCATTTCCACGTACCTGCTCTCTCTTATTACCGTCACCTTTATCTGACCTGGATATGTCAGTTCGTCATGTATCTTCTTTGACATTTCACGTGCTATTTGTGCAGCCTCTGAATCGGATATGGTTTCATGTTTTACGATTACACGTATTTCCCTTCCGGCAGATATGGCATATGCCTTTTCCACTCCTTTAAAAGACGTTGCAACCTTTTCAAGATTTTCGAGCCGTTTAATATACGCATCAAATGTCTCTCTTCTTGCACCGGGTCTTGCACCGGAAAGTGCATCTGCGGCAGCTACGAGCACACTCTCGACGCAGTTGGGTTCTACATCCGCGTGGTGAGAGATTATTGCATTTTGTACCTTTGCATTCTCGCCATATTTCCTGGCAATTTCCAATCCGAGGGTTGTATGTGACCCTTCATGTTCATGTGTTACAGCCTTACCTATATCATGAAGTAGTGACATTCTCTTGCATAACGTAACATCAAGACCAAGTTCTGACGCCATCATGCCGCAGATAAAGGCTACTTCCCTTGCATGCCAGAGATTGTTCTGACCATAACTTGTCCTGTATTTAAGACGGCCGAGCAGTTTGACTATCTCCGGATGTACATTCTGAATCCCGAGTTCAAACAGTACCTTCTCCGCATCCTCCTTCATGTTCTTTTCTACGTCCCGCCTTACCTTATCCACGAGATCCTCAATGCGTCCCGGATGAATCCTGCCGTCAGAAATAAGCTTTTCCAGCGTTTGACGTGCGACCTCACGGCGGACCGGGTCAAACCCTGATATAATTACTGCCTCAGGTGTATCATCAACGATAAAATCCACCCCTGTGGCGCTCTCAAGTGCACGTATGTTACGCCCTTCTCTTCCAATGATCCTCCCCTTCATCTCATCGTTCGGGAGATGTACAACAGATACCGCTACCTCTGTTATATGTTCGTTAGCATACCTCTGGATGGCGATTGTAATTATTTCCTTAGCCTTTTTCTCAGCAGTATTCTTTGCCTCATCCTCTATTCGTTTCATCTCTTTTGCAGCCTCGAACTTGGCTTCGTCTTCCATTACCTTCATGAGGTATTGCTTTGCCTCTTCTGCAGACATACCTGAAATCTGTTCTAATTGCTCTCTTGCTGAACGCAGAGACTGTTCGTATTGATCTACCTTCTCTGTTGCGAGCTTTTCACGTGCTGTAAGTTCGCGATCTTTTCTATGCAGCTCATTGTCCTTTCTGTCAAGTTGGTCCCCTTTTTTGTCTAAATGGGACTCCCGCTGACTTAGCTTCTTATCAAGATTTATAAGCTCTGTCTGCTTATCCTTGGTTTCACGTTCTGTTTCAAGTCTTGCCTGGTATAGTTTATCTTTGGCCTCTATCTCTATTTCTTTTCTCTTAGTCTCAACTTCTCTCTCAGCATCTTTAATTATCCTTTCTGCCTGCTCACGCCCCTCTTTAACCTTGTCCTCCAACATCCGGTTTCTTAGCAGAAATCCAATGACTGCGCCTATTATTACCCCTGCAATTCCTAAAATCCCTATTTCTATAATTTCCATGATTTCCATCTTTAATCTCCCCTCCTGTCCTTAGTCTCTGTCTCTCTTATCAATCCTCATCTCAGCAAATCTTTTTCTTATATTTGCCTCATAGCCATTTGAGGTTGGATTGTAGTAAATGGCTGGTTTCAGCAAATATTTCTGCTCCACATAACCGCCAAAGTCATGCGGATATTTATAACCTTTCCCCCGGTCAAGCCTTGAGGCGCCTGCGTAGTGACTGTCTTTTAAGTATTCAGGGACAGACTGAACTACCCCATTTTCTATGTCCCGCAATGCAGCATCAACTCCCGCATAGCAGGCATTACTTTTTGGGGCTGTAGCCAAATAGACAGCAGCCTCTGCAAGAGGTATTCTTCCCTCCGGCATACCGATGGCCTCAAGGGCATGAAGGGCCGAGACAGCAACTGTAAGCGCCCTGGGGTCTGCCATACCGACATCCTCAGAAGCACAGATAACGATTCGCCTTGCAATAAAGAGCGGATCTTCTCCTGCATAGATCATCTTTGCCAGCCAGTAGAGTGTGGCATCAGGGTCGGACCCCCTCATACTCTTTATAAAGGCCGATATCGTATCATAGTGGTTGTCCCCGTCTTCATACTGAACATATTTTTTCTGAACAGATTCTACAGCAACATTTAAATCATATACTATCTCTCCTTTGTCATCCGGTTTTGTAGTTAATATGCCTATCTCCAGGGCATTCAGGAGTCTCCTTGCATCCCCCTCTGAACTCCTTATAAGGTGTTCACGTGCATCTTTATTCATACTCACATGATAATTACCCATTCCATGATCCCGGTCATTAAGTGTCCTGTCTAAGATGATATTTAATTCTTCATCAGACAGGGGCTTGAATTCGAGGATAAGCGATCTTGAAGATAATGGTGGAATGATAGAGAAAAAGGGGTTTTGCGTTGAGACACCTATAAGGATTACTATGCCTTGTTCCACATAGGGGAGCAAGGCATCCTGCTGGGTCTTATTGAATCTATGGATTTCGTCAATAAAAAATATGGTCTTATCATGTCCTGCACCCCTCCATTCTTTTGCCCTCCTGACAGCATCTCTGATATCGGCTATGCCGGATGTTACTGCGTTAATCCCGATAAATTGTGCTTTAGTCAGGTTTGCAATAAGATGTGCAATTGCGGTCTTTCCGCTCCCTGGCGGTCCAAAGATGATCAGAGACTTGACGGTGTCTGAGGCGATGACGCGTCTAAGGAGTTTGCCCTGGGCCATTACATGCATCTGCCCGACGAAGTCTTCCAGTTTATCCGGTCTCATGCGCCACGCAAGGGGGGCAGTTTTATCGTCTACGGAATTGAATAAGTCCATACAGTTTGGAATCCCTAAATTCTAAACAAATCCTGATAGACTAAATCAAAGAAAATCTGAAATAGATATTGGACTTATTTAATAATGTTAGTAATTGAAGGGGATTTGGACTTTAAGACAGGTATTTTAAGGATGGTTTTATCAATATTTAAGGGGATTTTCATCATCCATCTTTTGTTATTTCCATACATAATACATTGATTTCCCACCTTTGAACAGAGATAACCTGAAGTAAGAGTATGAAAAAGAATCAAAAGAACTACCATTATTATATCTATACCCATATTAAATCCATTTCCCTTGTTGCCCCACTATTGCCGTGTAGAAAGGAAATTTTTACCCGGGTAAACCAAGTGGGTATCCTGACGGAAACTTTAGGCGTCCCTTTTTAAAGGGCTTGCACACCGTTTCCTTGGACAGGATTCCCATTTAATGAATGTTAGGTTAAAATTTCCTAAATATCACGCACAAAGCAGGGCATGTCTATAATATCAAAATCAGGTCTTAAATTCAACAGAAAGGATGTCTAACAGCTTTTCTGCCTTTTCTGCTATTACCGACTCCTTTTCCTCCATCTCCTTTTTTATGGCAAACATCTCATGGGCAATGTTAATTGCTGCCAATACAGCAACCTTCGTTGGAGTAGAGAGTTGTAGTTTGCCATGCATCTCAATCATCTTTGAATCAACATATTCTGCCAATTGCAGAATATAAGCTTCGTTGTCAGTCCCCTTGATGACATATTTCTGTCCGAATATCTCTACTTCAACCCCAGTGCTGCTGGTTTTTCCATTATTCAAAAAGTTGGCCGCCACCACCTACCCCTTTTAATGAGTCTAATATCTTTTCAATCCTTGAGCGAACCTCGCCCCTCTCATCTTTCATTTTGTTGCACTCATCTTCAACCTTTTTAACTGATGCAATCTCCTGCTCCAGGCTTTTAATCATAATATCTTTTTCCTGTAATTTCTGCTCAAATTCGACCCTATCCTTCTGGAGTTTTTTAATATACTCCATAACCTCAGTTACCCGGTCTTCCAACACTTTGATCTTGTCAATGCTCATAAAGTCCTTTCCTTTCTAATATTTTCACGGTAACATTAATACTGTCTTAGCTTAGATGCCTTCTTAATCAGCTCGTGCATATCTTCACTGTCATATGGATATGTACTGTATCCTATATATATAGTCAGTCCGGTTCTTTTTTCTTTTAATATGCCAAGGCTGGCAGCAATCCTGGTTGCTGCGTCCTTAACAGATGCTCCTGTGTCCGGCAGCAGGATTGCAAACTTTGACTCCTTCAATCTTACCAGTACGTCAATGTATCTGAATGTTTCCTTAACTATATTTGAGACATCATGTATAATGATGTCGTCAGAGGGTTTGACATCAAGAAATATGAGGGACACAGTCCGGTTATACCTTCTTGCGCGTTTAATTTCTTCAGGGAAACGCATCTGAAGGTAACGCTCATTACGGAGTCCGGTTACATCATCTATGGTGATAAGTGATTGCCTCTCGTTGTAACGTCTTGCATTTATAATTCCCCTTGCAATATACTGGATAAAGCGTTCTGCGATCTCTCTGTCATCGTCGCTGAATACCTGACTGCTGAATACCTCAGGGGCCATTTTATTATAGCAGGACAGGGTTCCAAGCAACTCTCTTTCATAGATGACTGGAACTACCATGGCTGTTTTGTAATGGGAATCACCGGATAAAGCCAGCTTAACCCTTGCCTCAGCATATTCAGGCAGATCATGGATAATGATTGGGATCTTGGTTTGCAAGACAGTGGTGGATAGTTCAAAGTCTATGTCGAGCAGCGCCTGATTAGTCTTATCTTCATGTATTCCGTAGGTTGATTTGACAACAAGTTTTTGATCCTCAAATAAACGTAGAATCGATATCTCCGAATCAAAGAGCATAGCGGATGATGAGGTTGATAATGCAAAAGTCTTTTCAATGTCAACAGTAGAGAGGATTTCTATGCCTTCCTCATTGACTGTGTAAAGTTTAAGAATCTTCCTTGACATGCGGTGTCTTTCCACATCACTGCTGATTGTACCGGCAAGCTGTTGTCCGATATCTTCCAGTGACCTCATAGCCGTAGATGTTAAATTATGGACATTGGTAAATTCCATAGTAAGCACACCCACTCCTTCATCTTTGGCTACAAGGGGAATATATAAGATAGAAACAGTATCTTCCCTCTTTGCAAATTGAGGCATAAGGTCGTCATTAGATAGATTTGTTTCGGAGAGTGTCAGCAGTTTCCGCCTTTCTACTACCTCACCCAATACACCTGCTCCATTTTTTATCCGTATATCCCCGGTCAGAAAAGGAAATTTTAAAGTGGTTGCCTGCAATACAAGGTCGCCTGTCGCAGGGTCTCTCACATAGATGTGAGAATCATCAGCTTCAAGCAGCCTGCTTAAGGCGATATTTATTTCATTGAGCTTCTGCTCCATAGACTTTTCAGATCTTATTATATTTACCGGCTCAACCAAAAGCCCCTCTTCCAAACTTACGAGCCGTGACTTTTCAGCCTCCAGAGAGTCCTTTATTGATTTTCCGAACAGAGGTGTAAGCGAAAGGATGAATGAAGTATCATCCTCTTTAAAATCAATACTGTCCTGTGTATAGTAAAGCCAGATCAAACCTGTAACACCGCCGTCTTCGACTATCGGGATAACAGTTCCGGCTTCCCACTGGTAGATCCCTTTTTTTCCTACTACACTTCGTATAATCTTATCAGTTTCATTTTTATCATTTATGCAAGAGTTGACAATCCTTCTTCTGATGAGCAGGTCGGCTCCTGCATAAACATCCTTCAGGATTTTATAAACCCCGTCTTTGCTGAATATAGTAAACTGAGCTGAATCAGCATGTACTCCGGAAAGAGATGCCCTCAGTATAAGAGCGCTAACCTCATTCATTGAATGGGCATGGGGAATTGAAGAAAGATTATTTTTCAAATCTTCAAGAATCATACTTAATTGCCCTGATATGAGAAGCCGTTTTTCTTCAATGTTTGTTTTTGACTTGATTTCCCATATAAGCCGTGCAGAAGCGCTGCTCATTATCTCAGCAGGATGCATGTAAAGAGAATAGAGTTCTTTATGGTACTTCGCAGGTTCTGTATCTATTACTAAATTGAGATTTGGGATAGAGGAGAGAGTCTGAAACCTGTGTGAAAAACCTAAGTCAAGATTATCTGTATATCTATATCCATATTCCCCAAGTCTGAACCCTACTGCTGATTTATCAGGGTCAACAAGCATCAATAAAGACAGCTCAGGGTCCTTCCTCAGGAGTGCAAGCGTTTCTAACCCTTCCCGTCCTGCGCCTACAATGGCAACCTTTATCTTATTGTCATGATGCATTATTAACGGCCTTTATTAATCCATCTGCTTCTAATCTTTTTAAGAACTCAATGGTATCATCCGGAACAGCCTCAACTTCTACCGTCATCTTTTCTCTTGTTTCAGGTTTTTCCTTTATTGCTTCTTTTTCTTTATGGGTTTCACTGTGCTCTATCCAGTCCAGTATAAGTGAATGTATATCCTTTTCTATCCGGACGCTGACATTTTCCTCAACGGATGTACCTATGTAGAAATCAGCGCCTTCCCAATCAAGGAGGTAGAATAAAGCCGACTCCCCGCTGATAGTACCGGCTTTGGCATCAACTATCTTACCATTTTTAAGGTATATCTCTCCCTTCTCATCACCTTTTTTGAGAAAGAGGGTGCAGGTTTTATTATTGACAGAAAGGACCTGCAGGACATCAGTCAGGTTAATGTCAAGGAGGGAACCGGCATGTTCTTCACCTTCAGGATGGTATTCATCAGTACGGTCTATCAAGTCTGACTCCCGTAAAAGCTTATTGTTTTCAATTCACAAAGGATAGAATCGGCAGATTTTCGACAGACTATACACCTTTTACTATAGGGTGTCAATCCTTGTATTTTCCTTGTTAAGACGGTGATATTCCATATAACTTCTGAAGACTTTTTTAACATATTCACGGGTTTCTTTATAAGGGATATCCTCTATGAATTCATCCAGTTCGACGCCATCTCTTTCGGTGATCCACTTTTCTACAGCCTCAGGCCCTGCATTATAACTTGCTATTGCAAGGAAGATATTCCCTTCAAATTGCTTCAGCCTCCCGGCAAAGAATCTTGTCCCTAAGGCGATATTTACCTCAGGCTCAAATAAAGACTCTCTTCCGGCATATGAGTCTTTAGCTATACGGGCTGCAGTACCCGGCATAAGCTGCATTAATCCTATTGCCCCTGCAGACGAGACTGCTTCTTTATTGAACCAGCTCTCCTCCCTGATAATGGCATATACTAAATATGGGTCGAGATTATTGCGGACAGCGTATTCGCTGATCAAAACGCTGTAACCTGCAGGGTAAATAAGCGGCCACAGGCGGCTGTCAATATCATAGCTGTTTTCAGACCTGCCGGATGGTAAATATGGACGAATTGTGTACATTGCACGATTATATTCTCCCAGCGAAGAGAGGAGAGATGCGATCATTATGGCCTTGTCTTTATCATCACTAATCCCATTTCGTAACCTGAGTATTTCAACGATGGCCTCATCCCTGAAGCCAAGATAAATGAGCAGCCTTATCCGTGCGAGGCTTTGATCTTCAGGATGGTCACTCGAAAATCCCATCCCCACTCCTTCGACTTCTCTCAGGACAGGCCTGTCCCTTACCTTGAAGGGGAGGGTATTTTCATCATCCTCCTGATCACCCTCTCCATCAGGGAGGGGGGAAGGCCTGTCCTGAGAGAAATCGAAGGAGTAAGGGTGGGTATTTTCGGGCGAAGGACATTTCACATCGTAATAATATCCGGAAAACAGGCAATA
>Ga0209521_10004628_pt1 | contig 10954 bp, 8 predicted proteins | sample Rifsed19ft4_FD_184016 | JGI IMG/M metagenome (GOLD analysis project Ga0209521, IMG submission 184016) | Soil microbial communities from Rifle, Colorado, USA - sediment 19ft 4 (version 2) | ecosystem: Environmental > Terrestrial > Deep subsurface > Rock core/Sediment | place: Rifle, Colorado... | reverse complement strand
CCCGCACCCGCTCCCAGCAGCTCGAGGATCTCACCGATCGGCCGGTGGATGCCCAGCAGGATCGGCGTGTCACGGACGGTCGAGCGGCGGCCGTCCGTCCCGCGCAGGTCGCGCACGAGGCTGGAGAAGGACGGCAGATCGTCCGTCTCGTAGGCCACCAGGAAGTCCTGGTCGTCGAGCCCGAAGGAATAGGCGAGCAGCTGGCGCACCCCTGGGTAGTTGTGGCCGACCTTCATGTGCTCGTTCATCGAACCCTGCCGCACCTCGCGCGAGGACAGGTACCAGTCGGTCGACTTCGTGAACGGATAGACGATGAGATACCGCGAGCGCTCGCCATCGAAGAGGGACTGCTCCTGGCTCGTCGGCTTGGCCACGTATTGCGACTCCCGGATCAGGCCCACGAAGCTCTCCCGGACGGTCAGCCAGGCTCCGAGCTCCGAGCGCAGGAGGCGTGCGGCCGCCGCCTCGATGGCGTCGACGCTGGGCGCGAGTCTCCAGACCAGGAGGTCGATCCCGGGCTTCAGCCCAATGAGCGAATAGACGTACGAGACGACCTCCGGATCAGCGGACACCGCGGATCCGAACCGCGCGGCCGTCGCTGCGCGGCGCTCGGCCGGAAGGCGGCGCCACGACGGATCGAGACCGAGCGCCAGGGCCTGCACGTAGTTGCTCATCGTCATCCTCGAGTGGCTGCACCGCAGTGAGCGGCGCAAGCGCGCAACTCCCAAAGCTTCGCGATATTATCCATATCTACCACGCCGCTGCCCACAACTGCAGCTCTCGATGGCAGGGCCGAAAGTGCAAAGGATCGTGGGCCGAATGGCACCCGGCCGTAGCCGCATCGGCCCGTCACCGGACAGGATGGTATGGGGATACTGCGAGCGATTCGAGCGATTTGCACATTTCCGAGCGGATCCAACAGGCAGAGGACCAGATGACGGACGCGCCTCGTCCCGCCCGCGCCTGGCTATCCATCCAGGAAGCAAGCGACCTGATCGGTGTTTCGCCCGCCACGCTCCGTCGGTGGACGGAGTCTGGCGACGTCGAGGCGTTCGTCACGCCCGGTGGGCACCGGCGATTCGCTCGGAACTCGATCCTCGGTCTCCTGCCCAGCGGCGTGAAGCCACGCCGCAGGCTCCAGGACCTGGGCGAGACGCCGGACCGAATCGTGCGGCAGTACCGGCGCGAGATGACGAATCACATCATGCCCGGCGAGTGGGTCCGTGACCTCGACGACGCGGAGCGCGCGCCATTCCGCGAACATGGACGGCAGATCCTTACCGGCGTCCTTGGCTTCCTGGACGCCGCGACGTCGGACGAGAGCGAGGCGTCGCTCCTTGGGGCACTCGACGCGTCTGCCCGCTACGGTGCCCTGGCGCGTGGTCAAGGCATGGGCATCGACGTCCTGACGGACACGTTCCTCCGGTTCCGACTGCCGTTCCTGCACGAGCTCGGTCGGATCGCGCGTCGCCGCCGACTGGCGACCGACGAGGCGATGGACCTGATCCTTGCTGCCTCGCGCGTCTTCGATCGCCTCCTCCTCGCCCTCCTCCGGGGACATCACGACGCCACGCAGCCCACCTCGGCAACGGCGACAGATGCCCCTCCTGCCGTCCCCCGATCGCGGTCGCGAGCCACGCACCGGGCGAACGCTTCGACGGGCGGTCCGGAGTGACACTCCTCGAGCAGGCCCCCTCCCCTTCTCGTGCGACCGGCTCGCCGGGCGCCGCCATCGTCGCGCTGGTGGCCCACGCGCGGTCCGTCCCCAGCCTGCGGCGGGAGGCGTTCGCCTCTGAGCTCGCCGCCCTCGGCGAGGACCCCGGGCATGTGGTCGTGCGCACCTGCCACCGCGTTGAGTTGTACGTCGCCCCCCAGGCCTTCCGCGGTGAGCTCCCCGTACTCCCGGCCGGAGGCAACAGGATCGAGGACGCCGCCGCGGCTCGCCACCTGATCTCGGTCGGGTGCGGCCTCGACAGCGCGGTCTTCGGCGAAACGCAGATCCTCCACCAGCTCCGGGAGACGATCGCCCAGCGCCAGGCGGAGCGCGCCCTCGATCCCGTTCTCGACCGGCTGTTCCAGGCCGCACTCCACGCTGGTCGTGCCGCGCATGCATGGTTCAGTGGCTCGCCGCGCTCGCTCGCGGATGTCGCACTCGACCGGATCGCGAAGGCGACCGGGCCGCTCGAAGGCAGGCGCATCCTCGTCGTGGGTGTCGGGCGGATGGGACGGCTTGCGGCCTTTGCCGCCTTCCGACGCGGATGCGCGGTCGTGGTGACGAACCGAAACCTCGAGCGAGCCGCGCAACTGGCCCGGGAGGTGAGCGGAACGACCGTCCCATTCGGCTTCGAGGGAGACCTCGGCAACCTCGACGGAGTCGTCGTCGCCATCGCCGGAGCGTGGCCCGTGGCGCCGAGAGATGCGGGCCGGCTGATCGAGTTCGCGGTGCCGATCGTGGACCTCTCGTCGCCTCCCGCAGTCCCGGACTTGCTGCGACATCGCCTTGGAGGAGTGTTCAGCTCGATCGACGATCTCGTGGACGACGATCAGGGCCCCGGCGAGCGCATCCGCCGACGACTGGATCGCTTGATCTCCGAGACCGGCCGCGAATACTGTCAGTGGCTCCGAGCGCGCGATAGCGTCCCCGCGATCCACGCCGTCGTGGCGACCGCCGAAGGCTACCGGGACGCCGAACTTGAGTGGCTGCGCCGACGACTGCCGGACCTGTCTGCCGACGAAGTCGACGTCATCGACCAGATGAGTCACCGGCTTGTGGCCGCGATGCTCCATGCGCCCCTGACTGCGCTGAACAACGACGCCACCGGCGAACTCGAGCGCGCCGCCCGCGAACTCTTCCGGCTCTGACGATGACGGCCGTCCCCGTCCCGGCCACGACTCCGGCCGCCGCCCCGCCGCATTTCCGTCTCGGAACCCGCGGCAGTGCCCTTGCCATCGCCCAGTCGTCGACGATCGCGGAGGCGCTTCGTGCGCTCGGGGCGGCGGTCGAGCTCGTCACGGTCCGGACCCTGGGCGACGACCGGCCGCCGGACACGACCTGGGGGGAGGGCGCGTTCGTCGGCGCCCTCGAGGCTGCCGTCCTGCAAGGGGAAGTTGACCTTGCAGTTCACAGCGCGAAGGACGTCCCCACGACCGAGGACCCTCGGCTCCTGATCGCCGCCTATCCGCGGCGGGCGGATCCACGCGACACGCTCGTCGGCCGGGGACCCGGGACGACACTCGAAGGCCTTCCACAGGGCGCCCGCGTCGGGACCGATAGCCCGCGCCGATCGGCCTTCCTCCGGGCCGCGCGACCGGACCTCCACGTCCATCCGCTCCACGGCAACGTAGACACGCGCCTCCGCCGGCTCGACGAGGGCGAGACGGATGCCCTGATCCTCGCGGTAGCCGGACTGTCCAGGCTCGGGCTCACCGGGCGGATCGGCCAGATCCTCCCCGCCGAGCTCGTTCCACCGGCGCCCGGTCAGGGTTCTCTCGCGATCCAGTGCCGCGCCGACGACGAGGTCACGCGCTCGTGGCTCGCCCGCCTGGACGACCGAGCGACGCGGATCGCGGTCGAGGCCGAGAGAGCCTTCCTTCAGGCGACGGGCGGCGGGTGTCGCGCGCCGATCGGAGCGCTCGGGCTGGTCGAGGGAGACGAGATCGTGCTCCGCGCCGGAACAGCGGGCACAGAGGCCCCACGGACACCCGAAGGTGACCGGCCGGCCGTTGCCTGGGGCGAAGTGCGCGGACATGTCGTGGACCGCATGGCCCTCGCGGCGGACCTCGCATCTCGGCTGACCGCGGAGCTCGTGGGCCTCCCCTCTGCCTCGCTCGCCGTCGACGGCTCGGCCCGGGGACCCTGGGTGCTCGTGACGCGTCCGACGACGCAGTCGGAGAGCCTCGTCACCGCTCTGGGGGCGCGTGGCTTGCGGCCGATCTCCATCCCGACGATCGAGATCGGGCGTGTCGAGGCCGGAGGCGAACTCGACGCCGCCATCCTTCGGATCACGGATGCGAGCTGGATCGCCGTCACGAGCACCAACGGCGGCTCCGCGGTCCTCGACGCGGCGGCCCGACTGCGCGTGGACATCACCCGGGCGCGCTGGGCAGCCGTTGGGGCGTCTACGAAGGCTGCGCTTGAGGCGAGGGGGATCACGGTCTCGTTCACCCCGAGCACGGCGAACGGCGCGGCTCTCGGCGCAGAGCTCCCCATCGGGGCGGGCGACACCGTCCTGCTGCCACGGGCGGACATCGCCGACGGCCGCCTCGTTGCCGCCCTCGAGGCCCGGGGCGCCAAGGTGGACGCCGTCATCGCCTACCGGACGAGCGAAGCACCCGAGACCTCCCGCGAGCGGCTCCGTGCTCTCTTCGCCACGGGTGACGTAGGGGCGATCGTCTTCACGAGCGGTTCGACCGTGCGGGGCCTCCTCGGGCTCCTCGGAACGGCTCACCAGCGCGTCGCCCGACGCACGCAGGCGTACTGCCTGGGTGAGGCCACCGCGACGGTCGCCCGCGATTCCAGCTTCCTGCACGTCGTCGTCGCGCCCGTCGCGACTCCCCTCGAACTGGCGGATCTCATCAGTGACGCCCTGGCTCGGGGGCTTCCCAAGTCGGCGCCCGAGTCGGCGCCCAAGTCGCCCCAGGAGGACCCAGCGTGAACGTGGCTCTTGAACCCGTTGTGTCTCTCCCGGAGGTCGAGGTCCAGACGGCCCCGGCGACGGTCGATCCCGCCCATCGCCTGCGCCGGATGCGCCGAACGCCCGCGCTCCGCTCCCTTGTCCGCGAGACCAGGGTCCACCCGCGCCAGCTCGTGGCTCCGATCTTCGTCCAGCCCGGGCGCGGCCTTCGCGACCCGATCTCGTCGCTCCCGGGCGTCGCGCGGCTCTCGCCCGACGAAGCGGTCGCGGAGTCGAGACGCTATGCAGAGCTCGGTATCGGCGGTGTGATCCTGTTCGGCCTGCCGGCCTCGAAGGACTCGGTCGGCAGCGGCGCCTGGGTCGCCGATGGGATCGTCCAGGAGACCCTCCGCCGCCTTCGCGAGGCGGACCCGGATCTGGTGCTCATCGCCGATACCTGCCTGTGTGAATACACCGACCACGGGCATTGCGGACCCATCACCCACGACGGCACGGTGGACAACGATGCCGCGATCGAGCGGTTGGCAGAGACGGCGACATCGCAGGCCCGGGCCGGCGCGGACATCGTCGCTCCGAGCGCGATGATGGACGGTCAGGTCGCGGCCATTCGGACGGCCCTTGACGCCGACGGCGCCACCGATACCGCGATCCTCGCCTATGCGGCCAAGACCGCCTCCGCCTACTACGGACCCTTCCGCGAGGCCGCCGACTCCGCTCCGGCGTTCGGGGACCGGCGCGGCTATCAGATGGATCCGGCCAACCGGCGCGAGGCACTCCGAGAGATGGCCATCGACGTCCAGGAGGGCGCCGACGCGCTCCTCGTCAAGCCCGCGATGCCGTCGCTGGACGTCCTCGCTGCCGCCAGGACGCGCTTCGAACTCCCGATCGGCGCCTACCAGGTGAGCGGCGAGTACGCCCAGATCGAGGCCGCGGCGCGGCTCGGCTGGATCGACCGCCGGCGGACCCACCTCGAGGCCGTCGTGTCGATCGTCCGGGCGGGTGCCGACTTCGTCATCACGTACGCGGCCGCAGACCTCGCGACATGGCTCAACGAGGGAGCCGAGTGATGGCCGCCACAACGAGCGCCAGGGACCGGCAGCAACAACTGGTCCGGCGCGCCGAGGACCTCTTCCCGGGCGGCGTGAACAGCCCGGTGCGGGCGTTCCGCTCGGTCGGGCGACCGCCGCTCGTCCTCGAGGCTGGATCCGGCGCGCGCGTGCGCGATGCCGACGGGCGCTGGTATGTCGACTACATCGGCGCGTGGGGCCCGGCGATCCTCGGTCACGGCCATCCCGACGTCATTGAGGCCGTGCGGACCGCCGCCCTGAACGGCTTTGCCCTGGGCGCCACCTCGCCCGCGGAGGTCGTCCTCGGTGAAGCGATCCGTGAAGCAGTCCCGTCGATGGAGAAGCTCCGCTTCACTTCCTCGGGAACCGAGGCGGCCATGAGCGCACTCCGGCTCGCCCGCGGCGCGACCGGACGGGACCTCGTCGTGAAGTTCGCCGGTGGCTACCACGGCCACTCGGATGGGCTGCTCGTGGAGGCCGGCTCCGGACTCGCCACTCTCGCGATGCCCGGCAGCGCCGGTGTCCCGGCCCAGGTCGCGAGCGCGACCATCGTCGTCCCGATCAACGACCTCGACGGTGTCCGTTCCGCCTTCGAGCGCCACCCGGACCAGATCGCGGCCGTGATCCTTGAGCCGGTTGCGGCCAATGTCGGCGTCATCGCCCCGGCGCCGGGGTTCCTCGACGGACTCCGCGCGCTGACCAGCGCGAACGGGGCGCTGCTCATCTTCGACGAGGTGATCACCGGCTTCCGGGTCGCCCACGGCGGCGCCCAGGCGCGCTACGGCATCCGACCGGATCTCACGGTCCTCGGCAAGATCGTCGGCGGCGGGATGCCCGTCGGTGCCTACGGCGGACGTCGGGACCTGATGTCGCTCGTCGCGCCCGACGGACCGGTCTACCAGGCCGGGACCCTGTCCGGCCACCCGCTGACGATGGCCGCCGGCGCGGCAACCCTGGCCCACCTCGACGACGCTGCCTACGAGCGGTTGGAAGTTGCTGGAGCAGCCCTCGAGGCGGGCCTGTGGGAGGCGGCGGCCGGGGCCGGACGGAAGGTCGCCGTCGGGCGCGTCGGCTCGCTGCTGACGGCCTTCTTCCGCGAAGGGCTCCCGACCACGACGGACGAGGCGATGGCCTCCGATCGCGACGCCTATGCCCGCTTCTTCGGGGCCATGCTCGATGCCGGCGTCCTGCTCCCGCCCTCCCAGTTCGAGGCCTGGTTCCTGTCGCTCGCCCACGACCCAGGCATCGTCGAGTCGACCGTTGCCGCGGCTCGCGAGGCGTTCCGGGCATGAGCACCGACGCCACGCTCCTCGCCGAGCCCTCAACGGCGGATCCGCGGACGGACCGCTATCTCCGCGCCGCCCGCAGTCTCCCGGTGGACGTCACCCCGGTCTGGTTCATGCGCCAGGCCGGCCGCTCGCTGCCGGAATTCCGGGCGATCCGCCAGCACGCGTCGCTCGTCGAGATCACCCGGGATCCCGCGCTGTGCGCCGAGGTCACACTCCAGCCGGTGCGCCGGCTCGGCGTGGACGCCGCGATCCTGTTCGCCGACATCACGACGCCGTTCAGCGGGCTCGGCGTCGACTTCGAGATCAAGCCCGGTATAGGGCCGGTGATCGAGCGTCCGATCGCCACCGCGGCCGACGTCGACCGGCTTCGCCCGTTCGAGCCCGAGGAGGCCGTTGCTCCGCTCCTCGAAGCGATCCGGCTGATCCGGGCGGAGAGCCCGGTCCCGTTGATCGGGTTCGCCGGGGCGCCGTTCACCCTTGCCTGCTACCTCATCGATGGCGGCCCGTCGCGCGAGTTCCCGAAGACCCGCCTGTTCATGCATGCGGAGCCGGCGGCCTGGGATGCCCTCATGGAACGTCTCGTCGCCGCCACGGTCGCCTACCTGTCCGCCCAGGTCGGGGCCGGGGCGCAGGCGGTCCAGGTCTTCGACTCGTGGGTCGGCGGGCTCTCTCCGTTCGACTACCGCCGCTCGGTGCTGCCCTGGATGCGGCGCCTGTGGGATGGGATCGGGCAGCTCGGTGTTCCCACGACGCACTTCGGCGTCGGGACGGCTGGGCTTCTGCGACTTCAGGCGGAGGCGGGAGGCGACGTGATCGGCCTGGACTGGCGGATTGCGCTCGACGAGGGCCGAGCGCTGGTCGGCGATCGGGCCGTCCAGGGCAACCTCGACCCGGCGCTCCTTCTCGGGCCATGGGAGATCGTCGAAGAGACCGCGCGCTGGATCCTCGACCTCGCGGCGGGCCGGCCAGGGCACGTCTTCAACCTCGGCCACGGCGTCCTCCCGGAGACCGACGCGGACGTCCTCCGTCGACTCGTTGACCTCGTTCACGCCCATCGGTTCAAGGGAGCCTGAAATGCCGAGCGCCGCCGTCCTCCTCATGGCCTACGGGAGCCCCGACGGGCTCGACCAGGTCGAGGCCTACTACACCGACATCCGGCGTGGGAACCCGCCCACGCCTGAGCTGCTCGAGGAACTCAAGGACCGATACCGTGCGATCGGCGGCGGCTCGCCGCTGTCGCGGATCGTGGAACAGCAGCGATCGGCGCTCGAGGCCGAGCTGGCTCGCCGCGGCAGGTCGATCCCCGTATACGCGGGGATGCGCCACATCGCACCGCGGATCGCAACGATCGTCGAGGGCATGGCCCGTGACGGCGTGGAACGCCTTGTCGCGATCGCCCTGGCGCCCCAGCGATCGTCCAATGCCGCCGGCTACTGGCGCGCGGTCCAGGCCGGACTCGACGCGGTTGGCGACAACCCACCGTACGCGGTCTTCGTCCAGTCGTGGCACGACGAGCCCGGTTTCATCGATGCCCTCGCGGTCGCTACGCGCGAGGCACTCGAGCGCTTCGACGACCCGGACGGTGTCCGCGTCGTGTTCACGGCCCACAGCCTCCCGGCGCGCGTCGTCGGCGAGGGCGACCGCTACCCGGACGAGATCGCGGCGACGGCACGGCTGGTGGCGGAGCGGCTGGGCCTCGACCGCTACGAGCAGGCCTTCCAGAGCGCGGGCAGGACGGGCGAGCCGTGGCTCGGGCCGGACCTGCGCGATGAGCTCCGGCGCCTCGCCTCTGAAGGCGTGCGCGACGTGGTCGTCTCGCCGGTTGGCTTCGTGGCCGAGCACCTCGAAGTCCTTTACGACATTGACATCGAGGCGCAGGCGGTTGCCCGCGACCTCGGCATTCGACTCGAGCGCGTGCGCTCGATGAACGACGACGAACGGTTCATCGCGGCCCTGGCGGACATCGCCGCCGCCGGGCTGGACGGTGCGGAAGACCCGACAGCGACCAGGGCGGAGTGAGGACATGACGATGGACCAGCGCAACATGGCTGCGACGACCGCGAACGAAGGTCACCCGGTGACACATCCCGGCGGCCATCCCGGTGGCCATCCCGGTGGCCATCCCGGTGGCCATCCGGCGGGGATCGGGGCCGTGGGGTCGGTACGGCCCGAGGGATACGTCTACAGCCGCGCGCCGATGCTGGTCTACTGGGAGACCACGGTCTCCTGCGGACTCACCTGCCGGCACTGTCGCGCCGAGGCCATCCCCGAGAGGGCACCGGACGAGCTGACGACCGAGGAAGGATTCCGCCTCCTCGACGCGATCACCGGCTTCGGTCGGCCATACCCGCACGTCGTCTTCACGGGCGGCGATCCGCTCCGGCGGTCCGACCTCGAGACACTCGTCGAGGGGGCGACGGCCCGCGGGATCGGCGCCTCGCTGGCACCGGCGGCCACCCCCGAACTGACCCCCGAGCGGCTTCGAGCCCTCAAGGCTGCCGGGATCCAGACGATGTCGCTGAGCCTGGACGGCTCGACCGCCGAGCGCCATGACTCCTTCCGCGGTGTCCCGGGAACCTTCGAGGCGACCCTTCGCGCCGCCGAGTGGACGCACGAGATCGGACTTCCGCTCCAGGTGAACACCCTGATCACCGACGAGACGCTCGACGACCTGCCCGCCATCTACGAGCTGATGACCCGGGTCGGGATCATCCGCTGGAGCCTCTTCTTCCTCATCTCGATCGGGCGCGGGACCAGCCTGCGCGAGATCGATCCCGGCCAGGCCGAGAAGCTGAGCCACTGGCTGTACGACCTCTCGAAGACGTCGCCCTTCGCGATCAAGACGACAGAGGCGACCCAATACCGGCGCGTCGCCATCCGGCGGATGGCGACCGAGGGGATGGATGACGAGGCGATCGCGGCCACGTCGGTCGGCCGCGGGTTTGGCGTGCGCGACGGCAACGGGATCATGTTCGTCGCGAACAACGGGTTCGTCTTCCCGTCTGGCTTCCTGCCACTCCCGACCGGCAACGTGCGCAGCGACGACATCGTCGCGCTCTACCGCGACCACCCGGTCTTCACCGGCCTGCGCGACGCGGCGCAGTTCAAGGGCCGCTGTGGCCGCTGCGAGTACGCCCGGGTCTGCGGCGGCTCCAGGGCGCGGGCCTTCGCGTGGACGGGCGACGCCCTCGAATCGGATCCGCTTTGCCCGTTCGTGCCGCCGATGGGCGCGGGCGCGCGGAACTGACGGGCCCGAGGGAACCGAGGCGATCGTGACCGTCCTCGTCGTCGGCGGCGGCATCACCGGCCTCGCGAGCGCCTACGCGCTCGGGCGGGTGGGCGTCCCCACGGTCCTCCTGGACGCGGCCCCGCGGCTCGGCGGCAAGGTACGAACGGAATCGGTCGACGGGTTCGTGGTTGAGCACGGACCGGACTCGTTCGTCAGCTACCGGCCCGCGGGTCTTCAGCTCTGCCGGGAGCTCGGCCTTGGCGACGCGATCATCCGGCCGCAGGAGCCGCGGACGGTCTTCGTGCGCGCCGGGGGCCGCTTCATCCGCTTCCCCGACGGGATGGGCCTCGTTCTGCCGACGAAGTTCAGGCCGTTCCTGACGAGCGAGCTGTTCTCGCCGCTCGAAAAACTCCGGATGGGTCTCGACCTCGTGCTCCCGCGGGACGGAACCGAGGGCGACGTCGCAGTCGGGCCGTTCCTCCGACGACGGCTCGGCCGTGCGCTCGTGGACCGCCTCGCCGGGCCGCTCATCGGCGGCGTATACGGGACGCCGATCGACGAGTTGAGCCTCGATGCGGTGGTTCCCCAGCTTCGGGAGTCGGAGCGGCTCCATCGCTCGTTGTTGCTCGCAAGCCTGTCCGATGCCCGGGCGCGAGCGCGGAGTTCCAGGGCGAGCTCGGATGGCGGCCCCCCCGCCGTGGCACCTTCGCCCTTCGTCACGCTGGCCGGCGGGAC
>Ga0209521_10004623_pt1 | contig 10961 bp, 15 predicted proteins | sample Rifsed19ft4_FD_184016 | JGI IMG/M metagenome (GOLD analysis project Ga0209521, IMG submission 184016) | Soil microbial communities from Rifle, Colorado, USA - sediment 19ft 4 (version 2) | ecosystem: Environmental > Terrestrial > Deep subsurface > Rock core/Sediment | place: Rifle, Colorado... | reverse complement strand
GAATGGATCTCGATTCGTGACGACCGCGTGAGACCCGATCATGAAGCCATGCACGGCGTGCGCGCAAAGATCGGTGAGCCCTTCACGCTGCCTGACGGGACTGAGCTCGAGTTTCCAGCACACTTCGACGGTCCACCCGAGCATGTGATCAACTGCCGATGCACGGTCGCGCCAGTTGTCGAATAGACGTTGATTGAGGCACGCTCCAAACACGTGCAGCGTTTAATCGCCGTGTTGCTTGTCGCGTGCGCAGATCCCGTAATCGTCGCGCCAGTTGATTGTGACTCGCCGTGCTATACCGGACCGACGTGGACGCGGCACGTTGGAACATGCCGTGATGGTTGGCCTCGATGCGTAGATCGACTCGTGATTACGTGCGAGGGTGAGGTGCTTCCGCGCGAGGAAGTTTGCGTCGCAACCGAGGATCTCAATTGCGACGGTCGTATTGGTGTAGATCTCACGCCTCCAGCCTATCGCGAGGTGTGTGGCTCGAGCGTTGGCGCGTGCAAGCTCGGCGCAATCGCGTGTGTTGAGGGCGTTGTTGTGTGCGCCGGTGAAGTTGCAGAGACACTTGAGACATGTAACGGAGTTGATGATGATTGCGACGGTGTGATCGACAACCTTACGCCAAAGATTTGTTACGACGGCAATCCACTCGAGCTCACGCGTCCACTGTCGGAGTGCCGAGCTGGCGTAATAGCGTGCGATCGAGGCGCGACAGTGTGCGCAGGTCAGGTGCTTCCACGCGACGAGGCGTGCGGTTCCGGTTTGGATCTCAACTGCAACGGCCGCGTGGACGACGACGACACAACACCAGGCGAAATCACGCTTGCGTTCGTGCTCGATCGCTCGTGCTCGATGGCCGACATTGATAACGCGATCCGTGGAGTGATGATCGATCTCGCAGGCATACGTGTTGCGCCACGCTACCGTTACTCGTTGATTGACGTGCCTGGAAACCAAGATTCGTTGCCCGCATGGCAGCTGCTAAGCGTGAGCTCAGCTGTGTTCGTCGAGTTCGTGCGAGGTCACGACACGCTCGCCGGGAGCAATGAGTATCAGCTCGACGCGCTAAATGAGATCGCGCGCATGGGCTTGGCCCCAGGTTACGCGATCGTGTTCACTGACGAGCCCGCTCAAGCCTTGCGCGAAGACACGCTACCGGCAGACGTGGACGCGAATCTTCGCACGGCACGAATCGAACCGCTAATCTTTGCACGTGACGACGACCGAGCGTCCTTCGTGCCGATGCTTGTGCGCTCGATTTACAGCGACGTGACCGTGATTTCGAATGCGCTCGACAGCGCCACGAACACTTGCCGCTAACTGCGCCAGTAGGACGGTGCTGAGAGCCCGCCACCAACGCTCACGCTCACGGGTTGTGCTCCACCTAGCATTAGCTCGGTAAACGCCCACACGAGCGCGTCTAGCCTGTCGGGCGATTCGTTGTCTTCGACGGGATCCCAGGTGCAGCATTGATCTTCCAGCGCTGTGAACTGAGTGCCGAGCACGTGTGATATTTTGCCCTGCTCGTAAAGCGCCGCGATTGGCTCGGCGCGTGTTTGCTTTCCACGTGTTGCTGAGACGAGCTTAATCGGCACCTTCGGATCGACCGTGCACAGCACGTGCTCGACCATCTCTCCACCTTGATTCTTTTCCGCAACGATCTTGTCCGCGCGAAACTCGTGAAACGCGTCGACCGCGCGTCTGCCCCAGACCGCCGGCGATCCACGCACCGATCGATCGGCGAGCACGTAGCCACGCTTGTCAGACCCGATGCCCGCGATCACAATTCCCGCTTCGTTGCCTTCACTGGACGCACTCGGATCTACAGCTACGACCACGCGTCGGAGGTCTGGAGCCTCACGTCGCTGCGTTTCGAACCACGCACGACGCCACAACGCACCCGGAGACTCGTCGAGAATCGCGGCATAGAGCTCTTGAGCGCCACGGGCTGTGCCCTCGTACTTGGCGCGCAGATACGCGAGCGCTTTCGCAGCGAGGTTGCTCCGATTGTCGAAGGTAGACCCACGCGTGACCGCATTGCCGGGATCGGCGAGGAGCTGTTTCAGGAGCGTGATCGGTCGCGGTGTGGTTGTGACCATTACTTGCGGCTTGTCGCCAAGACGCAAACCCATCATGAGATTCGCCCACGTCTCGTCGAGATACTTCCACGCGCAGATCTCATCAGCCCACGCGATCGCACATTGCGGCCCGCGCAATTGATCCGGCTCCTCACTCGAGAACATCAGCGCCACAGCACCTGTATGAAACACGACGCGCCGCTTGCTCGACTCGTAGATCGGTCGTTGGTGCTCGGGGAAGATCGCGCGCAAGCCGCTCTCACCCTCGACCATTACGTCTCGCACGTCGGCCGCTGTGCGCGATACGAGGTGCACGCGCTGAACGCCAGCGTCTACACGTTCACGCACCCACTCAGCGCCTGTGCGTGTCTTGCCCGCACCACGACCGGCGACGTAACACCAGACGTGCCAATCGTGCTCAGGCGTGCGCTGTTCAGGACGCGCCCAAAAGTGCCAAAGCGAAAGGATCGCTCGGTTCTCTTCAGGCGTGAGCGTCTCGAGGATTTCATGACGATCGGGCTCACGCAAACCTGCGAGCAGCTCGGCGACTGAGCCCATCAGATCTCATCGCCATCGTTGATCGCGTGCGCGGTGTCGTCCACTGCGCCACTCGAAAGGCGCAAGCTAATCTGCGTGATAAGCCTATCGAGTCGTTCTTTCGCGTCGTCGGCGCTCAGCTGCACGTCGGCTTTGATTTCAGTCCTAGCGCTATAATTGAATCGACGTTCGAGGATCCACGCGGCCGCACGCCAATCGAGATCCGCCGCGCTGCGAATTCGCTGTAGCGCTTCAGCAGCGGCTTCACCTTCGGCTTCGCTCATTGCGGCTACGAGACGTGCAGCCGCGCCCTCGGTTTGCCGCGTACCGTCACGTCGCCAGTTGCCGAGCGTGGTGAGACAGACGCCAGCGTACGACGCAACGTCGTTGAATTTCAAACCCATGCGTGTCGCTTCGACGATGCGGTCAAAGACCGCCGGCGTAAGTTTCGAGTGCGCAGCCATCGCAAGCTTCACGCTACGATACCGTGTGCTAGGATCGCAAGTATGTCGTCTGTCGCCGAAATCAAGGCACGTCTGATCCGCGCATGTACGCACGACGCGACGCCCGCGCAAAAGTGGCGCGCCGTTGCAGATCTCTTGCATCACGCGCCGTGGGATGTTCGCGATCTGCTGGCTGAAATTAGCAGGCTCGAAGAACGCGCGAAGGCGTCAGCGGCTGCGCACGCCGCGCTCGAGACCGAGGTCGATCGACTACAGCAAGCGAATGCAACACACGCTACCTGGATTGCCGAGCTCGAGGCCCGAGACCCGCGCATTCAGGCGATCAAATCCTACGTGGGGACAGGACCTGATTCGCCACGCAAAGCTCCGACGCGACCTGCGACACGCCCGCCTCCACCGATTCCACGTGAGACCTCACGCGCCGATTTAGATTGGGCCGACTCTTCCGTGCTGATCGAATCAGTGATTGCGCAGCTCGATTCCGAGCACTGACCTGCGATGTGTTCTGCGGTCAAATTTTCCGCGTTCGTTCTCTTGACACGCGAACACTGAGCCGATCACGTTCGGGCGCATGAGCCAAGAATCTCTTGCAGCTCCCGCCGTGCGCGGCACCGTACAGAGTACGTGGGGCGAACGTGTATTGATCCTTCGTGTACTCGACCAAAGCGCGCCAAAAACGCTCGAGGCCACGCGCCAAAGCGCTGCGGCCTACGACGCAATCACGGCTGGGCTCTCAACGGATAAGCTTGTCGAACAAACTCGTGACCTCGATCTCACACTTCCAGCAGCGCGTGAGCCCTCGCCGATCGAACTGTCACGGCAAGAGGCGCACACTTTGATTGAGCTGGTACGTTCGACGCTGGAACGTGGTCAGACCCCAGGGGTCTTTGCTCGCATGCTGCTTGCGCTACACGATAAGCTTACGTTGTTCGTGTCATAATTCACATGACACGAATAATCGGAATCACGGGACCGAAGGGCTCAGGCAAAGACACAGTGGCGCGCATGCTCGTCGGGCGCCGCGTCGTCTTTGATCGTGGAGCTCCGCGCGATTTGAATTTGACGCGACCGGCATGGAACCGCGAACCGATTTTGCGTGGGCTCACAATTGGTTTCGCGGATCCAATCAAATTGTTCGCACAACAGATTTACGGCTGGAGCGACGAAGTGCTGTGGGGGTCGTCCGAGCTCCGCGACACGCCCGATTCACGATTCCGTCGTGATGACGGCACGCATTTGTCGCCACGCGAGGCACTACAGCGGATCGGTACCGAGATTGGACGACAGCTCTGGTCCGCCACGTGGACCACTCTCGGTGTCCAGCATGCGCGTGCACTGCTCAATGGAATCGCACCCGAGGCGATCGATCACGCACGCTTTCGACTCCAGCCGATCGACGTTGTCTGTTTCAGTGATTGTCGATTCGACAATGAGGCGCGCGCAATTCACGACGCCGGCGGTATCGTGATCGCGCTCGAAGGCCGCGGTGCTTGGAGCGGTACGCACGGTTCTGAGCGCGGCGTCGCCGCTGGACTAATCGACGATACAATTCGCAACACAGGCACGATCACTGAGACTTACGAGCTGGTGCGCGCATTCACGCGAGGCCTGAAGCTGTGACATGTTAGACGAACTCGACTTATGGTAGATGCGATCATGATCGGTATGACGATCGCAGTCGTTGTGTTGTTTCTCGCTGCGATATCTATTGGAGAGACTGACGAATGATCGACCGATTTATATCCACGCACTTCAAGCTCGGCGAATTCACGTGCAAGTGTGGTTGCGAAACGCCTGAGATTCTTATTCCGCGCATTGAGGCGCTCGCCCAGGTGATCGACGCTCAATTTCGATCACCGCTCGGACCGACAAAAATCATCAGCGGTTACCGCTGCACAGCTCACAATCTTCGCGAAGGTGGATCCCGCGAATCGCGCCACGTGTTCGGCGACGCCGCCGATATCGCAGTCTACGACTTGAAAACTGGCGCATGGATTCTGGGATTGTGGCTCGCCGGATGGGCAAGCGCGAAGATGGATGCGGGCGAGCTCTTGGCTGGCGGGCTTGGCACTTACGCGTCAAAACCGTACACGCTGCACTTCGACATGCGCGGCACGGTTGCGCGTTGGCGAAAACCGTAGAGGAGCAAAATGGAAACAACAGTCTATCTCTTGATCGGTGCAGCTTTCGGTTCGGTGATTGCGTGGCTCGTGCGCACAAGGCTTGCGAGCGAAGACCTGGAGGCAAAGCTCACGCCGCTCCGCGAAACGAGTGCGCAGCTCCGGCGTATCGCTGACGCCGACGCCCGCACGATTCACAAGCTCGACGCTGCATTACGTGTCGCAGAGCGTGAATCGCGGGAACGCGCGGAGCGAGCGCTGCTCGCCGAGCCTGCGTCGAAAGAAGACGCCAGCGATTTGATCGATGCGGCGGTCGCGTTCCGGGAGGTGCCTACACGAGAGATGCGTGGCGCCGTGCGCCCGAGGCTGAAAGCTTTGCCGCGCAAGAAAACGAGGAAGCCGTGATCGCTGTAGTCTTTGCATTGATGCTCGGTGCGCTCCCGCTGCGCATTGTCGAACCGATTAACACTTCGACGATTGCGCGTGCCGAACTCGAAGACTTGGTTGTGCGCTATCGAACCGCCGCAATCGTGTGGCGCACGAATGCACAAATCGAGCGCGACGAACGAGAGCGCGACGTGCACGCGAAGCAAGAGGCGCTAAAGCTGGCGACGGTACAGGCGCGGCTAATCAAGGCTCTCGAAGCACAGCAAACCCGATGCGGCGAATCGTTGTTGCCCGGTTGGATCGGAATCGCTGTTGGAATTGCAGGTGTGGTTGTAGGCGTCGTCGCGATTACAGCAGGAGGCTAACACGTGACGACAATCTTGCTCGACGTTGACGGCGTTTGCGGCGATTTCATTGACGCGCTGTTACACGCTGTGGGATCAAGACTCTCATCTAAGGATATCGATCGTTGGAATATCTTTGAGCAGCTTTCCAAAGCTGAAGCACAAGCAGCATACGCGATATTGTGCACCTCGAAGTTTTGGCTTAACGCGATTCGACCTGTCAAAATTGCACAAGACACGATCGCACGTTGGACCGATGAAGGTTGTGAGATTGTGTTCGTGACCGCGCCTTGGACGTCGTGCTCGACATGGGATCACGCGCGCCGTGCGTGGCTTCGCCAACACTTTCCGCCAGCCGAAGTGGTCACAGCACACGCAAAGCAACACGTAATAGGCGACGTGTTTATCGATGACCGAGAATCAAACGTGAAGTTGTGGAGCGAAGCGCATCCACGCGGCTTGGCACTACTGTTGGCACAGCCGCACAACCGACACGCGCGCTTGCGGCGTTATTCGTGGCCTGAGGTTGTGGAAGTTGTCGCTGCTTCGATCACACAACGTCGCACGTAAGCCGATTCAGTGAGCCCGAGAGCTGCGGCGTGTGCAATCACGTTAGCTTTCTCTGCCGCTGTGACTGCGGTCTTCACTTGTGCACGGCGCACAGATCCTCGGTCGCTGTGTGGCGGTCGGCCGCGGCGCTTTGGCAAGTCCATAGAGTTAGGCTGACTGCGCAAGTGATTGCGTGTCAAGTGAATGGCTTTTCGATGTCGAGATAATTTCCGCTTGCGATGTGACGATTCGAAGAAGGACTGTGGCCAAACCTATGAGCACGACCTGTTGCGCTGTTCGAATCGAGTTTCCCGCCGGCGCTGAAATACACGCAGCGGGACTTGCCGCGTCTCTTTTGGTCCGCGACTGCGCAATCTACAGCGACCGAGACGACGGGCGTCCGATGCTGTGGATGCTGCTCTCACGGCCTGCGGTACGCACTACGATCTACCGCTGGATTGAGGCCGCGATGGGCGATCTCGAGGTCGAGACGCAAGTCAGCCTGCACACTGATTGGCCACGCTACCGCGGGCGCCAACACTTCGGGCGCCTGGAGCTCATCGGTGACCAGCTCGTGAAGCGTGCGCAATCGCGCGGGCGCCTACGCGGGAGCTTTCCGCTTGACGTCGCAACACCGGTACCGCGCACCGACGACTTCGACACCTCGCATTTTGCATCGAAGAATCGGTTCCTTGCCGAATTCGGTGATCGGCTGCTTTCGATTCGCGAAATTGTGCGCGCTGACGAAGCGATCGCGATCTGGGACGAGCAGCGCTGGCGCATTGGATCGAGCGCACAAGGAATCTACGAAGAATGGATCACACGTTTGGAAGCGCAAGCTCGGGACCAGCTCGTAGCTGCGCGCGCGATCCTCAAGGATGACGCCGAAAACCGAGGTGCAGAGCTGGTCGCGAAACAAGCTCAGGAGCTCGTGGATTACTGTAGACGCTGCGCATCAAGCGCGAACTATCGCGCGATTCGCGAACGTGTGATTGAGGAACCTGCGCTTCGGATCTCGATTGAAGATTTCGACGCAGATCCATGGACGCTGAACACGCAAAACGGAATTGTAGATCTTCGCTCGGGTACGATCGCAAAGCACGATCCCGATCGACGCTGTGCCGCAATCACACGAGTACCGTTCCGCACCGAGGCTAAAGCCTTGGTGCTTACAGCGATCGTCGCGCGCACCGCGAACGGCGATCCTGATTACGCGCGATATATCCAGCTCCGTTGCGGTTCAGCGCTCGTCGGGCATAATCCCGAACAGATCGCGGTATTCGCGTACGGTAAAAGTGGAGGCAACGGCAAGAGTACATTTTTTTCAGCGCTCACGCGCACGCTCGGAGATTACGCGACCGAGGCTGATCCTTCGACCTTCATGGATCGCAAACGCGGCGACAATCGCGACGATCTGGTGCGCCTTGCGCGACGTCGAATGGTTGTGAGCTCGGAGATCAATCGTGATGAAGCGCTGGATGTGGCGACTTTCAAACGGATCACTGGGGGCGACGCGATCGTAGCAGCCGCAAAATACGAGCGCCCGCGTACAATTATCCCGACCTGGAAAGTCTTCGTGCACGCAAATTGTCACGTACACGTGACGCAGCCGGGCTCAGCGATTTGGCGACGCGTCGAGGTGATGCCGTGGGAGGCACAGTTTGGAGGCGACTCTCAAATTGCTGAGCGCCTCGACGGCGAAGCCGACGGCATCCTGGCGTGGCTCGTCGAGGGCTGTCGGGCGTGGATCGCGCACGGCTGCAAGCTCGAGCTGCCCGCGCGCGTGACCGCTGCCGTGCGCGCGTATCAGACGGAGATCGATCCCGTACGTGCCTGGCTCCGCACTCACGCCGTGCCGGGCGGAGAGCTCTCAGGTGCGCTCGCATTCGAGTCCTATCGCGTGTGGGCTGCCGGAGAGGGCTATCGTCCACTGTCGGCCCGTACGTATCACGATCGTATGGCCGAGATTGTGGAGGAGCTCGCGCGCAAGGCTTCGCTCGGCGAGGCTCTGGCGACCTTTGATTGCGCGCGCGACTCGAGCGGGCACCGACGTTACCGCGGTATCCAGCTTCGCATTGCCGGCTGAGCTCGCGATCTCGCCTCGCACTCACGCTCTAATCTCGCCTCGCACTCACGCTCTATAGATACACGCGCGCGCGCGTGCGCCTTTTGCTTTATTTTGTCCAGATAAATCGAGCATTGCTCAAGGCCTCGAATCACGATTAGTAGGATTTCCCTTAGGCGCTGTGCCTCCATTCCGACTACCCGGCCTTTTCGTTCCAGACTCTATATATTCGGCAAAAAGAAATGAGGTCATTTCATTTCTTTTTGTCTTTTTGAAAAGTGATTGTAGTGTGCAGGTAGGGAGGGTGCCTGGTACGGGACCTTTGCTTTGCGCGGCCAAAAACAAATGAAGAAATGTTAACCTTGCGGAATCATTGAGTGTTGGTCGGAGACGAAATCATTTCGAAATGTGTAGGGAAGCTGGCGTTCGTGTAGGTGTGACACTTCAAACTCACTAGGCGGTTTATTTCCGAAATGAAAATTTGACCGCTCGGTCAATAGACGTGAAATAGGCCCATTTCTTATTTTGGGTTTTGGGGCCGACCGACGTGAAACATAGGGGAGTTACCCTCAATTACTGTGCGAATCGCGTAAGCTCTTGAAATCAGGCTAAAAATAGTTGCGCGATTAGCTTGACATACTAATGGGATGGGCGCAGTATCGCGGCATGAACGGATCACAGCCGCGAGAGCGGCAGGAGGAGGAGAGAGAGATGGAAAAGCTAGTCCTGGTACGAACGGTGGGGGCAGGGGTCCACGTCGGGCGTCTGGTGCGGGTCGATGGGATCACGGTGGAGCTGCGTGACGCAGCTCGCATTTGGCGGTGGCAGGGTGCGAACACGCTTCACGAGCTGGCGACCACCGGAGCGTCGGCGGAGTATACGCGCATTTCGGTGCGTGTCCCCGCCATCATATTGTTGCAGGGGACCGAGATCATCCCGGTGACGGCGGCGGCAGCAGCAACGCTCGAGCCGCGGTGGGGGGAGGGATGAGCGGCGGCGACGGCAGAGGCGGCGGCTTCAGCTTTGGTGGCGACGGCTACGGCTTCAGCGTCGGCTTCAGCGCCGGCGACGGCCGCGGCTCCGGCGGCGGTGACGGCGACGGCCGCGGCGGCGGCGGCGGTGACGGCAACGGCCGCGGCGACGGCGGCGGCTGCAGCTTCGGCGGCGCCGGCTACGGCGACGGTGACGGCGACGGCCGCGGCTTTGGCGGCGGCGAGGGCTTCGGCGACGGCTTCGGTGACGCTTGAGCCGCGGCGGCTTCAGCGACGCTTGAGCCGTCGCCTCGGCCGACCGGGCGCGACGAGAGATCGCGGCGCCCAGTGGCAGAGGCACACCGCCCGGTAATCAGCGGACCGTGGGCGCACCAGTCGCGGACGAGCGTGAGCTGCTCCGGGGGTCGTCCGTCCGAACGATCCCCGGAGCAGCTCACGCTCCGAAAGAAGGAGAAAACCCAATGAACAGCACGATTTTTTGGTGCAAAATTGAAGGCTGCTGTAATGCAGCCGCAACAACGGTAAACGGCGTGTGCCTGTGCGTACGGTGCTGCCAAAATTTTGTCAGCGCCGGCGTCGGCGCTGTGTATTTTGCTGGTCGGTGGCACGGCGTGACCGGTGCGGCGTACTCCGATGAGCTTGATCTCACGTACCCCGGGGTGCGGGTGCGTGAGTGCGAGATCGTCGAAGATCGGCGCGGCGGGCCGTGGGCGCGCCAGGCGCGGGCAGGCCGATAGGCGGTCTCAATTCCCGGCTCAAGGAGCAACTGTGTCTAGTAAGCAAGGACTCCGAAACCACCGCATGCGCGCACTCGGGTACGCGCCTGGCGCGAAGCCGAGTGTGACGCCGCTCGAGCGCAGCGTCATCCGGCGCTTGCGATCCCTATTGCGCCACCATGGCGGCGCCGAGCCGCCTGCGTGGGTACGAGCCTGGCTCGGACAGACAGGCGATCCGGCGCGAATTGCCCACGCGGTCCGAGCTCTCCCCACGGAGCTCGGCGACGCCGTGATCACCGAGCTCCGCACGCTCGGCGATCGCGAAATCGACACCGCGATCGCTGCTGTGATCGCGGATCGCGAGGCAAACCGATGAGCGCCGCGGATCGGTTTAGCGCGATCCTCCGCAATATGGATGCGGAGGATCGCGAGCCTGGCATTCGGGATCTCATCGACGAGATCACCCACGATCTCGTCGATGAGATCCCGAGTGATCGCGCGCGCGCGCGATCGCTCGTCGAGGCTTTGGGCGATTTGCTCGGGCCCGACTTGCGTCACGCTCCCGGGCCGGAGCGGATCGCGCAGCACTTGTTACTCGCAATCCATATCGCGCGCGACACGCCGTATGTCGCGCGCATCCTGCGGCTCCTCGAGGCGCATAGGCGGCGGCTCACACCCGTCGAAAGTCTGGCCCGTCTAGTCC
>Ga0209521_10004622_pt1 | contig 10961 bp, 5 predicted proteins | sample Rifsed19ft4_FD_184016 | JGI IMG/M metagenome (GOLD analysis project Ga0209521, IMG submission 184016) | Soil microbial communities from Rifle, Colorado, USA - sediment 19ft 4 (version 2) | ecosystem: Environmental > Terrestrial > Deep subsurface > Rock core/Sediment | place: Rifle, Colorado... | reverse complement strand
GGCCGATCCGCCCTCCCCATCAAGGGGAGGGATGGAGCCCGTTGCGCCGCTCAGGCGCACGAAGATCTTGCGAGAGGAGCTTAAGCGCTGATCGTGCCGTTGATCCAGGCGGCGAGATGGTTCTTCGGATAAGCGCCCTTGAGCGTGCCGGCGACCTCGCCGTCCTTGAACAGGATCAGCGTGGGGATCGCGCGCACATTGTAGAAGGACGGCGTGCGCGGATTCTCGTCGATATTGAGCTTGGTGATTCTCACCTTGCCGTTGAGCTCCTTGGCGATCTCTTCCAGGGCGGGCGCAATCTGCCGGCAGGGGCCGCACCACTCGGCCCAGAAGTCGACGACCACCGGGGTCGCGGATTTGAGCACCTCGGCCTCGAAAGTGTCGTCGGAAACCTTTTCAGTAGCCATTTGCTTCTCCTAGGGGCCGGCGGTGCCGGCAAGATCGCCGGTCTTGATTATCGACTCGGGAAACTAGGTATGCGCTCCGATGCCGTCAAGGCTCGTGGGCGCGCTGCAAGAGGCGCTGTTCGGCTTCATCAAGCGAAGGTGATGGGATCTCCATGAGAAGCGGGCCGTCGGTCCACAGCAGCGCGGCGCGAAGGGTGAGGCCGGGGAACAGGCGCTTGAGCGCCTGACGGTAGCCGGCGAGCTGGGCGATATAGGCGGGAGCCACCTCCTCGACGGTCTTGGGCGGCGGCCGATTGGTCTTGTAGTCGAGGATGAGAAGGCCGCCCTCGACGAGTGCGAGGCGGTCGATCTGGCCTTCCAGATCGTAGGCGCCGATCCTTGCCACCACCGGAACCTCGGCCAGGCTTCCCGGGCGGAAGAGGGGCGCAAAGGAAGCCTCCCTCACAATGGCCAGCGTCTCGGCAACGATCTCGTCTCTCAGCTCGTGGGCCAGAGATGCGCCTCGCGCGGCGACGAAGGCCCGCGCTGCCCGCTCCTGGTCTTCGGGCTGCACCTCCGGCAGATGCTGCAACAGGGCATGGACGAGCCGCCCGCGGGCGTAACGGCCATTCTCGCTGAGAGCCAGCGGCCCAAGCGGCGGCTGCTCCGGCGGAAGCGCTTCGGCGCCGCCTTCGCGTCCGAGAGCAAGCCGCGATGGGGCAAGTTTTGGGCGCACGCGCTCCGGCCGAGCCGGCGTGAGCCCCCAGGCGGGAAGGGGTGCTGCCGCCGGCCGTTCCGATTTGGTCTCGGAGGTCTTCACGGACTCTGCTTGCTGGCTCTCCATGCGGCGCAAGGGCATGCCGTCGGAGCCCGTAAGCGGCATCAAGTGACCTTCGAGTCCGTCATTGACGAGATCGTACCAAACGATGCCCGCCTCGCGTTTCTGAACGCCTTCCCAGCCGCAGATATAGAGCCGGTCCTCAGCCCGCGTCATGGCGACGTAGAGCAATCGGTGATATTCCTCGCGCTCGGCTCTCTCCACCAATTCCTTGCTCTCCTCGATCCCGGCAAGCTTCGAATGGCCCGCAGGCGGCCAAATGAGATGGCCGACCTGATCGCGAGGCTCGCCGGCGCGCGGCATGGGATAGAGTCTCACTCCCTGCAGCCGCGGCCGCATGCACGTGTCCGGCAGGAACACGATCGGCGCCTGCAAACCTTTGGCGCCATGCACCGTCATGATGCGCACCTCGTCGCGCTCCTGCTCCATGTCGCGCTTGATCTCGACGTCGCCCGCGCGGAGCTGATTGACGAAGCCCTGCAACGAGGGCGCTGCCTCCCGGTCATAGGCGAGCGCCAGATCGAGAAACTCGTCGATCGCCTCAGCCGCCTCAGGTCCGAGCCGCGTCAGCATGGCTTTGCGCAGGCGCTGTCCCTCGGCGCCGAGCAGCTCGGAGAAGAATTCGTAAGGCGGCAGGAAGTCGGCGCGTGCCAGCCATGCCGACAGCCTCATCGCGGCTTCGGCGAAGCGAGGATCGTCTTTCGCCTTGGCCTTGAGCGCCAACCAGAGCGATCCCTCCCGCTTATGCGCGAGCGTGAATAAATCGTCGTCGTTGAACCCGAAAAGGGGACTCTTGAGCACGACGGCGAGCGCGAGATCGTCCTCCGGCATCAAGAGCACGTCGGCGAGCGCCACGAGATCCTGCACGGCGAGCTGATCTGTCAGCAACATGCGGTCGGCGCCGGCGACCGGCACGCCGAGCCGCTTCAATTCGCGGATCATGGGCGTGGTGAAGGGATCGCGGCGGCGGACCAGGATCAGGATATCGCCGGCCCGCACGTTGCGGCCTTTTGAGGCAAGCTGTTCGTCATTGTCGAGCCACCCCTTGATCACGGTCGCGATGCGCTTGCAGAGTGCATCGACCGAGCGGGCGCCGGCCGGCTCCTCGTTCCAGGGCTCGAAGGCATTGGTCGGGTCCGGCTTCTCCTCGGTCTCAACCTCCCACAGCTCGACCAGCCCCGCCTCGCCGGTGCGGAACGCATGGTGCTGGATGATCGCGCCGTCCTGCCAGGTCAGCCCGTCGGCGGCAGGCGCGCGCCCGAAGACGCGATCGACGGCTTGCAGGATCGGCTCGGTCGAGCGGAAGGACAGCGTGAGGGGCACCTCATGCCAAGTCAGACCGAGCGCCGCGGCTCTTTGCCGGAAGGCGCGGCCCACCTCGCCGAACCGCGCCGGGTTGGCGCCCTGGAAGGAATAGATCGACTGCTTCTCGTCGCCCACCGCGAACAGCGTGCGCAGCTTTTCGCTCGCGCCGCTGCCTGCGAAGAACTCAGCGGCCAAGCTCTCGATGATGGTCCATTGCGCGGGATTCGTGTCCTGCGCCTCATCGACCAGGATATGGTCGATGCCGCCGTCGATCTTGTAGAGCACCCAAGCAGCCGCCGCGACATTGGACAGCAGGTTCTGCGTCTTGACGATCAGGTCGTCATAGTCGAGCGCGGCTTCGGCCTGCTTGCGTCGCTCATAGTCGCCCTGCACGGCGTCGGCGAGCGCCAGGACCGCCGCGCTCGCCTCGGCCAGACGCAAATGCGCGAGCTTGTCGGTGAGAGCGGCGAAGGCGGCTTGCGCGCGGTCGAGGAGCGCACAGATCGACGGCGCGCCCTTTTCGATCGCCTTGCTGCAAACCTGCGCACGCGCCTTCCCGTCTTGCGTCAAGAACGCGGGCGTGAGTGCCGCCACGCGGCTCTCGCCCGCGCTGGATCGCGCCGTGCGCAGGGCGGCGTCCGCGTCGCTGTCCCGCGCCCCTGAACCGAATTCGGCGAAGGCGGCAAGGGCGGCGTCGATCTCCTCATCGGTCAGGACGCCGGCGAGCTGCTCGATCAGCGCGTCTTCCGCGGGCTCGGCCACGCCGAACAGGCGCTTGAGCGCGAGCGCCTCGGCCTCGGCCCAGTCTTCGCGGCTCTTGTGATAGGCAACCATGCGCGCAAGCTCGGCCCGCTTGGCGAGCACGGCATCGATCACCTGGTGAATGTAATCGCCCGAGGTGAGCCCGACGATCTTGGCAAGCGCCTTGCCGAGCGCACTGTCGCTGTCCTCGGCGGCGCGCCCGATCGTGGCGTCGAACGCCGCACGGCGCAGCAGCGCCTGCTCGCGCTCGTCCAGCACGGAGAAATGCGGCGTGACCTGCGACTCGAGCGGAAAGCGCTGCAACAGCCGCTCGCAGAAGCCGTGGATGGTGTGGATCTTGAGCCCGCCTTTGGCTTCCAGCGCGCGCGCGAATAGACGCCGCGCGATGCGCAACTCCTCCTCGTTGGGCGCGCGTCCCATGAGCTGCAAGAGCGTCTCGCGCAGCGTCTCTGTGTTGATGGTTGCCCAGTCGGCCAACACCTTGAGCAGGCGGTTCTGCATCTCAGCCGCCGCCGTCTTGGTGTAGGTCAGGCAGAGGATCGATTCGGGCCTGAAGCGCGCGAGCAGGAGCCGCAAGCACCGCCTGACCAGAACCTCGGTCTTGCCGGTGCCGGCATTGGCCGACACCCAAGCCGACGCCGAAGGGTCTGAGGCGCGCGCCTGATTTCTGTCGGCTTCCGGAGGAAGCGCCCGCGCGCTCATCGGAACTCCTCCTCGGCCTCTTGCGTCAGCCATTCCTTGACGCGGGCGAGGTGCTCATAGTCGTCATAGTCATAGAGGCGGCGGAAGGCCTGCGCCGAGCGGCGCTTCACCTCGTAGGGCATGTTTGGATCGGCATAGCGCGCGATGAGATCGCTCAGCTTTGCGAGCGCTTCCCTGGCAAGAATAGGCGGAGTTGTCTTTGCCGCCTCGCGCTCTTCGCCGCCCTCATTGCGGCCTGAGGCGTTGATGTAGACGAGCCCGCTGACGGCGCACTTGCCCAGGTCGTCGAACCCGCCCCCTTCGGCGATGGCCGCTTCAAGCGAAAGCTGCGGCGCGTAAAGATCATCCACGTGCGTCTTTAGCGGCGGCTTGCCAGTCTTGTAGTCATAGATCACGACCGAGCCGTCTTCGGCGACGTCGATACGGTCGGCCCGCGCCGTGAGGGTAAAGCCGGTGCCGAGCTCGAGCGCGCCGCCGACCTCGGTCAGAGTGCGCGCGATGCCCTCGCGCCGTCCTGGCTCAGTCGCCGCGAACCAGCGGGCGAAACGGCGGAGTTGCGGGCGCCAGAAGGCCTTGACCAAAGGCGCGCCGCCAAGCTTGGCGAAATGCTCATCGGCAATGCGCGTGAGTTCGGCCTCGATGTCGGCCGGAAGCGTGTCGGGAAAGGCGCGCGAGAAATCATGCAAGGCGCGATGCACGATCTGGCCGCGCATGGCCGCATCGGGCTCGGTGCCGAGCTCTTTCATCGGTTCCAGCTTCAAGATGTTCCTGGCGAAGATCTCGTAAGGGTTGGCGATCCAGCGCTCGATGCGGGTGACGCTCAAGCTGCTTGGACGAGCCGCGACCGGCGGGCACGGCCTTGGCGCCTCGGCGGGCCTGAAGCCCTCGGTCTGGTCGCGCTCGCGTGCCCAAGCCACCCAAGGCTGCGCGGGCTCGATCTTGCCCTCGAGGCCTGACGCCTTGACCAGCGCGAGCAACCGCTGAAGCCAGCGCGACGGCACGGTCTGCACGCCGTCTACCTTGTGCGCGCGGGTGAGGTAGACCTGGCCCGCGCCAAGCGCCTGCGCGAAATCGTGGGCGGCAAGGCCGGTGCGGCGCTCAGGGGGGTTAAGCCCGAGCTTCTCGCGCATGGGCCGGCTGAGCCAAGGTCCCGCCTCCTGGTGCCGCGGCCACACCCCTTCGTTGAGGCTGCCGAGGATCACCACATCGGGCTGCTGGAGGCGCGCTTCGAGCGGACCCCAGATGAAGAGGCGAGGATGGAGGGCGGCACGCGGGCGGACCACCTCTCCGGCAAGGAGGCTCCGGTAGAACGGTGGATAATCGGCGGCGGTGAGCGAAAGCCCGTGCCCAGCGTCGATCAGCTCGGCGAGCAGAACCGAAAGCGCCTCACCAGCATCGCCCTGCCACAGGCCTGACGGGGAACCACTAATGTCGCGCGCCAAGGCTTCCGCCACCGCTGCATGGGCTTCCGCCAGCCGCCTCGCGTCATGAGGCAAGGGCCCGGCTGCGAGCGCCATGAGCGGCGCGAAGGCTGCTTCGAGATCCTCGATCAGCTTCAGCGCTGTCGCCTGCTCCTGCGCGCTGATCGGCGGTCGGCGATGCTTGGTCTCATCCCGTGCGGCCTCGATCGCCGCCCGCGCGCCGGCAAGCCCTTGTCCCACATAGATGTCGCGGAAGGCGCCGCGCTCGAGCGCCCGCGCTGCGCTGCGCGCCTCGGCGGCGCGCCGTCCGAGCAGTGCGAGCGGATGCTTGAGCAAGGCCATCAGCTCCGGCGGCGCGAAGTCGCTCTCGACCGCGCCGAGCATGAGATCGAGCAAAGCGCCCGGCACGGTGCGCGCGACCGGCACGCCGGCCGAATCGTCGATTGCCAAGTCGTAGCGCTTGAGTCGCGCCGCCACCCGCCGGGCCAGCACCCGGTCAGGGGTGACGAGTGCTGCGGTCTTGCCCGGCGTCTCGATGCAGGATCGGAGGATCAGCGCAATGGCTTCGGCCTCGTCATGGGCGGTCGGCGCCACCACGACACGGATGCCGGCAAGCGCATTGGCGAAGCTTGCGCGCCCTTCCGGCGCAAGCTCGTCGGCCTCGATAAATCGCTGCCAAAGCTCCGTGCTCTCGGCCGGGCGCAGCGCCTCGCTCGCGAGATGCAGCCGCGCGCGGGCTGTCGCATCGGGCGCGCTCCCCGGCACATCGGCGACGTCGTCACGGGACGCGCCGAGCTTGCGCAACAGCTCGGCCATGCCGGCCTGCGGGTGCTCGGGATGCTCGGCAAGCATCGACCAGCTGTCGTCGTCGAGGGCACGATCGAGACCCGGCAGCACGACGGCGCCGTTCGGCAGCGAGGCAATCACCTTCAGCAACCGCGCCGTCGCCGGCACGGTGCCGGTCGATCCCGCGGCGATGACCGGATGAGGCGAGCCTTTCGCCAGCCGTCCGGTCTCGCGCGCCATCAGCATATTGCGTCGGGCGACCGGCGAAACGAGGCGACTGTCATCGAGATATTGCGGCCAACGCTCGGTGACGATCTTAAGAAACCGCACAGTTGCGTCCCAATGACTGGCAAGGTCGTCAGGCACGAGCTGTTCGAGGTTGGCGAGATCGATCTCCTCTGATTCCACCGAGTCCATCAGCCGGGCGAGGTCGGCGGCGAGGCTCGAAGCCTGTCCGGGGCTCTGCACAAATCGGATCGATTCGATTTCGGCCTCGGTCGCGCTCTTGGCGACGCCATGTGCAAAGGCAAGCACGAGCCGCATCAAGGCGAGGCGTCGCGGCAGCGCGCCGATGGCCGGCGCACCGATCGCGCCGTCGTCGTCGGCACCGTCCTCGGCCCCGAAGATGATGGCTGCTTCCTCATCGGGATCGCCGAGCGCCCTGATGCGCGGCAGCAGCAGAGCCTCTCCCCCCGACTCGGCGAGGAAAGCCTCGCGCAGCGCCCGCGCCGCGCGACGGGTGGGGAGATAGATGGTGGTGAGCGGCAGGGTGAGCGGGTCGGGTTTGAGGCCGCCGGGCGAGGGCAGCTCGCCGGCAAGGATGGCTCGGGCAAGCGTGGTGAGGAAGGGCGCCGAAGGCGGGATGGTGTAGAGCCTAACGGCCGCTGGTAAGGGCTCAGGCACCTTCAGGCTCGAACGAGGTCTCGGCTTCGGCCAGGGCTTGCGGCGTGCCCACATGCATCCAGCTTCCGTCGAGCCGCATGCCGTAGAGCTTGCCCTTGGCGAGCGCTTGGTCCCACAGCAGGTTCAGCGAGAAGCGGCCTTCGGGTGCATCCTTGAACAGCCTCTCGTCGCAGAGCGACACCCCGGCAAAGGCGAACGGCACGACCTCCCCCTCTCCCCGCCGGGCAAGGCGTCCATCTGGGCTCATGGCGAAGTCGCCTTTGAATGCGTAGCCGATGCTGGTCGCGACCGGTGCGAGCAGCAGGAGACAGTCCATCGTGGCGGGGTTCCACAGCCGCAACATGCGCGAGAGCGCGGGCGCCGTACCCTCGCTCCACACAGAATCGGCATTGTGGATGAAGAAGGGGCCGTGTCCCAAGAGAGGGAGCGCCTTCTTTGCGCCGCCGCCGGTGTCGAGAAGAACGCCGCGCTCGTCAGAGACGAGGATCTGAGGCGGCTTGCCTTGGCGGCTGGCAAGATGGGCCTCGAGCTGATCGGGGAGGTAGTGAACGTTGACGATTGCCGTCTTCACCCCTGAAGCGGCCAGGCGGTCGAGCACGTGATCGATCAGAGGTCTGCCCGCAAGCGGCACGAGCGGCTTCGGCATGCGCAGGGTCAAGGGCCTCATGCGCTCGCCGACGCCTGCGGCCAGCACCATCGCCGTCCTTGCCTCGGTCATGGTCGCGCCCTCTCACAGCACCAGCGGCGGGAGATCTTGAGAAGCGGGAAACTCGCGCGCGTAGAAGCGGCGAAGCTCTCGCAAAGAAGGGTGGGCGAGGTCGCGCTCAAGGTAGCGCGCGACACGCGGAATATGAGCGAGATAACCGCGCTTGCCGTCACGTTTCGCCAATCGCGCAAAGATGCCGAGGATCTTAGAGTTCCGTTGAGCGCCGAGCGTGGCGTAGAGCGAGACGAACTGATCGCTCGAAAACTGCTGGCTTTGCGCGGCCCGGGCGGCACAGTAGCGAGCGAGAAGCTCCCGTTCAAGCGCTTCCGGCACGTCGAGCCGGGCATCCTGGAGCAGCGACACGAGATCGTAGGCCAAGGGGCCCTTGAGCGCGTCCTGGAAGTCGAGAATACCGACCCGTCTGACACCCTCCCGCGCCGGGAGCCACATCAGGTTCGGCGAATGATAGTCCCTGAGGACCCAGCCTATGTCGGCCTTTTCCGCCTGCGCCAGAAGGGGGCGCCACAGGGCCGCAAACTCCTCGGCCAGGGCTGAAGGCGTCTCCTTGCCGTGCAGCGCCGGCCAAAACCAATCGATGAGGAGGGAAGCCTCGGTCAACATGGCGTCGGCGTCGAAGGAGGGCAGCCGGTAGGGGGTGTGCCCCTCGATGGGGAGGAGGTCTGGGGGCCCTTTCAGGGCGAGGGCCGCCAGGACATCGACGGCAGGCCCCCAAAGCTCGGCAAGGGGACGCCCGCGTTCCACCTCGCTGCTAAACACCCTGTCGCCGAGGTCCTCGAGGATGAGAAAGCCTCGGTCGAGGTCGAAGGCATAGATGGCGGGCGCCGACAGCCCGCGCTCCCGGAGCGCCGCGGCCACCGCCACGAAGGGCGTCACGTCCTCGGCCAGATGCACCAGCGCGCTGTACGGCTTACCGTCGCGGATCGGCGGCCCGTCGGGCTGGCGCGGCGAATTCATCAGAATAGCGCTGCGGTTCGGCAGGACGAGGCGCGCATAGGAGCGCGTCGAGGCATCGCCCAGGAGATAGCGGGCTCCCGCCTCGGCATAAGGTGTCCTGTCGAGGAACTCCGCCAGCGCGCGCAGGCGCTTAAGCCTTTCCGCCCAGCTCCCCTGGCCGGTAAGCACAATCCGGCGCCTATCGGGCGTCGCCGTCTCGTCCATGGCGACGTCGAGGCGATCGGACGGAAGCCAGCTTGCAGCGCGCTCCGGCCACTCGACGATCACCGCGCCCTCGCTCACCGCGTCATCCAGCCCGAGCTCGTCAAGTTCGGAGGGCTCGAGCCGGTAGAAGTCGCAATGGGTGAGGGTGAGACGCGGCGTCTCGTAGCGCTGCATCAACGCGAAGGTCGGGCTCGGCACCTCGCCCTCGGAGCCCAAGCGGGTGATGAGCGCGCGGGCGAACGTCGTCTTGCCGGCGCCGAGCGGTCCGCTTAGCGCGATGACATCGCCGGCTTTGAGGAGAAGGGCGAGGCGGCTGGCGAGAATGTCGAGCTGGACGAGATCGACATCGTCGAGACTCCAACTTGCGGTCATCCGGCGCGGCTTGACTTTAAGCGCGGCTCGGCGAGCTCGGTTTCCTCTCCCGCGGGCTCGCGCTTGAGCGGCAGGAGCACCGTGACCCGCGTTCCCCGTCCCGGCGCCGAGTCGAGCGACACGGTGCCGCCATGGAGCTCGGCGAGGCTCTTGACGATGGATAGCCCGAGTCCTGCGCCGCGATGGCCCGAGCCATGCGAGCGGCTTTCGAACCGATCGAACACGGCCTGCTGATAGTCCGCAGGGATGCCGACGCCCTGATCCTCGACGGTGAATGCGATCATGGAATTTTGGCGCCCGCAGCCGAGCGCGATCTTGCCGCCCGCCTCTGAGAAGCCGATGGCATTGGAAAGGAGATTGTACAGCATCTGCGTGACGCGCTTGCCGTCGGCGACAAACTCGTCCACGCCGGGCTCGATGGCGATGTCGAGCGCGACATTATTCTGCTTCAGCCGTTCCTCCACGCCCTGCACCGCCTGTTCGATCACCTCGCGCACTTTCACCGGCGACAGCTTCAGCTCGAGCGTGCCGGCGTCGATGGTGGCAAGGTCGAGAATATCATCGATAATGGCCAAGAGCGTCCGTCCCGAAAACAGGATGTCGTTGAGATAATCGTGCTGCTTCTCCGTCAGAGGGCCGGCAATGGGGCTTGCCAGCAGCTCGCTGAAGCCGATGATATTGGTGAGCGGCGTGCGCAGCTCGTAGGACACGTGGCTGATGAAGGCGGTCTTGAGGCGGTCGGCCGCTTCCAGCGCCTCGGCGCGCTCGATCAGCGCGCGCTCCGCGTGCTTTGCGTCGGATACATCGACATAGGTGAGCAGCGTGCCGCCGTCAGGGAGCGGCAGCACGGCGCAGGCGAGCACGCTGCCGTCGAGCCGGTCGAACTGTCTCTCGTAGGCGACCCGCTCGGCGACGATGGCGGTCACCGCTTCCTTGATGCCGTCCCACTCCTCGGGCGCATCGTAGAGCACGCGGCACCAGGCGATGATCTCCTCGATATGCGGCTCGCCGTCGAGCTGGCGCGGGTTCAATCGCCAGATGGTGGCGAAGGCGCGGTTGTAAAGGCGCAAGCGCCCGCTCGGCGCGAACACTGCAACGCCCTCGCGCAAGGTATCGAGCGTTTCCCTCTGCACCTCGATGAGCGCGTTGTAGCGGCTTTCGAGGCCTAGCCGCTCGGTGACGTTCTCGTAGAGATAGGTCACGCCGGCCTCGCCCTCGCTGTCGGCGACGACATGCAGGGTGCGGCCGTCGGGCAGGTGCCATAGGTCCTCGACTTGGGCGTTCGAGCCATAGGAGCCGAGCCAGCTCTTCTTCCACTGGCGATAGTCGGCCTTCTCCGGCAGCCGCCGCGCCTGGCGCAGCCGATCGAGAATCTCGCCGTCGCGTGGGTGGGTCGCAAGCCATTCAGGATCGAGCTGCCATAGCTCCACATAGGCCTGATTGAAATGGGTGAGCCGTTGCTCGGCATCGAACACGGCGAAGGCCGTGGCGAGCCGGTCGAAGCTCCTGAAGCGCGTCTCGAGGCTCGGCTTGGTCTCGGCGTGGCTGCGCTCGGCCTTGCTCGCCTCATCGAGGAGCCCGCGCAGCGAGGCGACCTGCTC
>Ga0209521_10004618_pt1 | contig 10967 bp, 18 predicted proteins | sample Rifsed19ft4_FD_184016 | JGI IMG/M metagenome (GOLD analysis project Ga0209521, IMG submission 184016) | Soil microbial communities from Rifle, Colorado, USA - sediment 19ft 4 (version 2) | ecosystem: Environmental > Terrestrial > Deep subsurface > Rock core/Sediment | place: Rifle, Colorado... | reverse complement strand
CCAGACTTGCTCAAATTGATCAATGACCGATTGAACTTTTGCCTTTTCGGCTTCGAGGTAAACTTTTTGAGAGCAAACACTCATTGCCAAAAAGGCTGCTGCGAAGAACCGCGCAAATAAATTTTTCATAATTTCTCCTCTCTTTTTAATGATTGAGTATAGACCACAAATGAGAATGCAAGCGGCATATCACATAACGGATGGCGGGTATGCGATGTTTCGCCGAAGGCGGAATTTGGGTGAGCGACCGAAGGGAGCGAACTGCATACACGCTTATTATACGCCGTTACCATAGGTCTTTCTCTCGAACTTCCCTGATAATTTTTGGCTCGATATCTTTCCAATCCGCCTTAGCCAGGAACTGTTTCATTTTATTATAGTGCGCATATGACCTAACTTCTGGTATATATCCGGCTGCTTTCACATAATCGAATGCTTTCAGAAGCGCTCTTCTGGCGTTTTCATAATCGTTCTCTGCTTTATAATATTCAAATAATCTGTTCAGCATCTCTTTTTCATCGCTTTTTTTCTTGATCGCGCACTGCACGACGCGCTCAAGATTAGCGGTATCTCTGCTTTTTGCATAATGATCAGACAAAAATTCAAACAATTCCGTCAGTCGTCCATCTCCTTTCAATAATCCCTCTTCTGCTATTTCCACGGCTGTCTTTTGCTCGCCTTTCTCGATATAAAATTCTGCCAGATCCCAGTAATCCATACCATAGTGGAGGTCATCTTTGCGCATTTTCAAGTATGCATCATCATCCTTTAGATGTTTTTTCTGGATTCCCATAATCAGGTCTTTTCTCCAATCCGTTGGATTTTTTCCAAGTTTTTCCACGAGATATTGCCATTCTTCTTTTGTCTTACAGAGTGTGAAGCATATATCCATCATCTTATCCTCAAATCCGGAGTTCCCAACATTATACTCCTTAAAGAGCGCATCCATGAATTCAAATTTCACCTCTGTTGATATCTCACCTTTTTTAGCCAGTTCCTCGATATCATCGAGATAATCATAGCATTCTTCTTCTTCGTCTTCAAGTCCGCCACCATATTCGTTGAATTGCGAAATAATGGGTTTAGCATCATACCAATGTTCCATTAATAGTTCTTCGTTCAGGGCTCTACTTACTTGTTTTCTGTTAATATTTTCCGTATCTTTTGACTTGTCCATGAACCATTCCAGAATCGATTTCCGGACTTGCGGGTTTTTATTCAACAGAGTTTGCACTAAATCATACATATCTTTGTTACTGAGAGCTTGCAGCTTTTCATCCAAAGAGAAATCCTGGATTTGTATCTCCTTTTCTTTTTGGATTCAAATTGCTTTTCTTCGAATTCTGCTTGAACCATTACATCACGGTTATAACTCTATAACACAACCTTCTTGTTTTTTCTTGAAATGTGGGCATTTTCACATAACTCCTTCATATACGACATCCGTGTCGTATATCCCGTCTATACCGCCATTTCCCTGAATTTCATTTATTTTCTTTTACCTCTGGATTTAATATATAGTCCAGTGGACTTTTTATCTTACCTGAATCTCTATTACTTACATGAGTATATATCTCTGTGGTCTTACTGTTTTTATGCCCTGCCCCAACAGTTCTTGGATATATCGAAGGTCTATACCGCTTTCTAAAAGGTGGGTAGCAAAACTATGTCAGAGAGAATGAACCTCTCGCAACGTAGCCCCTGATGCTGCCTCCATCAAGCGTTATAAGAACGAGAGGAGGGCTACGCGCACAGTTAAACGATTCTTCGCTGATCTCCACGATTTCAATCGCCTTCCCCCATCCACTCCATCGGTCGAACCGCCCAGACCCCCCGCCGCGCCCCGACCGCGAGCGGTATGCCTTCAGGTCTGCAAGAAAATGAAGCCCATCCAATCAACGCGGGCTTGAGGAGGTCGGGTATAATGGAATGTTGCTGCATCGGGAACATATCGGCGCCGAGGATTTAATATTTAGGTTGTGATAAATATACCAATTTGCCCCGCTCCAGCGGACACCCCTGATAAGTGGGACTTATATGCAGGATAAAATAAAAAGTCCTTTGATGTAGCCTCAATTGCAACGGGCGCCAGCGCTTCAGCCATAGCGGATATTCTGGCATGGGACGGCTTCGCTACTGATTATATCCAGGACATGATGCAGAAGCGTTTCAAGAACTTTGTGCTCACCCATCCTTTCGACAGGGCCATGGTGGGAGAGCTGCATATTAACGATTTCCAAGATTTTGCCACCCGCGGAGAGAGGATTAATGCGCCAAAGCCAAGAGGAGGAGGAAAGAAGGTAATGAGCGTGCCCATTGACCTCTCACCTGTCAGAAACAACCCTGAACTCAACAACGTCCAAGCATACGCTTATCCTTTCACCGCTATTACTGTAAGAGCCACTGCGCTCTTGCGCTTCATCGACCAGCCCTGCCTGCTTGCGCCTGAGCCTCCAAGCATTGTTGCCATGGTAAATGCTGTGGCGCTTGCGCCTGAGCGACCCCTTGCGCCTGCGGAGATGTGCAAGAACTGCGCCACGAGCAGGTATCTGCCAGCTCAGGGGACTTTAAAAGAACTCCAGAAAGAGGGAGGCGAGGACCTTGAGCAGATATTTGTTCGTCTGGTTTCCACCTAGGAGAGTTCCATGCCTGATATGAAGATCCTGGGACTGATGCTCAAAGAAGAGTTCAGGCTTCAGGCATCCTTTTTCAATCGCTCCTATTTTCTTTTTTCATCCCTGTTATTTCTTTTCACATCCCTTACTCTGTCCTTTCTGCTCGGGATCAGCTTCAGTGTACTATTGTTCACAGTACTGTCGCGCAGAGGTGGTGCAGTATTGATCATAGCAATGGGGACATATCTGGGATACACAGGAATTGATCTCAAAGGGATCGCAACCCAACTCCCTTCCCTTGTATTCTATTATTCCCATTCATTTTTCATCCTGCCTGGGGTAATAACAACGACGGTTGTGCTGGCGGCAGTATCGTCCCTTTTAATGAAAGAGATACCAGCGCCTCATGAACGAAGAGCAAAGGAAACATACAGGAAAACTGCTCATTTTACCTCACGGCTTGTGTCACAATATGGAGCTGTACTGTCCAAGGATATCATAGATCTGGTACGCAGCGGAATTATATTGCCTGTCATATCAGCTTTCCTTATGCCGCTGCTGTTCTTATTTGCAATAACCTGGTTTCTTGAATCTGTCATGAATGCTACAATTCTCTGCCTTTGTCCATGCCCCACGTGATTCGAACAAAATTGATACTTTTTCTAAGCCTTACCTTCATCGTGGCAGTGCCATATCTTGTGGCTGAAATACTTTTATCATTCTATTACCCTGTCAATAATTATGTTTCAACATTGTATATTGCTGGTCTTGGAGTCCTGCTTGGTGCCGGCTCTTTGATATTCTTAAACAGACTTGACATCCGATGGAAAGGTAAGATGTTCAGGATGGTATGAACTCTATGTTCCATTCCAGGCACGTCTGCGTGAAGCACAATGATTGATCGCTCAGTATTTTGCCATTTTTTGGATCTGAATAAAATTAATTACAATAAGCAGATCAATAAAAAATGGAAAAATCAATTAGTATTGAACTAATTGAAAAATAAGACTTTCTACAGGCCCAATTAAAATCTCTTTGGTTTATGATTCTGGTAGCATTCCCTGCAGTATACAGGTCTGTCGCTGGATGGCTTAAAAGGTACTTCCGTCTCCTGACCGCAGTCTGCACAGGTTGCTTTGTGCATCTCTCTTGGTCCTCTGAAGTCGCCTCTTCCGCCGCGGAATCCGCCTCTTCTTTCATTGCCCATATGTTTATCTCCTTTGTGTCTTTTATCTTAGTTCTTTTCGGCAAGGGCCCCAATTGCGAATTTTCGCATTACCCGCTCAATCTTGATCGTGACATTGTCTCCGACTTTAGTCCCGGGCACAAAAATCACAAAACCCTTAACACGCGCTATTCCATCTCCTTCCCTGGCAATGCCCTCGATCGTAACATCGTGGACAGAGCCCGCTGAAACAGGAGCTTTTTCATCTTGTTCATTAAACAAATTCTTCCCTCTGTTTATTTAATCAATCAACCTAATAGAAGCACACACAGAGGGGATTATCCCAGGCTCTATAAGTTACCTAATAAGCCAATTGATAGAGCCTTATTACAACCTGTAAATATATAAATTCTTGGTCACCCGGAACCAATGTTTTTTGCCATGCCACTGCCACATTGAGCCTGCTTCTTTCATGAAAATAATCCTATCTCCTGGTCAGATCGCAGTAGTATTTCAATTTGCAGCTATGCTCGATCTGAGTTGTGATGACATATGCCTCTTCGAGTATTTTCCCGGCTGCAAACGTGCCATGCCCGAGAACGACTGCACCTTTATGGTCTTTCAGTGCGTCTGATGTGTTCCTTGCGAGTTCTGGAGTACCAATGCCTCCTTTAACTATGGGAATCTCATGAAGGAAGTACTGACCTTCACTGTCTATGGGGATTATCTTGGTCCCATCTGCAAGCAGCGACTCAATTACCGCAAACGGGGAATGAGCATGGATTATTGCCAGAGCGGACGTGTTCTTATAAATCGCTCTGTGTACGAGGCTCTCAGAAGAGGCAATAATATCAAAGCTTGAAGGTTTATCAATATCCACCTCCACAACGCTATTTTCATTTATCTCATCAAGCGGGAAACCGGTTCTTGTAATAAGCATTTTGTTCCCTATGCGTATGCTGATATTCCCGAAATGCGACTCTACAAGACCGTGGTCCACAAGTTTTTTTCCGAATTTAGCCATATCCTGCCACATAATTCATTTCCTTTTGAAGAAAAGCCAGGAATCCTTTCCTTTGAATTTCGTCTTAATTAAGGCATACTTCCCTGTCAGCTTTTTCCCTTTCAGTTCAAAGAGCAGCTCATTCTCGCTCTCTTTTTCAAGAATGAACTCACCTTTATCCCATATCCTCACATTCCCGGCGCCGTACGTTCCTTCAGGTATCGTGCCTTCAAAATCCGCATACTCAAGCGGATGGTCTTCTGTCTTTATTGCCAGGCGCCTGACACCAGCTTTTTCAGGCGGCTTTTTCGGGACCGCCCATGATCTGAGCACTCCTCCCATCCCGAGCCGCAGGTCATAATGCAGGTGTGATGCATCATGTTCATGGACTGCGAAAATGTTCATTCCGGCCTGCTTGATACTGCCTTCTGGCTCAGGTGATTTTTTAAAATCCCTCAATTTCTGGTATTCTTCAAGAGACATATTTCATCCGAAAGTGAACGCGCTCGGACAGAGCTTATTCAATATACATTCTCCACATAAAGGTTTTTTTGCGGTGCATATCTGTCTTCCGTGCTGTATCAGAAGCAGCGAAAAAACATCCCAGTCTTTTTTCGGGATTATGTCCATGAGGTCCTTCTCGATCTTATCAGGATCTGTATTTGCTGTAAGTCCGAGCCTTGCTGAGACCCTTTTCACATGAGTATCAACCGCGATCCCTTCGATTTTCCCGAAAGCTCCTGACAGAACGATATTTGCCGTCTTCCTAGCAACTCCAGAGAGTTTGACAAGATCTTCCATCGTATCAGGGACTTTTCCATCGAAATCCTTAACCAGCATTTTGCAGAGATTCCTGATATTCCTGGCCTTGTTCCTGTAAAAACCTGTGGAATATATCTCCTCCTCAAGTTTTTCCTGAGTTGCTGCTATATAATCCTGTGGTGTTCTGTATTTTTTAAATAGAGTCTTTGTTACCTCGTTCACCTTCCTGTCCGTGCACTGTGCTGAGAGTATGGTAGCGATCAGGAGTTCAAGTGGATTCGAATATCCAAGTGCTATCTTTACATTGGGATATTCTTTTTTCAGTAATGATAGGATTTCATCAACTCGTTCATCCACCATGATTTCTGAATATAAAATACAAGATAGTTAAAGTTTTTGCAGTGTTCGGATCGTATAAATATTTCTCATTGATAGAGATAGACAGGCATAAATTCATTATTGAGAAGCTAATAATTAAATGGAGGTGAACAATGGCAAAAAAGACAAAGCCCAAAGCTCCAGCATCAACTGCATCTTCCTGGTGGAAAGAAAGAAGTAAAATTCTGGCAAAGAAAGCTGAATCCAGACCCGCAAAAGCAAAAGCAAAGAAGCGCAAGTCAAAGAAAGCTAAGAAGGCAGCGACAGGTAAAACATATTATTGTGAAGTCTGCGGATGCGAAATGATATGCGTAGAACCCAGCGCCAGAGAGATCGTATGCTGTGACGTGCCAATGCTTTTGGCAATTGAATAATATTTTATTTTTTTCTATTTTCTTATATTTCATTTTCCAACTCATCCAGCATTTGGATGCGATTTAATAATTTTTTGACCGATATATATAAATCTTATAACTGATAACATTAATAATATAGAAAGACTATATAGAAAACATGGAGGAACTAAATGGCATATAAAACAATGAAAAAAACCACCACTGCTTCAGCTTCGTGGTGGAAAGAGAGACAAAAAATACTGGAAAGTATCAAGAAACCCAAACCCAAAAAAGCAAAGAAGAGCAAGGTTAAGAAACCAGCAAAAGCGAAGAAGGTCATAAAGGCGAAGAAGGTGACAAAAGTGAAGAAAGCAACCAGAGCAAAAAAGGGAACAAAGGCAAAAAAAGGAAGAAAAACAAAGAGAACATAGACAATCAAAAATAGCCTGACTTGAACCCGGCAGCTGAAGCGCGTCGGGTTATCTTATTTTTTTTACGCTTTTTCTAATTGATCTTCCAGTGGCTCTGGAATTTCATGCCTGAAAGATGTTCGCACTCGACTCCTTTCTTCTGAATGAGAATTTTGAACGTCTCTCCCATTTCCATTATTAGAGTTTTTATCTGAAGCACTTTTTTCCAGTGATCAACCGGGTTGCCTTTTTGCAGATCTTTCAGATATTCTTCAATTCCAAGCCCGAGCAGGAAATGTGCCATGTCATTGAAGCCACAATATACAAGTCCATGCTTATTTCCCCAGTGCTCAAGTGCAGAAAAGTTCACATGAGAGGTGATATCCTGCCCTCCGATATTCTCGAATAGAGAGGAATTCGATGTGTGCCTGTGATAACACATGAGCGTCCCTGAGCTCCTGTATTCCTGATACAGTTCGGAGGAAGGATAGCCATAATCTATCGTGATAACAAACCCTTTTTTCAGGGTCGAGGAGAGATCCTCGATCCATTTTATCGCATCGAGGTTTATCTCAGTTCTGTATCCCTCGGGAAGAAATATTCCAAGCTCTATGAGATAGTTCTTGAGTTGCTTTGAAGCTGGTTTCAATGTCTCGATGAAGCCATCTTTATAGTCCACCATGACCTCCATGAGTTCTTTTTCCATTATAACCTGATGCACAGGAAACGCATCAACGAGCTCGTTTGAGAAAATGCATCCTGTCATCCCAGAAAGCTCGGTTATGGAATTGTACCATCTGACTTTCTCGTTTAGATTCTTTCTCTGATTCTCAAGCATTACAGGGCTTTTTTCCACGATACAATACTCTAAATCCTGATACAGCTCATGGTTTCTTTTCAGGTATTCAAGCACATCCCTGGAGAGCATACCTGTCCCTGCCCCCATCTCAACAACCGTGAATTCTTTTTCATCAAGGACATGCCACATCTCTTCAAGCTGCCTGCCCATCATTTCCCCGAATGCAGCAGTAAGATTCGAAGCTGTATAATAATCCCCGTTTCTTCCGATCTTCTCTTTATCAGAAGTATAATATCCCGAAGCCGGGTAATAAAGCGCCATCTCCATGAAATCCCGAAACGAGATCTGACCTGATCTCTGGATTTTTTCAATGATGATATCAGATAAGGACATGGTCATTCACCGGTATATGAAATCCTGTATATCAACCCTGCATTATCATCGCTCACGAACAGCGATCCGTCATCTGCAGCGATTATATCAACCGGTCTTCCAAGCACGTTATTGCCATCCAGCCAGCCAGTTGCGAAATCCTTCACTGATAAATCATTCATATCTATGCTCACGATCTTATGACCTGTTGGCTCCTTTCTGTTCCACGATCCATGAAACGCTACGAACAATCTCCCTCTGTATTCCAGGGGAAAGCTATCACCGTAGTAGAAAGCAAGTCCGAGAGGAGCAGAATGAGCCTGAAGGTCTTTAAGGCTTGGAATCTCAAAAGGCTCCATGCACGGGTTGCGGATATAGACGTTCTTATCAAAATCAGTATCATGGACATTTTTCCCGTAACATACCGGCCAGCCGTAGTTTTTGCCTTCCTCCACAAGGTTGATCTCATCAGGCGGAAGATCTTCTCCGAGCCAGTCGCGCCCGTTATCTGTGGCGTATATCCTGTCTGTTATCGGATGAAATACAAAACCGACAGCGTTCCTCAAGCCTTTTGCGAAAACTCTGCATTCCTTTCCATCAAGATTGCATTTCGTGATGGCTCCCCGTCTTTCATCCTTTTCATAGCAGACGTTGCACGAAGAACCTGCGCTCAGGTATATGCTTCCATCATGTACCTTTATCGTCCTTGTAAAATGACCTCCTGCTGGCAGATCATCTATGAGGACTTCCAGAGTATTCTTATCAGCCTTCAATCCCTTTTCCTTTACCTTGATCACCCTGTTTTCCTCTGCAATATAGAACCAGCCTTCGTAGAAATCAGTCCCATGAGGTCTGTTGAGATTATCAATAAAGGTGATCACTTCATCCGCTTTTTTATCATTGTCCCTGTCTGGAAGCGCGACCACACTTCCTCTGTTTGGTATGGTCACAAAAAGAACCCCATCCCTGAGCAGCATCATCCTCGGACCTGGATTCGGACCCGGATATGAGACCAAGCTTCCGTCCAGATCGCCTGCAAACACATCGATTTTGAAGCCATCTGGCATGCTGATCCCGGCAAGAGAATCGGTTTTGAATGCAGGTTTGATCCCGAGCAGAATGAACATTGAAACTAATATAATCACAAACAATGCGATCAGAATCCAGATAACTTTACTGCTCATTCTCGATCCATGTCAAAGCGGCAAATAATATGCCAGCGCAGCCACTGCTGCTCCGATGATTGCAGACTGAACGATGATCCGCCATGCTTTCCTGCGATCCATGGCTTTGAACTTATCCCTCTCAATAGCTTCTATCTTTCCAAGTTCTTCACTGAAATTATATACACCCATCATGCCGAAATAAGCACAGAAATGTATGCGCGCCTGCAGGAAATCTGTGGCTGACAGCATGGCAGGAATAAAGAGGGAAAGCCGAAAGAGATGCGGTACTCTGAGAAATACAAACACGATGTAAAGAATGACAGTTGCAATAAGCCCACTCCAGCCTAACTGTCTTCTTCTATTTATTTCACTTCTTCTAATATTGCATACTCCGGGGATATACTGCTCCTGTGCCTGCACATCGACCTCGATTTCTGTGATTTATGAACTAAACCTCAATCATTATGGAATTCCCGTCTATTTTAACAGGATATGTTTCAAGATCATACGTCTTTATCTTTGATATGAGCATGCCGGCGTATTGAAAAAATCTGCCGATGCTCTCTGGCATTGGTTCATCTCCAAAATGGCGGGGAACAGTACCGCTCAATGCCTCGCCTGTAGTTATATCGAACTGTGAGTAGTGCAGCGGGCATGTCAGAATATAGCCTTCCAGGGTTCCCATTTCCAGGGGAGCATTCGTATGACCGCACCTTCTGCTCACTGCATATATCTTCCCTTCATAGTTACACAGCACGAGCTCTTTCTTATTCGCTTCAACAGCTATCATACCGCCGGGCGCTATGTCCCCTACTTTAGCCACTTCAATAAACATTTTAACCTCTTTTGATCTCGCCAAAAGGTATCTGCTTCAGTTCATCTGGATTGGTAACATCTTTGGTCACAAAAAGTAAACACCAGCACCGTTTGATCGCGTCAAAATGCTCCCTGTGGAAAGGTATGCATGGACAGACTATTTTCATATTTTCTTCCCTCTTTCTTGTGAGTCCCTGACAGGGGCAGAAAGGAATGCCATGTTTTTGTTCCAGCATGACCTCCTGTTCCAGCAGGAAATCAACCGTTTCTTCATCAGGGCTGAACTTGTATCCCAGTGGATCCACCACTTTCTGGAACATGAACCTGAGTGCCTTTTTTCTTGATTCAACATTCATTTCTGCCTGCCCCTCTTTTGCTCGATCAGCTCTGAATACTTTTCAGGATTGTATCCAACGATTATCTCATCATCAATTCTCACAAATGGGAACGCCATCGTGCCTCCTGATCTTTTCATTTCTTCCATTATCTTATCCTGTTCATTCTCCGCAGCCAGGTCATAGTCCACATAGTCAAATGGAATGTTCCTTTCACTGAAGAATTTCTTTGTCTTCCTGCACCACGGGCATGTGCTGAGCGTGTACATGAAAACTTTCATTGTCCCTCCTCGATCTTTATGAATATTTTACCATCTGATATTTTCCACTTATATACCGGTATTTTAATCTCACCTGCATCCAGGAACTCTCCTGTCCTGATGTCAAATCTCCAGTCATGGCATGGGCATGTTATCGTGTAATCTTCTAAACTGCCTGCTGCGAGAGCGCATGCCATATGAGCGCATTTATTGGAGATGGCATAAAGTTCCCGGGATTTTTTAATGATCAGGACCGGTAATCCTCTGGGGAAAACCATGTTCATGCTATTTTCTTGCAGCTTATTTTCTTCGATTGCGAAAACCCATAAAGGCTCTGACATTTTAACTCCCGATATAGTTATTGCGGGCAGGAGTATATAAATCCTTAGTGCTTTTTTCAGAATTTCACATAGTCGAGAGAGGCAGGCAGAAGTCGCGCACGATCGTATTGAACTGGGCTGGTTCTTCGAGATTGCTAACGTGCCCGGCCCCGGAGATGACCGCGAGCCTTGCCTTGGGTATCGCATCGCGAATCTGATGCGCGACGCTCA
>Ga0209521_10004616_pt1 | contig 10969 bp, 10 predicted proteins | sample Rifsed19ft4_FD_184016 | JGI IMG/M metagenome (GOLD analysis project Ga0209521, IMG submission 184016) | Soil microbial communities from Rifle, Colorado, USA - sediment 19ft 4 (version 2) | ecosystem: Environmental > Terrestrial > Deep subsurface > Rock core/Sediment | place: Rifle, Colorado... | reverse complement strand
TTTTAAATGAGAAAAAAATTTTAAAAACTATGAATCTTATTTTGACTGAATTAAAGACAAAGGACGCAGATTTCAATAAACGTATCCCAGAGTATGTTGCAGACGTCATAAACGGGGCGGGATTCTTGGTCACCCATTGTAACAGTCTCGGTTATGTTGTAAAATTCCATCCAACCGAGCTTTCTGGGTTTGAATACGTTTATAACACAGATTCACTTGTTGAGGCACTGTGTTCATTTGAAGTTTGCGCACAAGATGACCCTATTTGCAAATATTGCCTCTCCAAAACCCCGATGGGAGAGTTGATTAGAGTATGCGACTGTTCCACCCCAGTCCACATCAGATGTTTTACTGCTTGGATAAACCAGAAAAAACACCGACTGGAAACATGTGAGATTTGTCATGGGAAACTGCTGGTAAATGAGCCAGCCATTCATGCGGATATGTGTGGGGACTATCCGGAGACAAGATGTTTCTTTCCATTCTGCGATTTTTATCCCGTCCCGTTGTTTGATAGGATGCCCCTCAAAAAGTATTCTGGGGTGGCTCGTTATAACCTTGCTCTAATGTATCTGCAACATGATAGGCTGGAGAAATTGCTCCAAGAATCGTGTGATGATAATGTCAAAAAGGGTATGTCCAATTGCTTGGCAGGTTTCAGGTCTGGTTCCATGGCATCAAATTACTTGCGGAGCCTGAATAAGGAAAAATACAAAAAGAGTGGAGAGTTGTTATTTCGATACGGGTTGCTCTAAACATTCTATAAAATATTTATTAAACTTTAATGGATAAGTTTATTAATTTTAAATTAACAGTAATCTCTGTTCTTATCCTTGTCGTTATTTTCTTCCTTTATTCGCAGTCTTTTAAAAACGATGTCCCCAATTGCGAGGGATATGTTGCAAATGTTTATTTATATGTTTTGCTTGCCCTTCTCATCCTTTCATTTTCTGTTTTATTTATCGAAAAACGACGCATCCCTATTACAGGGGTAAAAAGCCTCCTCTTTTTTGGTGTTTCTATTATTTCTCTAATCGCCCTGTTGGCGACCGATGCCAAAAATCCGCTTTTGACCCATCTCCTCTGGGTCGCTTTTATTATTTCACTGTCTGCCAGCGTCTATACAATTTGGCTAAAGCACAGAGGGACAGGAACGAGCACCCTTATTGGAGCACTTTTTATTATGGGAATCCTTACGGTTATTGCTCACATTCGCCCAGAATGGGTGAAACTTTCATGGGGAACAGGACTAACGATGGCTCTGTTTGTGGGACTTTTGGCTCTAATTATTCCACCACTTGTTTCTGATGTTGGGCATGCTTATTACAGGGTGCTTTCAGGCTTATTTGTTATCTTATTTGGTGTTTTGATTTTATATGACACTAAAATACTGAGAGTAAAGGCAGCGACATGCACATATCCAAATTATCCAGCCGATTCGGTTGGTCTGTTTTTGGATGGGTTAAATATGTACAGTAATCTGGCTGTGTTGAGAGGGTAAATATTTAAAAAGAGTGAGGAAAAAACTCAAAGAAAGGTTTTGGTTGAGACTGGCCAGATATTTGATTATGAAGAGGCATGTAACAGGTGTCATATGAACTACGAAGGCTCTTCATGGAAAGGCGCAAAAGAACCGTATACGCCGTTTACCCCAAAGGTGGACCCAAAATATAAATTTGACTTTGAAAAGATGGTAAAGGAGTCCGGCAAGGATAAGGAAAAGGGGATGCATGAGCACTTTAAATTGAGGGGGGTATATGACGGCGAACCTGTTCCAAAGATAAGGGCAGAATTCCAGAAGAAGGCAAAAGAACCGGCAGCGGGTGAGGAGGAAGAAGAGGAAAAGGAATAAGCCCTTATCTTTAAGGCAAAGGAGAAATCTATGGGAACGTTGTTAAACTTTTTAAAGGAGCGATGGGGGATTATTCTGGGAACAGCGGTTGTCACCCTTGTGATAACATTCGGGATTATTGGTGGAGAAATGTACTTTAGCTCCACGGGTTTTTGTTTATCCTGTCACAGCATGAGTTACGTGCATGAGGAATTAGAAAAGTCATCGCATTACGGGGCCCTTGGCGCCGATCCCGAATGTCAGGACTGTCATCTGCCGCCGCAGTTTTTAAAAAGGGTAGAGTCCCATGTAGTTGACGGCATACGCGCGCTGATCGGCGAACTCAGGCATGACCTCAGCACCAAAGAGGGATTTGATGAATTCAGGGCAGAATATGCGCATAATGCGAGGATCAATATCAGGAAGTGGGATAGCTCACCCTGCCGCACATGCCACAAGGCATCAAAGCCGTCTAGCGATGAGGCGGCAAGGGAGCATAAGAAAATGGAGACAGAAAATAAGAGCTGTATAGACTGCCATCAGAATCTTGTCCATGAAGAGGTTCCAGAGGAAGATATTGTTGAAGGGATGAAACAAGGTAAAATCGTGGTAAAAGAGGAAGAAGAGAAGGAAGAAAAATAAGGAACCAAAAAGCAGGGGGTGGTGATTGCATTTTGCAGGTGTCGTGAAAAGGTAGTAATGACTCCGCAAATTAAACACATCAGGGTCGAAAGACCCTCTGTGTAATCCTTAAAAGGAGGGAAATTATGGCTAAGATGGTTTTTGTCATGGATACGAGACGCTGTATAGGTTGTCAGGCATGTACCATTGCCTGTAAGACAGAAAACGAAGTGCCGCTGGGCGTATGGAGAACCCAGATAAGGGCAAAGGAGGTGGGTAAATATCCCAATGTCCGCAGACAATTCTATCTGTGGATATGTGCACAATGTGGTAACTGTGTTGAGGCATCTGAAAATAATGGTGTTGGTTCAGTCTACAGGAGGAATGACGGCATTGTGTTATTTGATGTGGAAAAGCTTAAGGGGAGAACCAAGAAGCAGATTGATACAGAACTGGATGCTGCAGTTGAGTCGTGTCCCATTGGTGCCTTCTCCCGAGATCCATTCACCGGGATGGCCAACAAATGCACCATGTGTGCGCACAGGGTTGATAAAGGGCTTGTCCCAGCATGCGCCCAGACCTGTATTGGAAGGGCAAGGATGTGGGGAGATGCAGATGATCCAAAGAGCGAAGTCTCCAGGCTTCTTGGCACAGAGGCTGTAAGGCCAGCTCCGCCAGATGACTGCACCGAACCTCATGTATTCTACATCGGCCTTGATGGAAGACAGACTGACCGCGGTATCTTAAAGGGCGCTGCTGCAGTAAAGACCGAGGACCTTGTCTCCGGCAACCTGAGCCAGACCATCAACAGCACGGTAGAAGAGGCGGAGAAATAAGCATGGGCACCAAAAAATTCTATAAGGAGGTAAATATCCATGGAATTAACAAGAAGGAGATTCATGCAACTTGGTGCTGCAACAGGTGCCGTCCTTGCCATAGAAGGCCCATTCTCTAAGGCCCAGGCAATGGAGGTTGAACTGGGCGGCAGAGGTGTTGCAGTTGATAATGGTAAGATTAAGGGCACAGATTTTGATAAAGTTGTACCCTATACCTGTCTTGTCTGTAACATAGAAGATGGCGGTCTTGCCTTTGTAAAGGATGGAAGGATTACGAAGCTCGAAGGCAATGACAAGCACGTCTCCACCAGAGGAAGACTCTGCGCAAAGGGTAATGCAGGCATAGGCCATGTCTATGACCCGGATAGGATACTCTATCCATTAAAGAGGACAGGCCCAAGGGGAAGCGGCCAGTATAAGAGGATCTCATGGGATGAGGCAATTAGAGAGGTTGCTGAAAAATTAAAGAAGGTTGTTGACAGTGGCCATCCCAATGAAATCATGATTCACTGGGGCAGGGACAGAAGCGGCGGCGCCTACGGCAGGTTTATGAAAACTCTGGGGACAAACACTGGTGTAAACCACACATCAACCTGTGAATCCTCAAAAAAGATAGGCATGGAGCCTACATGGGGGCCGGATATAGAGACGCCTGACTTTGCCAATACAAAGTATATCCTCAATTTCGGAAGCAATATCCTTGAGGCAGCCTACTTCCACAACCCCTATTCTCAGAGGGTTGCAGAAGGTCTTGTGGAAAACAAGGCAAAACTTGTTACCTTTGATGTACGGTGCACCAATACTGCATCAAAGAGCGACGAGTGGTTCCCAATCTTCCCGGGCACAGACGGCATTGTGGCGCTTGCAATGGCAAATGTGATTATGAGCGAAGGCTTGGCAGATACAGACTTTATTGATAAGTGGACAAACTACCCTGCGGACAAACTTGCTGCATACCTGAAGCAGTATACTCCTGAGATGGCAGAGAAGTATTCGGGCATGGCTGCAAAGGACATCCGGAGGATAGCCATTGAGTTTGCATCCACAAAGCCAGCAACCACATACACCTACAGGGGACCGGCAAAGCACCTGTACGGCTCATACAATGAAAGGAGCACAATGCTCCTGCCGATAATCACAGGCAATATAGAGGTAAAGGGCGGCTACTGTCTGCCAAGGGGCATGGGTTATGGCCAGCCAGGCGATGGACCAAAAGGTGGGAGTGAGCCGAGCTTCCTTTCTTCACCCCCTGATTATCCGTTGGCAGGACACAAGGTTGCACATCTTGTGCCTTTCTGGATTAAGGAAGGCAAGCAAAAAATCAGTGTCCTGAGTTCCTATATGGTCTGTGCATCATACACATTCCCTGCTGCAAGCGTGTGGAAAGAGGTATTGATGGATGAGAAACTCATTCCGTTCAGTTTCACCATCAACACTCATATGAATGAGCACTCAAGCCTTCACGATATAATCATGCCTGATGCCAGCTTTCTGGAAAGGCATGACCCTGAGAGCATGCCTTCAAGTCTCTGGCCCTGGGTTGGCTTAAGACAGCCTGTTGTGAAGCCGCTTGGCGAGGCAATCGAGTTCAGAGAAATCCTCACCAAGATAATCCACAAGATAGACCCTGACGGCAGTAAGGGCATGAAAAAATCCTGGAACTTCAAGGACGGAGAAGACTACTTGAAACAGCAGTTTGCAGATGTAAAGGGGCTGGATTGGGAGACGTTCAAAAAGAATGGCGTATATCCAATCTATGGTAAACTTGACCCTGCAACAGGTAAAATTGTCGGCAAGGACGGTAATCCTATTGTTGCGGAATTCGGGCTTCCGTATAAAGAAGATCCGAATGGCAAGGTTACAGTGGATGGGAAGAAGAGGGCAGGATTTGGCACAGGCGATGGAAAGATTAACATCCATGCGGCATCATATGAAAAGTATGGTTTCAACCCGCTCCCTGTGTTTAAGGCACATCCATGGCACTGGAACAAAGACGGCTCATCAAAACTTAAGGCTGATGAGATGGTTCTCACAACATTCAAGTGGAATGTGCATACCCAGTCCAGAACGCCGAATGTCAAGTTGTTGACGGAGATTGTGTCTGAGAACCCGGCATGGCTCAATGCAGCCACAGCAGCAAAGATCGGCGTTAAGAGCGGCGATCTTGTCAGGATCACCAGCCGTGTAGGCTACATCGTAACCAAGGTGCGGGTAACCGAAGGCATTCATCCGAAGGTCGTTGCAGTCTCCAATACGCATGGCACAAAGTTTGGAAGGTTTGCAACAGCCAATAAGATGAGCGGAGCAGGACAGTATGGCGCTTCAGATGATCCGGATATCAAGAACATCTGGTGGAAGGCAGAGGGCGTCAATCCAAACCCAATCATCCCTGCAGTTGCAGACCCGATAGGCGGCTCAGCGACCTGGTATGATACAGTGGTTAAGGTAACAAAGGCAGAATCCGGTGACCAGCTTGGCGATACCAAGGTTGATAATGCCAAGCATGTGGAGGCATTCAAAGAGGGTATGCAGTATGCCTACAGCGGAAGCAAACACAAAGAAATGCACCCTGAGGTGAAGATAGATTGGGATAAACTGCCAAAACCGGAACTCAAGAAAGGGCATTAAAACGGTTTTAGATTCTTCTTATAAAGCGGACGGCAAAGGATGCCGTCCGCTTTATTTATTTGCATTAACATTGTTTATTAAATATAATATTCGGAGAGGGAATTTATGAGATATTTTTTAATTCTTTTAACTACGATATGTATTCTTGGTCCGCCGTTTGCTGCCGACATTTATGGCGGAGATTCTGCCAATGTTATAAAAGAGAGCAAAAGCAGCGCTGCAATTGCTGAGCAATATCCTGATACAGAAACGCAATCAGGGGAGAAAAACACCATTAACAATAAGGCTGACAACGCCAATTTTTCAGATTATCCAAAATCTTTTGTTATCCCCAAAGGGGTCTGCGAAACAAACGAGCCTGCTATGATTATCAATAGATGATTTACCCCCCCCACACCCAGAAATCTCTGGTTTTCAGACCAAAGATGAATGGTGTTAAAATCAGGTCATTAGAAAAGCCCTCCCCTTGGGGCAAGGTGGGGGGTTACACAAACCTTCTTGCAATGTCCAAAGAGATTCAATATAATCTGCCTATGTCTACTGAGTCACTTTGTCTTCTCTGTCACTGTAAGATCAAAGAGAATACGCTCTTTTCCGACCTTACCGATGAGCAGCTTGATATCTTCAAGGATGCGGTTACCACTTCATTTCATAAGAAAAAAGATGTGGTATTTGTTGAGGGAGGCCCCTGCCCCGGTTTTTATGTAGTAAAGTCCGGCAGGATAAAACTCATAAAGACTTCACGGGATGGAAAGGAGCAGATTATCAAGATCTTACAGCCTGGTGAGCTGCTTGGTATGGAGACATTCTACGATGGAAAGAGATATGGCAATACTGCCATGGCAATGGATGACTGCGAGCTCTGTTTTATCGAGAAGAGGGCATTTTTCAGGGTTATTGGAGAGCATCCGTCAATTGCGAAAAAGATAATCATTGCCTTAAGTAAGGAGCTTGACCATGCCTATTCAAAGATCGGCAGCATGGGACTGATGACTGCACGGGAGAAGATGGCCCATCTCCTTCATACGCTTGCCATTGAATATGGTGTTAAAGAGAACGGCAAGGTAAAATTAAATCTCTCGCTTTCCCGGCTTGAGATAGCTGAGCTTTTGGGCATAACGCAGGAGACAGCGATCCGTCTTTTAAAAAGCTTCAAAGAGGAGGGGATTATTGAGATAAAGAAGAAAGAGGTTTTTATTAAATCCCTTCCAAAACTGCAGGCATTGGGCGAGTAAACCTCGTTAGAGAACTATGCTCTCTAACGGGGTAAATCACCTATCTGGTTTTTAGCAAAAACGTTTCCTTGTTATCTTTTCCCACTCCCCATTCACAACTTACTACTTCCCATAAGTTTTGGCGCGCCTGAGAGGATTTGAACCTCTGGCCCTCAGCTCCGGAGGCTGATGCTCTATCCACTGAGCTACAGGCGCAAAACGCGCGCCCGGCAGGAGTCGAACCTGCGACCTTCGGATTCGAAGTCCGTCGCTCTATCCAGCTGAGCTACGGGCGCAATTTTAAAACCAGTATACAGTAGGCAGTAAGCAGTATGCAGTCAGCCTTTCGGTCTTGGCTGCTTACTTCATACTCCTTACTGCTTACTATAATTTTTTGGGGTGGACGAGGGGATTTGAACCCCCGACCCTCGGAGCCACAGTCCGATGCTCTAACCGCTGAGCTACGCCCACCATTGAAAAACAGGTATCAGTGAACAGTGGCCAGTCATCAGTAAAAACCGAAGTTTCTACTTAGATTTTACTATCCACTAATCACTAACCACTATTCACTGTCTTTTTTGGCGCGCCCGAAGGGAGTCGAACCCCTGACCCACTGCTTAGAAGGCAGTTGCTCTATCCATCTGAGCTACGGGCGCAAAATACTTCGTACAATGCAAAATGAAGATTGAAAAATTTAAAATGTAAATTGCTTTAAAATATTTTGAAATTTGCACTTTGCAATTTTCATTTCTTAAACTGGTCGGGGCGAGAGGATTCGAACCTCCGACACCCTGCTCCCAAAGCAGGTGCGCTACCAGGCTGCGCTACGCCCCGTGAAATTTATTATGTAACATATTAACCCGCAACTTTGCAAGATTTTTTTCATGCCCAAAAATAGACTTTGATTTTTGGGGAAACCGACAAGTGGAATCTTCCTGCATAAAAAGCAGGAAGATTCTCGGTAAGGTATATGATCAATTACAGTGCACGCATGGCCTTTGGGCTGATGCGTGCATTCCGATGTCCTGTCAGACGAGGCAGCGGCCAATTTTTATGACGAGCCGTATGTTCATCGATACGGTGAGGAGAAAAAATTAGCCGATAACGAAGTATGGCAGGCAAATCGCCGGTTTGTAAAATAGCGAGGTTTTTAATCGCTATTTTACGGTCATGCCTGAAAATGAACCTCTGGAAACACTGGCTTGCTTTGTGGTAGAAGATGTATACTATGCAGATGAACCCTGTTCTTGAAGCAAAAGGGCTGACAAAGATATTTAACGGCCTTAAGGCTGTAGACGATATTACTTTTGACATGTACCCAGGCGAGATACTCGGCCTTTTAGGTCCGAATGGGGCTGGAAAAACTACAACCCTTCAGATGCTGCTGGCCCTTACAACGCCTACTGCCGGAGATATCAGAATTTTTGGATTAGACCTTCAACGCCAGAGGGAAAAGATCCTCCAGTCTGTAAATTTTTCTTCAAGCTATGTTGCTATGCCATATTCACTTACCGTTATGGAAAACCTTATGGTTTTTGCAAGGCTCTATCATGTAACGAACTCGCAGGCAAAAATACTGGAACTTTTTAAAGATTTTGAGATTGAGGATATAAGGGACAGGACTGTAAGAAGTCTTTCTTCCGGCCAGATAGCCCGAGTCTGTCTTGTCAAGGCCCTTTTGAACGATCCTAAAATATTATTTCTGGATGAACCAACGGCAAGCCTTGACCCGGATATTGCTGATAAAACCAGAAGGCTTTTGAGAAAAATAAAACAGGAGAAGGGCATATCCATCCTTTATACATCTCACAATATGAAAGAGATGGAAGAGATGAGTGACAGGATAATATTTTTGGATAAAGGGAGAATTATTGCCATGGGCAGGCCTGAACAAGTGAGGGCTCAGTTTAGAGTGGAAAGCCTGGAAGATGTATTCCTAAAGATAGCGAGGAGAGTATGAAACTGCATAGAATCCTTGCGCTTGTCATCCGTCATCTCTATCTCTATAAAAGAAGCATCCCCCGGTTAATGGAGGTATTCTACTGGCCGTTTTTGGATTTAGTTGTCTGGGGTTTTATAACCATCTATCTTGCTAGATTTAAGGGGACGTTGCCAAACTTTATTACCTTTTTGCTCGGGGCATTGATTTTGTGGGACATCCTGTTCAGGGCTCAGCAAGGGTTGTCTGTGTCATTTCTTGAAGATATGTGGGCAAGGAATCTCTTGAATATCTTTGTAAGCCCTATCAGTCCTGTTGAATATATTTCTGCATTGATGCTCGTAAGCATTGTAAAACTCCTGCTTGCAAGTGCTGTCATGGTTTTGTTTGCGTGGTTGTTTTATTCCTTCAACATCTTTTTGATAGGCGCATCCCTGATTCCTCTGATAATCAACCTGGTTATAATGGGATGGGCGGTAGGGATAATTACCATGGGCTTGATCTTAAGGTTTGGCCAGGAGGCTGAAGTATTGGCCTGGGCTGTGGCCTTTTTGTTCCAACCGGTATCGGCGGTATTTTATCCTGTTTCTGTGCTCCCTTCCTTTCTTCAGACTATTGCCCGATACATACCATCATCCCATATCTTTGAAGGCATGAGGGGAGTGGTTGCCGGCCACGGCTTTCCAACCACTGAACTTATTTGGGCAACATCATTGAATATGCTGTACCTGACAGGGGCGTTGATATTCTTTTATTGGAATTTTGGAGTTGTCAGGAAAAAGGGGCTGCTGGCACGGATAGGTGAGTAAGTATTAAATCCCGTTTGCTGTTCTGGTCAGGAGCTTTGTCCTGAGTTTTGCAAGTGCCTTACCCCGGTGGCTTATGCGATTTTTTATTTCAGGCGGCAACTCAGCCATAGTCTTCCCATATTCTGGAACATAAAACAGAGGGTCATAACCAAAACCGCCCTTACCCTTTGGTTCAAGGGCTATAAGGCCAGTACAGCTTGCTTCAACAGTTTCTTCTTCCCCCGAAGGAAAAACAAGCGCAATGACACATTGGTAACAGGCACTTCTTTTTTTAAGGGAGATGCTACTGAGCTCCTTGAGCAGTTTCTTGTTATTTTCCTCATCAGTGGCATTTTCACCTGCATATCGGGCAGATAATATGCCGGGTCGTTTGTTAAGGGCTTCAACTTCAAGTCCGGAATCATCAGCTAATGCTGGTAAATGTAAACGTTGAGCAAAAAATCTTGCCTTTTTTAATGCATTCTCTTTAAAACTTTTTCCATCTTCAATGGGCGTTGGAATCTCAGGAAAGTCATTCAGAGTGAGTATCTCTAACTTGAGGTCTTTGAGTATCTCTTGAATTTCTCTGGCCTTGCTTTTGTTCCGTGTTGCAAGCACAATCTTCATAAAATGGTTAATTAACGCTAAGCTGAGTGACGAGTGCCGCTAAATCGCACCCACTCACCCAAAAACTGTTTTGCACTACTCAAAACAAACATATGCCGAAAAAGCGTCCTGTGGCACTCGTTCATCTCCAGCGCGTTGTTAGAACTTTTTTACGATTTACTCTTTTTTCGTATAGCCCGTTCCACCATCCTCAAAAGCTTTTGATTATGTTCTGAGTCTAGAAATGACTCTGCGCTGTTTCTATAATCAGCCCACGTTTGTCCAGAAATATCTGATGGTGGTTTGGGGCAACCATCAGCTTTAATAGGTAAAACTCTAATACCCCAAGTTAGAGCAACGCCCATTTCTATCATGACATTGGGATTGAGGTCGCTGGTATCAAAAACTGCAATATCAGCACTAATAATGTCACGGGCAATTTCGTTAAAAAGATGCTCTCCATATCCTGCTGCTAATGGTCGAAAATCTAATGCAATTTTTTGGTT
>Ga0209521_10004613_pt1 | contig 10972 bp, 11 predicted proteins | sample Rifsed19ft4_FD_184016 | JGI IMG/M metagenome (GOLD analysis project Ga0209521, IMG submission 184016) | Soil microbial communities from Rifle, Colorado, USA - sediment 19ft 4 (version 2) | ecosystem: Environmental > Terrestrial > Deep subsurface > Rock core/Sediment | place: Rifle, Colorado... | reverse complement strand
TCTCTCAGGGGTGCAGGTCGCCTACGGCGGCGCCGTGGTGCTCGAGGTCCCCGCCCTCGAGATCCAGGCGGGAGAAATCCTGGCGGTCATCGGCCCCAACGGCGCGGGCAAGTCCACGCTCCTCCGCGTGATCGGGCTGCTCGAGGACCCCACCGCGGGTGAGGTCCGGTTCAAGGGCGGGACGGTGGGGGGAAGCGGCGTTCTCGCGGCCCGGCGCCGGATGGCGACGGTCTTTCAGGATCCGCTCCTCGTGGACGACACGGTCTTCGGGAACGTCGCCCTCGGGCTCAGGTTCCGTCGCGTGGCGGACGCCGAGATCGCTTCCCGGGTTCACGCGTGGCTGGGTCGCTTCGGGATCGGGGCGCTGGCCGACCGCCCGGCCCGGACGCTCTCGGGCGGCGAGGCCCAGCGCACGGCGCTCGCCCGCGCGCTCGTCCTGAAGCCCGAACTGCTGCTCCTCGACGAGCCGTTCTCGGCGCTGGATCAGCCGACGCGGGAGGCGCTGATCGGCGAGCTGGGGGGCATCCTCCGCGAGGACCGGATCACCACCGTGCTGGTCACGCACGATCGCTGGGAAGCGATGGCGCTCGGCGACCGGGTGGCGGTCATGATGGGCGGGAAGGTCCTCCAGGTGGATGAGGCGGGGCGCCTCTTCCGGGCGCCGGTCTCCGAGGAGGTCGCTCGCTTCGTCGGGGTGGAGACCATCCTGGATTGCCGGGTGCTGTCGAGCCAGGCGGGCCTGGCCGTCCTGGACGCGGGAGGCCAGAAGATCGAGGTGGCGACGGAGGCCCCGCCGGGCGCCCGGCTCAGGATCTGCCTCAGGCCGGAGGACGTCACGTTGCTCGCTCCGGGCACGCTGCACCCGGCCTCGAGCGTCCGCAATCACCTGGCGGGGACGGTCGGCCGGCTCGTCGCCGTCGGGCCCTACGTCCGGGCGGTCATCGACTGCGGCTTTCACCTCGTGGCGGTCGTCACCCACCGCTCGGTGGAGGAGCTCGGGCTCAGGGAAGGCGCCCCGGTTATCGCCGCCTTCAAGGCCACCGCCCCCCACGTCATCCCCAGAGGAGACTTGCGATGAAGCCGGATCCCAGATTTCATGGACGTTTCGTCGAGGGCGGCGGAGGCGTCAAGCTGTTCGTCGAGGCGATCGGCAACCCCGCGAACCCTCCGATCCTGCTCATTCACGGGTTCAGCCAGTGCCGGCTCGCGTGGGACCGGCAGTTCGAGAGCCCGCTGGCGGCCGACTTCTACCTCGCCAGGCTCGACATCCGCGGCCACGGCCTGTCGGATAAGCCGCGCGAGGCGGCGGCGTACCAGAACGGCAAGCACTGGGCCGACGACATCCACGCGGTGATCCGGGCGCTGGGCCTGAAGCGACCGGTGCTGAGCGGATGGTCCTACGGCGGCTATATCATGTGCGACTATGTGCGCCACTACGGGCAAGAGGCCATCGGCGGTCTCAACTTCGTTGACGCGGCGACGGAGCTGGGGTCCGATGAAGCCTCCAGGATGCTCGGGCCCGCCCTGCTGGCTCTGGCGCCCGCGCTTCTCTCGAACAATGCTGCCGAGAGCAGCCTCGCCCTCGGGAGCTTCGTGGACCTGCTGACGCATGGCGAGCTCGATCCCCACGACTTCTATTTCTTTCTCGGGTTCAATGCGGCGGTGCCTCCCCACGTTCGCCAGGGGATGTTCGACCGCAAGCTCGATAACCGGGACGTGCTCCGGGGCCTGAAGGTCCCGGTGCTCATCACGCATGGGCGGGAGGATCAGCTCGTCCTGACGACCTCCGCGGACTTCATCGCCAGCCACATTCCCCACGCGTCCCGGGTCGATTACCCGCGCTGCGGGCACGCGCCCTTCTTCGAGGTCGCCGATCAGTTCAACCGGGATCTGGCGGCGTTCGCCCGCAAGCGACTGGCCGATTGACACTGCCGCGGCCCTCTGTTATAAAAGGGCCAGCCTGAGGAGGCCGAACTGACAACGGGGAGGCCCGGGTGCAGGAAACGCGGTTCGTCACGGAAAGCCAGCGACCCACACGGCGCTGGCCTGTGTTGTTTTATGAGCCATTCATCCTAAGGAGGACCCGATGTCCGATCGCGAAGCCCTCATTGCGCGACTGCTAGCGGACAACGAGGAGTTCAGGAAGCTCCGTCACGACCACCAGGGGTACGAGAAGGAACTGGAAGAGCTGAAGGGCCGACCCTTCCTGTCCGCCGATCAGCAGTGGCGGGTCAGCGAGGTCAAGAAGCTGAAGCTGATGGCCAAGGATCGGATGGAAACCATCGTCCGCCAGGCCAGCCAGACCCACTCCTCCCAGGCCCCGGCCTGATCCCGCCGCCGGGCGCGGCGCAGCCAGTGGGTACCCGGCCGCCGCGGGGAGAGTCCCCGCGCAAGGGGCTCTCCCACCTCACCCCCGAGGGCGAAGCCCGCATGGTGGACGTCACCGCCAAGGCGGAGTCCGCCCGCGCGGCCGTCGCCCATGTGGTGCTCCGGATGAAGCGCTCCACCCTCGCCGCCATCAAAGCAGGCCAGCTGGCCAAAGGTGACGTCCTCGGCGTGGCCCGCACCGCCGGCGTCCTTGCGGCGAAGCGGACCCCGGACTTGATCCCCCTCTGCCATCCGCTCAGGATCACGGGCGTGGAAGTCACCTTTCAGCTCAACGAGAAAGCCTCGACGCTCGGAATCGAGGCGCGCGTGCGAACCGTGGACAAGACGGGCGTGGAGATGGAGGCGCTCACCGCCGCGGCCGTGGCGGGGCTGACGGTGTACGACATGGTGAAAGCGGTGGACAAGGGCGTGGTCCTCACCGACCTCTGCCTTCTCGAAAAGTCCGGTGGGAAGAGCGGCGTGTGGCGGCGGAGGCGTCGGTGAAGACGGCGCTCATCCACTCGGATCAGTACACCCGCTTCGATTACGGCCCGGACCACCCGCTCAGGATGGAGCGCCTCGGGCTCACCTGGCGGCTCATGGAGGCCTACGGCCTCACGACCCTGGCCGGCGCCAAGGTGTGGGCACCCGAGCCGGCCGATGAGGCCGCCCTTGCGCGCTTTCACGCGGGCCAGTACCTGGAGGTCCTGAAGGCCGTCAGCGGCGGGCTCCATCTGCCGGGGGCGTACCGCTACGGCCTCGGCCCCGGCGACAACCCCATCTTTCCCGGGCTCTGGGAGGCCTCCTGCCTGGCGGCGGGCGGCTCGCTCCTGGCGGCCCGGCTCGTGGCCGACGGCGACGTGGAGCGCGCGTTCCACTTCGCCGGCGGGCTCCATCACGCGATGCCCGACCGGGCCTCGGGCTTCTGCTACGTCAACGACCCGGTGCTGGCCATCCTCGCCCTGCGCGAGCGCGGCTGGCGCGTCTGCTACGTGGACATCGACGCCCACCACGGCGACGGCGTCCAGTTCGCGTTCTACGCCGACCCGAACGTGCTGACGATCTCGACCCACGAGCGTGGCGACCGGCTCTTTCCCGGGACCGGCTTCGTGGAGGAGCACGGCGAGGGCGCGGGCCAGGGCTACGCGGTCAACGTCCCGCTCGAGCCGTACACCGACGACCCCGTCTATCACGAGGCGTTCGAGGCCGTGGTTCCCCCGTTGCTCGGGGCCTTCAAGCCGGACGTCGTGGTGGCCCAGCTCGGCATCGACTCCCATCACACGGATCCGCTGACCCACCTTTCTCTCTCCGTTCAGGGGTTTGCGCGGACGGTGGCACGGATCGTCGAGCTGTCGCCGCGGCTCGTGGCGCTCGGCGGGGGCGGCTACGATCTGACGAATGTGGCCCGGGCGTGGACCGCCGCCTGGGCCGTCATGAACGGCGTCGAGCTGCGGCCGGACCTGCCTGCCTCCTTCGCCGACGACATGCGCAGCTTCGACTTCCGGTCACCCTCCTTATGGGATCCCCCGTCCGAGATCCCGGCGACGATCCGCGGCAGGGCCCAGGAGTTCGCCGGGCGCCAGGTGGACGCCATTCGCCGGAGCATCTTCCCGGTCCACGGGTTGGTCGGCTGAATTCGCCCGTGTTACAGTGAGTCATGGCCGGGTCGCTGATCACCGTGGAAGGTGTCGAGGGGTCGGGAAAAACGACCCAGTGCCGACTTCTGGCGGAGTGGCTCCGGGGGCAGGGGCACCGGGTCAGCGAGACCAGCGAGCCTGACGGCTCCCCCATCGGCGCGGCGGTTCGCGCCATCTTCGAGCAGGACGGCCTCACGCCGCTCACCGAGGCGCTGCTCTTCATGGCCGCCCGCCAGCAGCACGTGGCGCAGGTGATCACGCCGGCGCTGAACGCCGGCGACATTGTGGTCTCCGACCGTTACGCCGACGCCACGCTGGCCTACCAGGGGTACGGGCGCGGCCTGGATCTCCAGACGATCCGGGAGCTGAACGCCCTGGCGACCGGCGGCGTGGTTCCCGACCTGACCCTTCTTCTGGACCTGGACCCCGGTGTGGGCCTGGAGCGGCTCGGCGGCCGCGCGCGGGACGCCTTCGAGAGGCTGGATCTCGCCTTCCACCGCAAGGTCCGGCAGGGGTATCTCGAGCTGGCCCGCGAGGAGAAGAACCGGATCGTGGTGCTCGACGCCGAACAACCCGTAGATCGGCTGCAGGGGGAAATCAGAAAAGCCGTGGGAGACCTCTTGAGGCGGCGGGGACAGGCGCGTGGCGTTTGACGCCGTCCGGGGCCAACCCGCCGCCGTGGATGTGCTGACCCGGGCGCTCGCCTCGGGGCGGGTGGCCCACGCCTACGCCTTCGTGGGCCCGCCGGGCGTCGGCCGGAAGCTCACGGCGAAGGCGTTCGCAAAGGCGCTACTTTGCCCCCTCACCCTACCTCTCCCCAGAGGGGAGAGGGGAAGAGGAACGGCGCACGAAGCGGGGTCGTGCGCCATCTGTCGGAGGGTCGAAGCGGGCACGCACCCCGATTACATGCTGATCGCGCCGACGCCGCCCGAGGGCAAGACGAGCGGGACCCTCTTGATCAGGATCGAGGCGATCCGCCAGCTCGAGCAACGGGCGGCGCTCTGCCCCGCCGAGGGCGCCTGGAAGGTTTTCATCGTCGATGACGCGGGGCGGATGACGGCCGAGGCGCCTCAGGCCTTTCTGAAAACCCTGGAGGAACCGCCGGCACGCACGGTCATCATCCTGATCCTCGCCCACACGCGCGAGCTCCCGGCGACGGTGCTCTCGCGCTGCCAGGTGGTGCGCTTCATGCCGCTCCACGAGGAGGAGGCCGTCGCGCTCCTGGAGGCGCGCGGGATGGACGAGGGCACGGCCCGGCTCCTGGCACGCGCGAGCCAGGGCCGTCCGGGGCTCGCGCTCGCGCAGGATCCCGCGGCGTGGCTGGAGCGGCGGGAGCTGGCGCTCTCGATCCTGGCCGACGTCGGGGCCGACGGCGCCACGGCAGTCTTCAAGTGGGGCGAGACTCTGGGGCGCGACCGGGCCCAGATGGAGCAGCTGATCGAGACCTGGTGGCTCTGGTACCGGGATCTCCTCTGCGCCAAGGCCGGCGGGGATCCGCGGGTGTTGATTCACGGTGACCGAGCGGCCGAGCTGACCCGGGACGCCGCGGCGCGCTCCTGGGACAGCATCGTCGGGGGGCTCGCGGCCTGCCGGGAAGCCTGGCAGGCGCTCCAGCGCAACGTCACCCCCCGGCTCACCCTCGAAGTGATGCTGAGCCGTCTCGCCCTGAGGACGGCATAATTGCTCGGAGGGGGGCTCCGCCCCCCTTCCGATGCCTCCCCCCGAGAACGGGTTGCGCGGGCTAAGCCCGCGCCCGAACGGAGACTATAGGATCGCGATGGAGACGGAAACCCCAACCGTTGATATGAGTCCCCGGTACCTGATCGGGATCAGGCTCCGCGAGCCGCTCCAGGCCGAGGAGTACCTGGTGGAGGAGTTCGACCTCCACGTGGGGGACTTCTGCGTCGTCGAGACGGCCACCGGCACCGCCATGGGCGAGGTCCGGCGCCCCAAGCGCCCGCTCCCCGAGTCCAAGCGTGACCGCCTGTTCCGGAAGGTGATCCGGAAGGCGACGACCTCCGAGGCCAACGACTGGCGGGAGCGACGCGAGCGCGAGAGGCGCGCGGTCGTGACCTGCCAGGAGCGTGCCCGGCAGAAGAGCCTCCACCTGAAGGTGGTGGACGTGGACATCCAGCCCGACGGCCGGCGCGTGACCGTCCTGTTCAACGCGGAAGACCGCGTGGATTTCAGGGAGCTGGTCCGGGATCTGGCCCGCGAGTTCCGCGCCCGCATCGAGATGCGCCAGATCGGCGCCCGCGACACCACCAAGGTGATGGACGGGATCGGCCCGTGCGGCCGCCAGCTCTGCTGCTCCTCCTGGCTCAGGAAGTTCGAGCCGATCTCGGTGAAGATGGCGAAGACCCAGGACATGCCCTTGACGGACAACCGGCTCCTCGGGAACTGCGGCCGGCTCAAGTGCTGCCTGCTCTACGAGTTCTCCACCTACGAGCAGCTTCGCGCCTATCTCCCGCGCGTCGGCAAGGCGTGCCAGGCCGAGTGCGGCGGCGGGGGCTGCATGCAGGGCGTCGTCAAGTCCATCCGCGTGCTGAAGCAGACCGTCGTGGTCGGCTTCCAGGACGGCACGGAGGCCGAGGTGCCCCTGGACCTGGTGACGTGGGAGGGACGCCCTCATATCAAGCCCCTCTAGATCTGTGGCTCGGACCTTCTACCTCACCACGCCCATCTACTATGTGAACGCGGCCCCCCATCTGGGCCACGCCTACACCACGCTCATCGCCGACGCCATGTGCCGGTACCGGCGGCTGGCGGGGGACCGGGTGCGCTTCCTCACCGGCACCGACGAGCACGGCGACAAGATCGCCCAGGCCGCCGCCAAGGCCGGGGAGTCCCCGCAGGCCTACGCGGATCGCATTGCCGGGATGTTCAGGGAAACCTGGCGCCGGCTCGGGGTCACCAACGACGATTTCATCCGCACGACGGAGCCCCGCCACAAGACGGTGGTGCAGGCGATCCTCCAGAAGCTCCACGACGCGGGGGAGATCTACTTCGGGGAGTACGGCGGCAACTACTGCTACGGCTGCGAGCGCTTTTACACGGACAAGGAACTGGTGGACGGCAAGTGCCCCGACCACCAGACGGCGCCGACCTTCATCAAGGAGCAGAACTACTTTTTCCGCATGAGCCGCCACCAGGAGTGGCTCGTCAAACACATCGAGAGCCATCCCGACTTCATCCGCCCCGAGCGCTACCGGAACGAGGTGCTGGCCTTCCTGCGCGAGCCCCTGGAGGACCTCTGCATCAGTCGCCCCAAGAGCCGGCTCGAGTGGGGGATCCCGCTCCCCTTCGACTCGAACTACGTCACCTACGTCTGGTTCGATGCCCTGATCAACTACGTCTCGGCCCTCGGGCTGCCCGGGAGCGAGCGCTTCGAGACCTTCTGGCCCCACGTCCAGCACCTGATCGGCAAGGACATCTTGAAACCCCACGGCATCTACTGGCCGACGATGCTCAAGGCCGCGGGGCTGCCCATCTACACGCACCTGAACGTCCACGGCTACTGGGGCCTGGCCGGCGGCAAGATGTCCAAGTCCATCGGCAACGTGGTGGAGGCCCTGGCCCTCGCCGACAAGTACGGCCACGACGCCTTCCGCTACTTCGTCATGCGCGAGATGACCTTTGGCCTCGATGCGAACTTCTCCGAGGAAGCCTTCGTCGGCCGCCTCAACGCCGATCTCGCCAACGACCTGGGGAACCTGGTGAGCCGCGTCACCACGATGGTCGTGAACTTCGCCGGCGGGGTGGTGCCGGCGGCGGGCGCCGAGGGCGTCCAGGAGGCCGAGGTCCAGGCGGCGCTGGAGAAAGCCCGGGCGGAAGTGGACGCGGCGATGGAGGAGTTCGCCTTCCAGCGCGCGCTGATCGCCATCTGGGAGTTCATCGGTGCGGCGAACCGCTATGTGGACGCGACCGCCCCGTGGGCGCTGGCCAAGGATCCGGCCAAGCGCGCGCGCCTCGACACGGTGCTGTACACCCTCGCGGAAGCGCTCCGCTGCCTGTCCATTCTCCTGGGGGCGTTCCTGCCTTCCACCGCGGAGCGGATCCGGGAGCTCCTGGGCCTGAGTGAGACTCCCATGGCGCTGTCGGATCTGACCCGGGGCCGCCTCAAGCCCGGGACGGGGATCCAGAAGGCGCCGGCCCTATTCCCGCGCATCGAATCGGCTTCCCCTCTCCCCCGCGTGGGGAGAGGGCAGGGTGAGGGAGGGAAGTCCTTGCGGATCAGCATTGATGATTTCGCCCGCGTTGACCTGCGCGTGGCCGAGGTGGTGACCGCCGAGAAGGTCGCGAAGTCGAAGCGGCTGCTGAAGCTCACGGTCAGAGTGGGAGCCGAGACGCGGACTCTCGTGGCGGGAATCGCCGAGCACTACGAGCCCGCCTCCCTGGTCGGCAGGAAATTGGTGATCGTCGCCAACCTGGAGCCCGCCACCCTGATGGGCGTCGAGTCCAATGGCATGGTCCTCGCCGCCTCGGAGGGGAACGACCTCGCCCTCGTCGTGCTGGATCGCGACCTCCCCCCCGGCGCCAAAGTCAAATAGGTCTGCGATGCTGAGTCTCTCATCCTGGGGGTGGGGTCGGTGGTCCCTGCTGCTCCTGGGAGTCCTGATCCTCGCCACCTACCTCGGCGTGCTCTGGTTAGGGGGAGTTCAGGGAGCGCTCGAGTGGCTCCAGGCACAGTCGGGTGCGGGTGACACGTTTCAACGGCCCGGCGCGGTCCGCGGGGAGGGATTTTTCGTCCTGCTCGCGTTCATGCTGCTGGCGCCGTTCGCCGCGCTGGTTGCGCTCTTGCTGGGACTGTTCGTGCTGGTGGTTCTGGCCGGGACCCTCGCACCGGTCGGGCGCCTGCTCGGCGTGCCGAACTGGATTCTCATGACGCTGGTGGTCGGAGGGTTAGGCGGCCTGGCGTACCTGGAGGGCGAGGTGTGGATTCCGTGGGGGCTGTGGATGGTGGGCCTCGTCGCCAGCGCCTTCCTCAGCGTGCTCCCGTAGGCCAGGGGGGCGCGTGACGGAGTAAGTGCGCAAGGGCGTCCTCGTCGCGCTGCTGGTCATCTTCGCCCCCGGGATCGCCTTTGCCGTGTTCGAGTTGTTCGTCTTCAAGGGCCCGGTGGCCGAGCGCTCGAGACTCGCGGCCTGGGCGTTCCTCCTGATCGCGGTCGCCTGCCTGGTCGCTCTTCTCGTTCTCGTGGCTCGCGACACACTCCGGCGCCAGAGGAGCCGCGGCGCCGACGAGCCGTGAGCCGGAGGCCCTGGCTCTCCTGGGCGAGGAAGTGGGGGGTCTCCCTCGCCTCGCTGGTCTCCGGGCTCCTCGCGCTCTTCGTTTTCCGGCGCGGGCTTCCCAACCTCCCCTGGATCGTGGGCTATCTCCTCCTCCTCTGGCTGGTCTTCGCCGTCTTCACCGAGCTGCGCGCGCCGCTGGAAGCCCGCGGCCGCCGCCTCGTGCTTGACGCGGCGGACTACACGCTGCAGACCCTCTACCACAACGTGCTCCTGTTCGTCCTGCCGTCGTATTACGCGAGCGCGACGCTCACCGCAGCGAACGCCTGGTTCCTCCTCCTGCTGGCCGGCGGGGCCCTCGTGACGGCGGTGGACCCCTGGTACCGCGCCGTGGTTCACCCGCGCCGGTGGCTCGGTCACGCGCTCCTGGCCTTTTCGATGTTCGCGGCCCTGAACGTGGCGCTGCCGCTGGTCGGCCTTCGCCCGTTCTGGGCGCTCGAGGGGAGCGCGATCCTCTGCGCGCTCGCCCTGACCCCGGCGCTCCGGGGCTCGGGCGGGAGCTGGAAGGGTGCCGCCATCCGCGCGGCGGTCTTCGCCGGGGTGGCGGTGGTGGTTCTCGCGCCGCTGCGCGCGGGGATCCCGCCGGCGCCGCTCCACCTGGCCCGCGCCACCCTCGCCTGGTCCGTCAGCGGCCTGGAGCCGGTCGGCCCGCTCGCGAGCCCCATCTCCGCGGCGAACCTGCGCGAGCTCGGTGGGCTCGCGGCCTACACGGCGATCTATGCCCCGGCCGGGCTGCGCGAGCCCGTCTTCCACGTCTGGAAGAAAGACGGCCGGGCGGTTGCGACCGTCCCGCTCTCCCCGGTTCGAGGCGGGAGGGCCGAGGGATTCCGCACCTACTCGCGCAAGACCGACTTCGGGCCGTCGCCGGCGGGGCGCTGGGAGGTGGATGTGGTGACCGAGCACGGCCAACTGGTCGGCCGGTTGCGCTTCGTCGTCACGGAATGAGGGACCCTTGACCTCCGGCCCCTTCTGGTATGAACTGACCCCGCGCCCTCCTCAACGGGCGCGCGGAAGGAGGTAGGCCATTATGCCTATTCTTGCGAAGCTCCGGGAGTTCCTCGACGCCAACAAGGCTGCCTACTCGGTCCACTCCCACCCGACCGCCTACACGGCCCAGGAGATCGCCGCCCTGTCCCACGTCAAGGGGCGGGCCCTCGCCAAGGTGGTGATGGTCAAGGCCGGGGCCGACCTCGCCATGGTGGTGCTCCCTGCTGACCACAAGGTGGACTTCAGCCGTCTCAAGACGATCCTGGGGGCCAAAGATGTGAGGCTGGCCCAGGAGGGGGAGTTCAGCGGCGTGTTCCCCGGCTGCGAGGTGGGGGCCATGCCACCCTTCGGCAACCTCTTCAACCTGCTCGTCTACGCCGACCGGTCCCTGGAAAAGGACGAGGAGATCGTCTTCAACGCGGGGACCCACACCCTGACGGTCAAGATGACCTGGCGCGACTACGCCCGGCTGGTCAAGCCCAAGTTGGAGGACTTCGCCATCCACCTGTAACCCATGTGCCCCTCTCCCCATCGGGGAGAGGGCAGGGTGAGGGGCCTCGAGACCGCCATGACGCGCCGAGCCGCCGTCGGTTTCTTCACGCTCGCCCTCGGCCTCTTCCTGTCCTCGTCTCCCGCCGCCGCGCAGCAGGCGGGGAAGGTCGCCCGGATCGGTTATCTGGCGCTCCCGTCCGGGC
>Ga0209521_10004612_pt1 | contig 10973 bp, 7 predicted proteins | sample Rifsed19ft4_FD_184016 | JGI IMG/M metagenome (GOLD analysis project Ga0209521, IMG submission 184016) | Soil microbial communities from Rifle, Colorado, USA - sediment 19ft 4 (version 2) | ecosystem: Environmental > Terrestrial > Deep subsurface > Rock core/Sediment | place: Rifle, Colorado... | reverse complement strand
CATTATCTCAAGCAAATAATCAAATTCAGAATTATTTTTAATCCGTTGTTTATGTTTTTCTTTTAATAATGGGAAAAATTCTTTTATATTATTTAAAGGCTGATACCCTGTAGCTGAAATTTGGTCCCATGGCAAGGCGCTCTTTTCAGAACTTTCTCCAACTTCTTGAGGATCGACGGTGGTTGGATATAAAATATCCGGGATTACCCCAAGATTTTGCGTGCTACCTCCGTTTACCCTGTAATACTTTGCTATTGTTACTTTAACTTGTCCCAGCTTATCTTCCGATTTTGGCAGGAATTTGTTCAAATCAATTAAATTTTGTACTGTACCTTTTCCGTAGGATTGCTCACCTACTATTACTCCTCTGTTATAATCCTGGATTGCGCCGGAAAATATTTCAGATGCTGAAGCACTGAACCTGTTTATAAGTACAGCCAGCGGACCATCGTAAACTATTTCCTTATCTCTATCATCGCCAACCTGAACACTTCCATCACTATTTTTTACCTGTACAACAGGACCGCTTTTAATAAAGAGTCCTGTTAAATCAATTGCTTCATTAAGTGAACCACCACCGTTGTTGCGTAAATCGATGATGATTCCGTCAACCTTTTCGGTTTTTAGTTCTTCAAGAATTTTTCGAACATCCCGGGTAGTACTTTTGTAATTCTTATCGCCTTTCTGCATAGCTTCAAAGTCACTATAAAAAGCAGGAATATCGATCACACCAATTTTATATGAAACACCGTCTTCTTTAATTTCAAGAATTTTTTTCTTGGCAGCCTGTTCTTCAAGTTTTACTTTATCACGTATAAGTTTTATTTCTTTTTGCACGGAATTGACATCATCAGCCGCGAGGATTAACAACCTTACAGTAGTACCCTTATCTCCCCTGATTAACTGAACGACATCGGTAACTCTCCAGCCAATAACATCAATCATTTCGCCATCTTCTCCCTGGGCAACACCAATTATTTTATCGTTCCTGTGAAGTAAACCGCTTTTATTGGCTGGACCCCCGGGAACTATATCTACAACAGTTGTATATTCATCCTCGTTTCTAAGTTGTGCGCCTATTCCTTCGAGTGAAAGGCTCATATTGATCTTAAAATTGTCAGAGGTAAGCGGTGAAAAGTAATTTGTATGAGGGTCAACAACTTCAGTATATGAATTTAAGAATAGCTGGAATACATCTTCGCTATCATACTGATTTATGGCTCTCCTGTAACTCTCATATCTTTTGGTTAAAGTTTCTACAACAGAATCCCATTCTTTTCCAGCAAGCTTTAAACTAAGTGCGTCATTTTTAACTTTTTTTCTCCAGATTTCATTTGCTTCTTCACTGTTAGCAGACCATTCTGCATTCTCGCGGTCAGTTTCGTAATATTCATCTAAAGTAAAATCAAATCCTTTTTTTAGTATTGCAAGTACATAATCCAGGCGAGTGTTCGCTCTTTCTCTATATATTTCAAAAATTTCATAAGCAGGTTTAAGTTCGCCTTTTAACAAAAGATCATCAAACCGGTCTTTGTATTTTTCAAACTCCTTAATGTCCTTTGCAAGGAAGTAACTTTTGTTATGGTCAAGCGCATCAAAATATCTTGCAAATATTACTTCGGAAAGAGAGTCATTCAGATTAACTTTACTGTAATGGTATCTTGAAATTATAGTATTGATGAGTTCTGTTTCTTCCCCGTAATAATCTTTGGGTTCCAGAACCTGTAGACTATCAGCCGTTAAGAATTGCGATTTGTTTTCGAACGATCTCGCTGAAAATAATCCTGTTATTACGATTATTACAAAAAATAAAAGAAATCTCCTCATTACATATCCGGTTGAATGTTTCATGAATAATTGGTTTTTATTACAAATTTAATTTAGTAATTGTTCCTCTCTGTAAAAATGATATTATTATACACTGTCTTAAAAGACATTCCAGAAGAATAATGAATAAATGAACGGTTTTTAAGGTTTAGAAAAAATAGAATAGTAATATTATATTAGCACAGTTTAAGGAACGAATTTTGAATTATAAACGAATATGAAAAAGTCCAGAGATATATTAGAAAAAAAGTCGGGAGAAAGTGAATCTTTAAGAGAAACTATTGGTGATGAGGATTCGTCCGGTTTAAATGAGCAGCACGAATCCGGTTCCCGGACAGTTATAAATGAAGAAGGAAAAGAGGTTCTTGTCTTTAGCGATCCTCTTTATTCAAGAGAAAAGCGAAGCATAATTAACTACACAATTTTCAATGGTAAATGGGAATTTGAAAATATTGATGAACTTGATGAAACGGATAAGGAAAAATGTGCTGTTAAATTTACACCTGTTAAAGATGGATCGAGTACAACTATCGCCTTTAAGTCGTTAAAAGACAGAGTCGAGTTTATGGATTCAATATATAGCGATAGTGAAATGAAACAAATAGGCGGGGGAATCAATCTTGAGAGGATAGCAAATTCCAAAGTGTTAAGAACAACCGGCGGAATTATCGGGCTTTCTCTTGCTGCTTACGGGTTATACAGGCTATTCAAAGGTAGAGATAAAGAAGATTAATTTGTGTCATTATTAATCGGAATTAATTTTAAAGCTGCATCAAAAACGTATTCTGAATGTGAATCTATATCTGTAACATCTATAATTTCATTTACCTTTCCTTCCAAATCAATTATGAAAGTTACTCTCTTATCTCTGCCGTTCTGTTGGAGCACCCCGTAAGCTTCTGAAACTTGTTTATCAGCATCGGAAAGAAGAGGGAAGTTAAGGCTATAGTCATTTACAAACTTTTCAATTTCTTCTTTTGTATCGGTGCTAATCCCAAACACTATAATATTGTTTTCTTCAAACTTACTCCAATCATCTCTAATGTTGCAGGCTTGTTTTGTACAACCGGAAGTACCTGCTTGCGGATAGAAATATATAACTACAGGCGATTCACTAAAGTAATCTGACAAAGTATATTCATTTCCCAAAGCATCCTGTAAAGTAAAATCCGGAGCTGAAGAGCCTGTTTCCAGGTTTGTCTGGGAAAAAGAATCGGAAGGGAGGAATAACAAAATTGCAAATGAGAAAAATATTTTAATAGCTGTCATCTCAAACTCCTTAAATATTGTTTTCGATAGTTCTTGAGAAAATAAAATCTACATTCTTCAACATTGTTTTCTTTTCAAAGATTTCGTTTATCTCCGATTCGCTTAAATATTTTCTTGCCTCTTTTGAATTGACGAGTTCTTCTTTCAGATTTTTATTTTTGTCTTCCCATACTTTCATAGCATGGCTCTGAACAATTTTGTATGCTTCTTCTCTTGTGATCTCTTTATCAACAAGCTTAAGCAAAACGGCTTGCGACATTATCAATCCCCGTGTTATTTCGAGGTTCTTTTTCATATTTTCAGGATAAACAATAAGATTCGTTATTAGCTTTATCATCAAGTCAAGCATATAATCGAGTGCAATACAGCTGTCCGGTACAATTATTCTTTCAACGGAAGAATGAGAAATATCGCGTTCGTGCCATAATGCTACATTTTCAATTGAAGCAATTGCATTGCCTCTTAAAATCCGCGCAAGACCTGCTATTCTTTCACTAACAATCGGGTTTCTTTTATGAGGCATTGATGATGAACCTTTTTGTCCTTTTGAAAAGAATTCTTCTGCTTCTAAAACTTCAGTCCTCTGCAAATGTCTTATTTCAATTGCAATTTTCTCGAGTGTTGCGCCTATGATAGAAAGAGTCGTAAGAAACTCAGCGTGCCTGTCTCTTTGAATAACCTGAGTAGAAACAGGTGCAGGTTTTAAGCCGAGTTTTTCACAAACGTATTCTTCAACTTTTGGAGAAAGATGATCAAAGGTTCCAACTGCTCCTGAGATTTGACCAACACTGATTGTATCAATAGCTTTTTCAAGCCTTTTAATATTTCTTTTTGTTTCTTCATACCATAAGGCAAATTTTAAACCCATTGTTGTAGGCTCGGCATGTATACCGTGTGACCTGCCGGCACAAACTGTGTATTTGTGTTCAAGCGCCCGTTTTTTTAAGGCATCTTTCAAATTCAGTAATCTTTTCAGGAGATATTCTCCGGCTGTTTTCATCTGGAAGGAGAGGGTAGTGTCAAGAATGTCGGAAGATGTCATTCCATAATGAATATGTCGTGATTCAGGTCCCACGTATTCTGCTACATTTGTAAGAAAAGCAATTACATCGTGCTTTGTTGTTTCTTCAATCTCAAGAATTTTTTTTATATCAAAGCTTGCTTTCTTTTTGATGATGTCGACATCTTCTTTAGGTATTTCTCCCATTACACATCTTGCTTCACAAGCCAGTATTTCTATCTTCAACCATGTTTTATATTTGAATTCATCTTCCCAGACAGCTCCCATTTCGGGAAGAGTGTATCGCTCTATCATTATCTTTTCTCCAGTGTCATTTTTTTATCCATCTCTTTATTATCACGAATAATTTTTAAGGTAATTGTTTGTCCCACACGGAATTCCTGAAAAACACTAATTAAAGTTTTTTCATTGTTAATTTTGAAATTGTCAACTTCAAGTATAATATCTCCGACATTAAGACCAGCTTTAGAAGCAGGTGAACCGGAAGCAATGTAAGTGATAATAACTCCTCTTGAAGCAGGCAGGTTATAATAATCAGCTATCCCTTCATCAATAGATTGAATTCTTAAACCGATATCAAAATCCCTGTCTATTGATCCTTTTTGTTTAAGCTCAGTTACGATTCTTTTTATTTTGTTTATCGGAATTGCAAAACTTAACCCTATATTACCTTCCGAACCGCCGGCAGTATAGATGAGCGTATTCATTCCTATTACCTCACCGATACTGTTAACAAGCGGTCCGCCGCTGTTGCCCCCGTTTATTGCTGCATCTGTTTGCAGCATATTGAGATAATACCTGTTGTTAAGCGGTTCGAGGTTCATTCCGGTTGCACTTATAACTCCTACAGTAACCGTAGGCTTGTCATTAATTTCAAACAAGCCGAAGGGGTTACCGAGAGCAATAACCCATTCACCAATCATAATATCATCGGAATTACCGAGAGCAACGTAGGGAAGGTCATTCCCGTCGACTTTTAGTAAACAAATATCCGAGGTAGGATCTGTCCCTACAACTTTTGCATTATAATGTTTTCCATTAGTCATTGTTATAGTTATTTCGGTAGCATTGCCTGCGACATGATCGTTAGTTAGTATGTAACCATCTGGAGAGATAATGAAACCCGATCCCAAACCTTTGACTTTCTGGTTGTAATTCCCCCTGTTTCCAAAGAACTGTCTGAAGAAAGGATCATCAAAAAGATTACTGAAAGGATCTCTGTATTGCCTTATCTCAGTAACATTAATTCCAACAACGGCGGGGCTGACATTTTTAACTGTCTCAGTAATTATAGTTTGCCGTGAAGAAGAAATGCTGTTGTTGTTTGAATCTTTTTGGTAGCTTGCAAGATTGTAACCGCTATCGGAAGAATCGAAAAAAACTTTTTCGCTATCTTTACTGTTGAAATAGATAATTGAACCCGCAGAAAAAATAATTAACACAACAAAGAGGAATATCTTATTTCTTTGCGTCTTCATTTTCTATCCTTGATAAATAATTTTTTATTGCTCATTAGTTCTTTTAAAGGATCAATGTGTCTCGTAAAAATAATTAACATTAATGAGCAAGAAAACAGAATTAATGATCCCGAAGTATCGGCTTGTGGAAAAGAATATTTATAAGCTATGTTTACTGAAGAAAATACAATTATCAAACTCAAAATAGTCGCGCTGATGTTTGCAAAAATAATATCTCTTTTTATAAGATAGGCGATAAACCAAACAAGAAGCCAGGCTATGAGAATAAACGGAAATAATAAAGCTGTGCCTCCCGCTGCTGTTGCCAGCCCGCGCCCGCCTTTAAGCTTTAGCCATGGGTTATAACAGTGACTAAATACGGCGAATAATAATGCTAAAGCGGGGTAAACAAAATTAACAGGAAGAAAAAGTAAAACTAAATAAACGCTTAAAAGTCCTTTAAGAGCATCAACCAGGAGTACGGCTATGCCAATAAATTTTGATTTGGTAACTACTAAAGCGTTCATCGCTCCCATATTACCTGAACCTTGGGAAGTAATATCTAGATTTCTGTACTTTCTTAATAATAAAAAAGCAGTTGGGAAAGAACCCAGAATAAACCCGATGAGAGAGCTAATAAGATAGTTCATAATTGTAAATTTAAAAGCTGGTTAAATTTAGTAAAAAATTACGGGGGAAGAAATTGAGGAGAAAGTGAGTATTATCCGAATTCGAGACTTAAAATAAGTACATAACTATGTTATCTGGTTAAAGTGATAGCCAGACCAAGAAAAAAAGCCGCTCCTATTAGACCGACAGCAAGAGGTATCAAAATATCTTTTTTCATTCTATAAAATCCTTTTACTAAAACTCTATTGTTTATTCAATATAAGTGCCATTAAAAAAAACTACATTATCGCTAAATATAGACGCATAAAAGGGGAACATGTTTCAAAAACAGAAAATATTTTTCGTAAGTGAGCTAAATTGGAACATCAAAAATTATTTTTTTATGATTTTGAAAAAAAAGGAGTTTATATTTAAGACCAAAAAGAGTGAAATTAATCGACGTCCATACTAAAGTTATATTTGTATAGACCTCTAAGAAAAATTTCAATGATGATATGAATAGTAGTTTCTGTGCTATAAATGAAGAGTTATTTAATTGAAAAAGATAAGAATTATTAACGCTAAATATAGCGAAGACTTTAAAATCATTATTAAGTTTAACAATAAACAAATAAAAATAGTTGATCTCAAAAAAGATTTTAAGGATAAGCTGGATACTCTTAACGATGAACAATATATCAAGAATTTTGTTATTAACAGTGAGAAAACATCCCTATCTTGGCGACCTTTTCTAATCGGGGTAAAGGAACTATATGAAAAGGGAATTGTTGCTGATGTTGATCTTATAAAAAAGTATTTTGTTGAGAAATCAAATGTTGAAAAAACTGTTCAGGCTAACTCAAAAAGTGGACTTGTAGGAATTATAATAGGTATTATAGGAATTATAGTCTCAATTATAGTTGTTTTATATAGCACTAAAGAGAAAGAATTATATTATTCAATATCAAAAACAAAAACACAAATAGTTAAAGCTGGTCAAAGTTCCAATTTGCAAGTTAGATATGATACTTTAATTGTTCATTCTGATATTACTGCAGTACATCTTATGTTGTGGAATAATGGAAAACAATCAATTTTTCCAACGGACGTTTTAGAAAGGATAATAATTACCACATCAAAAGATGCTCGTATTTTGGAAGCGAAGATTACAAAAACAACTAGAGATGTTTCTGACATATCTTTGAAAAAAATAAATGAAAATGAAATTGAAATTAACTGGAGAGTTTTGGAAAAGAATGATGGGGCAATGGTTCAGATAATCTATACTGGCAATTCGGAAACAAATATAACTATTAAAGGTTTGTTGTTGGAACAAGGTAAAATAAAATATATAGAATATTCTTCTAAAACCGGAATGCCTTGGTGGCTTGTTCTGATCAGTGTTGCAATTGCTATTTTATATGTAAAGTTTATATTCTTTGATCGAATATTAGATCCTCTTCAGAAAATATGGATAGAGAATATTAGATTAATTATTGGGGTCGCACTGCTTATTGGCCCGCCTGTCTTAATCTTCTACGTGACTAATGTAATCTACGATTTTGTGGCTAATTCACCCATTAATCCATTTCTATAATACTCACTTGTTTTATTATTTTTTAATTTTCTCTTAGCAACAAAGTTATGTTAGAAACTATCGAAATGAGTTTAGATTCCGATATGCATGTCAAGGCATGTACAACTAGATATTTTTATGTTCAAACTAAAATATTAAAAGCCCACTAATCGGGCGACCAGCGGGCTTCGCTTCCTTTATGTGACAGGTGGGGATAACCTGACACAGAAGCAATAAAAAAATCTTTCTATTTTATACTTCAATATGATTTGCCCTTTCCCTGAATTGAAGTTACAGGTAAAATAATAAAAATTAATGTTGAAAGACAAGAATTTTAACTTTGTACTGTTGGGGACTTATTTTGTAAGCCTTCATTGCAGGAGTTTTTATTAACATAATATTTATCCGTGAGAAATGTTGCAGAAAAAACAACATTAAAGTTTTCTTCCCCATCAACCTATTTTAGGAATAACTGAGTTAACTTAGTACAAAGTAAATCTCTGCTTTAATTTAATATCCCTGGATGAACTTCCCACTAATATTTCGAAATCTCCTGGTTCGGCAACCCAGTCTTTAACAGCAGGATCAAAAAAGCTTAATGAAGATTTATCCAGGCTGAATTCTAAAGTTTTGCTTTCTCCCTTTTTGAGGAAAATTTTCTTAAAAGCTTTCAGTTCTTTAACCGGTCTTTCAATTGATGATTTCAAATCATTTATATAAACCTGCACAATTTCGGCACCGTCTCTATCGCCTCTATTTTTTATATCAACTGTGAATTTCAAATTATCGCTTGGCTGAATTGCGGAAGAATTTATTTTAAGATTTTCATAAGAAAAAGATGTATAAGAAAGTCCAAATCCAAATGGGAATAATGGTTCGATATTATTTTTATCGAAGTGACGGTAGCCAATGAATATTCCATCCGAATATTCCGTAATACTGTCTTTAGTGTGATAAGTACCGTATGCACTACAATCTTCCCATTGTTTAGGAAAAGTTACAGGGAGTTTTCCTGAAGGATTATAATTTCCAAGAAGAACATCTGCAATTGCATTTCCAGCTTCCTCACCTGCAAACCATGCTTCGATTAAACCGTCGATTTTATTTACCCATTTTTCCATTAAAACAGGGGAGCCTGTTGTAAGCACAATGATTGTATTTTTATTTACTGCAGATACAGCTTCAATCAGTTTATCCTGGTTAGCAGGAAGAATTAAATCTGGTCTGTCGAATCCCTCGCTTTCATAATTGTCTGATGTTCCGACAAATAAAATTGCAATGTCGGAATTTTTTGCAAGATTCACAGCTCCCTGGAAAGGATCGGCATGTGGTAGTTCCCATCCTAATTTAACGCTTGCGCTTCCGCCATCTTCATAAAACTCGAGCTTTATTTTATAGGTTTTATCTTTTTCTAATTTTACTTTATAAAAATTAGATAGTGCAGCATGGTTTGTCCAATCATTAATTACCAGCTTATCATCAAAATAAAATCGAACACCGTCATCGCTGTTTACATCGAATGTGAACTCTCCTGTTTCCGGGGCTTTGATCATAGTTGTAAATCTTATAGAAAAAATATCTTCCTTAAATCCCTCGAATGGTGCCTCTCCGCCCCAATCAAAATTAATCTGATCGTAAGTTTTCTCAATGACCGGTTTTCCCTCTAAATTTTTATTATCAAAAAACTCAGCAATAATTACTTTGCCTGATGAATTATCAGGAAGAAAATATTTTGCCTCGATAGGTTTTGTATCCCCGCCCAATGAAACTCCCACTGAGAAATTTATTTTAACTTTGTCACCAATCTTTTTTTCAAGAGCTTCTAAAGGACTAACAGAATAAAAAGGATTAACAATCGAGCTTCCTCCGCCTCCCGTTCTTGCAATATTTCCATTTGGACCAATAACAGCAATAGATTTTATCTTAGTTAAATCCAGGGGGAGAATATTATTTTCATTTTTCAGAAGGACTATTCCTGCTTTTGCAACCTCAAGTGCAAGCTGCTGATGTTCTTTTGTATTTATTTTTGAAGGATCGTATTTGTAATTATCGAATAATCCTATTTTAAACATAACTCGTAAAATTCTTCTCACTTTATCATTTATCACCGATTCTTTCACTTCACCGGATTTAATTGCATCGAGGAGAGTTTCTTTATTTAGGTATTGTCCGAAAGGCATTTCAAGATCGAGCCCGCTTTTAGCTGTTGGTAAAGAACTGTGAACAGCGCCCCAGTCGGACATTACCAAACCATCAAATCCCCATTCGTTTTTAAGCTTATCAACTAAGAGATATTCATTCTCGCTGCAATAGTGTCCGTTAACTTTGTTATATGCAGACATAACAGCCAGAACATTTGCTTCTGTTACCGCCGTTTTGAAAGCAGGAAGATAAATTTCATTCAAGGCTCGTTCATCAATCTGAACATCAACAAAATCCCTTTCATGTTCCTGGTTGTTGCATGCAAAATGTTTTACAGTTGCTACAACATTATTGTCCTGTACGCCCTTTATATAATCTGCTGTTATACTTGAAGTAAGAAAAGGATCTTCGCCGAAGCTCTCGAAATTTCTTCCGCCCATTGGAATTCGTGCTATGTTAACGCAAGGTCCCAGAATAACGTGTCTTCCTTTGGCTTTCACTTCGTCGGCAATAGCGTTGCCGAGTTTATAAATTAATTCCGGTTCCCATGTTGAAGCCATTGCAATGCCTGCAGGGAAAGCCGTAGCTTCATCCCAGCGAACTCCGAGAGGTCCGTCCGTCATATTCATTGGAGGGATTTCCAAACGATCTATGGCTTTTGTTTCAAAGCCTGTTCCTCCGAGCATATCGATTTTTTCTTCAAGTGTCATCCTGTTTAACAGGGCTTCTACTCTGTCCTTTACAGGGAGAGAAGAATTTTTATACGGAGGATTATTTGTGTTTCCCAAGAAGAAGAGAAATGTGAAACTAAAAACGAGAGTAATAAAGTAATGTGTTTTCATAGTATTAATATTTTGTTGTTTTTATTTGATTGATTTCTTACACTCAACAGACAAAAGATTCTTCTGCTAAAGCAGAACTCGAAATACCTTTCGAAAGTCTTCGGAAGGGAACTATTCTTTTAAAGAGATTTTAATCTTGAGCATATTACTTCTTAACACTGATAACAGATAAGAGATTATTTGTTTAATCCGAGAGCTTTTAAATATTCTTTATTTATTGTACAGTTTTT
>Ga0209521_10004610_pt1 | contig 10977 bp, 11 predicted proteins | sample Rifsed19ft4_FD_184016 | JGI IMG/M metagenome (GOLD analysis project Ga0209521, IMG submission 184016) | Soil microbial communities from Rifle, Colorado, USA - sediment 19ft 4 (version 2) | ecosystem: Environmental > Terrestrial > Deep subsurface > Rock core/Sediment | place: Rifle, Colorado... | reverse complement strand
GGGCGAGTCCGGGACGGAGGCACCGCCGCTGCTGCCGCCTCTCGGCGAAGGCGAGCTTTTCCGTCCGACGGCCTGGTCGCCGGACGGAAACTGGATTGCCGGAGAAAGGGTCCTGGTGACAACCGGAATTCCAGAGGGGATCGCGATCTACTCCGTGCAATCGGGCGACTACGACCGCCTGGCGGATTTTGGAGCCGGGCCCAAATGGCTGAGCGATAGCCGGACGGTTCTCTTCACCGACGCTGTCCGCGGCGACTTCCTCGGTGGAGGGGAGATCTTTGCCGTTGACCGTATGTCGAGGGAGCCCCGGGTCGTGTTGGCTCATCCCAGGGGCCAAGCGGGGAACCTCGCCGTCTCGCGAGACGGTCGAACGCTTTACTTCACCTTGAGGCACGTCGAAGCCGATCTCTGGCTGATCAACCTCCCGTAGCGCAGAAGGGTCGGTGTCGCCTCACCAGACTCGGGCGAGTCGGAGGCGTGCGGCCCTCCCATCCCCGCTCCTAACGGACCGCGTCGATGCCTCGTGATGCCCCGCCCCCTCTGGCGCGCGCCGGGTAGCCGCCGAGCGCCGTCTCCAGGAACTTCGTGTTCTCCTACTCGAGAACGTGGTCACACGAATCCACCCACGGGTAAGCCCACGATGTCTTGAATGATAATCATTCAAGACATGGAACGCAGGGTAGCTGATCAAAGTGCTCGGGGGGAAGTGGCAGATTCCCGAAAACCAGCGCAAGAAGACTTGAACCGAGGGGCCCTGTCCATGCTCGCCCGCGTTCTTGACGGAGATTGTGGACTAGACTAAACTAAGTCTTATGGAGCGAGTGAACGTCCACGAAGCCAAGACCCACTTGTCACGCCTTCTGGAGCGGGTCGAATCCGGAGAGGAAATCATCATCGCCCGAAGCGGCAGAGCGGTGGCCAAGCTCGTGCCGTTCAGGCCCAAGCGCCGGCGTCCCGGGAGCCTGAAGGGGAAGATCCACGTCCGCCCAGATTTCGACGCCCCGCTCCCAGAGGAGATCGCGGCAGCGTTCCGGGGAGAGCGGCCCTGAGACTGCTTCTGGACACCCATGCCCTGATTTGGTGGCTAACGGGTGACAGGCGGCTGAAGCCGCGAGAGCGAGAGGCGATTGCCGACGCCGGGACCATCGTACACGTGAGCGCTTCCAGCATCTGGGAAATCGCAATCAAGGCAAGTCTCCGAAGAATCGATTTCGACGACGTCGATCTGGAAGACGAGCTCAAGGCAAATGACTTCGTGGAGCTACCGATTCAATGGCGCCACGGTAGAATCGCCGGCTCACTACCACGCCATCACCAGGACCCGTTCGACCGCATGTTGATTGCGCAAGCCCAGACGGAGAACCTCGTCCTCGTTAGCTATGACGAATCGTTTCGCCGGTACGACGTCGCCCTCATGCCACCGAGCCCCTTCGATCGCCGTATCACCCAGGAGTAGACCAGCACGTTCATGACCACCACGATGATGGCGAGGACGAGCTGAATGTTCCGCGTGAGTCCCGCCGGGTAGACGAGGGGAAGAATATAGTGCTCGACGAAGGTCTCGGTGTAACCCTGCTCACCGGCGCGACGCCTGAGCCAGTTTTCGAGCGGTGTGAGAGGGCAGACCCACCCCATAAGCTCGATCAGAACACCCCAGAGGGCCGCGGGTAGGTGGAGCCAGAGGAGGCGCGGGCTCTTCGCGACCGCGAGCCCTCCCAGGAGGATGAAGACGATGAACGCCAGGTGGAGGAGGAGAACGAAGTCGGCGAGGAGGCTTTCGAGCACGGCCGGGTTATTCTAGTGCCGTTCCAACGGTTTGAGTCTAAGATGCCGTTCTCGGAGGGTATCCCTTGGTGGACCGCAGCTTTACTTCTCCGAGTCTCCGATGAGGCTATTGGCAGTCGCGTAACTTGCAAGGTAATCGTCGTACTCGATCGGAGACCGAACCCCCAGCTCAGAGAGCAAATCGATAGCTTCCGAAAGCGAGAGCCCTAGTCTACCCGCCATTGTTCCAAGCGACAGTTTCCCTTCGCGATACTCGCGGAGTGCCACCAGTACCCATCCTTGGTCGATGAGCTCGCGGGCGACTGTAGAAAGCTCTTTTCTCTCCTTCTTTGCCAACTCGCGAAGACGCCGCATCGACTCTTTGTCCAATCGGACGCTCAAAACGTTCTTCAAGGTTTCTCTCCATCTTCTCCGGCCGCCCGGATACGGAGGGCCGCGTCCTCCAAAATTCGTGGGTGATAGCGGCCGAACTCTGGCCACAGTCACCCGCTAACACCCGTTGACCTAGGGCCTATCCCCGTTTCAGGTCAGCCGGCGCAAAAATATCGAGGTCCGCGACGCCGCTGAAATCGGCGTCCGTCGTCGCCATGGCACGAATACCGGCCAGCATCGCTGTCGCAACAGCAAGAGAGTCATTCACGAGGAGTCCGTGCCTCTTCCTGATGTCGTAGGAGTGCAACAACGCTCTCAGGTCCAAGGGTAGCACCTCGACTCCCATCAAAGGAACCCGCTCAACCTGCAGTTGATAGCCTTCAAGACTCTTTACAATGTCGGGGTTTGCGCGACGCTTGCGTGCCAGGTTACCGGACGAAATCAATCCGCGGGCTACCGCCTCGATCGTCATAAGCCGATGGGCCACTTCGGCGAGAACGACGGCTGAGGTCGCGGCTTTCAGATCTCCTTTCTCGCATCGTTCGAGAAATCTCCTGCAATCTTCCGAGGCCCGCGTGAAGTGATAAATGAAAATCGTGGAATCAACGAAGACACGCGATCCAGCGGGAACCTGATCAAGTGTCAAGAAGTTCCTCTTCTTCTTCCAGGATCTCCCGCACCTTGGCCTCTGGCAGATACAAAGCGCCCCAACTCTCGGTGATGAATCCCGCCGTAATCTGCCGCTCGCCCTTTGCGTTCAGGTAATGCTCCAGAGCTTCCCCGACGATACCGCTGATCTGTTTGCCCTGCCGGGCGGCCTCGAGCTTGACCCGCCGGAAGAAGTTCTCCTCCACCTGAGTGCTGACCTTTCTTTTCATGTCATGATGCAACCCTGAAAAGAATGCACTGTCAAGTCGTATTAATATCAATGGTTTACAGGATGCACCGAGAGCCGAGATTTTCCCTACTCCGGTGGCCCCGGTGAGAAGTGTTCACGTATATCAATGCAAGCGCACCACTTGAGGGCCGCGAATCCCGTCGTCGTTCTTCGTGTATCTGGACGAGGAGAGCTCGCCCGCAAGCCCTTGGGCACACCACGGGCCTTCCCTCTCTAACTCAAGGATGCTATTCTTCTGCTACCGGAGGACAGGAAAACACAGCCGCGGTGGTGAAAATGCACCGGTCTCAATCCGATTCCCCATGTTGCCGCGCTCCCGGGCTCGGGGCGATTCATGACTGAGTTCGGCCCTTACTCGAACTACCGACTCACCGTCAGGCTCGCCTTGCCGAATCGGCCTGGCACATTCGCCCAGGTTGCCACGCTGCTGGCCGAGCAAGGCGCGAACTTGGGCGCGGTGGACATCGTCTCGGCGAGCGCCGAGACCATGATCCGAGACATCACCTTCGACGCCCAAAGCGACGAGCATGGCGAGCGGATTGTGCAAGCGCTGGACGCCTTGCCCGGCGTGCGAGTCGTCTCGGCCTCCGATCGCATTTTCCTTTTGCATCTCGGCGGCAAGATTCACACCGAGTCAAATTTGCCGGTCACCACAAGGAACGCCCTCTCCATGGTTTACACGCCTGGGGTCGGTCGCGTGGCTCAGGCGATCGCTCGAGACCCCATGAAGGCCTACGCCCTTACCACGAAAGGCAACAGCGTAGCGGTCGTCTCGGATGGGTCCGCCGTGCTGGGGTTGGGACGCCTCGGTCCGGAAGGAGCGTTGCCGGTCATGGAAGGAAAGGCGATGCTCTTCAAGGAATTCGCCGGTATCAATGCCTGGCCTCTCTGCCTGGGCACGGAGGATCCCGATGCCATCGTTCAAATCGTTCAGGGCATCGCTCCGAGCTTCGGAGGCATCAATCTCGAAGACATCAGCGCGCCGCGCTGCTTCGAGATTGAGCGGCGATTGCAGGCCGCTCTGGATATCCCGGTGATGCATGACGATCAACAGGGAACCGCCGTCGTCATTCTGGCCGCTTTGCAAAATGCGCTGAAAGTCGTAGGGAAGCGTCTTAGGGACGTCCGGGTAGTCGTCAACGGACTAGGCGCGGCGGGTGTGGGCTCAGTTCGAACGCTGGCCGACGCCGGCGCAGGTTATCTCATTGGCTGCGACAAGACGGGCATCGTCTTGGCCGGAACGCCTGATGAGCTGGCGAAGATCCCTCGCCATGTCATGGACAGCATTGCTCAGGCTCCCCCGAAGGGAACACTCCAGGATGCGTTGAAAGAAGCGGACGTGTTCATTGGTGTGTCGGTCGGCAATATACTGACTCAAAGCGATCTGGATCTGATGCGAGAGGATAACATCGTCTTTGCCATGGCCAATCCAGATCCGGAGATCGCGCCCGATCTCGCCGTATCGCACTGCCGGGTGTTCGCAACGGGTCGGTCGGACCTTCCTAACCAAATCAACAATCTACTGGCGTTCCCCGGAATCTTCCGGGGTGCGCTTGACGTTCGGGCCCGTAGCATCAACAAGGAGATGCTGTTAGGTGCCGCGGAAGCCATTGCCAGCATCATCCCCGAAGACACGCTGAGCGAGGACTACGTTGTGCCCAGTGTGTTTGATCTACAGGTCGTACAGAGAGTCTCGCGAGCGGTGGCGAAGGCGGCGCGAGAAACGGGAGTGGCTCGTCGCGTGCCCCGGGTTGACGGAGTCATGAAGCACCAGACGGAATAGGGAGATGGTACCAAAAACACTTTTTCAACCTTTTGTCCGATCCAATCGGACGAGGCAGAGGCACGGAAAGCTCTTCACTTGCATTGAAAACCTCAAGCATTACTTGAGGGTTTGTTTCACGTTGAACCCGTAACGAAAGCATCGATTTCGCTTTAGAAAACATTCTGCTTTCGAAATGAGAATTGGTTCTCTCCTCGGCCTCCCCGCGGCGACAGGGACGATAGTACCGTCCGGGGGCGCTCATGTTAGGACTTCGTGGGGGGGGCGTGTGCGAAGGCACACTCGCCAAAGACTGGGGTGTCCGATGAAAGGAAAAACCCGTATCAGCTCCCGGGCGTGCGCTAACTTTACCGCACTCCTACTCGCCTTGCTGCTCCCGACGATCGTTTCCAGTCAGGAGAATCGCGTCCTCGATCCCGAAATCAACGAGAGATTCAAGGATCCCGACGTCGAAGCGAATGTGGAAAGTCTCGAGAGGGAGGACCGGCCGGTCTACAAATACCGTCACGCCATCGTGGCGGCCATGGGGTTGGAAGCCGGAGAGGACGTCGCCGACGTCGGGGCAGGAAGCGGCTTCCTTTCACGTCTGATGGCCCGGGAGGTTGCGCCGGAGGGCCAAGTCTACGCCGTCGACATCGCCCAGGAGACGATCGACCACATCGAAAAATCCGCCACGGAAGAGGGCATCACGAACGTCAAGGGTATCCTGGGCGGGGAAAGGACGACCCATCTGCCCCCCAATTCTGTCGACGTCGTCCTCATCTGCGATACCTACCACCATTTCGAATACCCTGGCGACATGATGGTCGCAATCGCCGAGGCGCTCCGCCCGGGCGGGCGTCTGGTCTTGATCGATTACGAGCGCATCCGTGGGGTAACGCCGGAGTCCAGATATGAGCACTTGCGCGGCGGAAAGGGAACTTTCACCGACGAGATCAAGGATGCCGGATTCGATCTCGAGAAGGAGCTTCCCTTGGTGCCGGAAAGCTACTACCTGGTGTTCCGGAAGGACGATCGCTGACCTGGGTCGCTTCGCCCTCCGGGTCGACCGGAACGATGGGTCCGAGGTCCAGCTCGCGGATCCCTGGCTCCACCAGCGCGGCGTCGCCCACGACCAGTAGCAATAGGTTCTGGGGTCGGATGTACATGCGAGCCGCCTCTCGCACGTTATCGAGCGTCACGCGCTCGACTCCGGTGACGTACCGGGCGAGCTCCTCGGGGGACAGGCCGTAGCAATCGAGCTCGGCGACTTCGCCCGCCACCTGGGCCAGCGTCTCGAACCTTTGGGCGTCTCCCCGGATGAGAGTCGCCTTGGCGTCCGCCAACTCCTCTTCGGTGACCGGGCGGCTCCAGGAAGCCAGGGCCTCGAACTCGCCGACCAGCTCCCGGAGCGCTTCCTTGGTCACCCGGGACTCGACCGGCGCCACCCCGAGCAACAGGCTCTGCACGATCCCGTAACGGAGCACGCTGAACGCGCCGTAGCTGTAACCCTTCTCCTCGCGCAGGTTTAGGTTGAGACGGCTCGAGAAGCCTCCACCCAGAATCGCGTTCAAGACCTCGAGCACGTGGTATTGAGGGGTGTTCCGTTCCGGAACGAGCAGAGCGGCCCGAAGCTCTGACTGGGTCGATCCGGGCCGATCGACGAGGTAGATCTTGCGGCTGGGTTCTCCGACCGGCTGGACCTGGCTGGTCGAGGGCGAAGCCGATTCTCCCCAGTCGGAGAAAGCCCTTTCCGCGGCTTTCCTTGCTTCCTCGAGAGAGACGTCTCCTACCATGATCAGGCTGGCGTTCCTTGGAGTGTAGTGGTTGTGGTAGACGGGTAGCAGTTCCCCCCGTTGGATGGCGCGGATAGAAGCTTCCTCGCCGGCGACCGGCCAACCGTAAGGGTGACGAGCCCCAAACAATACTTTTCGAACGACGCGCCCGGCGGTGGCGCTGGGGTTGGCTCGGTCCTGAAGAATGGCGTCCAGCCTTCGCTTGCGGACGCGCTCCAGCTCTTCCCCGGGGAAGTTCGGATGCACCACCACATCGGCCATCACCTTCAGGGACGGAGCCAGGTGGCGGCGCAGCGTATCGAGGGAGACCAGACTCCACTCTCGGCTCGCCCCAGTGGCGAGGTGACTTCCCATTCGCTCCAGCTCGGCCTCGATCTCGAGCGCGCTCCGCGAGCTGGTTCCTTCATCTAACATTTCGGCGGTGAGAAAGGCGACCCCGGATCGATCGGGGGCATCGGCGACCGCGCCTGCTTTGACCACGAGCTCCACTGCGACCTTCGGAATCTCCCGGCGCTCCACGACACGGAGGGTCAGGCCGTTGGCAAGCTGCAGGGTTGCGATCTCGGGTGGATGGAAGGACCGGCTGGGCCGCAACGCGGGTTTGGTGGATCGGTCGGGCTCTTCGGTCGTCGACTTCACCGGCTGCTCTTGTACGAAGGACACCTCCAGCCGAGGTTTCAGCAGGTAGCGCTCGGCGGCGACGCGAAGGTCTTCACGAGTGAGGTCTTGGTATCTCTGGTAGTCCTCCCGTATGAAATCCGGCGACCCCAAGTAGGTGTTGTACATCGCCAGCCGATCGGCCTTTCCCCCAAAGCCCCCGATCCGCTCGAGCCCGGAGAGAAAGTCGAACTCTTGCTTGGCCTTGACTCGCTCCAACTCGGGCTCGTTGGGCCCCTCGCTGGCAAAACGCGCGATCTCTTCATCGATCAACGACTTCAGTTTTTCCAGTGGAACGTCGGGCCGGGCGGTGGCGACCACTCCTAGCATGCCGGCGATCTCCAGGGAGTAGTTGAAGGCTGCCACCTCGGAAGCCACTTGCTCGTCGTAGACCAGCCGCTTGTAGAGTCGCGAGTTCTTGCCCTCCGAGAGCACGGTGGTGACGAGATCGAGCGCCGCATCATCCGGCTCGAAGAAGGACACCGACGGCCAGGCCAAGTAGAGCCTGTCTTGAGGTACGCGGTCCTCGACGACCAACCGGCGGTCGGTGTCCATTTGCACCACCCACCGACCCGGCCTGGTCAGCAGGGGCCCGGGGGCGAGAGAACCGAAATAGGCCTCCACCAGTCGGCGCGCTTCCACCAGGTCGAGGTCACCGGCTATCACCAGGGTGCAGTTATTGGGCGTGTAATAGGTCTTGAAGAACTCCTTGACGTCCTCGACCGAAGCACGAGACAGGTCCTCCATGCTTCCGATCACGTGCCAGGAATAGGGGTGTCCCTTGGGGAAGGTGTTCTCGAAGAGCACCTCCATGGCGCGGCCGTAGGGCACGTTGTCCATGCTCTGCCGTCTCTCGTTCTTGACCACGTCACGTTGGTTATCCAGGTTCTCTTGAGTCAGTGCTTCGAGGAGAAAACCCATCCGGTCCGACTCCGCCCAGAGTACTAGCTCCAAAGAGCCGGAGGGTACGGTCTCGAAGTAGTTGGTGCGATCGAAATCGGTGGTTCCGTTGACTCCTCCGTGGGAGATGTTGGCGCCCGCCCGCTCCATGAGCGAGACGTACTCGCCCTTCAAGTTCTTCGAGCCCTCGAACATCATGTGCTCGAAGAGGTGGGCAAATCCCGTCTTACCCGGCTTTTCATTCTTGGAGCCGACGTGATACCAGAGGTTCACATGAGTCACCGGGAGCTTGCGATCTTGATGAAAGATCACGTCGAGCCCGTTGGGTAGGGTGAATTTCTCGAAGGCGAGCTCCGGTACTCCAGCGTCTTTCATTCGTGAGACATCTCCGTTGTGACCGGGAGCAGGCCGAATCGTTGAAGCCCGTCCCGCGTCTCTTCCACCAGCCCCTTCCGCAAGCCATACCGCCTCTCGAAGAAGCGCAGGTAGAGGCGATGCTTGACCTTTCCCCAGTTGTAGAGGGCCAGTGCCCCGGCGAGCGAGCCGGTGAAGAAGACCGGAAGGCAGAGCCACCAGCCCAACCCGTTGCGTAACTTCTTCGGTCCACTCCACTCGCGATGCACCTCGTGGCGGAAGGCGATGTCTCGGAAATAGCCGCAATAGACTCCCATGGCGTCGAGCCAGATCGACGTGAACCGGCCGTTCACTCCTCCCACCTGCGTCCGTCCTTGCCGGAGAGCTCGAAGGAAATCCTCCCGAGTCGATCCCGAACAGACCGTATAGCAGCTACCCAGACGGGACAGGGTATGGGCGTCGCTTCCTCCCACCAGGGCCTTTCCCGCCAGGCGGCTCACCACCACCGAAGCGAGCAGGTTCTGCCGATGTCCCTGGGAGCCATTGATTCCCTCGAACAGATCGAACGACGCGGTCATCTTGTCCATGAAGCGTTCCGCCTCGCGGAAGCTGGGGAAACCATGAAAAAGATGGTTCAAAACATAGGGCAGCCGGCAAGCCCGGAGATAGGCAATGAGATCATCGAAATCACCCTTGATCGCATGGATCTCCCGGTGCTGTGCCTCGTTCAAATCAAAGACGCCGATGTGGATGGTGTTACCGAACTGGGGAAGCCGGACCGAGACCTCTTCCCCGGTGACGAAGTCGGTCGCGTCCGGATGGGCATCCAGGAAGGCCAGGCATCCGTCCAGCGAATCATGGTCGGTTATCGTCACCAGATCCATGCCGCGCCGTTTCGCGGTGCGATAGACGCGCTCCGGCGTGTTGTAGGAGTCCATAGGCTCGAAGGCCTTCATATGATTGGTCTTGCCGCTGAAGTAGGTGTGGCAGTGAAGATCGATTCTCAAGGTTCCGGTCGTCGACTGCATGAATCATCCTCGGGCCGCCGGGGGATTGACCCCGCCAGCGAGAGCGGCCCAGCCTCGATTGGCGGCAAGAGGGTTATTGTAGATAGCCCCGAGGCACCTTTTCAAGCATGGCGATATAATTTCGTCGATGTCCCTTCTCGACGTCGTCATCATAGGAGCCGGACCGGCGGGGCTGGCCGCATCCATCGAGTGCAGCGAAAAAGACCTCTCCCACCGGGTCATCGAGAAGGGCTCCATCGTGGAATCCCTCCGTAGGTTTCCCACCAACATGGTTTACTTCACCACCCCCGATCTGCTGGAGATCGGGGATCTCCCCCTGGTGACCTCCCACGAGAAGCCTTCGCGCCTGGAGGCGCTCAAATACTATCGGCGGGTCGCCGATCGCTACCGCCTGCCCTTGAATCTCTACGAAAAAGTAGAAGAAGTCGGCCGACAGAACGGTCTCTTTCGTGTGCGCACCACGCTCCAGGCGAGGAAGACGGGAGAAAACCGAACCTACCTGGCTCGCAAAGTCATCGTGGCCACCGGATACTACGACAATCCCAACCGGCTGGGTGTCCCCGGCGAGGATTTGCCCAAGGTATCCCATTACTATCGGGAGGCGCATCCCTACTATCAGATGGAGGTTGCCGTCATCGGCGGGGCGAACTCGGCCGCCGAGTCCGCGCTCGATCTCTTCCGCTCCGGTGTCAGGGTGACGCTCATCCATCGTCGCCCCGAGCTCTCCAGTCACATCAAGTACTGGGTTCGTCCGGATATCGAGAATCGCATCCAGCGCGGAGAGATCCGCGCCCTGTTCGAAACCGAACTGACGGAGATCCTGCCCCACCAGCTGCGGCTGAAGGGTAAGAACGGGCAGCGGTCCGAGATTCCCAACGACTTCGTTCTCGCCCTCATTGGTTATCACCCCGACTATGGGTTTTTGGAATCGATGGGAATTCAGATCGAGCCGGAGAAGGGTCGGCCGGTTCACGACCCGGAGACACTCGAGACCAACGTTCCCGGTCTCTACGTGGCGGGAGGGATGGTTTCCGGTCGCGAGACCAACAAGATCTTCATCGAGAACGGCCGCTTTCACGGCAGCCAGATCGTCCCTCATCTGGCCGCCCATCTCTGAGGGAGAAGATGATTCCCAAGGAGCTCTCCGACTCACTGGCCGAGCTGGGCCGTGATTTCTATGCGCGGGGCTGGGCTCTGGGCACGAGCGGAAACTTCAGCGCGGTCACCCGTCGTGAGCCTCTCCACGTGCTGGTCACCGCCAGCGGTGCCGACAAGGGAAAGCTAACCTCCGAGCAGATGCTTCTCGTCGACGAGGGTGAGAACGTCATCGAAGGCACAGGGCGTCCCTTCGCCATCGAGGTCGAGGCAGGAGACTTGCTTCGCGTGCCACGAGGAACCTGGCACTGGTTCGATCTCTGCACCGAA
>Ga0209521_10004596_pt1 | contig 10993 bp, 9 predicted proteins | sample Rifsed19ft4_FD_184016 | JGI IMG/M metagenome (GOLD analysis project Ga0209521, IMG submission 184016) | Soil microbial communities from Rifle, Colorado, USA - sediment 19ft 4 (version 2) | ecosystem: Environmental > Terrestrial > Deep subsurface > Rock core/Sediment | place: Rifle, Colorado... | reverse complement strand
AAGGTCGAGCGGCGGCGCCTCCACCTCGACGAGCCGATCAAGGCGCTCGGCGAGACCACGGTCGCGGTGCGGCTGCACCAGGACGTCACGGCGCAACTCCGAGTGAACGTCGTCCGCGACTAGCGGCCCGCCGTTGGACCTGCCGTCCAGGATCCCCCCGCACAACCTGGACGCCGAGCGCGCGGTGCTCGGCGCGGTGCTCCTGGAAGGCCGGGAGACGCTGCCACGGGTCATCGAAGTCCTCCGGTCGTCCGACTTCTACACCGAGGCGCACCGGGCCATCTACGAGACCATGCTGCGCCTCTTCGACCGGGGCGCGCCGGTCGACCTGATCACGCTCAGCGAGGAGCTGCGCCGCAGCGGCCAGCTCGAGTTCGTCGGCGGCCCGGCGGCGCTGGCGCTCCTGGTCGAGCACGCCTCGATCGCCGCGCACCTGCACTCCTACTCGCAGATCGTCCGCGACATGGCGGTGCTGCGCGAGCTCATCCAGACCTCCACGCAGATCATCGCGCAGGCGTTCGAGGCCAAGGAGGACGTGCAGGTGCTCGTGGACGACGCCGAGCGGCGGATCTTCGGCCTGGCCGAGCGCCGCCTCGAGGGGAGCGCGCTCCCGGTCGGCAAGATCCTCAAGAACACCTTCGAGTACATCGAGCGGCTCTACGAGCGGAAGGAGCACGTCACCGGCGTCGCCACGGGGTTCGAGAAGCTCGACCTCGACACCTCGGGGCTGCAGCCCGCGGACTTCGTGATCATCGCCGGCCGCCCGAGCATGGGCAAGGCGCAGCCGCTCGACGCCAGGATCAGGACGCGCACCGGATGGACGCGGATGGGCGAGCTGCGGCTCGGCGACGAGCTCGCGTCCGTGGACGGCCGGCGCTCGCTCGTGAGCGGGGTCTTCCCGCAGGGGCTGCGGCAGGTGTATCGCGTGACGTTCTCCGACGGGCGCTCGACGGAGTGCTGCGGCGAGCACCTGTGGCGGGTCCACTACCGCGGCTGGGACGAGCCCCGGCTGCTCACCACCGACCGCGTGACGGAGCTGTTGCGCAGGAAGCGCTACAGGCATCGGCTGTGGATCGACGTGCCCTCGGGTGAGCACGGTGCCGCAGAGGCGCCGCCGGTCGATCCGTGGCTGCTGGGCGCGCTGCTCGGCGACGGCAAGCTCTCCGGGAGCAGCCTGATGTTCTCGACGTCCGCGGAGGAGATGCTCGAGCGGGTGCGCGAGCGGGCGGGCGCGGGGTTCGCCCTGCGCGCCGCCGGCGGTTACGACTGGCGCATCGTCCAGGCGACCGGGGCGCACCGCAGCGGCGTCCAGGGCCCGTCACCGAACGGCCTGATGGAAGCGCTCCGGGATCTCGGCCTCTGGGGGATCCGGAGCGACGAGAAATTCATCCCGGCGACCTACCTCACCGCCTCGCGCGAGGCGCGTCTCGAGGTGCTGCGCGGCCTCCTGGACACGGACGGCTGGGTCGAGCGCTGGGGGAGCACGCGGTTCTGCTCCACGAGCGAGCGCCTCGCCCGAGACGTCGCCGAGCTGGTGCGCTCGCTCGGCGGGTGGTGCGCCGTTCGGAGCCGGGCGACGACGTACCGCGACGCTCGAGGACAGAAGAGGACGGGGCGCCGGGCCTTCGTGTGCAACATCCACCATGCCGAGCCGAAGTCGGTCGTCTCGCTCTCGGCGAAGCGGGAGCGCGCGCTGCCGGCGCCGCGCCGGCACCGGCGGCCGGTCTTCGTCTCGATCGCGCCGACCCGGGTCGCGGAGACTCAGTGCATCGCCGTGACGCACCCGGCTCGCCTGTACGTGACCGACGACTACGTGGTCACCCACAACACGGCCTTCGCGCTCAACGTCGCGCAGCACGTCGGCGTCACGCTCCGCGGCCGCGTGCTCGTGCTGAGCCTCGAGATGTCCGCGCACCAGATCGTCCAGCGCATGCTCTGCTCGGAAGCCAAGGTGGACTCGCAGGCCGTGCGCACCGGCTACCTCGCGTCGTCCGACTGGACCCGGCTCACGGCGGCGGCCGGCCGGCTCTCGGAGGCGGCCATCTTCATCGACGACAGCCCCGGCCTCACGGTCCTCGAGGCGCGCGCCAAGGCGCGCCGGATGAAGGCCGAGCACGGGCTCGACCTGCTCATCATCGACTACCTGCAGCTCATGCGCGGCCGGGCGGCGATGGAGAGCCGCCAGCAGGAGATCTCGGAGATCTCGCGCTCGCTCAAGGCGCTCGCGAAGGAGCTGAACGTGCCGGTCGTGGCGCTCTCGCAGCTCTCGCGCGCCGTCGAGTCGCGGGCGCAGCGCGACTTCCGCCCGCAGCTCTCGGACCTTCGCGAGAGCGGTGCCCTGGAGCAGGACGCGGACCTGATCCTGTTTCTCTACCGGCAGTCGCAGTACAAGGAAGACCTCGACCCGGAGGAGCGGAACATCGCCGAGGTGATCATCGGCAAGCAGCGCAACGGTCCCGTCGGCACGGTGCGGGTCGTCTTCCTGCCGCAGTACGCACGGTTCGAGAACGTGGCGGACCTGCACCGCCAGCCGCAGCCGTTTTAGCGATCGACGGCGCGCCGCCGTCGTATCATTGGCTCCGTGCGTCTGTATCGCCTGAAACGCCTCTTCGTCGGGACGCCGCTGCCGACGGCCCAGGCCCGGCACGAGCGGCTCTCGAAGCGCACCGGCCTCGCGATCTTCGCATCCGACAACCTCTCCTCGGTCGCGTACGCGACCGAGGAGATCATGCGCGTGCTGATCCTCGCGGGCGTCGCGGCGCTGAGCCTCTCGACGCCCATCTCGATCGCCATCGGCGCGGTCATCTGCATCGTCATCTACTCGTACCGGCAAACGATCGTTGCGTACCCGCAGGGGGCGAGCGACTACATCGTCGCGAAGGACAACCTCGGCACGGCCGCCGGGCTCGTGGCGGGGAGCGCGCTCCTGATCGACTACACGCTCACCGTCGCGGTGAGCGTGTCGGCCGGCATCGCCGCCGTGACGTCGGCGGTCCCCGGACTCTTCCCCTACCGGGTCGTGCTCTGCGTGGCGGCGCTCGCCCTGATCGCCTATGGCAACCTGCGGGGCCTGCGCGAGTCGGGGCGGCTCTTCGCGCTGCCGTCGTACCTGTTCATCGCGGGCTTCCTCGTCCTGATCGCCACCGGGTTCGCGCGGTACGCGATCCGGGGCGAGCCCACGGCGCCCCCGACGGAGGTCGAGGCGCCGCTCGGCGCGCTGAGCGTCTTCCTGGTCCTGCGCGCCTTCGCGTCGGGCGCCGTCGCGCTCACCGGGATCGAGGCGGTCGCGGACGGCGTCCAGGCGTTCAAGCCGCCGGAGGTGAAGAACGCGCGCACGGTGCTGGCGGTCCTCGGGCTCATCATGCTCACGCTCTTCATCGGCACGACCGCGCTCGCCGACCTGTTCAACATCGTGCCGCGTGACGAGGAGACCGTCGTCTCGCAGCTCGCGCGGGCGGTCTTCGGCGGCGGCCCGCTCTACTACTACCTGCAGGGCGTCTCGACCCTGATCCTGATCCTGGCCGCCAACACGGCGTTCGCCGACTTCCCGCGGCTCGCCTTCTTCATGTCCCGCGACGGCTACCTGCCCCGGCAGTTCGGCAACCGCGGCGACCGCCTCGTCTTCTCGAACGGGGTCGTGCTCCTGGCGGTGATCGCGGCGGGGCTCGTCGTCGTCTTCCACGGGAGCACCCACGCGCTGATCCCGCTCTACGCCGTCGGCGTCTTCACCTCGTTCACGCTGTCGCAGACGAGCATGGTGCGGCGGTGGCTGCGGACCCGGCCGGACGGCTGGTGGTGGCGGGTCGCGGTGAACGGCATCGGCGGGGCGACGACCGCGGTGGTCCTGGTCGTCGTCGCCGCGACGAAGTTCGTGGACGGGGCCTGGATCGTGGTCGTGCTGATCGGGTTCTTCATCCTCACGTTCCTCGCCATCCGGCATCACTACGACGACGTCGCGCGCCAGCTCTCGCTCGAGGGCTACGAGGGCCCGCCGCCCATCAGCCACTCCGTGCTGGTGCTGGTCGGTGACCTCCACCGGGGTGTCGCCGAGGCGCTCCAGTACGCGAAGACGCTCTCGCCCGAGGCCAAGGCCGTCTACGTCGAGCTCGACCCGGAGCGCACGCGCCGGCTCGAGGAGCGCTGGGTCAAGCACGGCCTGGGCGTGCCGCTCATCGTGCTCACCTCACCGTACCGCTCGCTGCTCGGGCCGTTCCTCGGCTACATCGACCACCTGGTGCAGCGCGACGGCAGGCACATCGTCACGATCGTCCTGCCGGAATTCATCCCGGCGCGCTGGTGGCAGCACCTGCTGCACAACCAGACGGCGCTGCTCATCAAGGGCGCGCTCCTGTTCCGCAAGAACGTGATCGTGACCGACGTGCCGTACCACCTGAAAGATTGAGCGCCCGCCGTCCGGCGGCGCTATCATCGGCCCCGTGCGTCTGTACAGGCTGAAGCGGCTGTTCGTCGGCTCTCCGCTCCCGACCGCCCAGCAACGGCACGAGCGACTCGGCAAGGCGACGGCGCTCGCGGTCTTCGCCTCCGACCCGCTCTCTTCGGTCGCGTACGCGACCGAGGAAATCCTGTTCGTCCTGATCCTGGCCGGCTCCGCCGCGCTGAGCTACTCGCTCCCGATCGGCGTCGGGATCGCCGCCCTGATCCTGATCGTCGTCACGTCGTACCGCCAGACGATCCGCGCCTATCCGCAGGGCGGCGGCGCCTACATCGTCGCCAAGGACAATCTCGGCGTCTTCCCGTCGCTGGTCGCGGGTGCGGCGCTGCTGATCGACTACGTGCTGACCGTGGCCGTGTCGGTCGCGGCCGGGGTGGCGGCGGTGACGTCGGCCGTCCCCGAGCTCTTCCCGTACCGCGTGTGGCTCTGCGTCCTCGCGGTGGCCGGGGTCGCGGTCGCCAACCTGCGCGGCGTGCGCGAGTCCGGCAAGATCTTCGCCGCGCCGACCTACGTGTTCGTCGTGAGCATCCTGGCCATGGTGACGTGGGGCGTCGGCGGCGCCCTGTTCGGCCTGCTCCGGGTCACGCCGTACGCGCCGCACGCGCCGGGCCTCGAGGGCATCGGGCTCTTCCTGTTCCTCCGCGCGTTCTCCGCCGGGTGCACGGCGCTCACCGGCGTCGAGGCCGTCTCCGACGGCGTGCCGGCCTTCAAGCCGCCCGAGGCGCCCAACGCCCGGATCGTGATGGCCTGGCTCGGCGCCATCTCGGTCGCGATGTTCCTCGGCATCACCTACCTGGCCTACGACCTCGGCATCGTGCCGGGCGGGAACGAGACGGTCGTCTCGAAGATCGCCCGCCAGCTCTTCGGCACCGGGCCCGTGTACTTCGAGATCCAGGCCGTGACGATGCTGATCCTGCTGCTGGCCGCCAACACGTCCTTCGCGGACTTCCCGCGGCTCTCCTTCTTCCTCGCGCGCGACAGGTTCATCCCGCGCCAGTTCGCGACGCAGGGCGACCGGCTGGTCTTCTCGAACGGGATCCTGATCCTGGCCGGCGTGGCCAGCCTGCTGCTCGTGGTCTTCCTGGGCGACACGCACGCCCTCCTGCCGCTCTACGCCATCGGCGTCTTCGTCTCGTTCACCGTGTCGCAGAGCGGCATGGTGCGCCGATGGCTGCGCCTCAAGGAGGAGGGCTGGTGGTGGCGCGTGTGGTTCAACGGGGTCGGCGCCCTCGTCACCGGGATCGTCATGCTGACGCTCGCCGTCACGAAGTTCACCGAGGGCGCCTGGATCGTCGTCGTCCTGATCCCGACGCTCGTGATCGGCTTCCTCGTCGTGCACCGTCACTACGCGGAGGTCGCGGGCCAGCTCTCGCTTGAGGGCATGGCGCCGCCGCTCCCGATGACGAACACGGTGCTGGTCGTGGTGGGCGACCTGCACCGCGGCGTCGTGAAGGCCATTCAGTACGCGCAGACCCTCTCGCCGAGCCCGAAGGCGGTGTACGTCGAGACGGACCCCGACCGCACGCGCCGGCTCGAGGAGAAGTGGGGCACGTGGGGCCTCGGCGTGCCGCTCATCGTGTTGACGTCGCCCTACCGGTCGCTGCTCGGACCGCTGCTCGAGTACATCGACCACTTGCAGGAGAACGAGAACCACGTCGTCACGATCGTGATCCCGGAGTTCATCCCCGCGAGGTGGTGGCAGCTCGGTCTGCACAACCAGACGGCCCTGCTCATCAAGGGCGCGATGCTGTTCAGGAAGAACGTCATCGTCACCGACGTGCCCTACCTCCTCCGGCACTGACCGGTGGTCAGCCGCCGGTGAACCGTGGCGGCCGCCGCTCGTCGAGCGCGCGCACGCCCTCGGCGAAGTCCTGCGTGCGGAAGCAGCCGATCTGCGCGGTCACCGTCGCCTCGAGCTCCGTCCAGAGATCGGCGGCGAGGCCCCGGTTGAGCGCCGCCTTCGCGGCGGCGAGCGCGTGCGCCGGGCCCTCGGCGAGCGCGCGCCCGAGGGCCTGCGCCGCCGCGGGGAGGTCGCCGGCGGGCACGACGCGGCCGACCAGCCCGATGCGGTACGCCTCGGCCGCGTCGATGATCTCGCCCGTGAGGATCAGCTCCGTCGCGCGCGTGAGCCCCACGAGGCGCGGCAGCAGGTACATGCCGCCGAGCGCCGGCACGCAGCCGAGCTTGATCCAGACCTCGCCGAAGCGCGCCTGCTCGGAGGCGAGCCGGAAGTCGGCGGCGACGGCCAGCTCGCAGCCGGCGCCGACGGCGGGACCGTTGACGGCGGCGATCACGGGCTTGGCCATCGTGCGGATCGCGCGGATCGGCCGCTGGAAGGTCGCGTAGACGACGGCCCGGAGCTCGTCGTCCGACATCGCGGGGATCTCGAGCAGGAACTTGGCGTCGCCGCCGGCGGAGAACGCGCTGCCCGCGCCCGTGAGAACCACGGCGCGGACGCCGGCGTCGGCGGCGGCGGCCTCCAGGCGCGCGCCGAGCTCGCGCATGCCCTCCAGCGTGAGCGCGTTGAGCGCCGCGGGCCGGTTCAGCGTGAGCGTGCGGACGCCGTCGAGGTCGCGCGCGAGGACGTGGCTCATCGGCGCCTAGCCTAGCCGACGTGGATGGGTCCGGCAACTCTGGTACACTCAGGAGCCGCGTGACCAGCCGATGAACATCACGCTCGCTCCGGACGGCCCGCTCGACGCCGCCGCGACGCTCGCGCGTTACCACCTCTGGGGGGACGATCCCGCGAACCGCGTCGCCGGCGACGTCTTCCGCCGCGTGCTGCGCCTCGACGGGCGCCTCGTGCCCTACGAGGTGCGCTGCCACGGCGCCGTGGACGACGCGCGGCTCGCCGTGCGCGTACCCGGCGCGCGCGGCGCGCGCGTGGCCGACGCGGTGACGGCCGAGGTGCGCCGCGTCTTCGGCCTCGACTTCGACCTGCCCGGCTTCTACCGCTTCGCGAAGGGCGACGCGGCCCTCGCCGCGCTGGTCGAGCCGCTCTACGGGATGCGGCCGACGCTCGCGCCGACGCCGTTCGAGATGCTCGTGGGCTCGATCACGGCGCAGCAGGTGAACCTCGCCTTCGCCTTCGCGTGCCGGGCCCGGCTCGTCCACCGCTGGGGCGAGCCCGTGGCGCTCGGGCGCGACACCGTCTGGGCGTTCCCCGAGGCGGCGACGCTCGCGCGGGCGCCGGCGCGCGCGTACCGGGCGCTGAAGTTCTCCGGGCGCAAGGCCGAGTACATCCGCGGCCTGGCGGCGGCGGTCGCCTCGGGCGCGCTCGACCTCGACGCCCTCGCCCCGGCGCCGAGCGCGCAGGTGATCGAGCGCCTGACCGCGCTCCGGGGGCTCGGGCGCTGGACCGCCGACTGGTTCCTCGCGCGCGGCCTCGGGCGCGGTGACGTGTGTCCGGCAGGCGACCTCGCGGTCCGCAAGGTGTTCGCGCACTACTACGGGCGCGGGCGGCCGGCGGGCGAGGACGCGATCCGGCGGCGCGCGCGGGCGTGGGGCGAGTGGCAGAACCTGGCGATCCACTACCTGCTGGCGGGCCTGCGGCTTCGCGCGCCTGCCGCCGGCGGCGGCACCGCGTGAGCACGTCGCGCGGCCTGCGGATCCTCGGCCAGCCCGACCCGGCCACGCCGAAGGACGTGCACCTCGTCGGCCGCTACGCGCTCGGCGTGGACTGGGCCGACGGGCACGGCTCGATCTTCCCGTTCGAGCGGCTCCGGCGCGACTGCCCCTGCGGCGCGTGCGGCGCCCTGGAGACGCTCACCCGGGCGGGCGCGTGGCCGCAGGCCATCACGCGGACCGACGCCGGGCTCTCGGTGACGTGGGCCGACGCCCACGCCAGCCTCTACCCCTGGGCCGGCCTGCGCGCGGTCTGCCGCTGCGCGGCGTGCACCGGCGGTCACTGACGATGGACGAGCGACGCCGGCGGCGCGTGCTGGTCGCGATCATGCTCGCCATCTTCCTGTCGGCGATGGAGTCCACCGTCGTCGCGCTGGCGATGCCCACGGTCGTCGCGCAGCTCGGCGGGATCCGCTTCTACTCGTGGGTGTTCTCCGGCTACCTCCTCACGCAGACGGTGTCCATGCCGCTCTGGGGCCGGTTCTCGGACCTCTACGGGCGCCGCTCCGTCTACCTCATCGGGCTCGCGACGTTCCTGGCCGGCTCGGCCCTGTCGGGGACGGCGCAGGACATGGTCCAGCTCGTCGCGTTCCGGATGATCCAGGGCCTCGGCGCCGGCTCGCTCATGACGCTCGGCTACACGATCATCGGCGAGATCTTCGGGCTCGAGCGGCGCGCGAAGATGCAGGGGTACATCTCGGGCGTGTGGGGCGTGGCCTCGATGGTCGGGCCGCCGCTCGGCGGGCTGATCACCGACCACGCGTCGTGGCGCTGGGTGTTCTACCTCAACCTCCCGGTCGGCGTGGTCGCGATGGCGCTCGTCGCCTCGGCGCTCCGCGGGGAGGCGCGGCCGGGCCGGCGGCCGGCGATCGACTGGTGGGGTGTGGCGTGCTTCACCACCGGGATCGTGCTCGTGATGCTGGCGCTCGCCGAGGCCGGGCGCGCGGCGGCGTGGTCCGGCGCCGCCGTGGTGGCGCCGCTCGCGGCGGGCGGGGCGGTCCTCGCCGCGTTCGTCGCCGTCGAGCGCCGGGCGCGCGAGCCGATCGTGCCGCTGCGCCTCTTCGCGAGCCGGATCGTGGTGGCGGCCGTGGTCACGCGCGCGCTCGCCGCGATGGCGATGTTCGGCACGCTCGCGTTCGTGCCGCTCTTCGTGCAGACGGTGATGGGTCTCACCGCGACCCGCTCGGGCGCGGTCCTGGCGCCGTTCGTCCTGGGCTGGGTGCTGCTGTCCGCGACGAGCGCCCGGCTCGTGCTGCGCGTCGGGTACCGCAGCGTCGTGATCGCGGGCATGGGCTGCCTCGCCGGCGCCTTCCTGCTGCTGTCGCGCTGGGGCATGGGGCTCTCCTTCGTCGGGGCGATGCGCGACGTGCTGCTGGCGGGCGTCGGGATGGGGCTCGTGATCGTGCCGATGCTGATCGCGGTGCAGAGCGCCGTGCCGCGCGCCGACCTCGGCGTGGCGACGTCCGTGACCCAGTTCTTCATGTCCATCGGCGGTGCGGTGGGCGTCTCCGTCATGGGCACCGTGATGGCGCAGCGGCTGGCGGCGGGGCTTCCCCTGGCCGACGCTCTCCACGCCGTGTTCGTCACGGGCCTCGTGGTGTGCGTGGGCGCTCTCGCCTCCGCCTTCCTCGTCCCGCCCGGACGCGCGCAGGACCTCGCCCGCGCCGAGATGCGCGGCGAGCCCGGGCGCGCGGGAGGTTGAGCCATGGCCGGTGACGCGCCCCTGCTCGAGCGGCTCGCGCAGATGCCGGCGGTGCCCGCGGCCGACGCGACGGACCTCGTGGAACGCCTGGAGGATATCGGGACCGATCCGCTGCTGGGTCCGCTCTTCGGGGTCGACGACGAGGGCGACGCGGTCGTCAACCCGCTCGTGCCCACCGTGCTCCAGCAGTTCCAGGACACGGCGGACCTCACGTGCTACGCGGCGCTGCTCGAGGGGCTCACGGGGATCTGGAACGCGGCGGTCCGCGCCGCGGTCGTCGCGCGGCTCCGCGCCGCGGGGCTGCCGCTCGACGACATGCTGCTGCGCCTCGGGGCGCTGTCGCCGACGCTCGGCTTCACGGCCGAGAAGGCGGAGTGGGCGCGCGAGTGGCTCGCCGACCCGTTCACGCAGGACGCGCTGCTCGTGCAGCAGTGCGTGGTGCGGATGCTCCTGGCGCTCCGCACCCTGGCGGAGACTCGAGCGTCAGAGCTGGCGGGGGGGTAGTGGGAGCCGAGGCGGTGCCGCCGCCGAGGCGAGCGGTGAGATGGCTCGAACGATAGCGCGGCCGCGGCTCTCGGTCGGCTCGCCGCCGCAGAGGGTGCGAGCGCACTGCGCGACGCGCTCGATGACCGGATCTACTTCGTGCGGCTTCACGCAGCGAGGGCGCTCGGTCGCATCGGTGAGCAGCAGGCGGTGCCGGCCCTCCTCGATCAGGCTCGCGGCGACCGGTTCGAGGCGGCGCGTTCCGCCGCCCAGGCGCTCGCCGTCTGCGATCCCGCAGCGCTGCTTCGCGCAGCAGCGGCACCCGGTGCGGGGCCGCATCTCCACGAAGCCGCCGATCTCCTTGGCGTATGACCGTCGTCCACGACATCGCGGTCGTCCTCGCCGTCGCGGCGCTCGCCTACTTCGCAGCGCTCAACGGGCTCCTCCTCGTCTTCACCGGCATCGCCACGCACGCCGGCGTGCGGGCTGAGATTTGCAGGATGCCGGTCCCGAGCTTGATGCGCGTCGTGCGCGCGCCCATCCAACAGAGGGGGGCGATCGCGTCCGAACCGTACGCTTCCGCCGTCCATGCGGAGTCGTACCCGAGCCGCTCCGCCTCGAGCACGAGATCGATCGGGTCTTCCGGCCCGAACATCCAGTAGCCCAGCGTGAGTCCTAAGCGCATGTCGATCCTCCTTCTGCGCGCGCCGCCGCGCGGGCGACCGCGAAAG
>Ga0209521_10004588_pt1 | contig 10999 bp, 9 predicted proteins | sample Rifsed19ft4_FD_184016 | JGI IMG/M metagenome (GOLD analysis project Ga0209521, IMG submission 184016) | Soil microbial communities from Rifle, Colorado, USA - sediment 19ft 4 (version 2) | ecosystem: Environmental > Terrestrial > Deep subsurface > Rock core/Sediment | place: Rifle, Colorado... | reverse complement strand
CGGCGAGCCACGACGCCGTCATGCTCATTGAGGGCGGCAAGCCGCTGCAGGGCAGCGTGACCATCAGCGGTTCGAAGAATGCGACGATGGGCGCGATGGCTGCGGCCCTCCTGGTGCCGGAAGACTGCCATCTGGAGAACGTGCCCGCAATCGGCGATGTGGGTCACATGGCGGAGATCCTGCGCAGCCTGGGCGCTATCGTCGAACCGACGTCTGAGCACGGCTTGCGGATCAATTGCGCCGAGCTGACGGGTTGCTCGCCGCCGACGGAGCTGGTGGGGAACCTAAGAGGCAGCTTCCTTGTTGTGGGCGCTCTGCTGGCGAGGCTTGGCCAGGCGGCGTGCGCGCCGCCGGGGGGCGATGTAATCGGTCAGCGACCCATAGATGTCCACCTGGCGGGGTTCGGAGCCATGGGAGCCCGCGTGGGCCGTGAGGGCGGCCGGTACGTGGTGGATTGCGATGGGCTCACCGGAGCCACCCTGTTCGCAGATTACCCCAGCGTACTGGGCACGCAGAATCTGATGCTGGCCGCCGCCACCGCCCGCGGCACTACGACGATCGTCAACGCGGCGGCGGAGCCGGAAGTGCAGAGCCTGGCGGTGATGCTGAACTCCATGGGGGCGCGCATCAGCGGCATCGGCACTTCCGTCGTCACCATTCATGGCGTGGAGGCGCTCCACGGCACCACATATCGCATCATCCCGGACCGCCTGGAGGCGGGCACCTTCGCCATCGCCGCCGCCATTACCAACGGTCAAGTAGAGATCCAGGGCGTAGAGCCGGAGCACCTGCTCTCACTTATCGCCAAGATGCGGGAGGCGGGCGTCAAGATCGAGGAATCGGGAGACTCGCTGCGAGTCCGGTGGGATGGCGAGCTACGTTCGGTCACCATCCAGGCGCTGCCCTACCCCGGACTGGCCACCGATCTGCAGGCGCCCATGTCGGTGCTCCTCACCCAGGCCCGGGGCGTGAGCTACGTGCATGAACGCGTGTTCGATAACCGCTTGCTTTATGTGACTGAGCTGCGCAAGATGGGCGCGGAGGTAGTGACTACCGGCACAACCACTGCTATCATTAGCGGGCCGACTCCGCTCATCGGTTCGAGCGTGAGAGCGCTGGATATAAGGGCAGGGGCGGCGCTGATTCTGGCCGGCCTGGCCGCCAGCGGTCGCACTGAGATCGCCGACGTGTATCATGTGGATCGCGGCTACGAGCGCATCGGTGATAAGCTGCGTGGGTTGGGGGCGGCGATCGAGAGGGTGTAGGTGTTTGGAAAGCGCATCGGGGTAGACCTGGGCACGGCCAACGTCCTCGTCTACGTCAAAGGCAAGGGCATCGTGATATCGGAGCCCGCGGTGGTGGCGGTGGCCCAGCGTGATAACACAATCGTCGCCGTGGGGAACGAGGCGCGGGAGATGCTGGGGCGCACCCCCAGCGCCATTCAAGTGATCCGCCCCATGCGCGACGGCGTCATAGCCGATTATCTGACCACTGAAGCCATGTTGCGTTACTTCATCGGCAGGGTGAACGGGCGCTTCTCCCTGGTTAGGCCCGAGGTCATGATCTGTGTACCGGCAGGCGTGACGGGGGTGGAGCAGCGGGCGGTGCAGGACGCCGCCGAGGCGGCGGGGGCCCGCCGCCCGGCAAACGTCATATCCGAGCCCCTGGCTGCGGCGATCGGCGCCCGCATCCCTGTGAGCTCGCCGCAGGGCCACATGATCGTGGACATCGGAGGCGGGCGGGCGGAAGCGGCGGTGATCAGCATGTACGGCATCGTTGTCAGCGAGTCCGTGCGGGTGGCCGGGGACCGGCTGGACGACGCCATAGTGGCGCACATCAAGCGCCGCTACAACTTGAATATCGGCGACCGCACGGCGGAAGACATAAAGATCAGCATCGGCAGCGCGTTGCCTCTTGAAGAGGAACTCACGTCCGAAGTACGTGGACGGGATCAGATCAGCGGCTTGCCCAAGACGCTGACCGTTACCAGTGAGGACATCTGCCAGGCGCTCCACGATTCGCTTCAGACGATCCTGGGCACCGTTCGATCAGTCCTGGAGCGGACGCCTCCGGAACTCGCTTCGGATATAATCGACCGCGGCATCGTGCTTACCGGCGGTACGGCTCTCCTTCGTAACTTGGACCGGCTGATCACTCAGGAGATCGGCATCCCCAGCTACGTGGCCGATAATCCGATGGACTGCGTAGCGATAGGGGCTGGCATCGCTCTGGAGCACCTGGACCTCATAAAGCGGTCTCAGCCAACCGAAGGGGAGTGGCTGGTCAGCTTCTAGGGGTTGGGATGGGCGCGTGGGGCCTATTCTTCAGGTAATACGTCATACTCTGAAGCGCCAGCACCGGCTCGATGCGCTTGACGTACACCCCCGACGGCACGCGGGCAGCGATGGGCGCATAATTCAGGATGGCGCGGACACCGCAGCGGATCAGGACATCGATGACATCCTGGGCGGTCTCGGCGGGCACAGCTACGATCCCCACGTCCACCGGGTTCTTGGAGAGCACAGGCTCGAGGTCGGTGGCGTCTCTTACGGTCAGGTTGTCTACCTGCCAGCCTACCCTCTCGGGATTGACGTCGAACGCCTCGACGATACGGAAGCCCTGCGGCCCGAAGCCATCGTAGCCGAGGATGGCGCGGCCCAGCTTGCCCACGCCGACCAGGGCCATGCGCCATTGCCTGTCCAGGCCCAGGATGCGGTGCAGCTCGTCCAACAGCTTGCGCACGTTGTAGCCGCGACCCTGCTTGCCAAAGCGCCCGAAATAGCTGAGGTCCTTGCGGATCTGGGCGGGCGTCACGCCCAGGCTGGTGCCCAGATCCTGGGAACTGATCACCTCTCGTCCTTGGACCTCCAGCGAAGCCAGGGCGCGGGTGTAAAGGGGCAGGCGATCAATGACTACCGGTGGTATCTCCATGAAGAGCTATCTCCGTAGCTATTAGCTAGCTCTATGGACCAATTAGTCAGTGTCTATCGTTGTGGCTTACTGAGCATCTTATAGCACCCTGCAGATGGCCGAGTCAAGTGTTTGTGCCCACAATTACAAACTGTTCGCCGGCGGCTCGCCCTCTCGCACCTGGGCGCGGGTCATCGGCGTCTCACGCTCCCGGCAGCCGCCACATCTTCTAGCCGGCGCAGGCGCAGCCCGGCTCGCCGCGGAGCGGTTCAGCGCGCCCCTGCGCTCCGCCCGCGCCAAGGTAACGCAACCGTCGCATAGGGCGTCTTATCCTGATGACGGCTATTTGTGGAAGACCAGGAGATGGATTGATATGCAGAGCGACCACGGCCCGGAGGAGATGGCGGAAGGACACGAAGTCAATGATCAGGCGGACGAATCTCCGCGGCAGCCGTCGGTCTTCCGGCGCGAAGACGGCAACCACGACGTGAGCCGTTCCCCATCTACGAATGATCGCCCGACGGACGACGGGAGCGGTGTATCGATAGCCACGTCCCTCCGCAACGTCGCCGCCACCCTTGAGGCGGACCCCGCGGCGGGTGGCGAGCCCGAGATAGCGTGTTTCCCCAGGCAGCCGCGTACGCTGGCGGAGGTGGGGCTCTCCAAGGCGTTCCTCACCGACCTGGCTCTCAAGATAATTCACTACTCCGGCGCCCCCTCGACAGCCCAGCTCATGCGCAGGGTGGGTGTGGGCCAGGCTATGATTCAGCAGATACTCACGAGCCTGCAGGAAGAGCGCTTGTGCGAGGTCATCAGCCAGTCAGACTTGTACACCGGTAACTACCGCTACCGGCTATCGGAACGGGGGACGGCCAGGGTAATAGAGGCGCTGGAGCGCACCCGCTACGCCGGCCCGGCGCCTGTGACCGCGGACCAGTACGCGGAGGTGATCCGTGCGCAGCAGGCGTACAAGCAGGCGCCGTCACGCTCACAGATAACGGCTCTTCTCGACGAGTTCGTATTCGCCCCGGAAGTGGCAGACGCGGTGGCGCGCGCCCTCTACTCCGGCAAGACGACGATGCTGCACGGCCTCTCTGGCAACGGCAAGACCAAGATCCTGGAGCGGTTCGCCCTGACCCTCGACGGCACAGTCTTGGTGCCCTTCGCCATCTACGCCTATGGGCAGGTCATCCGGGTGTTCGACCCTTCCGTTCACGAGACCGTGGAGGAGCTGACCGAACCGGAAGTCGTCAAGGACGATGATAAGCTGGACCGACGCTGGGTGCGCGTGCGGCGTCCTGCCGTCGTGCTGGGATCGGAGATCGGGTCCGAGTCGCTGGATCTGGCCTACGATCCGCAGGCCCGCTTCTACCAGGCGCCCCCGCATATCAAGGCCCAGGGAGGCGTCCTGGTGATTGATGACCTGGGCCGCCAGAAGATTAAGCCCGAAGAGCTGATGACCCGCTGGCTCATACCGGCGGAGCGCGGCTGGGACAGCCTGAGCCTTATCACCGGCGAGAAGCTTACCGTCCCCTTCGATGTTCGTATCCTGTTGGGAACAAACCGGCCGATCCACGAGCTGATGGGTGACGACGTTCTCAGGCGGATCCTGTACAAGGTAGAGATACCGAGCCCCGGCCCGCGGGAGTTCGCTGAGATCTTGCGCCAGCTATGCCGCCTGAGGAACGTCAAGACGCCGGAAGGCGCCATTGAGCGGGTGGTCGAACGGCTGTACAGCCAGCCAGCAGTGAAGCCCAGGGCCGCCAACGCCCGCGACCTGGTGGAGATCATCGTTGAGGGCGGGGCCTACGATGAGCGAGAGCCGGTGCTGGACGAGGAGTCTTTCGAGCGGGCGATGGGGCTATTCATGTGCCAGCGCGGCGCCGACGAACCGGCCTAGCCGCCGGCGTCCAGGAACCTTTCCATAGCCCTCGCCAGCTCTCGCGGCCGATGGAGCGGCACGCCCAGGAGCCTGTCTATTTAGTCGCGTACGATCCGGGCGGTCCGAAAGGCCGAAGACAGGCTCCTAGTCCAGCGGTATCACGTGCTTCTCAACCCGTCCCGGCGCTCCGTTGTGCCAGGGGAGGACGAACATCTCCAGCCGGTCAGCGCAGAAGCGCCCGAAGTCTCGTTCGCGCTCCCTGTGGATCAGACCCACAAGCTCCTCCAGCCGGTCGTTCCTGGCGTACTGCGTCAAGGAGATGTGGGGGAGCGGTTCGTGGCCGTCGAGGTAGCGTTCCGGCAGCTCCGGGATAGCGGCGCGAAGGATGCTCGCCAGCTCCAGACCGCGGCCGCCGTCGTAGGGGACGGCGACGGCCACATCGCGAAAGGCGTTGAGGCCGCGAACGGCCATGTCGAACGCGCCCTGGCCCCGCACCGCGGCCCGGCTCTTCTCCAGCGCTTCTTGAACGAAGGACGGTGGCAATAGGCGCGGCGGCACGGGATCCCCGGAGGTGAGGAAGGCCGGAGGCACGACGGTGATGTGCCAGTAGTCCGCCGGGAAGGCGGTGACGCAGCCGGTGGCCCCCAGCCGCGTAACGACTTCCTGCAAAGATTGGCGGACTGTTGCATCGTCAACGGGTATGACGAAGCCGACGGCGGCGGTCACCTCGGGAGGCAGCGGCATGCGGCCGGTCCAGGCGGTGACAGCGGGCCTGAGACGGAACTCCTCCCAGATCGCCTGGTGGCGCTCAGCCGTTGCCCTGTCGGCTGCGTTCATCTGAGGCCGGACTATGGTTTCCTCAGCTCTTGCACCATCCAGCGCAGCCGCTCCGCCTGCTCCGCAGACTGGATCGCGAACCCGAAGTCCAGGGTTGTAACGACGCCGAAGTATCGCTCCTTGATCTTCGGCACGACCTCGTCGTACGTGCCGACGACGGCGAACTCGTCGAGCATCTCGTCGGTGATCTCGCTGGCCATCTCGGTCCACCTGCCTTCCATGGACAGGCGATGGAGCCGCATGCCCACCTCGCCCCAGCCGTGGCACTCCATGACCGGCAGGTAGGAGCGGGTGGAGCCGTAGAAGGCGATCTGCTGCTTCACGGGCGGCTTGGCCCTCTCCACCTCCTCCTCGTTAGCGCCGGTGACGAGAAAGCCGCCGCCGACGATGTCGATGTCGGCGAGCTTGCGTCCGGCCTTCTGCGCGCCCTCCTCGATGCTGGGGATGATGACCTCGCGGGTGTACTTCGGCGTGTTGAAGCCGTGCATGCGGATGCCATCGCACAGCTCACCGACGAGGCGGCAGTTGTACTTGTTCACGGCGGAGATGTAGATGGGGACGCCGTTGGAGTTGGGGCCGGGGTTGAAAAACGGCGAGATGAGGGTGAACTGGTACCATTTGCCCTGATAATTGGGGCGCTCGTTGGTCTGGAAGGTGTTGAAAATCGCCTTCAGGCACAGGATGTAGTCGCGGAGGCGCGGTCCGGGCGGCGCCGGCCAAGGTGTGGAATATCGGCGCTCGTTGTGCCCCTTCACCTGGGTGCCGAGGCCCAGCATGAACCGGCCGCCGGAGAAGCGCTGGAGGTCCCAGGCCATCTGGGCGACAGAGAATGGGCTGCGAGGGAAGGCGATGGCCACACCCGTGCCAAACTTCAGGCGCTCCGTGTGCTCGGCCACGATCATCAGTGGCAGGAAGGGGTCGTGGCCCGCCTCAGGGGTGATGACGGAGTCATAGCCCATCTCCTCCATCTTGCTGGCGTACTCGGCCACGGCCTGGATCGTGGGGGCCATGACTGCGGTCTCCATTCGCATCCGTGGTCTCCTTTCGTTACGAGACGATGAACTCAGCGACTGCTTGGTTGACCAGGTCCGGCTTCTCTCGCTGCACCCAGTGACCGCACTCGGGCACGGTGCGCAGGGTCAAGTTGGGGAAGAAATCGGGCAGCTTATCGCTCCAGGCCAGTGGGAGTATCGGATCGTTCTCCGCCCAGAACACTAATGTGGGGGCGTAGATTTTGGGGTCGTCCCCTTGACCTTGACCCACAGTCCGGAACATGGCGCGGTAGCAGTTGAAGCCGCCGCGCAGGGCGCCCGGCTGCGAGAACGCCTCCACGAAGCGCTGGCCCTCCCGGTCGGTCCACAGCGCCTTGTCGTATGACCAGTGGGAGAGGAAGTGGCGCAGGTATATCTCGGTGGCGCGTGTGCTGGAGCCGACTAGCTCATCGGCCCAGGAGAGCTGGTGGAACATTATGTACCAGATCTCGCTTACGCGTTCGGGCCCGAACCAGCGGGCGCCGATGCCGGGATAGACGGGCTGGAAGAAGACCAGCTTCTCGATCATATCGCGGTGAGTGCGGGCGAAGCGCTGCGTCCAGACGGAGCCGAAGTCGTGAGATACGATGCTCACCTTGTCGATGCCGAGGTGCTGGACGAGGGCACGCAGGTCCTCGGCGAAGACGCTATCGGCGTATGCCTCCTCCGGCGGCAGGTCGGGCTTGTCGGTCTTGCCAAACCCCCGCATGTCTGGGACGACCACGTCGAAGTGCTGGGCCAGGGGCTTGATGTTGAGATGCCACTCGTAGTGGAAGCCGGGCCAGCCGTGGATGAGGAGCAGGGTCGGGCCGCTGCCCCCTGGCCGGCCGGGCTCGCGGACGTAGTGATAGCGGAGGCCGTTGATGCTGGCGTATTGGTGGCTGAACTCGTCTGGTTCGCTCAACTGGGGGCGGCTCCTGTCAGGGCGGCAGGCAATTTACATCAACTTTATGCGTCGACGCATCTGCTGTAAAGGTCGGTAGCTGACGGGCGGGCCTCCATCGTGACGGTTAGGCCGAACACTGACATCGATGGCGCAGCGCCGCCCACCGGCGGTCAGCCTCGGCCGGTAGTCCGGAGGTCCAGCCCCGCAGGCAATTGCTATGGCGCCCGGCCGACGGTCTCCGGGTCGATCTCTATGTTGAGCGCCTCCGCCTCCGCGACCTCCACCGTCAAGCGCAGCGGCGCGTCCCTCGCGGAGGTCCCGGCGGAGATCTGCGCTGCCCAGATGAGGTGCACGGTGGGCCCTTTGGCAGTCAGCCCGATGATCAGGGTCTTCTCGCCGGAGCAGGGTGACGGGGGCAGGGGTCCTGCTCCCCCTGAGAATGACGCACCCCACAGGCTCAGTGATCCGGATTCGCCGTCGTCCACAGTTGTGCCGCTGTCGTCCGGGATCAGCACTGTGGCGTCGGGCGCGACGCTCCCCGGCCCGCCGAGGGCCAGGGCGGGCGCAGTGCCGTGATCGCGGTTGTAGGTGGTCAAGAAGTCGAACGACTCACAGTCGTAGCGGATCGTAACGGGATAGGCGGCGCTCAGGTCGGCGCGGCTAATTCGCAGGAGGAAGGGCACGGCTTCGCCCTCCCGGTACCTGGCGTCCTCGAGCGGCGGCTCGAACCGCCAGGCCTGGTCATCCCACACGGCGAGGCCAAATAGGGGGCCTTGGCCGCCGGGGACGGCGGAGGTAGGTGTGGGGGCAACGGTGGGCGTGGGGGTGCTGGCGGGCGCCGGAGTGGGCATGGGCGTGGCTGAGACCGCAGGGATGAGAACGGGCGTGGATGTGGGCGATGGTTGTGCGGCAGGCGACGGCATGGGCGTGGCGCTGGCGGTGGCGCCGACGGACGAGTCACCGTCCCCGCCGGTCAGCCAGAGGGCAAGAAGGGCGCCGGCTGTGAGCAGGGCGATGATCACGCCGCCGGCGACAGGGACAAGGGGGGGCGTCGGCAGGGGACGGCGGGGCCCCGAGGGCGTGCGTGTCCAGTTCCAGCGGGACCCGCTGGAGTCGCGGCGGCCGTGGATGGTCAGATAGGAACTCCGGTTAGAAATGCGGGGAGCAGCGATGGGATTATCGGCCAGCGAGCAGGTTATTGTCAAGCAATGCGGGGCGGCCAACGGCATGGGGCCGTTAGCGGATGCCTGCTTCCCGCGCCCAGATATCGATCATGCGTCGGAACTTCTCGATGGTCTCCTGCGTCGCCCACACGCCGGGGCGGTGGAGGACGAGCTCTGTCTCAACCAGGAGCGTGGCGCCGGCCCAGGCCCTGAGAGGGCGATAGTCGGGGATGGAGCCGGCCTCTTGTCCATAGCCGGAGCGCCAGGCGCGGAGGATGAGATATCGGGCCAGGTTGAGGAGGGCGCTGAGCGGGCCGGGCGGTATCGGCGCAGCTAGAATTGTGACCTCCGTTCGGGCCAGGTCGGCGCGGGGGTCGCCGCCGGCGGCGTAGGCCCAGTCAAGGATGCCGGTGACGGAGGCGCCGTCGCTGACCAGGTTTAGCGGGTGAAAGTCCATGTGGATGAGGGATGACGTGGACAGGCCGAGGGAAAGGGCGTGGGAGGCGAGGTCGGCGTACTCGTCGGTGACACGATACACCCAGTCGTCCGGCGCCTTCTCGGCGAACTCCGGAGGAGGGGTGACGGCGTGCACCTGCGCCTGCGTCCGCCCGAGTAAGCGACCGAGCCGCCAGAGGGTCCAGGGCTTCTTCTCCACAAAGGCCAGGATGGGGATGCCCGGACACCAGGAGAGCACAACGGCCGGCGCCCCCTGGACCTCGCCGGCCTTCTCCAGACGCGGCGCAGGCAGCCCGGCTCCGGCGCAGGCCTCAAGGGCGAGCCGCTCTCGCCAGGCGATGCCCCGCAGGTGGGGCTGGTGGTACACGCGCAGGGAGTGCTCCCGGCCGTCCGGCGTAGCGAAGCGCCACAGGAGCGTGTCCCAGCCGCCCGTCACCCGCTGCGGCTCCGAGACCTCCGTGTAGCCGAGCGCCGCCAGCGCCTGCCTCGGGTCTATCTGCGCCTCGATGTCGGCTACGTCCATCTCAATCCTCAGATGTCCTCCGCGCTGAGACGTACCCGAACCAGCCGCCGGGCAGTGACCAGCGGTACTGGTGATAGCCGATGTCCGCCAGTTGTTCCGCCAGCCAGACCAGCGGCACGAAGTGCAGGTCGAAGCGGCGCTTGAGCCAGCGCTTGATGGCGGCGCGCCGGTCGGCCGGGCCTTGGGCGAAGGTGGAGGCGGTGAGAACAGCACCGGGGGCGCTGACCCGGGCGATCTCGCGCAGGGCCTGGGAAAGGTCGGGAAACTGGTGAAAGCCACCGGAGCAGTTGATCTTCTCCAGGCGATCGTCAGTCAGGGGAAGGTGATGGGCGTCGCCCCGGATGAGGAGGACGTTGTCCAGCCCCCAGCGATGGACGTGATGGGCAGCGCGGGCGAGCATGGGCGCCGAGATGTCGAGACCGATGACGAGACCGTCCGGCCCCACACGTTTGGCCCACTCGATGGTGAAGTTTCCAGGGCCGCAGGCCAGGTCGAGGAGGGTGTCGCCTGCCTGCGCCTGCAAGCTCTGCTGGGTCAGCGCTACTTCGACAGGAAAATCGGGCACGTTCAGCAGGCGTGCAAGCGCATCGCGGAAGCGGTCGTAAGCCCAGGCAGTGAAAGGCGTATCGAGCGATTTTTGGGTCACGGTGAGGGCCAGTTCGCTGTTCAGGAGGTCGAGCACGCCCCCGCGACAGGGATAGACCCGGCCCGCCGCCGGGCAGCGTAGACCGCTGCCGTCCCGCAGGACCTCGGGCTGCCGGTTAGGTGAGGTGGGCAAGCGCAGGAGGGGCGCGGCGCGCGTTAACAGACGGTGAGCCTGTTCACGCGAGAACTTCGGCACGGCTTCAAGTCCGATTCGCTTAGGGAGGTCAGCCCAGGCTGTTTCCTACGTCCGCCATGGCGCCGTCCATGGCGTCCAGCACCTCGTCCACTTCTTCCGGCTTGATGATCAGCGGCGGCATGAGCTGGAGGATGTAGGGATTGTAGTGGGCGTACACGGCGATGACGCCCCGCTTGGCCAGGGCGCGGGCCATCAGCATGCCGCACTCGTCGCGGGACATGACGACCCCCATCATCAGGCCGCGGCGGTTCAGCCCCTTGAGGACGGCGGGGTGCTTCTCCTGCAGAGACGCGAAGCCGTCTTCAAAGCGCTGTCCCATGTCTCGCACGTGCTCCAGGAAGCCCGGCTCCGTGATCTGGTCCAGCATCGCCAGGGAGGTGACACAGCCCAACTCCGAGCCGCCGGTGGAGGAGAGATGGGCGAAGGCGTTGTCGTCGAAGAAGGACTGCAGGTGCGTTCGATAGGTGGCG
>Ga0209521_10004586_pt1 | contig 11001 bp, 8 predicted proteins | sample Rifsed19ft4_FD_184016 | JGI IMG/M metagenome (GOLD analysis project Ga0209521, IMG submission 184016) | Soil microbial communities from Rifle, Colorado, USA - sediment 19ft 4 (version 2) | ecosystem: Environmental > Terrestrial > Deep subsurface > Rock core/Sediment | place: Rifle, Colorado... | reverse complement strand
AAGTTCAAAAATGAGAACGTGAAGGTATGAAATTTATTGTATGATTATTTTTTCTGTATAAATATTTCCTTCTGAAATTAGTTTTATGAAGTAGATGCCTTTGGAGTGGGCGGAAAAATCAATTAAGGAATTAGGATTAAGGATTAAGGATTTAAACACCACCTGACCGAGGGTGTTGTGGATTTCTAAGTGGTAGTTAATATTTGGGAACTCATCTTCATCTGCGATTTGAATGGTGAATTTGCCAGTGGTGGGGTTGGGGGAAATATAAATAGGACTATTTTCATCAGTAAAACTATTTTCTTTTTCCATATCAGTAGTGTCAGCAAGTTCGGGGCTTTCAATACGAAAACTATTTGGACATGGTGCAATAATCGCTTTAAATATACTTCCTGTTTCGGCTCTAAATCCTGGTTGTAAAATGATTTTTTGCCCTGCTGTATAAGTTACCTGAGAACCATTTCTTACAATAACATCTCCTGTTGCAACTTGAGGATTTCCAACATTATTACCTGCAATAACGAAATCAGATGCCTTTTCTGAAAAAGGGGATCCTTGATTGGCAGCGCTATTATATATGGAAGAATGATAAAGCTGATTTTGAATTAATATGTTACTAGGGCACTCTTTGAATAATTCAACATCATCTATTGCAAAACGGTTGTCTTCTGCGTACAAAACTAAATTCTTCAATTCAGTTTTGTTTGAAGGAACTGTAAAACGCCTTTCTATAAATTGCCAACTACAATCTGTATTGTGAGGTAAAAGAATATTTGCATTTGTTGCTTCAAATTTTTGATTGTTATTAGAATTTGAATTCCAATGTACACTCCATTTGGTAAAAAATACTCTTAAGTGGCTCTTATTACCTAATACGAGATTATTTGTCTTGGATATCATAGGAATAACTTTCATTCTAATCACATAGGTAGCTCCTGCTTCTAAAGGTTGAACAATCAAGGAAACCCTAATTGCCTCATGTTTGAATTTTGGTTTGGTAGCGTTATTATTCCACCATTGACTCTGCAATGTTATAAAGCGATTTGATGGGAAATAAAATGGGATATGAACAGGACAAACAAAACTGACATAGGATGACATACAGGAAGCATTATTTATATCAACCCATTCTGGCACACCAAATCCTTTATCATTATTATGTCTTGCGACTTTCCACCATACAATATCATCATCAAAGACATCTGCAGTGCTATTGCCAGTGCCATATTGGCAAGCCGGAGTTTTGCCAGTATTTGCATCTTCAAAACTGGGATTAGGTATAAGATTATTTTGACCGATACTTTGCGTACAATTAATCAACAGTAAAGCGACAAATAGGGAAAAAGATAGTATCAATTTTTTATGTAGGTTTTCTTTTTTCATCTGCTTATTTATTTTTTTATACAAACAATATTCCTATACTCGCTCCATAATAAAAAACCCAATAAGCACTTATTACAGAGTTGACACAAAAAAATAATCTTGTATTGTTATTCAAGTGATATCTTATACCTATAGAAACTGGAAGTGATACGTCCCATTCATTTTTTAATATATCCTCTTCTACAAGTATTATACTTTCATTATTTCTAGATTTATTTAGTATAAAATTAGTGCTTATGCCTGCCTTTGTATAATAGCTGATATTATGTTTATTCTTATTGGTTGAATATTGGACCATTAAAGGCAACATGAATTCAACAAATCTATGACCATATATACCATATGTAAACTTTCGCTGATACTGTCCCGTATAAAACCCTATTCCGGAAGAAACAGCTAATTTTTTAGTGAAGTTATAATTGACAATGATATTTGCCCCAACACTGATATTTTGTTCAGTTTTAGTAATGGACTCGTTCTTCACTTCAGGCATAAGAAAACTAATAATTTCTATTCCACAGTCTAATCTTTTACTAACAGTATCACTCTGGGCAAAAAAATTAAGTGTCATAAAAACTAAAAATGATGTAAGAATTATTCTTTTCATTTTTTTAAATTTTCAATTTTAGTTTTCATTTCTGTAATAAGTTTTTTCATTTCTTTGTTTTCTTTTTCTAATAATTCTATTCTTTCATCGTGGTTGTAGAGGAAGAGTTCGTGCTCTTCTACGTTTTGCAGTATTCCCATTGTGGTATTGCCAAGGTCAGCGCCTTTTTCTTCCATTTCGGCAGCGGGCTTTATGTTGAGAAGATGTTTTTGCAAAAGCACTTTTTCTTTTCTTATTTTCAAGGGGAGAAGATTGTAATTCTCTTCAAGCACAAAATCGCAGCCGTTTAAAACTTCAACTACTACTTCGCATGCGTGAAGTTCTCCATATAATGAAGCATTTCCGTTCTCCTCTATATTAAATAGTGTTTTTTCAAATCCGCTAAAATGGTCAGCATTATCAACCACTCTAAAAAATCTGTTGTTATCATTAGCATCGCCATTGATAAATATTGTTACAGATTGGTTGCTGATAAGTCGCCCCGATCCGTTATTAGCAGAAATAGTAAAGTCAGTTAGTTCTGTTGTTTGGGATTCTATTACATTATCTTCAAACTTTATGGCAGGGCTTATTCCTGCTATATGCAATTGCTGTGAAGGAGTGCCAGTTCCAATTCCGGTTTTTCCATCTCCCTTAACAATAAAATTTTGGCTGCCAGTAGATGTGTTGGAAACAACTATAGCATCTGCAGTATTAGAATTTACTTTGGATAAAAATCCAAACCCTCCAGATAATGGCGATGTGTTTACACATATACCATTTGTTCCCGATGGAGGATTAACATCCAACTGACATTGCGGAGTAGTTGTTCCAATACCCACATTGCCTGTAAGATCATCAATTCGCGCCCGCTCTGTTCCAACTGGCGCTTCAAAAATGAGGGGGCTGTTGCTTGCATAAGCAGATGCTAATACTTTTCCGGTTGTTTTAATAGTTCCATTAATGTTTACACCTGATGGATGCATAGTCATTATGGGAATGCCAACAGTGGGTGTGGAGAAATCTAAAGTTCCGCTTCCGGAGTTTTTAATATCCCATGTTGAAGAGATGCTACAGCCGTTTACTGGAGGTCCGTTAAACTGGTATTGAAGGCGTATGCCTACAGGGCAATTTGCAACATCTAAACCAAAAAGATGTAGCATAGATTGGGGATTATTTGTTCCAACACCCACCTTACCTGTTGAAGTTATTCTCATCCGTTCAGAGTTAGCTTGGTCAAGAATCACGTTTGTTTTAAATACCAAATCAGCAGTATTATTTGTACCAATATAATCGCCCGAAGCAATGGTGTTTCCCTGTATTTCCCAAGATGCTGCTAATGGCATAAAAGAAGATATTTTTAAATTCCCACTTGCATCAGCAGCAATAATCCTATCGCCTGTACCAGATAAATTACTTATTGCAAGGGAAGAAAATGCTGCGCTTGAATTTTGCTGAATGCCTGCGATTGTTTGTATTGAGCCATCAGGAAATTTAAAACCACCTATTGTGCTTTGAATGGTTCCTGCAACAGAAAGTTTTTCAGATGGGAAAAAAGTTCCGATTCCGACTTTGCCATTGTTACCACCATTAATAATTGTGTTGAAATCATTGGAAGAAACAATTATTGTTGTATCATAAGGCGGGCATTCTTTACAGGCAGATGTTTGTCCGTGTATAGTATCAGCAGTTTGAATTCTCAACTCTCCATCATCTCGTATAATGCTCTTACCTGTTATGGTCATAGAACTATCCCCAACCTTTAAAAATTTGGGGTTGCTTGGAAAAGCAGTTGCTTGTTTTGTTCCATCAGGAAATAATATAGTATCGGCAAAAATAGTTCCTTTTATTTCTAATTCCGTAGAAGGAGATAATGTTCCTATGCCCACATTGCCTGAAGCAGGAAATGTGTTTTGTGCGTTTACTGTTGCGCAATAGGTGACTGACAAAAGGAGGAGGATTTTTTTCATTGCTGTAAAGTTAAAAGGTTTGACTTGATTTGCAAAAAATAAAAAGCCCCGCCTCTTTTTCAGAGAACGGGGAATATCATTTATATTTGTAACCTTTATATTGCTTGCTTGCTTGCTTGCTTGCTTGCTTGCTTGCTTGCTTGCTTGCTTATTGTATTTTCTATTTCAAACACGAGGTAAAGATAAATAGATTTTTGAAATGATAAAAAATAATTTTTAGAACTTAATTAATTCCTCTTATCCACTCCCCACATTAATTTATTACGAAGAGTAGAAAGAAAATCATGATTTTCTCCGTGAGGAGTTCTACGGACAAGTTTTACCAGAGAAAGAAGAAAATTTGCTTTCCTTATTTTAAGTTTTCCAAATGATTGAATATTTTCGGAACGTGAATCAAGGGATAATAAGAAATTTGGAATTCTTCCTTCCACTTCCAATTCTATCACATCGTGCGAAGAAATAATTATTGGGCGTACATTCAGATTGTGAGGCGCAACGGGAGTAATAACAAAATTATCTGAGTCCGGCATTACGATGGGTCCTCCGCAACTTAATGAATACGCAGTAGAACCAGTTGGTGTGGCGACAATCAGCCCGTCTGCCCAGTAAGAGTTCAGAAACTTGCCGTTCACGGAAGCGTGAATCGTAACCATGGAAGAAGAATCTGTTTTCTGCACGGCAATTTCATTCAATGCGAATTTGCAATCACCGAATAATTTTCCCTTCACATCCAGTTCCATCAAGATTCTTTTATCGAGCGAATATTTTCCATTCAGAACCGCATCAACCGCTGTTTCAATTTCATCTTTGGAGATGCTGGAAAGAAATCCGAGCCGCCCTGTATTGATTCCCATTACGGGAATTTCTGAATCGCGCACAAGAGTTACGGTTTCCAGAAGCGTTCCATCTCCTCCTATGCTGAAAAGAAATTTTACTTTCCCTTTGATTTCATTGTGCCTGGTAAAAACATTTTTCGTTTTTATTTTCCATTTACTTCCGATTTGTTTCAGGAATGGTTCATAAACAAGAGTTTCCACTCCGGCTTTTTCAAGTTTTCGGAATAGCGTGTGAAATGCTTCGGATGAAGAATGGGAACTAAGCGCACGACCGTAAATGGCTACTTTCATAGATACAAAGGTATAAGGAAATAAGGTATAGAGAAATAAGGTATAAGGAAATACACATCCAATGCTCTAAGCTTTATTGCCCTCTTAAATTCCAGCATTAAAATGCACGAAAAAACCATGCTCCATCATCTTATTGAAAGAATATTCACAGCGGATTACAATATCATAATAAGTTACGTAATCAATTCCTGCTCCGTAACCATAAATCAAAGAATTTGAAAGCGGATTTGCCAGAGAATATTGATGGTCATCCGCGTAACCAGCATCGCCAAAAATATTTGCATATAAAGCATAGTGAAATGTGCTGAATTTATTCAGCGCAGGTATTTCGAAAGATTTAACATGTGGTTTGATGATTTCATATTTCAATCCAAGCTTGGCAGTGCCGTAGCTCTGCGCGTCAATTACGTAATATTCATAGCCCCGCACGTAATCTCGCCAGCCTAAACCTTTCTGCAGATAATATGGTTGGTTTTTACTGGGGGAATATTTAAGTTTCAGTGCGCCCGATAAATAAAAACGATTCGAAAGTTTTTGGTAATCTCTTACTGTAAGATATAAATTTATAACATCTAATTTTTCATCTTTTAAAATTCCTAATCCGAATTTTGTAGCTTCAAATTCCAAAAAGTATCCCTGCAAAGGATATTGTTTTGAATCGCGATAATCACTTCGGTAGGAATAATCAAGCGCAAAATATTTCATCTCTGTCTGGTTATTCATAAAATAATCTACGGTAAGAGAGCGGATGGTGTCGTGAACAAACGCGTCCACAAATTTTGCTTCTGCATAATGTGCGTTATGAATTCCTTTTCGGTAATAATATTTCAGTCTTCCTGCGAATTCCTGCCTTACATACTCATCAGAATTTTTGAAATAGATCTGGCGGTTATCCAGCGTCATGTAAGGCACTTCGTGATTGCGCGCGTAAGAAAAAGAAAATCCAGCACCGCTTGTCTGCTTGCGGGTGAGATATGGAATATCATAAGCAATCCCGTACTTCTTAGTATATCCGAACTGCGCGTACACGCTCAACTCTTCTTTTCTTCCCCTGAAATTTTCGCGGTTGAGAAAAAAACCATAGTTGACTCGTTCAAGGTTTTTTGTTTTCCACCATTCGTTAAAATTCCGCTCCTGCACTTCAAAAATAGGAACAGGCCAGGTGTACCAGCGTTCGGCAACAGTTACAAGAATATTCACCCGCTCTATTCCAGTAGGAATGGTATCTACGGTAACAAAATTAAAAAGAGAAGCGTTCAGCAGATTTTCTTTTACCGATTTCAGTTTTCCCTGTAGTAGTGATTTTCTAATAGTGTCACCTGACTGAAAAGGGATTTCTCTCAAAATGATGTGGCTCTTCGTTACTTTGTTTCCTATAATGCTGATTTCATTAATCACAACATAATCATTCGGGTTTTTATTTTCCGAAATTGAATCGGTTTGAGAAAAAATAAATGAAAAAGAAAAAAGGAAAAGAAAAATCAGCAGAAATGTTTTTTTGTAACGAAGCATTGCATCGGTCAGATATTTAAGAAGTGCATAAACTCATCAAAGCGTTTTTTGATATCACCGCTGAATTGGTTCTGATGAAAGGTTGCCTTCACCGTATAATTGTATCGGTTAAACGTTTGTAGTATCGCGGATAAATCTTCTTTGTTAATTTTCAGAGTAACTTCAATTTTTGTAGTATCAGGATGCGCGTTAATATGCATGTTCAGAATCTTTGCATCATTACCTTCTACAAGTTGCGCAATCTGGGAGAGGGTATAATCTTTAGTGTTCATCTCAAGAATAACAATACTGCCTGGCTCATGCACAAAAGGCATATTTGCAATTTTCTGAATGATTGAGTCAGCAGTGATAACACCCATATAATTATTTTCCGCGTCAAGCACCGCCACCGCGCTCACGTTGTGATCTGAAATTACTTTGAGTACATCAAAAATATGATAGTCCTCTCGCACAAATGCTTTAATCATTGACACACGCAGGTGGTCGATTGTTTTTTTCGTATCATTCAAATCAAGCATATCCGTATAAGAAACCAATCCGAGGAATTCTCTTTTGCTTACAACGGGAAGATGGGATATACGAAAGTCCTCCATCCAGTCAAGTACTTTTTTGCCTGTATCGGTGGGTTTGAGCGAAGGAACTTCTTCTGTAATCAATTCGTATGCGAGCATTTGTTTGCCTTTTCAAAGTTAAACGTGTGATGCGCTGATATGTTTCGTCAATAAAAGATTTATAAACATACCTTTGTTACAAATGTACATTTTTTACTTTTAGAGCGGAATATGACAAAACTCTCTGTCAACATAAATAAGATTGCAACGCTTCGCAACGCTCGGGGAGGGAATATTCCTGATGTTTTGAAATGTGCAGTTGACATTCAGCGGTTTGGTGCGAATGGTATTACTGTTCATCCTAGACCTGATGAAAGGCATATCCGCTACGATGATGCGATAAAATTAAAACCGATCATCACCACAGAATTTAATATTGAAGGTTATCCTTCAAAAGACTGGATGGATTTAGTGTTGAAAGTAAAACCAAATCAGGCAACGCTCGTTCCTGATCCACCGGGAGTTTTGACTTCCAACGCTGGTTGGAATACTATAAAGAACGAAAGCTTTTTGAAAGAAATCATTTCCGAACTAAAGAAAAATAAAATTCGCTCTTCCATTTTCATTGAAACAAATCTGAAACACATTGAGAACGCAGTAAAAACTGGTACTGACAGAATCGAACTCTACACAGAATCTTACGCTAAGAGTTTTTTAAAGGATAAAGAAAAAGCCATCAAACCTTTTGTTGAATCCGCAAAACTCGCAAACAAACTTGAACTCGGAATAAATGCCGGTCACGACCTGAACCTTGAAAACTTAAATTACTTTTACAAAAACATTCCCAACCTTTTGGAAGTTTCAATAGGACATGGTTTAATTTCAGACGCTTTATATTATGGTTTAGAAAATACTGTTCAATTATATTTAAGACAACTCAAATGAGAAAACCTCTACTCTTCTTTTTGCTTCTCGCAACTAGCGACTGGCTACTAGCAACTGACAACCAGCCACTAGGTTCGCGTTCTTCAGGGATGGGTAATGCTTCTGTCTCCCTTTTTGATGTCTGGTCTGTGCAAAACAACCAGGCGGGATTAGGATTTCAAAAAACATTTGCAGGCGGAATTGTTTACCAAAATCTCTTTATGATGAAGGAACTCAGCACGAAAGCATTCGGGCTTGCTGTTCCCGTAAAAGGAGGAACATTCGGATTGTGTATTTCCAATTTTGGTTATTCAATTTACAGCGAAAATAAAATCGGACTCGCTTTCGGAAAATCATTCGGAGAAAAAATTTCTGCGGGAATTTCCATGGACTATCTTTCCACAAACATTTCCGAATACGGAAAGAAAAATTCCTTCGTTGCCGAAGCTGGAATTCAGGTAAAGCCGATTAAGAACTTAACGCTAGGCGTGCATATTTTCAACCCGACAAAAACAAAACTTGCATCTTACAATGATGAACGCATTCCCACCATCATGCGATTAGGCATTGACTACAAATTTTCTGAAAAGGTTTTTGTGGCGGTAGAAACAGAAAAAGACATTGAGAAAAAAGCAATGGTGAAAGCAGGATTAGAATATAAACTAATCAAAGAATTATATCTGCGTGCTGGAGTTTCATCAAATCCATCGCTGAGTTGTTTCGGAATAGGAATTAATCTCAAGCAATTCAAGTTGGATATTTCATCCACCTATCATTCAACACTTGGATTCAGCCCGCAGGTGGGATTGATTTACGAGTTTGAAAAAAAGCCCCACCCCTTCCCTCCCCATAAGGGAGGGTGAAAAATTTTTATGCAAATGAAATTTATCTTCATAGTGATTTTTCTTGCCCCCCTCCTAATGGGAGGGGTTGGGGGTGGGCATCTTTTTGCCCAAGACACCATCGAAGCTGCTATCGAACAAAAATTAGAAAACCTCGCTGAACAATCGCAGAACGAAGAAGCAGATTATACTATACTTCTTGAAGGGCTGACCATTTATAATAAACGTCCGATTAATTTGAACAATACGAATAAAGATGAACTTACAGAATTCGGCTTGATAGATGAACTTCAAATTGAAAACCTTCTCGCGCACATAGAGAAAAACGGAAAACTTATTAATGTGTACGAACTTCAGAGCATTGACGGATTTGATCTGCAAACAATAGAAAGAATTCTACCTTACATAAAAGTTCTGGACATCAGCGAAGACCCGCACGTTACGTTTAAAGAAATTCTTCAGCAGGGGAACCATACTTTTATTTTGCGCGGACAACAAGTGCTTGAAGACCAAACAGGTTTTTCTCCTATTGATTCTGCTGGAATTAATGATAGCCCGAACTCCCGTTATATAGGAAGTCCTCAGCATATTTATTCACGCTATCGTTTTACTTACGGGAACAACGTCAGCGCAGGCATCACTGCCGATAAAGACGCAGGAGAATTGTTCTTTAAAAAAAATCTGAAGTACACCTATCCTCACAAAGAGGACTCAATCCTCAATAAACAACTACATAACGGTTTCGATTTTTATTCCGTGCACTTATTCATCAAAAATATCCGCTTCATCAAAGCGCTGGCGATTGGAGATTATCAAGTAGGTTTCGGTCAGGGATTAACTACTTGGAGCGGTCTTGCATACGGAAAATCTTCTGACGCAATGGGAATAAAGAAAAACGGTGGGGGAGTTCGTCCTTATACATCCGCAGATGAAAATCTTTTTTTTCGCGGAAGCGCGCTTACTATTGGAAGCAAATCATTTCAAGCCACAGGATTTTTCTCCAAGAAAAAAATTGACGCAAACATCATACTTACCGATAGTTTAAACACCGTGGAAGAAATTTCATCGCTTCAAACCACAGGATACCACACTACTCCATCTGAAATTGCCGACAAGCACGCCATCACCCAAACTATTTTTGGTGGAAATGTTTCCTATCGTAAAAGAAAATATTCCATCGGAATAACAGGCATTCACACTTTGTTTGACGCAGAACTCAACCGTTCGCTTTCTACTTACAATCAATTTGAGTTCACAGGAAAACAATTGACGAATGTGGGCGCAGATTATTCTTTACTCATTCGCAATTTTAATTTCTTCGGAGAAATTGCGATGAGCGACAATGGCGGCTTAGCTTATCTCAACGGCTGTATCATCGCCCTCGACCCAAAACTTTCTCTCTCTGTTCTTCATCGCAACTTTCAGAAAAATTATCAAAGTTTATTTGCAAATGCTTTTGCTGAAAGCTCAACGCCCGTAAATGAGCAGGGAATCTATTTCGGTATCACGGCAAAGCCCACAAATTCCATCAGCATCAATGCGTACTACGACCATTTTGTTTTTCCATGGCTGAAATATCAGATCAATGCGCCATCCAGCGGAAATGATTTTCTTGTTCAGTTGAATTATACACCGAACAAGAAATTTGATACCTACCTTCGCTATAAGCAGAAAGATAAATTTGTGAATGACAATTCGCTGGACGAAATTGATTTCATCACACCGTTTCAGCAGACAAATTACCGCTGGCACATTGCGTATCAGATTTCTCCCTCGCTGAAACTCCGCAATCGCGTGGAATATATTGTGCTCGATGATAAATCAAAACCCGAAAAAGAAAACGGCTACCTCATTTATCAGGATGTAATCTGGAAAAAAATGGGAAGCAAAATTTCTCTCGCGCTCCGCTACGCGCTCTTCGACACAAAAAGTTACGACACGCGCATTTACGCTTTTGAAACAGACATCCCGGGCGCCTACTCCATTCCCTCCTACTATTATAAAGGAAGCCGTGCCTACCTTATGCTCAATTATGACATCACGCGCCACATAGAAGTTTGGGTGCGCTGGTCGCAAACCTATTACGCCAACCAAAACGTAATTAGC